>Ga0302325_10021427_pt1 | contig 13530 bp, 12 predicted proteins | sample Palsa_T0_2_FD_201948 | JGI IMG/M metagenome (GOLD analysis project Ga0302325, IMG submission 201948) | Peat permafrost microbial communities from Stordalen Mire near Abisko, Sweden - Palsa_T0_2 | ecosystem: Environmental > Terrestrial > Soil > Palsa > Peat permafrost | place: Sweden: Abisko... | reverse complement strand
TGGCGCATGTGGAGGCGGGCCTGCGGTCCGGATGCCTCGACAGCCCGTTTCCCGAAGAGCTGAACCGCCGCCTCGTCGCGCAGATGACCCGCTGGCACTTCGCCCCCACCCAAGGCGCTGCCTCGAACCTGCGCAGGGAGGGCATCGACGCCGCGTCGGTCGCGGTCACCGGGAACACGGGGATCGACAACCTGCGCTGGGTGCTCGACAGTGGCCTGGGTAGTTCCAGGTTCCGTACCGGACTTCGCCGCGTCCTGGTGACCTTGCACCGCCGGGAGAACCAGGGGGAGACGATGCGTGGCCTGGCGGGCGCGATCAGGGAACTCGCGGCGCGCGGCGATGTCGAGGTCCTGCTCCCGCTGCACAAGAGCTCTTCTGTCCGCGACGCCATCGTCCCGGTACTGCGTGACGCGCCGAACGTGACGCTCACTGATCCGCTCGGCTACTTCGAATTCACCGGCAGTCTCGCCAGCGCCGACCTCGTGCTCACCGACTCCGGCGGTGTCCAGGAGGAAGCGCCCAGCCTGGGCAAGCCCGTGCTTGTGCTGCGCGAGACCACCGAGCGCCCCGAAGCCATCGCGGCGGGCGCCGCCCGCCTGGTCGGCACCAGCGCCGAGGCCGTGTACCAGGCGGCCGCCCGGCTCCTTGACGACTCAGACGCATACGCGGCAATGGCCCAGGCGGTAAGCCCCTTCGGTGATGGCCACGCAGCGCCGCGAATAGTCTCGCGGCTCGCAGCCGAACTGGCACCTTCGACTCCGGCTGGTCCCGGGCCGAATCCCTTGCCGCATTTAGCAAGTGCTCACTACATATACCGCCCGCTCCGTGCAGCCATATACCGCCGCGGCTACCGGTTGACCGTGCCCATGTCGGCATAGCGGTCGCCGGCCGGCCTGCCCACGTTCTCTTCGAGCCATGCCACGTCCTGGCCGGTCAGTTCGATGCCAGCGGCAGCGATGTTCTCCTCCAGGTAGGTCCGGCGCTTGGTGCCCGGGATGGGCACCACGTCATCTCCGCGGGACAGGACCCACGCCAGCGCCAGCTGACCGGGGGTGCATCCCTTGGACGAGGCCAACTGCTCCACCGCGGCGACCAGTGCCAGGTTGCGGTCGAAGTTCTGGCCGGCAAAGCGGGGGAACCGCTCGGCCCGCGAGTCACCATCGGGCAGATCGGACGGACGCCTGTACGCACCGGTGAGCAGACCGCGCCCGAGCGGGCTGTAGGCCACGAACCCGATCCCCAGTTCTCGCACGGTGGGTAGCACCTCGGCCTCGACGTCCCGGGTGAACAGGCTGTACTCGGTCTGCAGGGCGGTGATCGGGTGCACGGCGTGGGCACGCCGGATGGTCTGCGCCGACGCCTCGGACAATCCCAGGTGGCGGACCTTTCCCGCCGCGACCAGCGAGGCCATGGCGCCCACCGTGTCCTCGATGGGCACCGTGGTGTCGACGCGGTGCTGGTAGTACAGATCGATCTGGTCGACGCCGAGGCGGGCCAGTGACGCGTCGCACGCCGAGACCACGTACTCGGGGCGGCCGTTGATGCCGACCCAGGAGCCGTCCTGCCTGCGCTCGTTCCCGAACTTGGTCGCCAGCACCACCTCGTCCCTGCGGCCCGCGACGGCCTTGCCTACCAGCAGCTCATTGGTGAACGGGCCGTACATGTCGGCGGTATCGAGGAACGTGCATCCGAGCTCGATGGCCCGGTGGATCGTGGTGATCGATTCGCCGTCGTGGCCGGCGCCGTAGAACTCCGACATCCCCATGCAGCCGAGGCCGAGGGCAGAGACGGGCAGCGAGCCGAGATGACGTGTCTGCATGGAAGCAACATATCCGAGAGCCTCGGGCCGCCTCCGTGTGCGCCCGGTCCGCGCGCGACGCGTGCGCACGACGGAACGGGCGGCTACGCATTCGCTACAATTTGGGACTTATGCCCTATGGACTGCCGGTCTGCTGGCCGCGCTGGCCGTTAGACCCGTTCCGTCATGCATTGTCACCATACCAGCCCGCGTTGATGATCAAGGACTCAACGGCGGTCCGCACGTCGTGCGCCTGGATCCGCGTCCGGCAAAACTGCTCGACCATGATCCCGAAGGATCCGGCGCCGCCCGTGACGCAAATCCTTCGGGATCATGCTCGACGTGAACGTGCGTGCTGCGGTTAGCCGCGGCACGCACGTTCACGCAGTTAGGTCAGTGGACTGGTGCCGCCGTCGGCCGCGGGGACACGACTGGCTTGGTCACCGGTGGCTTGGTCACCGGGAGGCTGCGGTGCAGCAGGTCACGTGCCCTGGGCAGCGCGAACCGGTCCAGGCCGAGGTAGCCGGAGTTGCGCCAGGCCAGGATCAGGAGCACCGCGACGATGGCGTAGGCGGGGTTGACGCCGGCGGATCCGGTGAACATGTAGATGACGTTCAGGCTCAGGCCGGCCAAGGCGGCAACTCCGGTGAACAGGCCAAGGATCAGCAGCGCCCCGATCGCCAGCTCGCTGACCGTGATCAGCTTGGCGATCCATGACGCGTTCGGAATGACGAAGTTGTGCAGGAAAGCCGCCCACCAGCCGTAGGACGCGCCACCCTGTCCTGCCGTCGATCCGGCGACACCCGCGGTGGCGAACCCTTTCACCCCGGCGCCCGCGCCGCCCCAGAACACGGCCTTCTCGCTGCCCCACAGCTTCTGGTAGCCGGCGTTCAGCCAGCCGTAGCCCAGCCACACGCGGGCAACGAGCCAGATGATGCTGGCGGCCTTCGAGCGGTAAAGCCAGTCAGCCGCCCGGGAGTTCTCCCTCGGGGCCTCAAGCGCGCCGCCCGCGCGGCCTCCCGCCGTCACCGTGCTGCGAGACGATTCCCTGTTCACGTCGTTCCTTCTTCCCTATCCGGCTGTCGCAGCGCGACGGCCCTCTGCCATCACTCTGCCGCCCGTGTCCCGGACCCGGCAGGGCCAAAAGTCCCCGAACGTGCTGCCGCACGTCCCGAGCGCCGCGACGGGCCCGCCGTCCCTCTCGCCGGCCTCGCTCGCATTGATGGCCAGGCGCGCTCGAACCGGCGACGGCACGGATCCCACGGCCGCGCTCGGATCGGTGACGGCACGGATCGACGCCGCTGCCGCCGCGTCAGCCATGGCGCCGCGCCTCCATGAACCGCAAGATCAGCGGAGTGAAGACCAGCTGCATTGCCAGCTCCATCTTCCCGCCCGGCACCACGATGATGTTCGGCCGGGACATGAACGAGTCGTGCAGCATGGACAGCAGGTAGGGAAAGTCGATGCCCCTGGGGTTGGCGAACCGGATGACGAGAAAGCTCTCGTCGGCGGTCGGGATGAATCGGGCGATAAACGGATTCGACGTGTCTACCGTGGGGACGCGCTGGAAGTTCACGTGCGTCCGGGAAAACTGCGGGCAGATGAAATTGACGTAGTCCGGCATGCGCCGCAGGATCGTGTCCACGACAGCCTCGCTGGAGTAGCCGCGAGCGGTCTTGTCGCGGTGCAGCTTCTGAATCCACTCCAGGTTGATGATCGGGACAACCCCGACCAGCAGGTCCGCGTGCTGGGCGATGTCCGCTTTGTCGGTGACGGCGGCACCGTGCAGCCCCTCGTAGAACAGCAATTCACTCTCGGGATCGACGTCCTGCCATGGCGTGAACGTCCCCGGCGGCTGCCCGAACGGCCTCGCCTCCTCTGCGTCGTGCAGGTACTTGCGGACCCGGCCGCCACCGTGCTCGCCGTATTCGCGGAACAGGGTCTCGAGTTCTTCGAGCAGGTTGGCCTCGGGCGAGAAGTGGCAAAGATGGTGGTTGCCGTCGGCGTCGGCCTCTGTCATGGCGGCGCTCATCTGCTGCCGGTCGTAGCGGTGGAAGGAGTCGCCCTCCACGATCGTCGCGTTGATCTGCTCGCGCCGGAAGATGTGCTGGAACGTCCTGGTGACCGAGGACGTGCCGGCGCCGGACGAGCCGGTGATGGCGATGACGGGATGCCTTGCCGACATGTGCCTCTCCTGCTGTTAAGGGATGCGGAACAGGGAGCGGCTGTTGAACAGCGAGTCGTCGAAGGCCGACGGCTGCGGTTCGGCGTGGTCCCGGTGGTAGCGCTCGATCCGCTCGACCTCGTTCCTGGATCCGAGAATCAGCGGCGCGCGCTGGTGGAGGCCGGTCGGCTGAATATCCATGACGCGCTCGCGTCCGGTGCTGGCGCCGCCGCCGGCCTGCTCGACGATGAACGCGATCGGATTGCACTCCTGCATCAGCCGCAGCCGTCCCGGCCTGGTCGGCTCCTTGCTGTCCCTGGGGTACAGGAAGACACCGCCGCGGGTAAGGATCCGGTACGTCTCAGCCACCAGGGACGCGATCCAGCGCATGTTGAAGTCCCTGCCCCGAGGCCCGGTGCCGCCCTCCAGGCACTCGGAGATGTAGCGGCGCACCGGAGGCTCCCAGAAGCGCTCGTTGGATGCGTTGATCGCGAACTCCGCGCAGTCCGCGGGGATGCGCAGCTGCGGATGGGTGAGGATGAACGCCCCGATGTCGCGGTCGAGCGTGAACCCGTCGACGCCGTCGCCGGTGGTGAGGATCAGCATGGTAGACGGCCCGTACAGGGCGAAACCGGCGCACACCTGAGCCGTGCCCGGCTGGAGAAAGTGCTCGACCCGCGGCTCCGCACCCGGGTCGGGGCTGCGCAGTACCGAGAAGATCGTGCCAACCGACATGTTGGCGTCAATGTTGCTCGAGCCGTCCAGCGGGTCGAACACCAGCAGGTACTTCCCGCGCCGCTGGCATTCCGGGACGGGGTAGATGTCCTCCATCTCCTCGGACGCCATCGCGGCCAGGTGCCCGGCCCATTCCGTCTCGCTGATCATCACCTCGTTGCTGATGAGATCGAGCTTCTTCTGCACCTCGCCCTGGACGTTCTGCACGCCGGCGCTGCCCAGGGCGCCGACGAGCGCGCCGCGATTGACCTGGTTGCTGATGACCTTCACGGCCGTTGCAACCGCGTTGAGCAGCCCGGAGAAATCGCCGGTCGAGCCGGGATGACGGTGCTCGGACTCGATGGTGTACCGGGTCAGCGTCCTGCGTTCCTCACGCACGGCTTGCCTGCCTCTCGCGGAATGCGGGCAACGCCGGCCCGGCGGCCGGGCACTGCGAGGACGCCTCGCTGGCGCGCAGGCAGTTGCGCGCGAGCTCGTTCTGCGCGTCGGCGACGTTGTCGGCTGCCCCGCGCCAGGCGCCCAGCGCGTCGGCGACCAGGGCACGCCCGAAGGAGAAGGTCAGCCGCCACGGCGCCGTGTCGTCCGTCGCGGCCAGCGCGTTGATGGCAGCCAGGTTCGCGCACGCCCGCTCGTTGGACTGACCACCGGACAGGAATGCCACGCCAGGAACAACTGACGGCACGGTTCCCGCCAGGACCTGCAGCGTGTCATGGGCGACCTGCGCAGGCTCGGCCTGTTGCTGGCTCTGAGTCGCTGGAACGATCATGTTCGGCTTCAGCACGATGCCGCGGGGATCGACGCCCATCGCGTCAAGCTCACCGAAGACGGCAGCGAGCGTGCTGGTGGTGACCTGCTGGCAGACGGCGCTCCCGTGGCTGCCGTCCATCAGGACCTCGGGCTCCACCATCGGCACGATGCCCGCTGCCTGGCACACCGCCGCATAGCGGGCCAGGGCGTGCGCATTAGCGTGCACCGTGCGGCGGTCACTGACAGCCGGGTCGATCACCGCGCGCCACTTGGCGAAGACGGCACCGCGCTCCCGGTACGCGTCAAGCCGGCCGCGGAGGCCGTCCAGCCCCTCGGTGACGAGTCCACCGGCACAGAACGGCAGCGGGATGACGCCCCGGTCGACCTTGATGCCGACCATGATGCCGAGCGCCGTCGCCGCATCGACGAACGGCGTGCCGTCCGGCAGGTGCTGGCCGAGCGTCTCGTCGGACCAGATGATGCCGGAGACCCAGCCAGCTAGTCCCGGCGTGGTGAGGAGCAGCCCGCGATACTCGCGTCGCGTGTCAGCGCTCGGCGCGGCCCCTACCGCCTCGAGCCGCTTGGACATGGTCGCGATGCTCTCGTCAGCGGCGAGAATTCCCTTGGCCGGCGCCACGAGGGCGCAGGCGACCTTGTGCAGTCCGGGCACTTTGGCACGCTCCTGTTCAGGCTGCGCTCGCAGCGCCGCTGGAGTCCGACAACTCCGGCTGAGTCCGGCAGCGCCGTCCTAGTCCAGCGTAGGGAAGTGGCGGCGAGCGGGCCTCACCCGCGAGAGTGGGGGAGCGGGTGAAGTCTTCCTGCGGTTCCCGCCGCGGCGAGGCACACCACGGCCCGTGCGCGTGTTCGTCCGCGGATTCCTAACGTTTCGTAAAGATGATTGACTGTCCGGCGAGCGGTCTATATTCTCGGCTCGTGACCGAGGACCGGGACGCCCAGGACCGCGACGCCCGGGACCGCGATACCGAGGACCGGGGCTGGCTTGACGAGGTGGCGTTCCCGGCGCTGCTGCGGGCGGCCAGGACGGCCTACGGATCGGCGATCAGGGCTGCCCTGGCCGAGGTGGGCTGTGACGACGTGCCGCGCAATGGCAGTTACGTGATTGGCGCTATCGCACGGACGGGGGCGCCGCTCAGCCAGGTCATCAAGGAACTCGGGGTGTCCAAGCAGTCCGCCGGGCAGCTCGTCGACACCCTGGTCACCCGGGGCTATCTCGACCGCTCAGCCGACCCGGAAGACCGTCGGCGGCTGACGATCACCCTGACCGAACGAGGGCACGCGGCGGCGGAAGTGATCAGGTCCGCGGTGCAGCGGGTGGACGCGGGCCTGGTCGGGCGGGTGGGCCCGGAGTACATCGCGCACACCAGGGTCACACTCGCGGCGCTGATCGAGGGCAGCCACGCCGGGGCAGAACATGACCACGGCTAGCGACCCGGGCGCAGCGCAGCGGGCCGGCCGGCGGGCGCGGCCCGCGGCGCCCGGGGACGTGGCCCCGCCGCGAGGCACGGCCCTGCTGCGGCACCGGGCGCCGCAGCGGCACCCGGCCCTGCTGCGGCGCTCCGCCCTGCTGTTTGTCGCGGGCCTGGCGGCGCTGTCCTACGCCTGGGCGCTGGACCGTGACCCGCTTGAGCCCTACTACGCGGCTGCGGTGCGCAGCATGTCGATGAGCTGGCACAACTTCGTCTACGGCGCCTTCGACCCGGCGGGCACCATCACCCTGGACAAGCTGCCGGGCGCCTTCTGGGTGCAGGCGCTGGCCGTGCGGGCCTTCGGTGTCCATACCTGGGTGATCGTCGCGCCCCAGGTGGTCGAGGGCGTGCTCACCGTGCTCGTGCTGTACCGGGCGGTGGGGCGGCTGGCCGGGCCGGCGGCCGGCCTGGTCGCCGCGATCATCGTCGCGGTGAGCCCGGCGACGGTCGCCCTGAACCGGGGGAACATCTCCGACGCACTAATGATCTTGCTGCTGGTGCTAGCGGCCGACGCGGTGTCCGGCGCGATCGCCGGCGGGCGCCAGGGCACCAGCGGGCGCCAGGGCACCAGCGGGCGCCAGGGCACCAGCGGGCGCCAGGGCACCAGCGGGCGCCAGGGCAAGCTCGTCCTCGCCGCCGTCTGGGTCGGGCTCGCCTTCCAGGCCAAGATGATCGAGGCATGGCTGGTGCTTCCCGCCTTCGGCCTGGCATATCTGCTCGGCGGGCCGGGACCGGCGGCCCGGCGGGTACGTCAGCTGGCGGTCGCCGGCGCGGTCGCCGGGCTGGTGTCGGTGTCGTGGATGACCGCCGTCTCGCTCGTGCCCGCCTCGCACCGGCCGTACATCGACGGCAGCAATGACGACTCCGCCTACCAGCAGGTGTTCGTCTACAACGGATTCGGCCGGTTCGGTGATCAGACGCCGCTGCAGCTGCTGGCCGGCCAGTCCCTCGGCATCGGCTCCGCTGCGCAGACGCCGGCCGTCGCCCCGGACCGGCTGCTGCGGGGCGGCCTTGGCCTGGACACGGGCTGGCTGCTCCCGGCCGCCGTCGTCATCGCCGCGTGGGGCATCGCAAGTCGGCGGCGCCGGCCTCGCGGCGATCCGCTCAGGTGGTGCTTCGTCCTGTGGGGCGGCTGGCTCGCGATGCTCGCGGTGACGTTCTCGCTGACCACGACGATCAACCCTTACTACACCGCGGCCCTTACTCCGGCCGTCGCTGCCGTCATCGGTGCCGGAGTCGCCGCCGCGTGGTCGCAGCAGCGATCCGGGGCCGGCCGGCGGATCGGCCTGGCGGTCGTCGTCGCCGCGACGGTCGCCTACGCCGCATGGCTGGTGGCTGCCGCTGGCACCAGCGCACCCGGCTGGCTGGTCCCGGCCGTCATCGCCGTCGGCCTCGCGGCGATCGCGACGGTGCTCGGCTCGGTCGCGGTCAGCGGCGGCGCCGCGCTCGCGGCTGCCCTCACCGCCGGGCTCATCGGCGTTTCGCTGGCGCCGGCGGTAGCCTCGGCCGAGCTGGTGGCGCGCCACCAAGGTGCGTTCGACACGCCCTTCGAGCCCGCCCGCGTGGCCGACGCCATCGACGCCTTGTTCCTGCGGGCGCCAGCCCAGGTGGAGCTTACGATCCCGCGCCTGCGGAGCGCCCAGGACGGGGCGCCGTACCTGCTCGCGACCCAGACAGCCGCGCTGGCCTCGGTGTTCATCTACGACAGCGGCCAGGAGGCACTGCCCATCGGCGGATTCACCGGCACGATTCCCGCACCGACCCTGGCGCAGCTGCAGGCCGACATCCGCGAGGGGCGGTTCCATCTCGTCCTTGCCGCCACCAGCACCGACCCGCGCCTGCGATGGATCGCCGCGCACTGCACCGACCTCGGCAGCGCAACCGCGGCGCTGCACAACTACTACTGCGAGCCATCCGACTCCGGCTGAGGGTCGCCCGGCGGCGGATCCCCAGGCGAGCCCGCCGGCCCCGGCTGATCGTGCCGGGCGGGCAGCAGGCTGTCGGGCAGCAGGCTGTCGGCCAGGAGGCTGTCGGCCAGCAGGCCGATGCGCGCGGTCTCGTCCTGCAGCCGCCTGATCATGCCGGCGGGCCCGGCTGCGCCGGGCCCGCCGCGGCGCCGGTGGTGCTGGGCGAGGCCGGTGACGACGCTGAGCGGCCTGCGCAGCTCGCGGCCGGTGTCGGCGATGACCCGGCGCATCAGCGCGTCCGAGCTGCGGGCGGCCGCCTCGGACTGGGCACTGGCCCTGAACGCGTGCTCGACCTGGCCGAGCATCGCGTTGACGGACCGTGCGAGCCGGCCGGCCTCGGTGCCGGGGTGACGGTCAGGTACCCGGCGTGACATCTCGCCGGCGGCGATCGCCGCTGCCGTCTGGCGCACCTGGGCGAGCGGCCGCAAGATGATGCGGATCGCCGCGGCGCCGAGGCAGCCGACGACCAGGATCACCATGCCGCTGACCGCCAGGCAGGCAATGGTGAGCCTGCGGATGGCCTGGCCGATGGTGCCCAGGTCCAGCCCGACGACGAGGGTGCCGGCCAGGCCCGGCCGGGCCGTGCTGGTGATGAGGAGGGAGAAGTCCTCGGCGCTGTACGCGTACGGGATCCGCTGGGCCCGGTAGTGGACCGGCTCGGCGATCACCCGCCAGCTGCCGCCGCCGCTGACGGCCGGGACGGTGACCAGCTGCCCGGCGCGCGCCGGGGTCCTCGCCAGGGCCGACGGGACGGCCGGGCCGGGCCGGGTGCCGGTGCCCGCCCTGATCACCAGCTGACCGGCGGAGCCGCGCACCTCGATGCTGAAGGCACCGGCGCCTGGGCCGCGTGGCCGCCAGGCGCCGGGCGCGGGCCCGGAGATGGGCGTGGCCCTGAAGGGACGGCTGGCCAGGTGATCGGCGTAGCCGCGGAGCTGCTGATCAGCCTGGCGCATGAGGTAGTCCCTGGCCACCAGGTCACTGGCCGCGCCGATGGTCGCGGCCCCGGCGGCCACCAGGAACAACGCCGTGGCCAGCAGCCTGACCTGCAGCGACAGCCGGCCCGGCAGCCGCGCGATGGCCCGGGAGTTGCGGAAGCCGTCCTGCCCCACGGGATCCAGTCTGCCTTCTCGCGGGCGCGGCCGGGATCGCGAGCGTTCCGGTGGCTGCCCAGGCAGCTTTCCCCGGCGGGATTCAGCACCGTGAGAATGCCCGTTACTGCCTTATTTTTGGAGCACGGCAGGCGCGCCTGCGCTATCTTGAAGCCCCCCTGCGGGTGCCGGCGGCAGTCCCGTTCGATCTTGGCCACGGCCAGCGGCCAGGGACGGGCGGTCGAGCGTTCCGAGCGTAGCCGTCGCCGGGAATACGGTCGGAAACGGGAGCAAGCCAGGGTCGATAACCGTGTCCGACAACGTCAGCTCCGCGGCCGGGTCCAGTGACACGATCTCCCAGAACATGTTCTACGGAAAGCTGATCTGCTCCGGCGACAAACCTCCGCCGACCGGGATGGGAAATACCAACCCGGCCCGTCCCCCCGGAGTCGGCACCGGGCAGTGCGCCGGGCTGGTCAGCTGATCCACTGGTCAGTGAGCCACTGGTCAGCGCAGCTGGCTGATGGCAGGAAGGCCGGCCGTCGCGATCACGCCGTGACGACACGGCGGTCCTCAGCAGTCCCGCCGGCGCCGGCGGCGGCGCGCCGCCCAGGCCAGCGGCGCCGCGCCGATCAGGCCCAGGGCGAGCGGGCCGGCTCGGGCGGCCGCCGCCGTGCCGCGAAGGGCCGGCTGCTCGAACGTCGCCGGGATGGGCAGCAACTTCCACCTGCTCGGCGGCCAGATGATGGTGAACGCCCGGCCGACCACCGCGCTCTCCGGGATGGCCCCGCCACCCGGATCGGTGCGGTGCAGCCGGGAGTCCTCGGACACCGCCCGGTGATCACCCATGACCCACAGGTGGCCGCGAGGCACGGTGACGCTGAACCTGGCAGGACCGGACGGGATCGACGACGGCTTGTTCCCTGGGTACAGGTAGGACGACTCGTGCAAGGCTACGCCGTTGACGGTGATCAGGCCGCGGGCATCGCAGCATGCCACGCGGTCCCCCGGCAGGCCGATCACCCGCTTGACGTAGTCGTCGTCAGGCAGGTCTACGCCGAACAGCCCGGCCACCGTGTGCCACAGGCGGACGAGCGGGTCGGACGGCGACGGCGACGACGGAAGCCACGAGCCGACCCCGCTGAACACGACGATGTCGCCCCGGTGGACGTTGCGGAAACGATAGACGAGCTTATTGACCAGGATCCTGTCGCCGATGGCGAGCGTGTCCTCCATCGACCCCGACGGGATAGAGAAGGCCTGGACCACGTATGTCTTGACCAGCAGCGCCAGCACGAGCGCTACCGCGATCAGGACTGGCAGCTCCTTCCAGGAGGATCTGCGTTTCCCCGTCGCGCCGCGCTTCCCCGTCCCGCCGCGCCGTGCGGGCGGGTCCTGGTTCCTCACCGGCCCGAGCCTAGTGCCCGGCCGCGTCGGCCACCGAGGCCAGCCGCCGCCCGGAGCTTCCCGCGCCGTGCCAGCTGATCAGGCGCGAATCGCGGTCCGTCAGCGGGCCGGGGCTGTCAGTCCCGGGCCGGCCGGACGTAGCCGAAGAACGCGCGGCGCTTGATCAGCTCGGCGACGTCGGCCGGGACCATGCTCTCCCAGGAGCTGTCGTTCGCGGCGATCCTGCGGAGCACGTCGCGGCTGAAGATCGGCAGGCACTCGGGCCGGTAGTTGTCGAGGTGAACGAAGCTGCCCCGGCCGGCCAGGTAGTCGTACAGCGGCTGCAGCTCCGGCCGGACGCTGATGTCGTTCACGGTCTTGAGCTCGTCGTCCGGGGAGGGCTGCAGCGGATAGACGTAGAGCCTCAGGTCGTTCTTGAACAGCCGCCCGAAGCTCTCCAGGATCCCGCCGGGAAGCTGGGCGTGGTTCTTCTCGTCGAACAGGTCGATCAGGCTCGGCACCCCCATGACGATGCCGATCCGCTCGCTGGTCCGCTCGCTGATGTAGGCGGCCAGGCGGTAGTAGTCGAAGTAGTCGGTGATCAGCACGGTCATGCCGCACGCCGCGAGCAGCTCCGCCCGGGCCAGGAAGTCCCGCCGGTCCACGTCGGCGCCGCCCGCGAGCAGGTTGCGCATGGTGATCTCGGTCAGCGCCAGCACCGGCTTGCCCGCCACCGCGGGATCTGCCTCGAACTTGACCCTGGCCGTCTGGAGCATGTCGAGGTTCACGTGCGTCGGCGGCCGGAAGCTGCCCCGCTCGACCAGGACCGCCTTCTTGCGCAGCACCTCGCTCGGCTGCAGCACCTCACGGTCGGGGCCGAACATCGCCACGCCGCTGAGCCCGATCTGCACCAGCTTGAGCGCCATCAGCCTGTTGTCCACGCCGCGGAACTCGATCCCGCGGAACTGGATCATGTCTATCTCGATACGGCCCGTGGTCAGCCGGTCGAGCAGGCTCTCGATGAGCCTGTCCGTCTCGTGGTGGTGGAAGAACGCCCCGTACAGCAGGTTCACCCCGACGATCCCGAGCGCCTCCTGCTGCGCGAACGCCTCGATGTCGAGCATCCGCACGTGCATGACGATCTGGCTCGGCTCGTCGTGCTGCTGCGCCTGGAACTTCACGCCCATCCAGCCGTGGCACTCGTTGCCGCCCCCGTAGCTGCGCGCCACCACCGTGTCGGCGAAAGCGAAGAAGCAGTTCTCGTCACCGCGCTCATCGTCCAGCCGCTCGACGTTGAGCTGGAACTCCTTGTCGAGCATGCCCTGCAGCCGCCCGACGGACACGTACCGCTCCGCCTTGCCGTACACGGCGTCGCTGACGGCCATGTCGTAGGCGGAGATCGACTTCGCCACGGTGCCGGCGGCGCCGCCGACCCGGAAGAACCAGCGCACGACCTCCTGGCCGGCCCCGATCTCGGCGATGGTCCCGTACCAGCGCGGATCGAGGTTGATGCGCAGAGCCTTCTGGTGCGTGTCAGATAGATGCGTGCCGACGGCGAGCTCGGTCATCTGTCTCCCTGCCTGCTCACCCGGCCTGCTGCCGTCGTCTGCCACGCCTGCGGGGCAGGACGCCAGCGTCCCACGCTGAGATTCTACTAATCTCGCCGAGGCCGGCGCCAGCCCATGCCGACGGGGCGATCCCGGCCGGCCAACTGCCGTCAGCGCGGGTCACCGCCGGCGGCACGGTTCTGGCACCCGCAGCGTCTACCGGCGACCGCGGCGGCTACGCTCGCCAGCTTGGCTCGTGGCCGAGCCATCTGGCGAGGTGCTCGTCGTGCGGGCGGAAGTGCTCCTCCAGGCCGTTCCGGGTGCGATTGCTCATCGGAACGCGCGATTCGGAGTTGCGGCGCTTGAACGCGGGACGGCCGCGGTGGGGTAGCCCGAGGAACTCGAGCACCCCGGCGTAGACCGGCTCAGGGTCGGTGAAGAACGCATGGCTGTCGATGACGTGGATCCGGTCCCGGCCGAAGAACCGCTCCAGCCGCTCCAGCTGCTCGGCGTACTGCCCGCGGGCGCGGTAGGCGTGGTGCTGGTGGCTGAAGCTGACGTAGGACGGGTCGGCGATGATCTTTTCGACTTCACCGTCGAGCCGGCCGGCT
>Ga0302325_10021426_pt1 | contig 13531 bp, 10 predicted proteins | sample Palsa_T0_2_FD_201948 | JGI IMG/M metagenome (GOLD analysis project Ga0302325, IMG submission 201948) | Peat permafrost microbial communities from Stordalen Mire near Abisko, Sweden - Palsa_T0_2 | ecosystem: Environmental > Terrestrial > Soil > Palsa > Peat permafrost | place: Sweden: Abisko... | reverse complement strand
AGAATAGCAATTCCGGCCGGCTTCCGCGTATCCGTGCTGCGAAACCGCAAGCGGCGGCCATGGTTTGGCTCCCCCGCTTGCGGTTTCGCGGCGCCGACCAGCCGATCCCGCGCCGAACCTCGCCAAACCCTCACCAGCTGAACAATTCCATCTGCCCTCCCGGCGGCCGTCGAAAATGTGCCGTCGAAAGCTGAGGAAATCCTCCCGTGAACCCCGCCTTGCGCTTGGCGAGCTTGAACATGCTGTGAATCTGCTCCGCCCACGGCCCCTCCCCGCGCATCCGGCTGCCGAAGTTCGAATCATTCAACTTTCCCCCGCGGATCGAGCGAATGCGGTTCAGCACCTTCTCCTTCCGATCCGGGAAATGATCCCCCAGCCATTGCTCGAACAGCGGCGCCACCGCGAACGGCAAACGCACCAGCGTATGCCCCGCCCACCGCGCCCCCGCCTCGGCCGCCGCCTCCAAAATCGCCGGCATCTCGTGGTCCGTCAGGCCCGGAATCACCGGCGCCACCATCACCCCCGTCGGAATCCCCGCCGCCGCGAGCTGCGCGATCGCCTCCAACCGTCGCCGCGGGGCACTCGTCCGCGGCTCCATCTTCCGCGCCAGCTCGCCGTCCAGCGTCGTCACCGAAACCAGCACCGCCGCCGCGTCGAGCTTGGCCAGTTGCGAAAACAGATCGATATCCCGCGTCACCAGATGGTTCTTGGTGATGATCGCCACCGGGTTGCGAAATTCGAGCAGCACCTCCAGACATCGCCGCGTGAGCCGCAGCTTCCGCTCGATCGGCTGATAGCAATCCGTCACCCCGCTCATCGTCAGAGCCGCCGGCTGATATTTTTTCGCAGACAACTCCCCCCGCAGCAGATCGGGCGCCCGCTCCTTCACCATGATCTTGGTTTCAAAATCCAACCCCGCCGAAAAGCTGAGATATTCGTGCGTCGGCCGGGCATAGCAGTAAATGCACCCATGCTCGCAGCCGCGGTACGGATTGATGCTGTCAGAGAAGCCGACATCGGGGCTGTCGTTGTGAGCGATGATGCTTCGAGAATTGTCCCGCAAAAACTGCGTCGTCGGCCCCGGCCGCTCGTCGATCTCCGCATCCAGCGCATCCCCATCCGGCTCAAAGTCAATCGACTCAAACCGATTCGCCGGATTCAATCCAGCGCCGCGGCCGTGAACGGGGAGAGAGAGCGGCATCTCCGGTCAATTATACCGCGCTTCTGGTCTGTCAGCGCACCGTCACGAAAGTCTGTTCAATGTGGATCAATCACGGGAACGTTGCGCGATCAAGCCGTGGAAGTCCGTCGAGCCGCGCGCGGAGCGTACTCGCGGAGTAAGCGGTCTGCGCCACGGCGAGGGTTTGCCGCTTACTGCGCGAGTACGCTCTGTGCGCGGCTCGGTAATCGCGGTGGTGCATGATCGCGCACGGTTATTTAGCCCGCCTTCCACCTGGGATACATGTTAAAACATCCGCCGCAGTGAATGATCCACCGTCAGTGTTGGAGATTTTCAAACCGGGATTTTTATCGCGGCGGTTGCGCGCCGCCGAGTGGATGGACGAACCGGGGGCCAATCCCCAGTGGCTCCGCGGCAGCCTCGGGTTTCTGCGGCGGATCAATGCGCTGCTCGGCTACACACGCTCGACGCTGGGTCATCTGGAACGGTTCAGCCAAGGTTGGGAGCAGGGCCGGACGATTCGCATTCTGGACGTGGCGACCGGATCGGCGGACGTTCCGCGGGCGATTCTGAAATGGGCCGCCCGGCGCGGCTTCAGCGTTCAGGTCATCGGCGTCGATCTGCATGCCAAGACCGCACGGGCAGCAATTGACGAGGGAAACGTCCGCATCGTGCAGGCAAACGCCATTCGCTTGCCCTTCGCGGACGGCAGTTTCGACTACGCCATCGCCTCCCTGTTCCTGCATCATCTCGACGAAGCGGACATCGTGAGCGTCCTCCGCGAGATGGGCCGCGTCGCCGCCCGCGGGCTGGTCGTCGGCGACCTGGTGCGCCATCGCCGCGCCTACCTCGGCGTCTCGCTGCTGACGCTTCTGGCCAACCCCATGGTCAGACACGACGGCCGAGTCAGCGTCGCCCAGGCGTTCACGAGGGCGGAGATCATCGCTCTCCGCGACCAGGCCGGCGTCGCATTCGCCGAATACCACCGCCATTCCGGCTATCGTTTCGTGCTGGCGGGGGAGAAGGCGAACTGATGACGCGGGGGGAACCGCGAAGACACGATGGCGCGAAGGCAGACGCGAAGCGGGGGGAGGGAAATCGAAATGAAGAAAACAAAAACTCAAGTCGACAATGGCTATTGACTGCTGGTAGGCCTTCGGATGCGACGCCTTTAACCACGCATTTCCCTTCGCGTCTGTCTTCGCGCCATCGCGCCTTCGCGGTTCCGGCGATGCCCGATCATCCCGTAGTGCGCAAACCAGATGCAATGCCGCCGATGGTCAGGCGGATGAGGGAGCGCAGGGCGGCGAGTTGTTCCTCGCTCGGCTCGGCGCGCATTTTTCGGAAGAACTCGATCTGCAACAGATTCAGCGGATCGACGTAGGGGTTGCGCACTTCGATCGAGCGGGCCAGCCAGGGGGTGTTTTCCAGCAGCGAGTTGGTGCCGGTGATTTTCAGCACGGCCGCCCGGGCGCGATCGAACTCCGTTTTCACCACGTTCCAGACGCCCGTGGCCAGGTGCGATGACTCGGACAGCCGGGCGTAGGCCCGGGCGATGCCCATGTCGGACTTGGCCAGGGCCAGGACGGCGTTGTCGATGGTGCCGCGGAAGAACGGCCAGTCGCGGTACATTTCCTGCAACTCGGTCCAGGCGGCGGGGTTCTCGGCGGCGTAGCGCTCGACGGCCGCGCCCAGGCCAAACCACGCGGGGATCAGATGCCGATTCTGCGTCCAGGAGAAGACCCAGGGAATGGCCCGCAGGTCCTTGAGCGAGCGCTTGGCGTTGCGGCGCGCAGGGCGCGAGCCGATGGGAAGCTGCTCGATCTCGCCGATGGGTGTGGCATGCTCGAAGTATTCGAGAAACTCCGGGTGCTCGACGAATGCGCGATAGTTTTCGTAGGCGAAATGGGCCAAGCGCGCCATGGCCGCCAGCCAGGCCTCGTGCGGCGCGGGGCCGGGGGCGCCGCTGACCAGTAGCGTCGCGCCGATGACCTGTTCGAGATGGCGATGGGCGATGCGCGGATCGTCATAGCGCTCGGCCAATGATTCTCCCTGCTCGGTCATACGAAGTTTGCCGGCCACGGAGCCCAGCGGCAGCGATTGAATGCTGCGCGCCGCCGGCCCACCGCCGCGACCGAGCGACCCGCCGCGGCCGTGGAAAAAGATCAGCCGAACCGCGCCCGCGGTTTTCATCAGCGCGCTCTGGGCTTTGAACAGTTCCCATTGAGCCGTCAGGTAGCCGCCGTCCTTGGTGCTGTCGGAGTAGCCAATCATGACCATCTGCGTGTTGCCCTGCTCCGCGATGCGCTGGGCGTAGAGCGGCTCGGCGAGAATCGCCCCCAACGTCCGCGAGCTGCGCTGCAGATCGTCGATGGTCTCGAACAGTGGAACGATCGGCATCTGCACCTTGCCCGCGCCGCCGCCGGCCCATTCGCTGAGCCAGAGCACCGCGAGCATGTCGCTGGGCTGGTGCGTCATGCTGATGACGTGCGCCCCCAGCGCCTCGGGGCCGTACTCGGAGGCGATCTTGGCCAGCAGGCGAAACAGCGCGAGGATTTCCCGCGTGTCGGCGGTCAGCAGATCGTCCGGCAGCATCCACGGCCAGCGCATATGCTGCGTCAATACCTTCTGCTTCTGCTCTTCATTGAGCGAAAGATAGTCGTCGGCGATTCGGCCGACCTTGAAAATATCGGCGATCGCCGCCTGGTATTTGCTCGACTCCTGCCGCACGTCCAGCCGGGCGGTGTGGAAGCCGAAAATCTCCAGCTGGCATCGCCAATCGGAAAGCTCCGCCTCGGCCTGCGCCTCGCACTGCCCCTCGCGCAGACTCTTGGCGATGAGCGCCAGATACGCCTCGAGTTCCCCCGCCCGGCCAAACGCCCCCTCGGCCGATTGGCCGTCGGCCGCCAGCAGCGTCTGATCGAGCCGCCATTCGATGACCGTCAGAAGCTGCCGATAAACCTCATGCTTGGAAACGTCCTCGACCGCCGCTCGCACCGCCGGCCAGCGCGTCAGGGCATCGGTGAGCGCCGCCCGCACCTCCTCGGCGATGCCTACGCGCTGATCCGAGACGCTCAAAATCTTCAGCAGCTTCCGGCACTGCGCCAGATGATTTTCCACCGCCGCCTGCCGCAGCCATAGCAGCGCCCGGGCCGTCACTTCGCTGGTGACAAACGGATTGCCGTCCCGGTCGCCCCCCATCCACGAGGCGAAGCGCACGATCCGCGGCAATCGGAAAACATGCCCCGGGAAATTGGCGGTCAGCGCTTCGCGCAAATCTTCCTGCACGCGCGGCAGGATTTCCCACAGCGAGGTCGAGAACGCCAAACCGCGCTTGACTTCTTCCAGCACCGTCGGCCGCCGGGGACGGACAAAATCTGTCTGCCAAAGGCTGGTCAGTTCAGCTTGCATCCGGCGGCGCAGATAATGCCGCTCGCGCGGCAGGGCGTGATCCAGCCGGGCCAGATATTCCCGCAGCCGGCGCAGCTTGCCGCGGATCGATCGCCGCTTGGCTTCGGTTGGATGCGCGGTGAAGACCATCTCGACTTCCAGCGTGTCGAGCAGATCCTGCATCCCCTCGGCGGAGAACCCCGCCTTGGCCAGCCGCGCGATGGCGTCGCCGATCGACTCGGCACGCGGCGCCGGCCAGCGCTGGCTCTCGCGCTCCTCGAGCACCCGAATCCGATGGCGGTCTTCCGACAGATTGGACAAATCGAATTGAATGCACAGCGCCCGGGCGACCACCCGCGCATCGTCCACCGGCAGCTGCCGAATGTACTGCTCGAGCGGCGACTCCTCGACCGACCCGCTGGCCCGGCGGCTCTGGGCCAGCCGCAGCACCTGGGCGATCGCGTCAAACGCCGACGGCGTCACCTGCTCCAGCAACACGTCGGCGAACATCTCGCTGAGCAAACGGATGTCGCGCCCCAGCCGCTCGTCGGCGACGGCGCGCGGCACCAACTCGTCGGCGATCAGCCGCGATCGACGCGCTGCATCGCTGGCGGCTTCCGGCGGAAAATCGTCACCCGGTCGTTTCAATTCATGCTGCGATAATTGAGAGGCGGACAAAATCACCACAAGCGGAGCGGTTGGCCGCGGTACTGTAAACGACCGGCCCGAGCGATGGAAGAGATTTCATTACGGTTCAATGCCACGGCAATCGCATGTTCCGTGCCACTACTCTCGTTCGCCTCCCCCGGTACTCCGGGGGAGGGGGAAATATGTTCCGACACATGCGATTGACGCGGGTTCAATGCCCCGTCAATTCCGGTTTCACGGCGAGGTAATAGAGCTTGCCGGTGCTGAGTTGGACGCCGGAGAGGTTCTCGGCCTGATCGCCGATGCCCATGTAGAGATCGCATCGGCCGGCGGAGCGAATGGCGCCGCCGCGGTCCTGATCCAGGGCGAACGCCTGGCGCGAAGCCGACGGCTCAGCGTCCGGGCCGCCGCGGATCGAAACGAACGCCAGCAGGGCGGGGGGATAGACGTGCTTATCGGTGGCGATGGAGCAGAACGGCGTCACCGGCACGTTCAATGAGCCGAACGGGCCGCCGGGGCGCTCGGTGAAGAAAACGGTCCGCTGGTTGAGCCAGAGATATTTGTCCATCGCCTCGGGGTGGGCATCGAAATACTGCCGCAGCGTGTGAAAGCTCAGGTCCGCTTTGGCGATCAACCCATCGGCGACCAACTGCTGGCCGGGGCTGGTGTAGTCGTATCCGTTGTCGCCGGCGAAGCCGACTTCGTAGATGCGGCCATCGGGCAGGCGCAGCCGGGCCGAGCCTTGGATGGTGATGACGTAAGCGTTCCATCGGCTGGTGAGCCAGACCAATTCCTGCCCCGCGAGTGCGCCGGTTTCGATTTGCTGCCGAGTCAGATACGGGGCGATCGATCCATCGGCGGCGCGGCGGCCGTCGTGCTCGCCGTCGGCGTCGCTGACCAGGTCGGCGGGGCGTTTATAGAGCGGCCATTGATACGAGCCGCCGCGCGTGAGGCTGGCGTCGTAGGTGGGTGTGAAGTAGCCGGTGAACAGCACGCTGCCGGTGTATCCGCCGCCCTGGGGGTCGGGCGCGCCGATGCTCTGGTAGACATCGAACGTCTGAGCGATTGCCGCGTTCCACTGCTCGGCCGCCGGGGGATGATCGAGCATGGCACGAAACGCCCGCAGCGTCGCCACGGCCCGATCGTGCGAGATATCGAGATACGGATAGCTTCGCTCGCTGCTGGGCCGGGCGAGATATTCCAGGCTGTGATCCACCGCTCGGCGAAGATCGTCGGGCTTCAGATCGGCCAGGTCCGCGGCAAAATCGGGATATTGGTTCGGCGAGATTTTCCGCAGCGCCAACTCCCCCTCGGGAAGCGGCGCGGAGTAATCAATCTTCGGCTGCTCCGTCACGGGCGCGGCGGGAGCCCGACAGCCAAATGTCGCTGCGATCAGAATCCCAATGACGCCCCACGTTTTGGCTGCGGTTAACCGTTGCAATCCGTTGCTCACAAGCACGCTCCATGGAAAATCGTCGATCAACTCAATGTGTCAGCGCGTTCGCCGGCACCGGGAGCTTAACCGTAAACGTGGCTCCGTGTCCCGGAGTTGACGCAAAGCTGATGTCGCCGCCGTGCGCCCGCACCACGCCGTAGCTGATGCTCAGCCCCAGCCCAGTGCCCTTGCCCGGCGGCTTGGTGGTGAAGAACGGATCGAACACCCGCTCCTGAATCGTGGGATCGATGCCGCTGCCGTTGTCGGAGACTACGATCTCGACATACCGGGGCCCGGCGGCGGTGCGCACGGTCACCTTCCCCCCGCTCGAGCAGGCGTCGATGGCGTTGGAGAGCAGGTTCAGCACCGCCTGATTGATCTTGGCCGGATAACATGGCACCAGCGGAATCCGCTCCAGCGACGGCTCGATGTCGATCCCCTTGTTCCGGGCCGCCCCGCCGACGATGTTCAGCATCGCCCGGATGCCGTCGTTGAGGTCGGCATCCTGCAGGTCGCTGGTGTCGAGCCGGGCAAAGTCGCACAGGTCGCGGACGATTTGCCGGATGCGGTCGATTCCCTCGCGCGACCGCTGCATCAATTCCTGAAGGCTCGAGACCGTGTAATCGATGTCGATTCGCTCGTCGGTCCTGATGATCTGGTCCATCAGCTCCGGCTGATGTTTCCGCAGCGTCGCATCGCCCTGGCGATACAGGCGAATCAAATCGCAAACCGCCAGCAGGTCGCGCTGGGCGACGGCGACATTGTTGCCGGCGAATGACAGCGGGTTGTTCATCTCGTGGGCGATCCCCGCCACCATCTGCCCCAGTCCCGCCAGTTTCTCGGATTGAACGAGATGGCTCTGCGCCTGCTTGAGTTTTTCCAGCGCCTCCTCGAGCCGGGTGTTCTGATCCCGCAGCTTCTGCTCGTTGTTCTTGCGGCGTGTGATGTCGCGGCTCAGACCCACGAGCCCGAGAATCCGCCCCGATGCGTCGCGCCAGGGAACCTTGGTGGAGGTCACCCAATGCTCGTTGCCGCCGGCATCGACGTTGCGCTCCTCCCGGCTGATCAACGCCTCGCCGGTGCGGATGATCTCCTGTTCCTCGGCATAGAAAACATCCCCCACGCCCGGCGGGAAAACGTCCTTGTCGGTCTTTCCCAGCACCTGTTCCTGCGACGAAGCGCCCAGAAATTTGAGATGGGCCGCATTGTTGAGCAGAAAGCCGCTGTGGACGTCCTTGACGTAAATGTGATCGGGCAGATTGTCGATCAGCGTGCGGAGCAGATCGCGCTCGCGGCGCAGCTCCTCCTCGTTGCGCCGCCGGTCCGCCGCGTGCCGCAGCATACGCGCCAGCGTGCGCGAGCCCAGAACTTCCTCGGCCAGGTAATCGTGCGCTCCCTCTTCCACCAGCGCGTCCGCCAGCGCTTCGGTCTCGCTCCCGCACAAGAGCACCACGGGCATCGCCCGATCAACCTCGCGCAGTCGCCGCACCCCCGTCCGGGGCGAAACATCCGAGTGTCGCAGGTCAAACAGCGCCACGTCCCAGCGCCGTTCCTTCAGCAGCTCGACCGCCCCGTCGATGCCAGCACAATCACGCACCTCGAATCGGCAGCGCGCGATCGAGGAGAGCATCTCCTTCACCAGCTTCGCCTGGCCGGCATCCCCCTCGATTAGCAGAACGCGAATGACCGACTCCGACATTGAGCCTGCTTCCTCAAGACGCGGCCCCGACGGGTCTTGACAGCCACATTATAGCGTTCCAATGCGGTCATCGCTGCGCCAGCTTCGCGGCCAGCGCCTCGGGAGTCTTGGCCGGCGAGGAACAGGCGTTGCCCGTGCAGAGGAACGCGGCGGGGAAGGCGAATTGGGGATATTCCACATCCGAATTGGGCAGGGGGCCTTCGGCGGAATCCCACCATTCGACGCGCTGATATGCGGTCGGAGCGCGCAATGCCGTGGCAAACAGCTCCGCAGCGCCGGCCGAGGATTTTGGCCCGACGACGGTGATATGCAACGGCGGGCCCGACATCTCATCATCAGCCAGCAAAATCCCGGCGATCGGCGCCCCGATCACGCCGGCGATCTGCGGAGTCGCCAGATATCGCATCGCCCGCTCGGCCCGATCACGATCCGCCGCTTTCCCTGTGTAATAACTGAGCAGATTCAAGAACCGCGCCGCCGCGACGTTTTCATCCACCTCGGGTTTGGCGGCCAGGCCCCCGAAACTCTCGCCGGCAATCGTGGCGAATCCCGCCGGCGTCTGGGTCGTGAAATGCGCGCCGATAAAATCGGCCGCCGCCGATGCCCGCGCCAGCCAAGCGCGATCCGCCGTCGCGGCATACAGAGCGAGAAACGCTCGTCCCATGAACAGCGTGTCTCCCAAATACGGTCCGGCCGCATCCGTTTCCCCATGCCGAAATCCGCCACCGGGCAACGCGCGATTTGCCAGCACCCACCGGGCCGCAGTCAGTGCATTCGCCAGCGCGCCCGCATCCCCGCCGGCTTCGTAAAGCGTCACCAGCCCGCTGATCGCCCAGCCATTTTCGCGGGCATATAAATGGCCATCCACCCGCGGCACGCCGCGCTTGCGCCGATTGGCATCATCGAGCTTGAAATATTGGTCGGCATACGTCCCGTCCACCAAGTCCGCATCCTGGCTCACGCAGTACGCCCCGTCCGCCGAGCGCAGAAACGCGTCGATGTAACGGTGAATGTCGTTGGCCGCCTTCAGATACGCCGGGTCGTGAAAGTTCAGATACGCCAGGGCGTAGATGCGCATCATCTCCCCCTGAAACTGCATGAGCTTCTCAAAGTGCGGATGATCCCAATCCCCGTCGATGGAGTATTGATACACGCCGCCCCACACCGGATCGATCAGCTTCAAACCCGCCGTGAGCGTCTTGACGGCTCGCTGTCCGGCCGCCGCGTCGCCGGCGCGGAAGCGGGCCATCTCATATTCCATCTTGTCCCAGTCAACGTACTTCTGAGCGTGGCCCCATCCCCCCAGCTGCGGGTCGTACAGATCGACCAGCTTGTCGTCGAGCTGCTTGTGCAAATCACCGGGCAGAGACGTATTGGCGGAATACGTGATCGGCGTTTCAGGCTCCACCGACGGCCCCGGCGTCGGATCGTCGATGATCGCCTGCAACATCGATGACATTTCCATCGGCGGCAAATACCCGCGCCGCTTGACGATCTCGCCACCATCCGCGTTGAAGACCACCGTCGCGGGCCAGCCATAATCCTCATAGCGGTTGGAAATATCCGGACGTGAATCCTGATCCACTTTCACCGCGATAAATTTCGAGCCGATCAACGCGATCACCTTCGGATCGCGATAGGTGGTCTCATCCTGCACATGGCACCAATGGCACCAAACCGCCTCGAGATCGAGCAGGACAAATTTGTGCTCGCGCCTCGCTTGCGCGAATTGGTCGTCAGACCAGGGTTGCCAGGCGATGTGGGCAACCGCCGCGGGCTGGGTGGAAGGCACTGCGGACTCGGATTTGGGATCGTGGCCGGCGCAAGAGATCGCCGCGATCATCATCGGGAACAACACCGCGCCCGTGGCGAAAAGCGAAAGAGGGATTCGCATATTGTTGGAACCAGCCGCCGAGGCGCGATATTCCAGTCGCGCGCGCCTCATTGCTACGGGGCGGACTCTGTCCGGGGCCTTTTTCCGCGAACGCCAGTCGCGCAGCCGAAGAAATGGCTTGTCTCATGCACTTCGAGACCCTGTTGCCGCAGGCACTGGGCGAAATGGCGGCAGTTACCGAAGGCCTGCGTGAAGATGCCCAGGAGGCGATAATTCGCGGGATTGCCGAGGAACAGTCGGCCCAGCAGCGGGATGATCACGTGCAGGTAAAACATGTAAGGCCATCGGAGAAAACGGGATGGCGGAACGGAAATCTCGACGAAGGAGAACGCCCCTCCCGGCTTGAGCAAAAGTGACACCAGGCGCGCCAGCTCCTCCTGCTGCTCGAGGTTGAATGTCTTGAGCCCGAAGGAGCTGATGATCACATCCGCGCTGGCGCGCTGATATTGCCACGCCAGCACGTCCTCCAGCAAAACCTCGGCGTGAAATGGCCAATCCTTCCGAGCGCGGCGCACCATCTCAGGCGAGATATCGATTCCAGTCATTCGCACGTTGGCCGAAACACGCTCGGAGACGCAATGGCAGAGCTCGTTCATTCCGCTCATCAGGTCCACGATGCGCCCAGCCTCCGCCAGGGGAAGATTCTCCACGACCTGATGGCGCCAGCGCGCGGCAAATCCGAAGGAAGTGATGAGGTTCATCAGGCCATAGGTGGCCGACATTTCGTCGAACAGCGCCCGAATGGTCTGGGGCTCGTAAAGAGATCGGTTTGGCAACGAGTGGCCTGTTTCCAGTCGGTCTCAGGCGCTGGCGTGCGCCTGCACCTGCTTCTCCGCGTGATAGCTGCTGCGGACCAAGGGCCCGGCTTCGACGTGGCGCAGGCCGCGGGATTCGCCGCGGGATTTCCATTCGGCAAACTCATCGGGATGCACCCAGCGCTCGACCGGCAAATGCTCGGCCGTCGGCTGGAGGTATTGGCCCAGCGTCAGAATTTCGCAGCCGATGGAGACCAGGTCATCCAGCACCGCTTCGATCTCGTGCTCTTCTTCGCCGAGCCCGAGCATCATGCCGGTTTTGCTGACCAGTCCCTGCCGCCGGGCGATTTGAAGCAGCTCCAGTGATCGGCGATATTTCGCCTGCGGCCGAACCCGCGGGTAGAGCCGCGGCACGGTTTCGATGTTGTGATTGAGAATCTCCGGCTTCTCGTTCAGCACCGTTTGCAGGGCCGACCAGTTGCCGCAGAAATCGGGGATCAGCACCTCGACATTCGTCCCCGGCGATTGCAGTCGCACCTGGCGAATGGTTTCCGCCCAGACCTCCGCGCCGCCGTCGCGCAGCTCGTCGCGGTTGACGCTGGTGATGACGCAATGTTTGAGCCCCATCGCCGCCACCGCCTTGCCCACCCGCCGCGGCTCATCCAGATCGAGCGTGGGCGGCCGACCCGTGGCAATGTGGCAGAACCCGCACGATCTCGTGCAGACATCGCCGAGGATCATGAGCGTCGCCGTCCCCGCCGACCAACACTCTCCCATGTTGGGGCACTTGGCCGACTGGCAAACCGTGTGCAGTCGCTCGTCGTTGACCAGCTTGAGCAGCCGCGCGTACCCCTCGCCCGCGGGCATTTTCATTTTCAGCCAGGAAGGCTTGGGATACGGAACCAGCTGGTTGAGGGAGTGAGCCATAATGCGGCTGTGGATTTTAGGGGGAGGAAGGATCAACAGACAAATCCGAAATCCGAAAACCGAAAACCGAATCCCCGAATCAAATTGAATCAAATCGGAAATCCCAAATCCGAATGCCGCGTGCGGTTTTGCGGCGACACTTCGCCGCGACGCTTCGCCGCCTGATTGCGACTCTGGGTGACGCTCCGGCATGCCGCGAGAACCAACCTCATCGCCATCCCAACGGTGGCGCAACTGGCGGCCGGTGATTACAGCTGTGCGACGTGCCTAAAATAGAGAGGAGGATGTACCATGAAGTACACAATTCTCTTTATCGGCATGGCGGCCTTGGCGGTGGGGTGTGCCAACTCCAGGCCCCCCACCGCTCCGCCGGCGCAAACGGCGGGTTACGCTCCAATCATTGACCGCGCTCCCAGCGACGACCGGTACGACAACCCCGGCGCACTGCCCGCCAACAGTGGCGGGACCGACGCGGGGCGCCTCGGTACGGATGAGCGATACGAGCCGGTCTTGCGGTGATCGCCAAAGGACTGACTACAGCCGCTTGACCATGCGGAAGTGTGGGCCGGCGGTGGGAATCTCGAACTGGTCGGAGACGATCTGCCAACCGAGCCGCTGATAAAAACCGGCGGCGGGGACGCGGGCGTTGCACCAGAGCAGGTGGACGGTGTGGTGGGCCAGCAGGTCTTTCTCGATGAATTGGAGAATGGTCCGGCCGATGCCGCTGCCGCGGAAATCGGGGGCGGTGGCCATCCCGCGAAGTTGCCAGGCCGGTTCATCGAGCCATTGGTTCAAATGGAGCGTCGCGCAGCCGACATTCCGGCCATCGACGAACGTGCCGTAATGCCTGGAAGTCGGTTCATGATCTCCCGGAAAGACGGCGGCTTCGGGCGGGAGGCCGGCGCGCAGCACCTCGTAGCGAAGGGCGACGATTTCATCAAAACTCGCGGGGCGGATGACCGTAGCGCCGATCCTCGTCTCTTGCATGGGCCTACTTCTCGGCCGCCGTTGCCGGCGCCGTCGTGGGCTGGGTGGTGGCGGGCGGTGCAGTCATGTCCCAGGCCACGCGCCAAGTGACCTGGCCGGTGGGCTTGAATCCCATGTCTTCCAATCGCCGGGACATGTCCGGCATGTGGGCGGCGCCGAAGAAGATGCCGATGTTTTTCTTCCCTGCGTCGATGTTGTCCTGCAGGACCGCCAGCGCTTTTTTATTGCGTTCGGTAATGATGACCGAGCCGTTGGGCCCGGTCAGGCCGGACATCTGGTCTTCGATGTCGCCGAATTGCTGGGCGAGCAACAGCTTCAACTGCCGGGGACGATCCGGCGAGCGCAGCAGGATGACCAGGTCGATCAGCCCGAAATCCTGGCTCTTGTTGGTCGTGTCCTGGGCGGCCATTTGATGCAGCATCTGCTGGAGCATGATGCCGAGCATCGACTCGCCGCGCTGCGATTGCATGGCCTCGAACGTTTCGTAATCCAGGTCTGCATGAACGAAGTTGCCGGCTTTGTAATCAACGTCGTCGAGCTGAAAATCGAGGGATAGCGCATCCTTGAGCCAATGCTGAAACATGCTAATGGCGCTGACGGGAGTTGCCCCCGGCTC
>Ga0302325_10021424_pt1 | contig 13532 bp, 11 predicted proteins | sample Palsa_T0_2_FD_201948 | JGI IMG/M metagenome (GOLD analysis project Ga0302325, IMG submission 201948) | Peat permafrost microbial communities from Stordalen Mire near Abisko, Sweden - Palsa_T0_2 | ecosystem: Environmental > Terrestrial > Soil > Palsa > Peat permafrost | place: Sweden: Abisko... | reverse complement strand
ATTATCTAATTATCTCCGTTTTATTCAAAAGTGCCCTCATACGATTTCAAACATATCTCATATATAAGCTGTATAATCCATGTCTCCTCTCTCAATCTTCGCCTTACTCGCTCGCTTGTTGGCCTTCGCATCTACACTGATCGGCCTTCTCGATGCACCGGGGACCATCCTCATATTTGGTCCCATGTCAATCATAGGAGAATTGGGATTTGAGTTCAACGGCATTGGAATCAAGTTAGCCTTGCCCTTCAGCTGAGCCGCGGCTTCATTAAGTTGGGGAAGATCCTCAGTACTGTATTCGATCACGTTGCCCTGGCTATCCCGAAGGCTTTGATGAGTCTCCCAACTGCCTTCGGAATAATCATCTGGGAGATAGTCTTCATACTCATCATCCCCTCCTTGGCTTGCCGGTGGTTGGTGAGCCTGGAACTGGTACAACGACATCATGGATCCACTTGCGGATTCGAATCTGCTATCTTTCGATTCGGTGGATCTTATGCTGCTTCTTGTCCTGCTCCTTGACAAATGGCTCTGAACATAAGACTTTAGCTGCCGAGTTCCCTCACGGGCCATCCCATAGGAGATCCCAAAAGAATCTCGAGGTATCCGATCATCCTCCTCTTTTAGTCCTTGGAGGACTGTTTGCCAGTTTCCGGCCATGGTTGTCTCTTCAGGAACCGTTGGAGAGTCTGCGTATGAAGTTCTACCCTTCTTTGGCGATCTTCGAGATTTCCTAGATGCCGAGCCACCACTAAAGAACGGCGACGAATCGACCCGTCTGCTCACGGGCCTTGAATTACGAGAATTCCCGCTGCTCGCTGAGAGACATCCTGAAAGTGGCATCGACGGACTTTTGGTCACTTGTCGAATGGTGCTAAGTCGTACAATTTCTTCTGGCTTCATTTCTGCGTACTCAGATAGAGCGCTGGTTGTGCTCCTCCGATTCTGGTTATCGTATTCCGACGAGCCTATCGTCAGCCATGTTTTCGAGTTTCTTGCAAGCCCTTGACCAGAGGGCCAATCTTGTCCGTGTCCAACACTGTGCCGTTTCCCGCTATTTCCAGATAAAGAGGAAATAGAGTCCCTTCGGCCACCATGGCCAATTCCACTTGCTGGCCGACTCAGGGCAGGCATGAATCTGGACTGTCTTCTTGTCGATTTTGTGCGGCTGAGTCTGTTGCTAGCATATGAAACATCAGGCGTTTGCTGAATACTCCCATGTTTATCTATGACAGAGAATCGTTCAATGGGTGCGAACGAAAAGTTGCTATCTCGCAGGTTCAAGATGGAGTCCTCAGCTGGCTGGCTGGAAGAACCGCTCTTCGGCAAGGGAATGATCAGATTGGTGGAAAACACTCTCGCTGAGCGTCTTGTATGACCCTTTCTGGAGTAGTTGGAATAGTTTCGGGTAAGTCTCTGGGTGTTGGAAGAATTTGTTCGAGAGGATACAACAGTTGGGTAGGCGCTGTCTTGGGTAGACCTCCAACTACTACCTGCCTTTGACAAAGCATTGTCTGAATGAGACCGAGCTCTATTTCCAGAAGTATCCGACTCTCGACGTTCGGATCGTCGTAAACCAGACATGACAGACAATGTCTGGGATCTCCTTATATCTTGTTTCCTGACCCACTTTGGACTTATGGGCAGCTCTCTAATAGTAAATGAGCTGGTATCGGCTCCAAACCCAGTCATATCTAGCTCAAGCGGTTGTGGAGGTTCGACATAAGGTGGCCGTACTATCTCAAGGGCACTGGAGGTACCTTCAAGAGGCGCGGATATCTCACTCTTTGATGGAGTTGCCGAGTGTCTTCTCGCTGCCCTTCTTCGCCGCACATAACAGAATAGTGCTAAGAGAGTACAAATAAGTATTGCAATAATTGGAATGACAATTGCCAGCGCTATCCTTCTACTCAGGTGCTTGCTGGAGAAAGCTGATGGTATCGAATTTCCTGTTTGAGACGTAGTAGTTGTGTTGGATGTTGGTGAAGGAGAAGATACTGAGGGAGAGGCTTGATTCGTTGCAAAAGCAAGGACAAGCTCGAATGCTTGAGAATCAGTCTCGTGCGATGATTCCGAAGCTGCGAGCAATGTAACATTAATGATTGAGGGTTTCGTTGTCGGTGAAACTTGACCTGCTAGAATAAACGTCCGAGAATCAAACGAGAGCCAAGATTCGGAGGGAGAAAACTGTGCAATCATCTCAGTGTCTGACTTGTTTTGGAGATAGACACTCAAGTCGTAAGCAAATGATAGCCCGACTGTTGCGTTAAGAGTCCCGATCTCTTTGTTGAATAATGATGTAGTGATATCGATGTATACAATTGCATTTGCAGTATCTCCATATATGTCTGTTGCTTGAATTGTAATGTTGTATGGCGTGGCATCGCTTGGAACAGTGCCACTGAGAGCAAGTGTGGAATTGTCAAAAGCTAGCCAAGATGGTGTCCGTGCTGTAATTGAGGCAACATTCGATCCATTGGTAGTCTTTCCATCTAGCTCGAGGCTCGTAGCAAGATCATCGAAATTAATAATATCCCCAACGGTTGCGTTGATAATCAATGCCGCATTCTTGAAGGCCAGCAGATGTACTCCAACCTCGATATCAAAGTTTATAGAGGCTCCACTAAATCCTTCAACATCCGATGCAATCAACTGTATCCCAAAAGTTTGGGGAGGTTGAATAAGAGATTGGTAGTCTGGTGTCTGGCCAATGAAGGTCAATGAACTCCCATCCAATGATAACCAAGATGGCAAAGGCGTATTGTCAATGGTAACGGCGTAGTAACTAAGGTTTGCGCCACCACTACCTTCCGAGAATGTTCCAGGTTGAAAATTAAACGTGAATGGAGTTGATGGGTGGTAGAGTAGGGTTGAAGGTGCCGAGAAGGCCGTGAATAACTGCAATTGTGCTGAGAGTGGGATACTGACCACCGGTGCTGGATTCTTGGAGACCACCAGTGTAGAATTTTGTGTAATTGACCCGGACGAATCACTTGCGGTGATGTCAATGGCTACTCCAGTGACCGCACCTGTGTCCGCATCTTCAGTGGCCGGTGTCCCAAACAAAGTTCGTGAGCTGTTGTCCAGAGACAGCCAGCTGGGTCCACTGGAAAGTGTGTATGTGATTGGAAGTGTCGATGAGAAGGTTGAGATTGAGAAGGTATAGGAGAAGAGTTCGGAGAATCGGGCAACGGGTGGTACCTGGGAGTTGAGAGGGAAGGTAACTGTTGGAATCGCGTCGACGAGAGTCCCATAGATGGCAACGGCGGAAAGAAAGCCCCACAGTGCCATCTTTCCGAGTACTGTCTGATTACAGCAGATGTAGTGAATGGTCGGATCCAATTGCGATTATCCAAAGCCGGCAACGAGAATAACAATTGGATGGTATCAGAAACCCAGAGATCGACGGATGAGGATAAAACAGAGGAAATTAGGAAAACGACGAAGTGACATTGAGATAATTTTTTAGAAGCGCAGCGCAGGGAGAGCTGCTTATCGGTATCGCCTTGCTTGGAATTCAACAGGTGGTAGGAAGAATGGTTCACTGCAAGGGATATCAAAACTTCCGACCCCAACCTTCCCAACGATTAAGAAGGCTCCGAACTTACATGTTCGAGTCCGGCAATGAGATATGTGAGCTGGAAAGTTTGGCGGGGAAAATAGCATGAAGAGGCTGTGATGTTGTCAGGAATGCCAAACTCCAACCACCGCGCCACTCGTTCGTCTGAATATTAGACGACCTTATTAACAGTTAGAACCGCAAATGAGATGTGCTGCTAAACAGCCATTCGATGATCTGAGAGATGGACTTCCAGCCTCAAGGCCCTGGCGAGGGTTGCCAGAAGCTGGTCCCATGGAGACTCCATCCCCTTTGTCAGAACTCGGCACTGAACCCTTTTCAACCTATGGGGCGAGGACGAGGCCCGAAGGACGCCGCAGTAGCTCAATTTGTGACGTTCTATCGATTGTGGCATAATGGCAGCCCTTGATGAATTATGAACAAGGGACCATTTTCCAATACGGGGATTTAAAGAAAGGAAGTGAACGTCGGAAGGGGTTGATGACTGGACTGTTTGGCGGTGTGATTTTTTCTGCCGAATTGGGCCCCTCCACCCCTCTGTTCCACATCTGAGAAGAAGCTTTCTAGATCTTGCTACACAGACAAGCATGGCATCACCCTCCCCGTCACGAAAATTTTCTCCCCTGGTTATTGGAGAAGACCTCACACCTCTTCCTACCTATAAAGCAGCCTCAACAACTTCCATTGACTTTTCAGGCCTCTTGGAACCACCACTGAAACTACACGAAGATCTGAAAACAGGCTGCGGGGGTCAGCTATGGCCAGCGGGGATGATCTTAGCTCAACAGATGCTGAGGTACCAGCGAAAGTCCTTGAAAGATGCACGCATGTGTGTACTCAGTCAAATCGTTCATCTTGCGATTTATGCTGACCTTGAGGAGTCTTGAACTTGGTGCCGGTGGTGGTTTGGTTGGATTGGCAATAGCTATTGGATGCAGCGTCGACCATCTAATCTACATTACAGATCAAGAGAACATGTTTGATCTCATGGGCAAGAATATCTCTTTGAACGGACTGGAGTCACGTGTAGAGGGGCTTGTCTTGAATTGGTACATTCGACCACATCTTTTAGATTATTCGTCTGACAAGAATCTCAGGGGTGAATCATTACCGCCCGAAGTTCTCCAGCAGAAGCCCAATGTTATTTTGGCAGCGGACTGTGTGTATTTTGAGCCGGCATTTCCATTGCTTCTGAGTACGTTGGGGGATCTCCTGGAGTTGTGCAGAGAAGCAACCATATACTTCTGCTTCAAGAAGAGGAGAAGAGCAGACATGCAGTTCATGAAGAATGCTAAGAAGAGATTTGTGGTTGAGGAGATCGAGGACCAAGATAGGGAGGCCTTTTCTAGAGAGGGACTGTTCTTGTACACTTTCAAAAGAAAGCCTTAAGGTGCATGTCCTCACAAGAAAATTTGCCTCTCGGTGATTAGAATGACAGGAAAAGGGTCTACCATTTTTCTCTCAGGCCTTTGACCTATCTTTATTCTTCCCTATCTGCCATGTTGACACCCAGCATGAACGCAGGCTCCGAGACGTTGTGGTGTTCATAAGAGAGAACACCCACAGCTCCTGGCTCCAACATCATAGGAAGTTTCATACCAACCTCAAAGCCAAGCCACCGTCTTGTAAAAGCTCTAAGAATCTGTCCATGAGCAATGATTACCACATCAGCCGGCTTCTCCCCATGCATAAAAGGCCCTTGAATCTCTCTGATCTTTGCAATGATTCTGTCAAGTCTAGTCGCAATCTCCGCGGGTGATTCGCCTTCCTCACAGCCATCAATCCAGATATTCCAAGGCGTCTCTTTGTCTAAACCACGCTCTTTTCGACCTGCCCTCGCCTGAGACGGTAGAATGCCTTCGTACATGCCATAATCCCATTCTCTAATATCCTCAGTTACTTCCACCTTTCCGTCGAAGTCTTTTCGCGCCTTTTCGTCAAAAAGTAGCTCGTAGGTTCGGCGGGCCCGAATTCGAGGGCTTATGAACAATTGGGCTATTCTTGCAGGGTCAATGATCTTGCCCGACCCAACAACCACACGAGCTGAGGAGATGACTTGTTTCTCCCCATTTGTGGTCAGAGGAATATCAGAGTGGCCCGTGTATTGACCAGACTTCGTCCATTCCGTCTCCCCTATTTTCTGGTCAGTCGAAGCTCTTGTGCCTTGAAATCGACGTGCTTCGACCAATTGTTCAAGAGAGTCAGAGTCAATACCAACCATGTCGAATCAAGAAAATGCGGGGTGTTCCAGCATCCTTGTCGGGCATTTTTGACACCTGCCTGCAGCTTATCCCATGCGTTCTTCGCGGCTACTATGTGTACGCCGTAAAATCCAAAGTTGCTGGAGCTGCCAAAGACGTATGCACTGGCTTGCTCGTTTAGTTGAAAACAAATGAACTCTGGAGAAGGAAACATTTGCGTCGCGAATAAGGTCAACTTTATAGTCACGTGGTGATAAGATAAGCATCTTCCTCTCCATGGCCTCTTGAGGAGAGGAGGGAGAGAGAAGGGGAGGGAACAGTGAGAAAACCTAGAAAGGCTTTGTTGTTGGAGGTAATTCAAGTTCCTAGAATAGTCTGGACATCAAGAAATACGTGTATTATAAGCCCTTATCCGGGAGATTGTTAATGTGGTCTACGTACTCCGTGTTTTTTGGTATCATGAAAAGCAAAGGAGTGGTCTTTTGGAGAAGATGATGCCCTGAAAGCTCTTGCACATCTACGCCGTATCTCGCCGGCAGTATTCAAGACCTGGTTCATACTGAAGGTTCCAGTCTCTGCAGTACGTTTTGTTCTCGAGCGTTCCCAGCCAATCAAGCGACGCCTTAGCGCGAGGCTGGCCTGTACAACACGAGGCAAGACCGACCAACGCTTCGATGCTCGATGCTCGATGCACCATGCCAACCCAATTCCATTTCCCTAACAACATTTCCTCTTGGGCTGCCAGAAGCCTCTCGATCTCCTTCGCACTCACGATCACGATCACGGCCATTCCGGAAACAGGCTTTACCAGTATTGGAGGAATATTCGTCCGGGCCCAGACATCTTGCGGCAGCCTTGACCGCAGTCACTCGGCGTGCCCTCAATCTATCGACCCACCCGTAGGCAGACAGCCCCCCTCGGTGTTAAGTATTCACCCATGGATCACTGGCGGCAGTACAATCCGGCTTTGGTGCCTCAGCAAGGGCAGCCTGCTACTCTTCGTACCAATGATCAGCCGCGCCGTCCCCTCGCCATTAACGACATGCTCAATCATGGCCCAGCGCCTCCTCGGTGGTTTGGAGATGCAAGGTCAGCCACCATCGAATTTCCAGCTTACGCTGGGACATTCAAGCTAACTTACTAGGCACCCACCTTCAGCAGAATATCATTCTCAGCTCCCTCCACCAATCCCAATGGAGCCGCCTCCAGAGCTTTACCACCGGTATCTCCCAGAGCCGTCGCGGCCGGCGATTAGAGCCAACCAAGGATTAGGACTTCGGCCTGCACCCCCAATAGGAACCAATGATCGTTGGAACCGTGACTACCACATGAGTCATCCCCAAGAAATGGGCTTTGGTAAATCCCTCTTTCATCAAACCTTCCCAGCCGACGCTCGACGCTCGAAATTCAATTTTCTTGACAAGTGATGAAGCCTGCATGTGACTTCAAAATTGAGCTTCTGTCTAAAGAATGAGAAGAACTACGTCCTGGCTCAGGCACTCCTTTGAACGAGTCCGGTCAAAGGTGTTTGGCATCAGGCTTTGTTCGCTAATGGATAATACGGTAGATCCTCATGACAACCTCCAACGTTCCCAAGTACTATCGACTACTGCCGCGAAATTGGATGTTAACCGGAAAAGAAAGTGTCTAATCTGTGAGTTACTTCTACATCTTTTTGTCTGTCCAAAGGATATCCAATGAACATGGCCAGAAATTTGCCATGAAAACTGGAACACAAAAAGAGATGGAGATTCTACCCAGTCTTGGACATTCCACCACACTTAGCGTTTGTGACGTCTAGCTTTCTCGAGGGTATTTGGAGTCCGATTCCTGGCTCTAACTCGTACTCTGCCAGAAACCAAGAGGGACGTCTCGCATGTCTGAACAAGATTGGGACATTTACAATTTCTTTAACAAACGCTGTCCACTAGTCTCCGTAGTTCTGTTCTTGATTCATCTATCACCCTCAAGTCTGGAGTGTAATACTGACTACTGTTTACAGGTCTTGAAAAATTCGAGGGCACAGATCCCAAGAGTCAATTTCCCCGTACGTATTGTCTCGGGGCTGAATGTTCAACTGCTTATTGCACATTCACTTTCCAAAACGATATACTAAGTAGGGAACTAGATCAATGCAAAAAATGCGCGTCGGGAGATTTTTGTGCAGACTGTCTAAAAGGCTGGTTTCTGGATGCCTGCAAGAACGAATCGAAGATGCCGCCGAAATGCTGCACGATTGTCCCGCTATCCGCTGTCCGCTATCTTCTCAACAGCTCGCAAATTGAGCTCTACAAGGCCAAATACGAGGAATGGGCTACTGTGGATAGGATCTACTGTCCCGTACCAACCTGCTCGACTTTCCTTCCCCAACGACTATATTTCGAAATCCTAGAAGGACCTTCGACACCTCATAATATCTCGAGTATTTCCAACGCATTCAACCAGGCCCAGCACACACAACCGAAAAAGCAAGTTAAGCAACACATTGCATGTCCTGCTTGTGGGGCATCCGTATGCACGAAATGCCGCTCCTACTCGCACATGGGGAATTGCCCAGAGAGTGATATTGACCCAATTCTTGAGGAACAATTAAAGAGATGGAAGATCAAGCGCTGCCCTAAATGCCGGGCTGGAGTTCGCAAAATGTTCGGTTGTTCTCACATCGAATGTAGATGCGGCGCTCACTTCTGCTTTGGGTGCTTATTTCCAATTGATCAATGCCAAGTAAGTTTTATCTTCTTTTGGTGTTCGTTGTCCGGCTTGATTGCGAAACCTAAGAAGTCAAATGTCTTGTCTCATGGTGGAACGGACATTAAATCTACAAAAATCGTATAACACTAACATTTTTAGGGTCAATGCGATGATGAGGTCGATCCTAACGATTTTGATGTTGCGGAAGATGACCTTGATGGAAGAGGCTTTGATGAAGGTGGAGAACTTGACTTTGGCCCGGAGCCCTATGGGAATGTAATCGATGCATGGGGATGCCAACATGTATGGAGTCGAGTTATACTTCCAAACGCTGAAATCCTAAGACGCTATCCTCTCGAATGCAACCGATGTTTTCGAGACGTTCACCCTATAGAACAAGACAAACCTCAGCCTAATATCGCCGCAGATACGAAGTTGACTAGCACGACACAACCCTGGCCGACGAATCACTATGGCGAGCCTGGTTGGCAGTGCTTCCGTGGACACCTTGCGTGTCGGCGTTGCCCGAAGATACCTCCTGCTCACAGACAAAGAGATGCCACTTGGCTATGGACGTGTGATTGCGGTAACTCGTGTGTGCTGTGTGACAAGGCTGAGGCTATGATGGTGCACGCGAAAGGCGAAAAGCATGCTTGGGAGCAGAAGGAGAAGGAGGACTCAGAAGCATGGGAGTGTAGATGTGGAATGACTCTTTGTAGTGCGTGCAAAGTTGCGTCTCAGGCTACTTGAAAATCCTCAATTAGGTGGGAGAATTCGAGAGGGTTTCATGGTACGATCGATGAATATTCAGCGGGCGTTAAGGCGAAAACAAGCATGATCAAGTTGATCGATACCCAGATTCTTTAGTCTAAAATAATTGTAATCTTACCATTAAGACCAGGTCATTTTCATAGCAGAATTGTGAAGTAATGTCCCACACCACCTTAAACATTCTACACTATCACCCGCCAAGATTTATACAACGTCTTTTCAGACACTTTTACAGATCGACGAGGACATTTCGAAACCTCAAAGCAACAATCTACAAAAAAATTGTGTACTTTCAGGACGACCAAAACTAAATTTCTGTATGGATGCAGTATTCAGCAGTGTTCTACCCTAAGTTGAACACGTAGTGTACGGGACATGGCACTTGGAGGCTGACTGGGAAGCATCTTAATTATCTCATAGCATGCTTCGATATTTTCAATTGATTTCCTAGTCCGCTATAGATGAGTAATTTATTGATATCATACATATTATACATACAATGTACTAGTATCTTCTGCCAATACATAAAATATGCTAATGTAAAGGCCCGAAAAGAGTTGTGCATACATGGGAACGTATTTCCCACTCCAAAAGCTTTCAACTCCTCACCACCTTGTCTCCACGTTATCAGCCTCCACTCTTTGGGCATCGAAGCCATCCCTAGCCTCATCGACAGCCAGGTCCGCGTCGACGTCCTCCAGATCTCCAACCACAAAGTCATCGTCGTCATATTCGAAATCAGGAGACAGCTCGCCACTGTTCAAATTCCGTACATCATCCTGCAAAAGGTCTAAGAAGCCTATGTCTGGATTGACCAACCCCTTCTCTTTTCTGTTCATCGCCTCGATAAGTGCCCTTCGATCACGAATCCTACGCAATGAAAACATGGTAATGTGCTCGGGCTTCAGCCCGTCACGTCTGAGGCGAGACACCGCATCTGCTGTCATTTCGACATCTTGTAATCGAGCATACCCACCTACGAGAGTATTCCAAGTAACAATGTCTGGTTGTACGCCTTTCTCTTGCATCATTGTCAGGACTCTCTCTGCGGCGCGGGTTTGTCGGTGCTGCATAAATATCTCTAACAGAATGGACCAGGTGTAGACGTCTGGCTTTGGAGGAACCAGGGGCCCTCTTGGCTGCTCTCCAAGGGTTCCGCGTTGCTCAGATCGGGGATCCCGGGCTGATACAGAAGTATAGATGGGTTGGGATGAGACTTTCGGGATTTCGACGCTGTCCTCATAGCTCTCGAGCTTCGATTGTGTGTCGTAGACCCGGTCTGCGGAAGCTGAGTCTGCTGCGATGTCATCTACCAGTGGAGAGTCTTCGTTTACAATGGCTGCATTGGTTGGTGAAAGCATATCTCCAATAACGGTTGGGCAATCGCTAAGCGTATCCGGAAACCTCCCGAATGCCATGAGAACTGAGTTCCAAATATGAGATGTTTGAAGCAGATCTGCGACGACTGGATCACCGGTCAATAATAGATTGCGGAAATGGTCATAAAATCGCCTCGCATTCCACGGATTCTGCAAGCCGTGAAGAAAAGCAGTGATCATCAAGACTCGTGTGGGGATGGGCGGACGCTCAAGTTTGTCTTCTGTAGCAGATGGATCCTCTGGGCGTTGGGCGTTCGACAATGTCTCTAGAATCCAAGGAATAATGCGTGCCAATGGCTCAATGTGAAAGTATTCAAGATAAACTTTCAGCATGTGATCAAAGGCTGCTTGAGGTTCGGAGGACTGGTCAGGGCTCATGGCCTTATGTCGGTGGAGGAGGAAGATTGCGTGCAGAACATCAGTGACGATATAAGTATTCTTTATCTCCCTCTCTCGAATCATATCTATCACTCTCTTAATTTCCGCCGAATCCATCCGCCTCTTTGCGTCGTTCAATAGAATCGAGTACGTGTAAGCGTCAGGTTCGATACCGCTCTCGATCATCATGTCATGAATCTGCCATGCTGTTCTGTGATTCCCAACCTGCAATGAATTTTGCAAAAGGACGTTGTACGTGATAAGATTTGGTGCCATTCCGCAATCGAGCATATACTCAAATATATCCGACTCAGAGACAGTCCCGTTTGGGCCACGATTGGACCGGTCAAGTATTGCAGAGCAGAGACTAAGCATCTTCGGGGAGTTGAAGTCAGAATTCAAGCTCTTTAGCTTGTGCAGAATCTGGAGTGCAACGTCTGTCTCCCCAGATTTTGCTAGCCGAGATGCAAAGTTCATCAAAGTATTCGGATGGAGTGGGTGGTTGAGATCGGACATCAACTGATAAAGCCTCTTCACGTAATAGATCTCTGTGTTTGATAGTAGGAGAAATATTGTATGCTGAGAGATATGAAGATAATCCTTTGGCCCGATGAGTAGTAGACGGAAGACGTAGTTGCATAGCTTGCGAACAAACGTTGTTGAAGGAGCTTTTGCCCCGGCAATGAAATGAGCGATAACGTAATTAAGACAGTCTGAAACCGCATAAGCAGGAGGAAATGGCTCTTGCTCATAGGTGCCAACTATCACTTTCAGAGCTCTCTCTGGGTGGCTTTGCAGCGTGGTGATCATAAGCTCGGGCCAGATTTCCATCTTTCGGCGTGGACCAAAGGTTTTCCATTTCAGACGGAGAGTAGCAGAACTTTTGTGCTCCATCAGTTCTCTTATAAAAGCCGCAGGGAATTTTGCCGCTCGCTGGATGGAAAGTCTTTGTAGGCCTCGCCCTTTCACGAACTTTTCGTGGCGAAGATTCAGCATTGCAAACCACCGGTGCCAAGCACTGAACGGGGCGTAGAGACTGGAGCCACGGCCAGGTAGATAACGAGCCCATTTGGGTCTGCTGAGGGGTATCTTTCTCCGATCTGCTGCATTCTGAGCCCTAAAACGAAGCTCCTTTCGGTTGGAAGCCATCTTAAGTCTCATATCATTCAGCCATTCCTGTCGGGCTCGCTCCCTCGGCCGCCTCTTTTGCCCATTCCCCTTCCAGCTCTTGACACCAACGTGTATGATTGTAACAGCTTTTGGTCTCGCGCCTCGCGCCGCCCTTAGACGTTTCTCGTCGGCCTCCACTCTCCTTACAGAAGCGGCGGGAGGCAGCTTCTTTGATCGAAGGTCCCAGATTTCCTCGTATCTTCTGCGAAACTCCTCTTCAAACGTCTCAGAAGACTCTGCATTCCCTCTAGGAGATTCTCCAAGTCCTTGAAACCAGCTTTGTTCAAATTTGATAGCATGGTTCAGAGAACCATTGAACTCTTGAAGGTCTTTGGGGACTCCCTGGTTCTGCGAGTTCGAGCCCAACTTTTCAGCATTGCTAGGAAAAGTATCGAAATCTTGAAGATCTCTGCGAACTCCCTGTTGCTCCGCTGTCGAGCCCATAAACCAACTACTTCCGCCTCTACTAGTATCTTTAGGGGGCCAATCGTCATAAGCTTTGCTGACTGCTTCGGACTTCTGCTGAGCGGCCAGCGTCGCCCCCGTATGGCCTCGACGTCTTCTGCATGGCCATGGCTGAAGGATTCGAGGCGCAAGAAAAGGATGGATGGGCAGATCGAACTGTGACCAGCGTTTCGTCAACAGATCCAAGCGTGGAGGCATCAGCTAAGGAAGATGCTCGTTCACCAGTCCATTATATCGAAGTGTGCGAGTGAAAGAAACAAGGTTTGGCAACGCCATGCAACTCCTCGACAAATTAAATGTAGCGCGGCGGCCGCACGCGACAAGGGAGGCCAGGCTGAAGAAATTTAGACAACATAGGTCAACCTTTTGATCAAGAACAACTCCACGGCCGGAAAGGATTGATTCATCCAAACGGCGATACAAAATGTCTGCGACACATGCGACCTTGGGAGCAGCTGCAGATGAGCGAAAAGCACGTCTAGCCAAACTTAAATCCTTGAAGCGCAAACAACCAGCCGATGAAATTGTAGCTCCAGAATCAACACGCTCACCCTCACCACCCGCCGAACCAGATGTCACAAAGCTACACTTGTCAGGAAGAAACTATGATACAGAGGCCAAAGGTCCGAAGCTCGGATTTGAAGCACCACCAACGTTGGCCGTTGAGAAAACTTTAGAGCAGCAAGCAGAGGAAGTCGAGGAGGAGATCAGGAGAAAGGCCGAAGAGGAGGAACAAGACGACAAGGGTGTGGATCTATTCAAATTACAACCCAAGAAGCCGAATTGGGATTTGAAGAGAGATCTGGATAAGAAGCTCGAGATTCTGAATGTGAGGACAGAAAATGCTATTGCCAAGATGGTCAGGGAAAGGATTGAGGGTGCACAAAAAGCCGCGAA
>Ga0302325_10021422_pt1 | contig 13532 bp, 14 predicted proteins | sample Palsa_T0_2_FD_201948 | JGI IMG/M metagenome (GOLD analysis project Ga0302325, IMG submission 201948) | Peat permafrost microbial communities from Stordalen Mire near Abisko, Sweden - Palsa_T0_2 | ecosystem: Environmental > Terrestrial > Soil > Palsa > Peat permafrost | place: Sweden: Abisko... | reverse complement strand
TATCTGCCATTGCGCCCTTCGGGTCATGGTCGTACACAATCTTGATAATTGCCCGCAAATAGTGCGCGGATGCATTCTCAGGATCGAGCACGAGTGCTTTTTGAACTGCGGCGCGCGCCGACTTCATGTCATTGTCTACATTCGGACCGGAATCGAGATAGGCCGAAAGATTGAAGAGAGAGTTAGAAAGCACAACCCACGCCGAAGCGTAGGTGGGGTCGAGCTCGACGGCTCGCTCGAGCACTTGCGCTCCCTTTCGCGTATCAGAAGCCGATCCCTGATTCGCGAGAGATCGCCCCTCCAGAAACAGTGTGTAAGCGTCCATGTTGGCTGTGCGATCCGCCTGACCGCCTTTGACCAGCAGCGTGGCCTTGAGCGCCTTGACTACGGCCCCGGCGATGTCGTCCTGCACCTGGAAGATGTCTTTGAGGTCCCGGTCGTACGTGTCAGACCACAGATGCTCTCCGGTGTCGGCGCGGATTAACTGTGTTGTAACGCGCAACCGATTACCGGACTTCCGAACACTACCCTCGAGGATAGTGGCAACGTTGAGCGTCTTGGCGATCTCGGTGAGAGAGGCTTGTTTGCCTTTGAAGTAGAAGGATGAAGTCCGGGCGATGACACGCAGTCCCGGCGTCTTGGCCAAGAGATCGAGCAACTCTTCTGCAAGCCCGTCTGAGAAGTACTCCTGGTCGTGCTTCTCGCTCATGTCGGCGAATGGCAGTACGGCGATGGACTTGTCCGGAATCGAGCTGGGCGCAGGCGAGACAGGCTGCGCTGCCGGTGCCGCTACGCGACCAGTCTCTGCGTAGTGTTTTGGCAATGCGAACTTATAGACAAGACCGAATGCAGCGGCCAATACGAGGCACGCCACGACAAGCACCATAGCCGGGTGCAAGCGCCGCGATGCCGCAGAAGTATTCCCCGATGCAGCAGAGGGGCCCCGGGCCGCAGTCAGCGTAGTGCGACCGTCCGGCGCCAGCAAATGCACGATGCGCTCGGTGAAGGCAGCCGGAGTGGCTCCCTCGGGCAAGCGCGTCCATTGCACTTCTCTGAACCTATCAGGCACACGTGCAATGGCATCGGGCGTGCTATCAATGATGACGGGTACCAGGAACGACGCATCGTCCGCCATGTCCTGCATGCGCTCGACCGCAAGTCTCCACTCCCGTCTAAAGTAGCCCTCCTTGCGGGCATCGGTGTGCGCGGAGACGACAGGAATGAACAGGGTGCAGTCCTGGATCTGCTTCCTGATCTGCCGATCCCATGCCTCGCCGCCCCGGAGCTCACTTCGGTCGAACCAGACGTCGATGCCGGCAGCGCCAAGCGCCCTGGCGATTCGCTCGGCAGCCGCGGCGTCCTGCGAGGCGTAACTAATAAATACGGCCCCGGAATGCGGGGCGATACTGGCCTGAGGCGCAGCGCTTCCCGCGCCGTGCACCGCGTCCGGTTCGCTGCCCTCGGTCAAGCCCCTGTCTCCCTGCTCTAGCGTCGGCTATGTTCCGGGAAGCCATCGGCCTTGGCAACAATAGGCTGGGAGGCCGGCGGAATGACCGCTATGGAGGAGGTATATCAATGAGCTGACCGTCCGCATTTGGCCGACAGTTGCCTCTCGCGCCTCCTCGCGACGGGCATTTTCCCGCATCACTCTAAAAGATAGAACCGAGCGCGTGATGACTGCCAACGGTCCTGTCCCAAGTTGCGTATGGAGGACCTCCCGGGATTGGCCGGGCAGCTCCGGGTGCGTTGTTAAAAACCGTGCAACATGAACAGAGCACCAAGCTTTACCGCCACTACACATTCGACCTCGGCGGCACTTGGCCCGTGCGGCACGCTCGGTCGCGGCGAACTGTTGTGCCAGGCGTACGAGAGCTATCGCTCCTTGGTGGGCACACCGCTGATTGGCTTCGAGCATGCGGTGTTCCTGCTCGGAGCCCTCTGGCGCGGAGAAGAACTGGTGCTGGCGAGTTGCCGCGACTGCGGTGCGATGTTGGTGGCGGATCGGTGGTCGATCAGCGCGCCGCGGTGCAGCGTGTGCGCGCCAGCGGTCCGACCGCCGGCGTTGCCGCCACAATCCTAGATACAACCGCCACCAGTACGGATCGATACCTTCGTCCAATGGGTTCGTCGCAGTGCCACCGGCAAGATCGCAGTCCTCGGGCTATGCGGTGGAACCTCGAAGGAGAATGGCAATGACCACAAAAGGCAAAATCCTGGTGCTGGTGTCGAGCGGCTATGGACTGCCCTTGAAAGATGGCAAGGTTTACGCCGGCGCTGGCTACTACCTCAACGAACTGACAGTCCCGGTTCGCGCCCTGATGGAGGAGGGCTACGAAATCACCTTCGCAAACCCCAAAGGCAACACGCCCCAACTGGATCTCCATTCCGCCGTACCCGACTTCTTCGGTGGTAGTGAGGGCAGGCTTCAGGACTACTTCAAATTTCGCGACAGCCTGACTGGGCTCAAGAATCCGACCCGAATCTCGGATGTCGTCGCGTCGGGCCTGGATCAGTATGATGCAGTCTTCGTCCCCGGCGGGCACGGTCCGATGATCGATCTTCTCGATGATCCCGACGCGGGCACCGTGATGAGACACTTTCATAAGACATCCAAACCCACGGCAATGCTCTGCCATGGCCCGATATCACTTCTCTCGGCGCTTCCGAATTCGAGGGAGGTAGTGGCCGCGCTGGCGGCGAACGACCCGGCCGGAGCACATGCAAAGGCTCAAGGCTGGATCTATGCCGGATATAAGATGACTATCTTTTCGACAGCGGAAGAGCAGCAGCGGGAACCACTCGAGATTGAGGGTAAGGTCCTCTTCTACCCGGACTTCGCTCTGAAAACAGCGGGCGGTGACGTAAGTGTGCTCGCCCCATGGTCGAGCTATGTCATTCAAGATCGCGAGTTGATCTCGGGTCAGAACCCCTTCTCCGATCAAGCGCTTTTGAAGCTTCTTCAACAGGCACTCGACGAGAAGAAAAAGTCGGTCCGAGCGGCCTGACGCGAGGATGTGACCATGCGTTCCGGTATCGCCTATCGAACTTTGGACATCGACGGTCTGTCGATCTTCTATCGCGAGGCAGGGGCGAAGGACGCACCGGTTCTTCTTTTGCTGCACGGACTTCCTTCGTCATCGCGAATGTTCGAACCGCTTCTTGCAAGGCTATCCGACTACTACCATCTGATAGCGCCCGATTATCCCGGTTTCGGACATAGTGACTGGCCGGACGCAAATCACTTCGCGTACACGTTCGACCATTACGCCGACATCATGAACCGCTTCACCGAGGCGCTTGGACTCCCTCGCTACACCCTCTATATGCAGGATTACGGTGGCCCCGTCGGCTTTCGGATGGCACTGGCCCATCCAGATCGGATTGAGGCTCTCATCGTTCAAGACGCCGTCGCCCACAACGAAGGCTTGGGAGCAAATTGGAAAACGCGCCGCGCTTTCTGGAGTGATCGCGCCGCCAACGAGAGTGCACTGCGCAGGGATCTCTTGTCGCTAGAGGCCGCCCGGGCGCGTCATGTGGGCAACGACCCTGATGTCGAACGACACGATCCAGACCTCTGGACCGACGAATTTTATTTCCTCAATCGGCCCGGTCAGGCCGAGATCCAAAGCGATCTCTTCTACGACTACAGGACCAACGTCGACTCATATCCGAAGTGGCAGAAGTGGATGCGCGAAAGACAGCCACGCCTGCTCGTGATCTGGGGAAGATACGAAATGTCCTTCGACCCCAGCGAGCCGGAAAGCTATCGCAACGATGTTGCAAAAGCCGAGATTCACATTGTTGACGGCGGCCATTTCGCCCTGGACACCGCTGCCGATGAGATTGCAGCGCTGGTGACAGGCTTCATGTCATCTTCACATACAGAGTTGAAGGCTCTGCGCGCCGGTTGAGTCCTCAGGTGTCGTAGACGCCGCACCTCGGCGACCGATCTGGCCCGAGTGGCCAGGGAATGTACTGCGACAAGCCGCGAGCTGCGCGGGGGCGATGCCTGGGACACATCAATCCGGCGCCAGATCAAAGCCTGCGCCCTGTTCATCCCGATCATCTCGCGGCATACGCACACGCGCGACGAGGGCTATTTTCGACTCGAATGGAAGCTCGCGGTCGACCGCAGTCACCTGATGGTGGTGGGCCGGCCGTTTCTGCTGCCGGTCGTCATCGACGACACCTCGGATCAGGACGAAAAAGTGCCGGACCGGTTCCGTGAGTTGCAGTGGACGCGCCTGCCGGGCGGCCAGAATGCCGAGCGTTCGTGAATCGGGTCCAGCGTCTGCTGTCATCCACCAGCCGATGCCCGCGGCAACCAATGTCGCGCCGGCAGTGCCGCCTGTGGCACCGATGGCCGCTGCCTCGACCCGATCGGTGGGCCGACGCGATGTGGTTTCTCGCGGCACAGGCTTCTGGTTGGATTTGGCATCGCCATCCGACCGGCCACGCGGTCTTAGCCAGAGCCCGCCAGCGGAGGCCTCCCAGCGACCAATGAGACAGCCCGGGATGGGTCGAGATTGTCCCGGGACTGCCCGGGCAGCTCCGGCTGCGCTTCCACAATCTGAACAGAATACCAAGCTCTACCGCTCCTATATGAAGGAGTCCCACGGCAATGCCCCCGTGCGCCATCGCGGTAAGTCGCAGCAGCATCCGCGCCCGGGAGGAAAGTGCCCTGCTCCCCAGCCTCTGCCGAACCATCGGGGCACTCCCACAGGCGCCGGTGCGCATGGAGCCGGGGCTCGGACGGGCCGAGCTGCTCTGCCACGCCTACGAGATCTACCGCACCCAGATCCCATCGCCCCTTATCAGCTTCGAGCACGCGGTATTTCTACTGGGAGCGCTGAGCCGCGGTGACGAGCTCACGCTGGGGGCTTGTCGCGACTGCGCGGCCGTCGTGGTTGCCGATCGCTGGTCGCTGCGCATCACCCGCTGCCTGGTGTGCGCGCCGCCGGTCCGAGCAGCGGGGTTGTCGCTGTGACCGCCAAGTACCACGTGACTTTGCGCCAACGCAGGAGAGATGACTCCCTATCGCTCGCCAGCTGGTTTGTCCTGGCTGCCGGGCACTGCCGCTTCCGCCGCCTTAAACCCTGTTCGCGAGTGAGTCCCGTCGCAGAACGGTTTGTTGGTTGAAGCGCCGCAACGGCATAGAGCAAACGGACGCTTGGCAATGACGTAGCTAGCCCCGTTCCAATCGACCGCCGTCACATCGTCACCTTGGACCAAATATGGTCCGTTTTGAATCACCTTAATTGTCGCCATAGAGTGTTCTCCAATTTTAACGAAGGTAATGGTGCATTAGGGCCGTGCCGAAGCGCTGGTGTCGCGAATCGCCTTGAACTCTGAACCGGGCCGCCACTCGGGCCATCGTCGCGAATTTCCCAGCTGCAGTCCGACCCGATAAAACAGGTCGACGTCCTCCGCCGCGCCACGCAGGTCCCAGCTTGAGCCCCAGCTGTCGCAGGTCTGGTGATAGCAATTCGCCGTGTAATCACTGACCCAGGCATCGCCAGCGGCGCGGCCGCCGCTGACCAGATCTACGCCACCGCCGATCGCCATCAACAGCAGCGTGGGAACGCCGCGTTTGGCGAGTGAGAAGTGGTCGGCGCGATAGAACAGGCCGCGCTCTGGCTTGGCATCGGGCGTGACTGTGCGACCTTGCGCAGCAGCGGCACGTGCAAGGTCGTCCTCGAGTTCATTCTGACCGGCTCCGACCAGAACGACGTCGCGCGACGGGCCAGCCGTCTGCAGGATGTCGAGTGTCATGTCCGCAACCGTCTTTTCGGGGCGGTAGAGCGGATGGACGCCGAAGCTTTCAGAACCGAGTGTCCCGCGTTCCTCCGCTGTCCAGGCTGCAAACACGAGGGTACCCTGAGTACGGGGTACCCGCGCGAAGGCGCGGGCAAGTTCAAGCACTCCGGCAATGCCCAGCGCATCATCGTTCGCCCCCGGTCTGATCGTTCGTCCCTGAGAATCAGGGTCGCCGATCCCAAACGCGTCCCAGTGTGCAGCGAACAGGATGGTCTCATCGGGATGTGTCGTACCGGGAAGCTTGGCGAGGACGTTGCGACTCTCCACGCGCTCGGTCTTGATCGCCATATCGATGCTGAAGCTTGCGTCGCCAAGCTGGACCGGCCGGAAGCCTGGGTCGCGCGCCCGCCGCTTGAGCACCTCAAAATCAAGTCCCGCCCTGGCGAACAACTCCACGGTGGCCTCGCGCGACATCCACGCCTGCAGAAGCACGGGTTGCGGTTGGTCGGCGGCCCGGACGATGTCATAAGTGCCCCCCACTGCGTGGGAGACGACGTTCCATCCGTAGCCTGCAGGGACGGTTTCATGCACAACGAATGCGGCGATCGCACCTCGCCGCGCCGCTTCTTCGAGTTTGTAGGTCCAACGCCCGTAATAGGTCATCGCGCGGCCGCCAAACTTACCCGCTACGGGCTCGTCCGGGCCGGCTTCGAAATCGGGATCATTGACGAGGAAGATTGCAACCTTGCCGCGCAGGTCGACGCCCTTGAAGTCGTCCCAATTTCGCTCCGGCGCCGCGACGCCATAACCGACGAACACCATCGGTGCATCGACGATTGTGACGCGAGAAACGGACCGGAGCGTCTCCGGGTTAAGGTCGCGCCCTGCAAGCAAAGGCAGAGTCGAGCTGCCGTTTCGCACCTCAAGCCGAGTGGGCGTGTCTGCGATGTTGTGTAGCAGGGGCACTTGCTGTAGCCAGCCGCCGTTCTCACCACCTGGCTGCAGGCCGAGTGCCCGGAACCGATCGACAAGGTAGGCCACCGTCTTCGCTTCGCCAGGTGTGCCGGGCGCGCGACCCTGGAACGCATCCGAGGCCAGCGTCTTGACCGTCGCCGACATCCGAGTCGGGTTGATCGGCGATAGCGATTCGCCCGTGACCGGTAATGATGCCAGTACAGCCGTGGCGACGATCGGGCCGAGGATCCACTTCAATTTATTCTCCAGCCGTTCCGCGGCCAAGTTGCGATTCGCGCAAGCTACGGCCGCCGGATTATCATTCATTCGCCGAACGACTGCTGTAGCGCGAATGAACATCACGTCAGACTGTCCGCTTGGCCCGACGGTTGCCTCTCGCACCCAGACAAAGGGTATTTCGCCGTGCCTTCCCCATCGGCTGTCTGAGCTGTGAGTAGAATGGCCACAAGGATCATTGCGGAGTACGTTGCATGCCTGTCAGCTCATACCGATTGTATGCAAGGCAGGGCGCTGGATCTCTGGCCCCACAAATGCTGCTCGAGGAGATCGGTGCGGCCTATGAGCTGGTATGGGTCAGCAAGGCGACCGCAGAAATTGAGGCATTTCGCCGTATCAGCCCCGCGGCCAGGATTCCGGTGCTGGTGCTGCCGGATGGCACCGTGGTGTCCGAGTCGGCCGCCATACTCATTCACCTGACCAACGCACATCCTGCCGCAGCGCTGGCACCCGCAGTGGGCAGTGCAGCGAACGCTAAGTTTCTGCAGTGGATGGTCTTTCTGTCTGCAAACGCGTACGAAGCGGCCCTGCGTTTCTATCACCCGGACCGCTATTCCGCTGCCGGCGAGGCTGCGGCAGCGCCGATCAAGAGGCAAGCCTTGGCAGATTGGACCAGCCACCTCGAAATCATCCACGCCGCGCTGTCACCCTATGTGCTCGGCGCGGAGCTATCCGCTGCTGACCATTACTTACACATGCTGGCCAGCTGGTACCCTCCGGACGATCCCGCGCTGGCGGCCCGACTGCCGAAACTCAGACAACACGCCGAGCTACTGCGGCGCCGTCCCGCAACCCGCAAGGCGGAAAAAGACCACAGCGACAGTTAGGTGGCCGATCTCAGTAGGATTCCTGTGACCCTGCCAGAAACGCCGCCTCATCGTCGCTGCACGTCCGACCCAGAATCGGATTGCGGTACGGAAATCGCCCGAAGCGAGTAATGGTCGCCTGGTGCATTCGGTCACCATGCGCATTGATTGTGGACGATACTCGGGCTTGAGTCCTTGGAGATAGGTCAGCTGAAGTCGGATCGCAACGAATAGAGTGATTGTTGCAATGACGAGTATCTCTGCACCCAGTAAGCGTAGCGGTTGACCCGGAACGAGAGGAAGCGAGGCAACGACGACGACCAACAACAGCATGGCGAGCGCCTCCAAGCCTCGATCGGCCATGCTACCCAGCTGCAGGATCCTCGCCTGGTTCACAGATACGCTAACGAATAGAAGTCCGGCAAGCGCCGCGGCCGCGCCAAGTTCGCCGAGACAGAAATTGCTCCAGTCGCCAATCATCGGAGCCTCCGTCCGTTGGTCACAAGTTACGCCGCTCCTGCTGTGGTCATTGGATCCGGGGTCCCACGGGTTCTTGGTTGTCGTTCGCGATAGCCTACCGTAAGCCCTGAGCGTCTGCTTTCGGGCGGCTGTGTCAGGATCGTCACTGTCCGCTTTTTGAGAATCCATTTCACGTCGACCGTGGGGCCTGTCACTCGCACTATTTAAAGCATAGTCTGCGGTCGCTTCCCCGTCGCCCTGGCCTTTGGCAAACTAGGCAAATGAAACAGCGGGCCACCAAAGAGCTCGGTGATTTTTGGCTACTGGACAGGCTAGGCAGGCTGGTCTGGCGCTGGGCGGAGCACACCTATATCGCGTTAGCAGCGGCCGGCAGCGCATTGGCTTTAGTCGCGTGGGTTGTTTGCAGTTGGAGCTGCCTGACAAACGCTCAGTGCAGGGTCACCGGCAGATCTCTGGGCAGTGCACTGTTACTGCTGATCGCCTTCGCCACGACCACCATACTTCTAGCTCGCCGGTTAGGCTCCGCTGACACTACGCATCGGCATGATGGAGATTGATGACACAGGCAGCGCTTTTGACCCAAAGCAGGCGATCGAGTATGTCCGCTACGGGGCAGACCCCGTAACACCTTCCGGGCGGCCTGGAATAGAAAATGAAAAACGCGCGCCCGGGCCATCATTCGGTTCTGCCCATATTCGCCCACGATGACGCTCGACAATCGAGCGACTAACCGAAAGTCCGATTCCCATGCCGCTGGCCTTGGTTGTGTGGAACGGCTGGAACAGGTTGGCAGCAACTTCAGGTTGGATACCAATCCCCGCGTCTTGCACTGTCAGTCGTACATCAGCACCCGCTCGTTCGGTTCTAATCACCAACTGTCGCGGACGATCATCCACATCACTCATTGCGTCTGACGCGTTCAGAACAAGATTTAAGATCACCTGCTGAAGTTGCACGCGATTCCCAGTGACCGCAGGGAGGTCGTCAGCAAGTTCTTGTCGCAGGACCACCCCGCCGCTTTGAAGTTTACTCAACGACAGCGCAATCACCTCCAGTGCAGCCTCATTCACGTCCAGAGGTTCGGCGCTGGGTTCCTTGTTGCTATAAAGCTCGCGCAATCGAGCTATCACCTCAGCCGCACGGCTGACGTCGCGAGTCGCACGACGAGCAGTCTGGCGAGCGCCCTCGACATTTGGTGGATCAGCGGACAGCATCCGCAAGCAGGTGTCGAGGTTGGTGCTGATGCCCGAAAGTGGCTGGTTGACTTCGTGCGCGATCGCTGCTGTCAGCACTCCGAGACTTGCGACTCTGGATGCATGTGCAAGTTCCGACTCAATACGCCGCAATTCCTGCTCAGTCCGCTTCCGCTCCTCTATATTGATTAGGAGCGCATACCAGCCGGTGACAGTGCCGTCTGCGTCCCGCGCGGGAACGACATCAACGTGAAACCAAAGATAGACGCCATCGGCCCGGCGATAACGGATTTCATCCTCGAAGGGAGTCCCAGTTGCGAACGAATTCTTAACGATCGGGGTGATGCGTAACAGATCATCTGGATGAGCCGTGTCGTTGAACTCCCAATTCCTCAATTCGTCCAGCGTCTTGCCGAAGTATTCCAGCATTTGCCGATTGGCGAGATCCATCACGCCGGTCGGGTCAAGGGTACACAAGAACCCGGGAACGTTGTCGACGATCAGGCGGAATTTGATTTCACTCGCCCGCAGAGCCTCCAGGGCACGCTTCTGATCATCAATATCGGTGATCAAGTGGAACCAACGAAGATGCGCGCGTTGGCATCGTGTAAAGGCAGGCCAAGAACGTTGAACAAGCGGTTGACGCCATCCGCGCGCCGGTGGCGGCCATCGACGTTGTACGGACGACCCGTCTCGGAATATCCGTTCACAATGATCAAGTGACGGTCCTGCCACCGCGCCGGCATATATTGACGATGATAACTCTGAAGTTTTCGAGACTTTTTGTCAAAGCCGGCCTTTCGTAGTGTTGTTGCGAGGGCCACTTCAAGATGCCGTGGATCTTGGGAACTGACTGGCCATTCGTCTGCAGCCCAGTCACCGTCGGCGAAGTAATAATTGAGAATTGTAGTCGCGGCTTTGCTAGGCAATACGAACCGCCTGGTCTCGTCAAACTGTGGCCCAGAATAGGCGGCTGTCGAGTGAAACGTGATCAGCAGCGCCGGCACTGCAATTGACCACAGACCAATCGGCGCTGGGTTTATGCGTAGAATTAAGCCGCGAATGTCTGCTTTGGGGCGGTGAGGAATCGCAAGGATTAACTGCGCTGCTCGCGCGCGACCAAGGGCGTGCCGGACGCAATCGATGCGTTAGGACGTACTTTCAGTAATCGGGACGCAACCAGTAACACAGCGAATCCGGCCGCTCCCAGACCAGCGTCCGTCAAAAGCATCGCGCGAGTTCCGTTGCTGTCGTGTATTGATCCCTCAAGCAGTGCAGGGTAAACAACCGCGAAGTTCGCCAGTGACCACATGCCCGCTGCCTTCGTCGAAGCTGCGCCCTTGCCGATCGCGGTCATTACAATACCGAGTAAAGCCGCATAGCAGCCGGATGCAAGAGCGCGGTAGAAGAGTTCTATTACTATAAAGTAGGCAGCATTGCGTGGCGCATACGCAAAACAAAGAATTACGGCTATCATCGTCCAACCCAGTAGCACGTAGACTGTCCAGGGACCGACGCGCGTAGAAAGCCAGCCGGCAAAAATCGCACCAATGATGCTGATTGCCGCGCCAAAAACGCTGAAGCTTGCCAGCTGGTCGGGGGCAACGTTCCATTCGTGTGCAATCGCCCCGATCAGCCCGGCTTCGGTTCCTGCTCCGAACGGAATAACACATAGCACCGCGATCATGACGCCCTCGCGACTACGTACAAAGCTCCATAGGTCCGCGAGCGCGTAGCGCAGCTTCTCCGAAAGTTCGCGCAATGGCACCGGCAGTCCCGGCGATGCGATCAGAATCGCGAGGCCGGAAAGTGCAGCGCAACCCACGCTGAGACTCGCCGCGGGCGTCCGACCGGACAAGTGCGTAAGCAGCCACAGAGTGCCCGCACCGCCCACCGCCTTGGCAAATGTACCGCCGGCAGTATAAAACCCGCTCGCCGAGCCGAGCTGCGTCGTTGGAACGTCGTATGCCATAAGGCCTTTGGCAGCGACGGCTGCTACTGCGGCACCCGAAGATGAGCCGAACGCCAGGGCGGTCAACAGGGGGACCGACGCCGCATCCCACGGTGAGATGAGTAGCATTGCGAGGCACCCACACATCACGACGGCGCCGACGACGTACCAAAGGCGCCGCGTCAGAGAGGAATCCACGATTGGAGCCCAAATGAATTCCAGCGTGAACGCAAGCGTCGAGGCGGCAATGATTGCTGCCGAATGGCGGACGCTCATTCCGGCCGTCACCATGCTGCTGCCCAACGCGAGGCCGACAACTCCAACGGGCCATGCGGTGCAAATGTGGAGAAAGAAAAATGTGATCGGAGGATACGTTCGTCCGCGTGGGTCAGGCATTAGGGTTTACTACAACAGTGGGGTTAGTGTGCTGGATGCCGATGTCGCCTCGAGCGGGGGTGGCGGCTCCGAGGCCTGTACCTCCGGTTGCTCCTCCGCGCAGCCGAGAAAACCTTTAGCCGTGCCGTCTCTTCTTCAACGCTTCGGCGATGCTCGTGGATATTATCGCAGTTGGCAACAAACTCGCGTTCGGTTCCGGGAACGTCGGCTTTGGAGGAGACATTTCAGGAAGCTGAATTTCCGCAGTTGGCTGATAGCCGCCGTAAGTGATCTGTAATCGGTGAACGATGGCTGCTGAGACCCCGAGATGCCGGTGGCGAACGGCAGGTATCGGACAGCTCCTTCAGTGCCACGAGATTTATGTTTATCCGATTAAGACAATCGCCACTCTCGACCAATCGCTTTCGGATGCGATCGACCTCCGTCACGGCTGTACTTCGTATTCGGCCAGCTCCCGTTCCCTTGCCAGAAACTTGTTCACGATGGCATCAACGGCTTTGGTGGCTTCTGCATCCGCAGGCTGATGTGTGATGGCTTCGATGTCCGCTACGGTCGGAGCCTTCGAGAACTCGGGCACTTGGGCGGCGATACCGCGCTGCAAGTATGCGGTTTCCAGATACGCATTGAGAAGGGACGCCGTCAAGGCCACCTGCTCATCGAGCTGCGAGGGCGATAGCAGTGAAGCACTAGGCTGAGCGATCAGATATGCCGTCGCGCGAAACGCCGCGCTAGTCCTGGAGCGCTTTGCGTCAGTTAGTACTTCGAGCCTTCGGTAAATCGCGGCATAACGCCTAAGTTCACCTTCCGGCATGTAGCTAAGTACACCACTCTGCTTCGCCGTCTCCCAAGCATTTGACCAGTACAGGGGGTCGAATGAATACCACGAAAGCGCGCCGGGCCACTGTGTTGGTGCGGCCCCTGGGTGAAGCTTCAGGTACTGGAAGATAGCTAAATTGGTCTGCAGTATCGGCACGTAGCGACGGGTAAGCTCAGTTTCCGCCGCAAAGCGGTCTACGTTAAGGCCAAGTTCCAGTTGGAGTGCCGTCCGGGTCGTTGCAACTTGTCGCTCATGATGGAAATGCTCGACTGTCTGTTCAAGTCCGATTGCAATGAGGAGCCCGATGACAATCGTCGCAATGTGAATGAAGAATCCTTTCCAAGTATGCAATGCTTCATGAGGTGCGTGGACTTCGAGCATAGGCGTTAAGATCTTTTGACTCTTGGTGGGTAGGCCATCAGCTTACCGCATGAAACGAGCGGCCGCTTTCAGGCTGGCTTTTCAGTCGCTCGGACCAACATTGGTTAGTGTAAGGACCCGTCCGTCACGGACTGGATAGCGCGTCCAATAGCGCCGTCAAGCTCCCGCGCGATCGCCGTTACTCTCTCGTCCCCAAACTGCCCGAAAAGGCTCGAAGGCTTGTCGTATTCGAATACCGCGTGCCCCTGCTCGTTCTCGTAGAGGACGATCCGGAATGGGGCATACATTGCGGCCGCGAGTTGGTGCCGGGTCATCTTCGACGCGGTAAGGGGATTCCCGACATCGTACTGGAGCGCCTTGCGCGCGAGGCCGGCGATTTGAAGGAGGCTTCCGTGGTCTCTGCTTTGAAAGATCGCGAGCTCCGGGCCGCGCTCGAGTTCTTCGCTGGCGCGCTGGACCTCGCCGTTGCGGAGCAGGACCATGATTCCCGCGTCAAATTG
>Ga0302325_10021420_pt1 | contig 13534 bp, 9 predicted proteins | sample Palsa_T0_2_FD_201948 | JGI IMG/M metagenome (GOLD analysis project Ga0302325, IMG submission 201948) | Peat permafrost microbial communities from Stordalen Mire near Abisko, Sweden - Palsa_T0_2 | ecosystem: Environmental > Terrestrial > Soil > Palsa > Peat permafrost | place: Sweden: Abisko... | reverse complement strand
ATTGGTGCGGGGATTCGGCAAGTGGCGCGGCCCGTGGGTGCAGTCGTGAGTCCTACAACGGGGGCCGACAGCAGGGACGAAGCGATGCCGCAGAGCGCGGCGATGCCCTCGCCGTTCCCGCCGATCGCCGACTACGCATTTCTCTCCGACTGCCACACAGGCCTGTTGATGGCCCCGGACGGGAGCATCAACTGGCTCTGCGTCCCGCGCTTCGACGCGCCGAGCGTGTTCGGCACGCTGCTCGACCGCCAGGCCGGCGACCTCCGCTTCGGGCCATTCGGGATCAATGTGCCGACGGCACGCATCTACGAGCCCGGCACGAACATCCTGCTGACGACTTGGAAGACCTCCAGCGGGTGGGTGATCGTGCGCGACGCGCTGATCCTCGGACCCCGCCGCGGCGTGGACAAGATCACGCCGCACACGCGCCCGCCGACCGACGAAGACGCCGAACACCTGCTCGTGCGCGTCGCGATGTGCCTGGAGGGGGAGGTCGAGATGGAGCTGACCTGCGAGCCGGCCTTCGACTACGGGCGCGTCCCGGCGCAGTGGACGGTGAGCGACGACGGCCACACCGCCGACGCAAGCGGCGCCGATGTGACGATCAGGCTGCGGACGGACATGGCGGTCGGCACCGAGGGCGAGCGGGTCAGGGCCAGGCACCAGCTCAAGCAGGGCGAGCAGATCTTCTGCTCGCTGTCCTGGGCCGAGGAGCTCGCCTCGCCGCAGAATCTCGACGAGGCCAACGAGCGCCTGGCCGCGACCGCCCACTTCTGGCGCAGTTGGCTGAGCGGCGCCCGCATACCCGACCATCGCTGGCGCGATCCGATCCAGCGCTCGGCGCTCGCGATCAAGGGCCTCACGTACATGCCGACCGGCGCCACGGTCGCGGCGCTGACGACCTCGCTGCCCGAGAGCCCCGGCGGCGAGCGCAACTGGGACTACCGCTACACCTGGCTGCGCGATTCGACCTTCACGCTGCAGGCGCTGCACTACCTCAACCTCGACTGGGAGGCCGAGGAGTTCATGCAGTTCGTCGCCGATCTCGAGCCCAACGATGACGGGGCGCTGCAGATCATGTACGGGATCGACGGGCGACGCGATCTGACCGAGTCCACGCGCGACGATCTCTCCGGTTACGCCGGGGCGAGCCCGGTACGGGTCGGCAACGGCGCCTTCGACCAGCGCCAGAACGACGTGTTCGGCGCCGCGCTCGCCTCGATCCTGCTGCACACCCAACGCAGTGAACGGCTGCCCCGGCGGTTATGGCCGCTGGTGGAGGCGCAGGCCAAGTGCGCGACCGAGGTATGGCGCGAGCCCGACCAGGGCATCTGGGAGGCGCGCGGCGCACCGCAGCACTACGTCTCCTCGAAGCTGATGTGCTGGGTGGCGATGGATCGCGCAAGCAAGCTCGCGGCGATCCGCGGCGACTCAAAGCTCCAGAGCAGCTGGCAGGAGACCGCCGAGGAGATCAAGGCGGACATCCTCGCCCACGGGCTCACCGACGCGGGCGTCCTGCGCCAGCACTACGCGACCGACGCGCTGGACGCCTCCAACCTGCTGGCGGCGCTGTTCGGCTTTCTGCCTGCCAACGACGAGCGCCTGCGCGCGAGCGTGCTCGCGATCGCCGACGAGTTGACCGAGGACGGCTTCGTCCTGCGCTACCGCACCGGAGAGACCGACGACGGCCTCTCCGGCAAGGAGGGCAGCTTCCTGATCTGCTCCTTCTGGCTGGTCTCCGGCCTGGCCGTTGTCGGCGAGGAGCAGCGTGCGCGCGACCTGATGGAAAAGCTGCTCAGCGTCGCCTCGCCACTCGGACTGTACGCCGAGGAGTTCGACACGAGCACCGGCCGGCACCTGGGGAACTTCCCTCAGGCCTTCTCCCACCTCGCGCTGATCGAGGCCGCGGGTCGGATCATCCTCACCGAGCGGATCTCCGAGCTGTCCTGATGAGCGTCAACGAGCGAAACGCGGAGGTTTCGTGATGAGCAACTACGACGTGATCATCATCGGCAGCGGCGCGGGCGGCGGCACGCTCGCGCGCCACCTGGCCCCGTCGGGCAAGAAGATCCTGCTGCTGGAGCGCGGCGGCTGGCTGCCCCGTGAGCCGCAAAACTGGTCCGCGGGGGACGTGTTCGTCAACAACAGGTACGTCTCCCCAGACACCTGGTACGACGCCGACGGCAAGCCATTCCAGCCGCAGGTGCACTACTACGTGGGCGGCGCCACGAAGCTCTACGGCGCGGCGCTGTACAGGATGCGCAAAGAGGACTTCGGCGAGCTCCAGCACCACGGCGGGGTCTCCCCGGCATGGCCGATCCCCTATGAGGAGATGGAGCCCTATTACACAAAGGCCGAGCAGCTCTACCAGGTGCACGGAGCGCGTGGCGAGGACCCGACCGAACCGCCTGCGAGCGCGCCCTACCCGTTCCCCGCGGTATCGCACGAGCCGCGGATTCAGCAGCTCTCCGACGACTTCGCCGCCGCCGGCCTGCACCCGTTCCACGCGCCCTGCGGGGTGATGCTGAACGAGGCGAACATGCCCTACAGCAACTGTGTGCGCTGCTCAACCTGCGATGGGTTCCCCTGCCTGGTGCACGCCAAGTCAGATGCCGAGGTGCTGGGCGTCAGGCCGGCGCTGGAGCACGAGAACGTCACGCTGCTGACGAACGCAACGGCGGTCAAGCTGAGCACCAACTCGGGCGGGACCGCGGTTAGCGAGGTCGTGGTCGAGCGCGACGGCACAAAAGAGACGTATTCCGCCGAGATCGTCGTAGTGTCCGCCGGCGCGGCGAACACGGCCAAGCTGCTGCTCGCCTCGGCCGGCGACAAGCACCCAAATGGTCTTGCCAATGGTTCCGACCAGGTCGGGCGCAACTACATGTTCCACGACAGCCAGGCGGTCTTGGCGCTGTCGAAGGAGCCCAACAACACGGTCTTCCAGAAGACGCTCGGCGTCAACGACTACTACTTCGCGAGCGAGGAGTGGGAGTTCCCGATGGGGAACATCCAGATGGTCGGAAAGTCGGTCGCGGACATGTACCGCGGCGAGCAGCCTTTGATGACCAAGCTCGCGCCGACCTTCTCCCTGACGGAGGTGGCCGACCACGCGATCGACTTCTGGCTCTCGACCGAGGATCTGCCGCTGCCGGATAACCGCGTGAGCCTCGATGGCGAGGGCAATGTAGTGCTGAACTACAAGTCCACGAACGACGGCGCCAGGGATCGGCTGTTCAAGCAACTGCGCTCGCTGCTCGGTCATCTCGGAATGCAGGAGCACCACCTGATCCCACGCTGGGCCTACCTGGAGAACAAGATCCCGGTCGCGGGCGTGGCGCACCAGGCGGGCACCTGCCGCTTCGGCTCAGACCCCGCCACCTCGGCCCTGAACACCGACTGCCGCGCGCACGAGGTCGACAATTTGTACGTGGTCGACACGAGCTTCTTCCCGAGCATCGCAGCGGTCAACCCGGCGCTCACGGCGATGGCCAACGCGGTGCGTGTCGGCGATCACCTGCTGGAGCGCCTGGGCGCCAATGCCGGGTGAGGTTCAGGCCGGGCGCCGACGCAAGGTCGTGATCGTCGGCGGCGGGTTCGGCGGCCTGACGGCCGCTCGCGAGTTGAAGGGCGCAGATGTGGATGTGACGTTGGTGGACCCGAGGAGCCACCATCTGTTCCAGCCGCTGCTCTACCAGCTGGCATGTGGCGGTCTATCCACCGGCGAGTGCGCCTCCCCGATCCGGGCAGCGGTCAAGCACAGTTCGAACACGACCGTCCTGATGGCAAAGGCCACCGGACTGGACGTCGAGCGTCGCCAGGTCGTGCTGGACCGTGGCGAGCGGCTCGACTACGACAGCCTGATCGTCGCCTGCGGCGCGGAGACCTCCTACTTCGGCAAAGACGAGTGGAGCGATGTCTCCTGCAGCCTGAAGACGCTGGCTGACGCGGTCGATCTGCGCAATCGGCTCTATGGAGCCTTCGAGGAGGCCGAGCGCGCCGAGGACCCCGCCGAGCGGGAGCAGTGGCTGACGTTCGTCGTGATCGGCGGCGGCCCGACGGGAGTCGAGCTCGCCGGCGAGATGGCAATCATCGCTAGGCACACGATGAAGGGCTACTTCGAGCGCATCCAGCCGGCCAAGGCGCGGGTGATCCTGCTCGACGCCGGCGAGCGCGTGACCGCGGCCTTCAGCGAGAAGCTCTCCGCCAAGGTCTCGGGGTATCTGACCGCGCTCGGGGTGACTGTTCGCGAGGGCGCCCGCGTCACCTCGATCGACGCACAGGGGGTGACGGCTCTGATCGACGGAGCGGAGGAGCGGATTGACGCGAGGACCGTCGTCTGGGCCGCGGGTGTCCAGGCCGTTGGCTTTGCCAAGACGCTCGCCGAGGCGACTGGGGCAGAGACCGACCGGGCGGGACGCGTGCAGATCGGAGCAGACCTGACGGTGCCCGGACATCCCGAGATCTCGGCGATCGGCGATGCAACGCAGGTTCCGGGCCCCGGCGATCGTCCGCTGCCGGGGCTGGCGACCGTCTCGATCCAGCAGGCGCGCCACGTGGCGAAGGCGATCCGAGCCGGTTCGCCGGGTGCGAGCACGCCGTTCAAATATCTGGACAAGGGCGCGCTGGCCGTCGTCGGACGCGGCAAAGCAGTGTGCGAAATCCGCGGCCACAAGCTCTCCGGGCGCCCGGCGTTCTTCACCTACCTGACGGTGCACATGTACTACCTCTCGGGTGGCGGGCCCGGGCATCGTGTAAAGGTCCTGATCGACTGGATCAGCGCGCGTATCGGCGACCCGCAGAACCAGGTGATCGACGGCGGGCTCACGGACTCTTGACTCGGTCATGATTGGGTGGTGAGGGCGCTCGATCAGAGACTGCTTGCGTACGCGCGCGCGACCCGCACGTTCCTGTTCCTGTCGGTCGGCCTCGGCGTTCTCAGCGCCCTGCTGATCGTTGCGCAGGCATGGCTGTTGGCCGACGTCGTCGCGCGCGCGTTCATCGGCGGCCGCAGCCTCGAGCAACTGCAAACCCCGCTGATCGCGCTGCTGCTGGTCGTTTTCGCGCGCGCAACCGTCGCATGGGTTGCCGAGCTGGCGGCGAGTCGCTCATCGGCCCGCGCAAAGTCGCAGCTGCGCGCCGCCCTGCTGCAGCGCGCCGCGACGCTCGGCCTGGACAATTCGCGCGAGCAGCGCACCGGCGAGCTCGCGGTCCTCGCCACCCGCGGGATCGACGCGCTCGACGGCTACTTCTCGCTGTACCTGCCGCAGCTGTTTCTCGCCGTGATCGTGCCGGTCGTCGTGGTCGTCGTGGTTCTCTGGAACGACTGGCTCTCGGCGGCGATCATCGCGTTCACGATCCCGTTGATCCCGCTGTTCATGGCCTTGGTGGGCGCCGCGACGAAGGAACGCATGGACGACCAGTTCAGAACCCTGGAGCGACTCGCGGGTCACTTTCTCGATGTAGTCGCCGGCCTGGGAACGCTAAAGGTCTTCGGACGGGCCAAGGCCCAGGCCCAGGCGATCCGCGAGATCACCGAACGCTACCGTCGAGCGGCGATCGGAACGCTGCGGATCACGTTCCTCTCCTCCCTGATCCTCGAGCTGGTGGCGATGATCTCGGTGGCGCTCGTGGCGGTCGAGATCGGCCTGCGACTGATGAACGGCCACCTCGATCTGCGCACCGCGCTGTTCGCGCTGATACTCGCGCCCGAGGCATACCTGCCGCTGCGCCAGCTCGGCGCCAACTACCACGCGAGCGCCGAGGGCATGGCCGCCGCCGAGCAGGTGTTCGCCGTGCTGGAGGCGCCCGAGGCGCCGCGCGGCACGCGCATCGACTTCCCCGACCCCGCGCTCGCCGGCCTCACCGTCGAGGGACTGCGGGTCAGCTACCCCGGCCGCTCCGAGCCGGCGCTCGACGGCCTCTCGCTGACGGTCAGCGAGGGCGAGGTGCTGGCGCTCGTCGGCCCTAGCGGATGCGGCAAGTCGACCTTGCTGAGCGTGCTGCTCGGGCTCGTCACACCGGAGCGCGGGTCGGTCCGCGTCGGCGACGTTGACCTGGCCGAGCTCGATCTCGATGCGTGGCGGTCCCGGCTGGCGTGGGTACCCCAGCGGCCGCACTTGTTCAAAGCGTCGATCTCCCAGAACGTGCGCCTCGGTCGCTCCGACGCGTCTACCGACGAGGTCCGATCGGCGATCGCGGCGGCGGGCCTGACGGACGCCGTGCGCAACCTGCCCGATGGCCTGGACACGGTGCTCGGCGACCGCGGTGCCGGGCTGTCCGCCGGCGAGCGACAGCGGGTAGCGCTGGCCCGTGCGTTCCTGCGCGACGCGCCGCTGCTGCTGCTCGACGAGCCGACGGCCAACCTCGACGGAGAAACCGAGCGGGAGATCGTACAGACGATCGGGCGCCTCGCCGAGGGACGCACCATCGTGCTCGTCGCCCACCGCCCCGCCCTGATCGCAGTGGCTGACCGCGTGCTTTCGCTCGCCCCGGCGGTCGAGGTCGCGGCGTGAAGGCACCGCCCCCCCAGGACGACCACGGCCCGCAGGCCCCCCTGCTGCAGACCCTCGTGCTCGCCCGACCCGCCGCTGGGCGACTGGCGCTCGCGACATTGCTCGGCGCCGGCGCCGTGGCCGCCGCGATCGGTCTGATCGCCACCTCGGCCTGGCTGATCTCGCGCTCGGCCCAGCGCCCGCAGGAGTCGGCCGTCGCGATCGCGATCGTCGGCGTGCAGTTCTTTGCGCTCTCCCGCGGCCTGTGCCGCTACGCCGAGCGCGTCGTCGGTCACGACGCTGCGTTCCGCGTGTTGTCAAATCTGCGGGTCAGCGTCTACGAACGGCTCGAGCGGCTGGCGCCACTCGGGCTGCCGGCGTTTGGCAGCGGCGATCTGCTCGCACGTTTGATCGGAGACATCGACTCCCTGCAGGACCTGCTGCTGCGGGTGGTGCCGCCGTTTGCGATCGCGCTGCTGGTAGGAGCGGCGACGGTCGGCTTGGTGTGGTGGATGCTGCCGGCCGCGGGGCTGATCCTGCTGATCGCGCTGCTGATCGCCGCGACGCTTGTGCCCTGGCTGACCGGGGCGCTCACCGCGCGCACGGAGGCTCGGCAAGCGGCGGCTCGCGGTGAGTTGACCTCGTCGGTCGTCGACCTGATCGAGGGCGCCCCCGAGCTGGCCGTCAATGGGGCGACCGCCGCGCAGCTGGGGCGGGCGATGGCAGCGGACGCGGAGGTGACACAGCTCGCCGGCGCTGCCGCCCGCACCACGGGCATCGGCCAGGGCCTGACCAGCCTGTGCGTCGGACTCGCGATGTGGGGCGCGCTCGTGGTCGGCGTCTCGGCGGTCCACGCCGGGCGGCTGGAAGGAGTGCTGCTCGCCGGGATCGTGCTGATTCCGCTGGTGGCCTTCGAGCTGGCGACCGGCCTGCCGAGCGCGACGCAGACGCTCCAGCGCGTGCGCCGCTCAGCCGCGCGGGTGTTCGAGGTGATGGATACACCGCCGCCCGTGCAGGAGCCCGCGCACCCGATCGTGCTCGTCGACGGCGCGCGTGCCCTGCGGGTGCGCGATCTGCGCTACTCCTACCCGGGTCAGACACGCTGGGCGCTCGACGGGGTGGACCTCGACCTGAGCCCGGGACGGCGCGTGGCCGTGGTCGGACCGAGCGGCGCCGGCAAGTCGACGCTCGCCGCGGTGCAGCTGCGCTTCCTCCCTTACGACGAGGGCGGCTCGGTCACGCTCGATGGCGTGGAGCTGGCCGCGCTCGACGGCGACGCGACCCGGCGCGTGGTCGGGCTCGTCGCGCAGGACGCCCACGTGTTCGACAGCACGCTCGAGGAGAACCTGCGCCTGGCCAAGCGCGGGGCCACCGAGCAAGAGCTCGACGACGCCCTCGGCGCCGCGCGGCTGCTCGACTGGACGAGAGAACTACCGGCGGGCCTACAGACCGAGGTCGGCGAGCGCGGCGCGCGCATGTCCGGCGGTCAGCGCCAGCGCCTGGCGATCGCCCGGGCGCTGCTCGCCGAGTTCGGAGTGCTGATCCTCGACGAGCCCGGCGAGCACCTCGACACGCAGACCGCCGACGCGATCGTCGCCGACCTGCTGACGATCACGGAGGGCAGGACGACGCTGCTGATCACACACCGACTGACGGGGCTGGAGAACGTCGACGAGGTGCTGGTGCTCGACCACGGCCGTGTGCTCGAACGTGGCACGCATGGTGAGCTCCTCGCCCTTGGCGGACGCTACGCCGAGCTGTGGCAGCGCGAGCGCGTGCAGATCGGTTGAATGAGCGTGACCCAGTCCAGTAGGGTCGGTTCAGACTTCCCAAGCTCGGCGCTCCCAAACTTCGTGAGGTAATCGCAAATGTCTACGCACGAGATTCCGAGCAGCACCGCCCCTCCGGCCGGTGACTCCCCGCAGGCCACGGGCGCCACATCCGGCGGACGCCCCCATCGCATCTGGGTGCGCGTGATCCTCGTGCTCGCCACGGTGCTCGCGATCCTGTCGATCGTCTCGATCTGGGCCAACCGCCAGCTGATGAACCCGACCAACTGGTCGAAGACGAGCACCGCCTTACTGCGCAAGCAGACGATCCGCTCCGCCGTGTCCGGCTACCTGATCGACGAGCTGTACGCGAACGTGAACGTGCCCGACCAGCTCAAGTCGGGCCTGCCCCCGCAGCTCGCGCCGCTCGCCGGCCCGCTCTCCGGCGCGCTGCACAACCTGGCCGAACAGGGCGCCGAACGGGCGCTGGAACTGCCCCGCGTCCAGGACGGCTGGAGAAAGGCCAACTACGCGGCCGACCAGGCGCTGGTCACGATCATCAAGGGCGGCGGCTCGCGCGTGCAGATCAACGGTGGCACGGTCTCGCTGAACCTACGTCAGATCGTCGCCGATCTCGCTCAACGCCTCGGCCTGCCCGCGAGCGTCGCCGAAAAATTGCCCGCATCGGTTGCGAACCTGAAGATCGTGACGTCGAGTCAGCTCGGGCTAGTGCGCAACCTGGCCAAAACGCTCCACGCGCTGGCGCTGTGGCTGACGATCCTCACGTTCGTGCTGTACGCGCTCGCGATGTTCCTCGCCCGCGGATACCGGCGCAGCACGCTGATCTGGGTCGGCTCGAGCCTCGTGTTCGCCGGCGTGTTCGTGCTTCTGGGCCGCAAGATCGGGCAGGGTCAGCTCGTCTCGGCGATCACCAGCAACGCCTCAGTCGAACCGGCCGCCAACGATGCCTACTCGGTGGCCACCTCGCTGCTGGTGCAGGTCGCCAGCGCCTCGATCATCATCGGCATTCCGGTGATCCTCTCGGGGTGGTTCGCGGGGCCGGCGCGCTGGGCGATCGCGGGCCGGCGCTTCCTGGCGCCCCACTTCCGCGAGCGCCCGGGCCTGGCCTACTGGATTGTCGCAGGGCTGCTCGCCCTGGTCTTCCTGTGGGGGCCAATCCCGGCGACCCGCAACCCGCTGGAGATGCTGCTGTTTACGATCCTCGCCTTCGTGGGCGCGCACGTGCTCCGGGGTCAGATCGCCGAGGAGCTCCCCGACACTACTGCTACTGCTGGACCGTAGTTCCTGAGCAGGGGTTGTCGAGACCTGCCCTCCCTGTCTGACTACGCAGGCGGCGCGGCCGGTTGCGCCGTGGACGGCCGGTCGGCCGGCGCGGGCGCCTGCGCGGCGGGAGACTTCAGACGCGCGCGGAAGACGTGGAAGGACCACCCCTGGTAGATCAGGACGAGCGGGAAGAAGATCACCGCGACGACCGTCATCACCGTCAGCGCGTAGTGGCCTGAGGCCGAGTTGTTGACGGTCAGGTTGTAGGCGGAGCTCGTGCTCGAGATCATCACGTTCGGATACAGGTCGATGAAGATCGAGCCGACCAGCGCCGCGATCGCGACGGCGGAGGAGGCGAAGGCAAAGCCGTCGTGGTCGGTGATCGCCAGCCGCGCCGCGAACACGACCGCGAGCACAGCGAGGATCTCGCACGGCTGGGGCACGTCGGGGCCGCCGGCGACGCTGCGCGTCCAGATCACCCAGCCGACGACGCACGCGATCGCGATCCAACCCAGCGGTCGCGCGGCGGCGCGGGCGCGCTCGCGCACGTGATCGGTGGTTCTGAGCTTGAGGAACGTCGCCCCGTGCAGCAGGCACAGCGCGAGCAGCGTCACGCCGGTGAACAGGCCGTACGGTGTGAGCAGGTCGAAGAAATTGCCCGTGAACTCGTGGCTCGAGTCGATCGGCAGACCGTTGAGCAGGTCGCCGAGGCCGACGCCGAGCAGCAGCGGGATCAGCACGCAGCCGAGCGTCATCGCCCAGCGCCAACTCGTGCGCCAGCGGGGGTCCTCGCTTTTGTCTTTGAACTCGAAGGAGACCCCGCGCGCCATCAACGCGATCAGCACGAGCAGCAGCGCGAGGTACAGAGCCGAGAACATCGTCGCGTACCAGCCTGGAAAGGCCGCGAACATGCCTGCGCCGGCGACGATCAGCCAGACCTCGTTGCCGTCCCACCATGGGCCGATCGTGCTGAGCGCGTGTTTGCGCTCCGCGTCGGTGCGCCCGACGATCGTGTGCAGCATGCCGACGCCGAAGTCGAAGCCCTCTAACACGAAGAACCCCGTCCAGAAGATGCTGACAATGACGAACCAGACCGTGTGGAGTTGCATAGCGTCTAGTAGCTCATGGCCGGGATCGTGGGTTGCGCAGGAGAGCTCCCCGACTCATCTGCAGCGCCGCCCTCGTCGGGGTCGAGGCCTTTGCGCGCGTAGCGCAGCATCAGCACCAGATCGGCGGCGCCGAGCGCAAGGTAGACCAGAACGAAGGCGATCAGGCTGATCCAGATGTCGGTTGAGGTGACCGAGGGAGAGTTGGCATTGATCGTCTTCATCAGGCCTTGAACGATCCACGGCTGGCGCCCGCTCTCGGTCAGCAGCCAGCCCGCGGTGTTCATGATGAAGGGCGTCACGACCGCCCCCAACCCGGCGCGCAGGAACCACTTCGAGCGGTCGAGCCTGCCCCTGTGTATGAGCCACGCGCCCCACAGGGCCAACAGCGCGATCAGCGACCCGAGGTAGGCCATCACGCGCATCGACCAGTACTGGATGAACACGTCGGGAATGTAGTTGCCGGGTCCGTATTTCGCGACGTCTTCCTTCTGCAGCTGGTTCATCCCCTCGACCGCGCCGCCCCAGGTCCCGGTCGCGAGGATCGATAAGAGGTGCGGGATCAGGATGATCTGCGACGGGGTCTTGTCGTTTTTGCCGCCGCCGATCTGGAAGGCCGAGAACGAGCACGGCTTGCAGTTTTCCCACTGCGCCTCCGCGGCGGCGATCTTGACCGGCTGGTATTTGGCCTCGATTTCGCCGAGCTTGTTGCCGACGAACATCTGCAGCATGATCGCTGGCAGCAACACCAGCACCGACAGCCGCGCGGTCGGGTAGAAGGCCCCGACTTCGCGCTGCTTGCGCAGGTACCACGCGGAGATCGCGAGCATCACCAGCGCGCCCGTCACGAACGAGGCCAGGATCACGTGGACGAAGCCCCACAGGAACGTCGGGTTCGTGAACAGCGCCCAGACGTTGTTCAGTTCCGGCTGCCCGTGGCTGTTGAGCACGTAGCCGACCGGGTGCTGCATCCACGAGTTGGCCGCGAGGATGAACATCGCCGAGAGCACCGAGCCGGCCGCCACCATCCAGATGCAGGCGAGGTGGACGCGCTTGGGCAGGCGATCCCAGCCGAAGATCCACAGACCGAGGAACGTCGACTCCAGGAAGAACGCCGCCAGCCCCTCCATCGCCAGCGGCCCCCCGAAGACGTCGCCGACGAAGCGCGAGTACTGCGACCAGTTCATCCCGAACTCGAACTCCTGCACGAGGCCCGTGACGACCCCGATCGCGACGTTGATCAGCAGCAGCGTGCCGAAGAACTTGGTCACGCGCTTGTACTCCGGCTGCTGGTTGCGATACCAGGCCGTCTGCAACAGCGCCACGAGGAACGCCAGCCCGATCGTCACCGGCACGAACAGGAAGTGATAGATGCTCGTCGTCGCGAACTGCCAGCGCGCAAGATCGTTCGTCATCCGGTAATCAGTCTACGCTGAACCCCAGGAGCCGGACTGGTATCGTCGGCGTGGTCGTCTCCCACATCGTGACCGTGCGGCTCTCGGCGCCTGCGCCGGCCACCGCGTCCGGCGGTCCGATCGCCGCAGGTGGTCAGGTCGCGAGATCCAGTACGCCCAGCGAGAACCCGGCCCGGTAGCGCTCACCCGGCTGGAGTAACCGCAGGCCGTCGCCGCTGCGCAGCGCGTTGGCGGGCGCGGTCATCGGCTCGAAGCAGATGAAGTGCCCGCCCAACGGCGCGTAGACCTGCGCGCACGGGTAGCCGTCCGCGAGCTCGATCTCGATCCGCCGCTCGCCGGCCGTAACGGCGAAGCGGGCGGGGTCGGCCACGGAGTCGAAGCCGTCGTCGAACTCGCGCTCGCCGAGCGCGAAGTGCTGGGCGGAGGGCGCCTGCCCGGGGCCGGTCGAGTCGGGTTCACGCGGTTCGGGGCCGCGCGGGATCTGATTGGCGTCAAGCGCCAGGTGGCGCATCGCCGGCAGCTCGATCAGCCAACGCTCGCGCTCACCGCCCGGCGCCAGGTACGGATGAAAGCCGAATGCCACCGGCACCACGTCCGCCCCGCTTGCGTGCACGGTCACCTCGATCTCCAGGCATCCTTCGATCAGGCGCGCTTCGTAGACGAGGTCGTGACGGAAAGGGAATAATTCAAACCACTCAGACTCCCCCCAGCTCAGACTCGCTTGAAGCGACTGGTTGATATCGGTACCCGGTGGCGTGTCCGTCAACTGCCAATCCAGCCGTCCCCCGATCACACCGTGGATCGGCAAACCGTTGTTATCGACCGCGATCCGTGTTGGGTCATGCGGTACCCGCACCATCTTTCCGGCGACGCTGTAGTCGAAGGCCGCGAGCCGGTTTGCCCACGGGTAGAGCAGCGGTATCCCCATCGTCTTGCCCCGTCTCGCGTAGGCCTCCACGCCGTCGTTCTGGGCGAGCAGCTCCTCCCCCCTGTGACGTAGCGAGCAGCAGAGCATGTTTGCGCTAGGTACAAAAGTCGCCTCCAGCTCCGTCTGCTCGTCACGCAGGCTTACGGTTGTCAACTGATCATCGCCGTCGTCGCTTACGTTCATTGACACACTCTCCTGTTCTCCCCCATCAAAGGATCGCAAGTGGGTTGACGGGCGAGCCTGTTCCACCAGTGATCCTCAGCGGAGCCGTCACACACAGGAACTCCCAGCGCCCCGCCGTCTCGCACGCGCGGCCGAGATCCTCGAACTGCAGATAGTCGAGCAGCAGCACCCCCATCGCGTTCAACGCGCCGCCCCCTCCAGGTCCTCTCCGAACACGTGCTCGCCGGGCTCAAGCCACGGCACGCCGCGCTTTCGCGGAATATCCAGCAGCACGCCGCGGCCGACGAGACCGTCCTTGACGAGCGCGATCGCCTCATCCGCGGCGCCATCGTCGGTGACCGTGTCGGCCGCGACACCG
>Ga0302325_10021419_pt1 | contig 13534 bp, 13 predicted proteins | sample Palsa_T0_2_FD_201948 | JGI IMG/M metagenome (GOLD analysis project Ga0302325, IMG submission 201948) | Peat permafrost microbial communities from Stordalen Mire near Abisko, Sweden - Palsa_T0_2 | ecosystem: Environmental > Terrestrial > Soil > Palsa > Peat permafrost | place: Sweden: Abisko... | reverse complement strand
AACATCCGACGAATGCACCGAGACCGAATTTCCTACATCCGCCGCAATAACCGTCCGTCGGGGCGTTCGAACAGATAATTTCGCAATTGATGCCGGCATAAGATAAAGGCCGCTCTAGGAAAAGCGGCCAATTTCAGAGAGCTTACTCTGTCGAAGAGCTAAAGTTCCCTCGAGTCGCTTGTCCTGAGAATCAGAGCGCTGCTTAGGCTGAAATCCCGCCTGTTCGTTGCCGTGCCGGCGGCGGTGAACGGGGCGCAATTTCCAAATGGAAAACAGACCGGCTATGAATGGATGCGAGCGTCATTTGACGCAGCCCGTGAGATATCGTTCGGCGGGGCTGCGTTCCTGCCAGTGATCGCTGGTGCAATTTAGGCAGTCATCAAGTAGTGCGAGAGGGTCGTATGGGAAAATCGGGCGAAGAGCAGAAAAAAGAGACCGGGAACAATCAGCAATCCGGCGCAGAACATTTGCCCGAAATGTTTGACAAGATCACCGGCGAAATGGGCCGTAATGTCGTGTTTCCACCTTGCAAAGGGTGTGGCCTCGCAATGGAAGTCGCTCAAATTACTCCCAGCAATAATCCAGCCTACGAAGAGCGGATGTTTAGGTGCCCAAAGTGCGGAGTGATGGAAGCAAAAACTGTCGAAATCAAATAACCCATTTGAGCGGGGGAAAGATCGTCATTGCCGAATAATAGGCGCAGAGCACCGTCTAAAATCACCTCGGCAATCCATGATGAGCGAGCCGCAGACGACGAGCGCGCGGAGCAAACAAAGGAACGGTCATGTCTGATACGGTGAAGATGGGCACGCTGACGCTGAAGTTTCTGGTGGATGAGACCGCGAGCACAAACAAACTTGTGTTGTTCGAAATGACCGTGCCATCGCAGGCCAGAGTGCCGGCGCCACATTATCATCGCGACGTTGACGAGGCGCTCTACGGACTTTCCGGCACGCTGACGCAGACGGTCGGCGGCATCGTGCATCATGTGACGGCGGGACAGGCGGTGTTCGTGCCGCGCGGCATCGTGCACGGTTTCAAGAACGAGCACGAAGGCGAAGCGCGCGTTGTGGTGACGCTCACGCCCGGCTCGATCGGCAAGGGCTATTTCGAGGAGATCGCGGCGGCGGTCAACGCCGGTGGTCCGCCCGACATGGCGAAAGTAAAGGCGATCATGGAGCGCTGGGGTCTGGTGCCGCAGTAAGTTTCGCCATTGGTGACCGGCACCCGTCATACGAGGAGCGCGCCCTGCATCCTCAGACGTTCCGCCGGCGTGGCTTCCTAAGCGAACTCTAGCTCTCTGCTTCCTACTCGCTGAGCCAGCCATTCGACAGCCACCTGTCGTGCTCTGCTTTGACCAGAATGCGCCTCTGGATGCGTCAGCGCGTCGTCGCTTCCGATCGAAAACTTGTATGTCTCGCCAGTACGGTGACACGTCACGAATAACCGATATGGACACGAATGGTATTGAACTCGCCATCCTCGGACTGAACTCACCGGCGTTGCAAGCTATTCTTGATCCGGCAGAGGCCGCCAACGTCGCCCGCAAGGCAAACGACATCTTGGCTGACGAAATTGCGCGCAACCCCGGCCGCTTCGCAGGCTTCGCCGGTCTACCTATGCAGAATCCGGAGGAGGCGGCGCGGGAACTCACACGCTGCATGATCGAACTGGGTTTTAAGGGTGCGATGGTCAATTGCTTCACTCAAAGACAGGTGCCCGAATCGGCTGTGTACTTCGACCTCCTGGAATTTCGACCGTTTTGGGCAAGAGTGGCCGAACTCGACGTGCCAGTCTATCTCCATCCCCGGCTGACCATCCATCGCGGGCAAAGTCGTACGAAGGACACAACTGGCTCTACAGTCCAGCCTGGGACTTCGGAAGCGAGACCGCGCTGCAGGCTCTGCGGCTTATCGGTTCAGGATTATTCGACGAATTCCCAAACCTTCAAATTGTGCTCGGCCATCTTGGCGAGCGCATTCCGTTCGATATGAGGCGGATCGATAATCTTATGAAAATTTTGCCCGTGAAGCACTCCGCGAAGAAACCAGTGTCGTACTACATGCGGAATAATTTTCACGTGACCACCAGCGGTCAGTTTCACGACACGCCATTCCATTGTGCGCTGGCCGAGATGGGATCTGCGCGGATTATGTTCTCCGTCGACTACCCGTTTGAGGAGATGGCAGCAGCGGCTACGTGGTTTGACAATACCGCCCTGTCGGACACCGACCGAATTCAGATCGGGCGAACCAATGCGATCAAGCTATTCAAGCTCAGCCTCGACTAAAACCCGCGAGCACGGCTGCCCCCAAGGTTGACATTCGTATTCTACATGGGCGGGCTGTAGTAAGCTCAGAGGTGAAAGCATCGGGAATTGAATGTCGCCTATTGCGTAGCGATCAATCTCGGCACGTAATCATCTACCGGCAGCACCGTGCCAAGCCATCAAGCACAATCGCTCTCGTAGAGCCGCTGAAAACCGCTCCCGTGGTTCCGCCGTGGTTCCGCATAAACAAATATTACAATGCGCCCGCACATATAACGAAATTAATCCAGGTTTTTTAATAACTTGGATGGTACAGCTGGGTGGACTCGAACCACCGACCTCCTGATCCACAGTCAGGCGCTCTAACCAACTGAGCTACAGCTGCACGGGGTCACCGTTAGCGCGGCGAACCTATGAGTAACGCCCCAATTTGGCAATATGGCTGGAATCAAGCGTTAAAAAGCAAAAAGCCCGGGCGAACCCGGGCTTTCCCCTCGACGCGGATTGATCAGCGACCGGACCGCGAAATCGGATGCTTCAGGCGACCTTGCTGAACGCCTTGTTCATGCCGCTCTTGATCGGCTCGGCGGTATCGGTCGCGACCTTCTGAGCTAGCGCGCTGAGCTCCTTGCTCTGCGCCGTGAAGGCTTCAAACTGCTTCCGGGCATGAGTGCTCGACAGTTCGATCCATTCCGAAAGCGACTTCGCCGTGATCAGCTCGGCGGCGAAATCGAAAGCCGCGTTGGTGTTGACGCGCGCCGTGTCGATCACTTTCTGGCCGTACTCCGACGCGCCCTTGGTGGCGGTCGAATAGGTGGTCTCGAGAACGTCGGTCGCTTCTTCAGCAGCGGCCTTCATCTTCTCGTAGGTGTCCTTCGCCTGCGCAACACCCCGTTCCGCGAACTCGCGGAAAGCGGCCGGCATTTCGACCTTCGGGATGTCGAACTTCGGCATTTCGAATTTCGGCATTTCAAAAGCCCCGGTGGAGGGCTTGCTCGTCTTCATTTTCGGGGCTGCAGTGGTGTCTGCCATGGCACTGGATCCTTGGTTTTCGATGTCGATCATTGATTGATCACTCATTGGGCTATCTCGCGTGAGAATTCTTGCTGGCATCGCCGCCCATTGCGCGAGCCTTTGATCTCGGGTTCTGACACCGCGGCCGGAAGCTAATCGCCTCGGGTCCGCAGCATCCCGTCCGACCGTCCATATAACATTGTGGTTGGTGCATCGCAATAGAAATTATTGCATTGCACAAATATTTCCAAGTAATTGGAACTACGACAGATTTAAGACGACCCGCCAAACTCGTGGCGTCGCAGGTCAAGCCTTAGGTTTTGCAGCGTCGACCACCATTTTGGCGGTACTTTGGCCTAAATCCTGAACCTGGGCCGAAATCGTCTGCATTTGTCGGCTAAGATATTCGGATTGGAGCGCCATTACCTCGGCGCTGTCTTTCGCGTGCATCAGCTTTTGCGCGAAATCGAAAGTCGTCGCCACATTCTGTTCGGCGTAAGACATGGACTTTTGCGCAATTTCGGTTGCCGTGCTGCGGGCGTTCTGGGCTTGGCCCTGAAACTGCCCCATGGCCTGATTGGCCGCCTGGATAAAGCCCTCGAAGGCCTTTCGAGCCTGCGCCACGCTCTGCTCCGCAAATGTCCGCACTTCGTTCGGAATCGCAAATTGCTCAAACGGATCCTTGGCCATGGTCCACTCCCTGAAAACGCCCGCCGTCGATCCTAGCTTAAAACCGCGGTCGGGACGCAAGTTGTTAGGGCCCAGCGCCAGGCTGTGCCGTGATTAAGGTTTATGTCGCTTGGCCGTGAACGGGGACCGGCGCGCCATGGACGTGGCACAAAGCCCGCCCTATTAAGATTTCTTTAGTCATTTGAGTTCCGTTGCATGGCGTCTGTTGAGTCAGAGCTCGGCCTATTGCGTGATTCGCGGCTCGCGGTGCTGGCGACGAGCGCATGGCCCGTATGGCTCTGGAGTGTCGACGCATCACGGATGCTGTGGGCCAATGCCATCGGCGCGGCGTTGTTTGGCGCCAGCAATGTTGGCGAGTGTGTCCAGAAGCGCGTCGATGTGAACAAACAGGTCGCCGCGCAAATCATTCGTCTCTCAGGCACGTTGCCACCGGGCGGCGCAGCGCGCCTCGAACGATTGCGTGGCTTTGGCGCGGGTTTTGGCCGCGCGCTCACCTGCGCCTGTTCGCGCATCGTGCTTGCCGACAGCGCGTCCGCAGTTCTTGTCGCCGCGACTGAACCGGCCGGGCCAACGCTGTCGCTTGCAGAGCGCGTGCGGCGTGTCTTTTTCGACGACCGGCAACGGCTGGCAGTGTTCACTCCGGAGGGCTCGTTTGTTTACGCCACCGAAGCAGCCCGTGCACGGCTCGGTGGTGTGGCCGCGCTGTCGACGCTGGGCCTAGACGCACCCGCCGCCAAAGCGCTCGCCAATGGCAGTGCTCGCGGAACGATCGTCAGTGATGAGACCAATCTCGACATCTTGATTGAGCGTCTTGGCGACGGCGCCAGCCGCGTGCTGGTGGTCACGTTGGCGCCAGAGCCGGCACCGGCGGCTGTGCCCACTCAAGTCGGCAAGCTCACCCAACTCGAACCGCCCGCGGAAGCAACACCGCCGGATGCCATTGTTCCGCCCATTACAGCGAACGGGCCGACCGCAACACAACATCCCACCGCAGCAGAGATCGGAAAGAGCGTAGAGGGGTCTGGCGTCGCTGGGCCGCTAGCTTTGCAGCCCCAAGTCGAAGGGCTCGGGGAACCATTGACGGAGCGGCGCCACCCGCTGCGCTTCGTCTGGCAAATGGATGCCGACGGCCGCTTTATTGTCGCTTCCGATGAGTTCGTCGATCTGGTCGGTCCACGCACCATGTCGGCCTTCGGCCGAAAATGGAGCGATATCGCGACCGAACTCAACCTTGATCAGGATAATCAGCTCGCGCGCGCTATTGCGACGCACGAAACCTGGAGCGGGATCATCGTTCCTTGGCCGGTTGATGGGACGAGCGAGCGAATGCCAGTCGAATTGTCAGGTCTTCCGGTGTTCGACCGCGATCGCAGCTTTCGCGGCTATCGCGGCTTTGGTGTTTGCCGCGACATTGGCCGTATCAATCAGTTGCTGCGCATCCGGCGTGAGCAACCTTCAAGCTTCATGCCAACGCAGGAACCACCCGCCGCCGTTGTCGATCCGCCGGCAGAATCTGTTCCGGCAAATACGGTGGCATCGGAAAAGCCGTCAGAAAGTGTGTCGCGGCACACCGAACGTCCAGCGCTGAGCATTGCGCCGGCCGCGAATGTTGTGCCGTTCCGGCAGGCGCCTGCGCAAGAACCGAAGCCGCCTGCCTTAAGCGCCGGCGAACGGAAAGCGTTTCGTGAATTGGCGCAGGAGTTGACGGCGCGCTTGCGTGGAACGCCTGAAGCACCTGCAATCTCAGACAACGCGGTCGCGCTGGCGCAGGAAACGGAAAAGCCAGGTGAGATCTCAAGCCAGGTTCCAAGCGAAACCGAAATCGTGCACGCCTCATCGCATACGAGAGAGCCGGCGGGTCACGGGGCGGGTGTCGACTTGGCGGCAACCCCGGTTATCGACCCTTCATTACTCGACCGCATTCCGATCGGCGTTTTGATCTATCGCCACGATGAGCTGATCTATGCCAATCGACATTTTCTTGAATGGACCGGCTACGACAGCTTGAACACCCTTGCCGAGGCGGGAGGCTTGAATTCGCTGTTCGTCGAAGCTGCAGCGGACGTTTTCTCCGACAGTGCCAATACTCAATCGCTCTCGATCATGACACGGCAGGGCGATACGCTGCCCGTCGACGGGCGGCTTTTTACGGTGCCGTGGAACGGCGCTTCAGCCTTGGCGCTGGTACTCACCAATGGCGCGGCAGCAGAGCGCCGGCGCGCCACTGAAAACGCACTTTCAGCTACACAAACGGAATTGCGCGACGCCAAGCGCGAGACCCAACGGGCCGCTGCAGCGAAGGCAGAGTTCCTTGGTAAAGTCAGCCACGAATTCCGTACCCCTTTAAACGCGATTACCGGCTTTGCCGAAATAATGATGGGCGAGCGTTTCGGGCCGATCGGTAACGAGCGCTACACCGAGTATCTCAAGGACATCCACGCCGCCGGCGCCCATCTGGTCTCGCTGCTTAACGATATGGTCGACCTGTCCAAGGTCGAAACCGGCAAGCTTGAGACGACGTTTCTCGATATCAGTCTCAACGATCTGACCCATCAGTGCGTCGGCGTCATGCAGCCGCAAGCTAATCGCGCGCGGATCATTATTCGCACCTCGATCACTCCGGGGTTACCGCGCGTTGTCGCCGACGAGAGGTCACTGCGTCAGATCGTGATCAACCTGCTGGCGAATGCGATCCATTTCACCGGTCCCGGAGGGCAGGTGATTGTTTCCACCGCGGTCACCGACAGTCGCGAGGTTGTATTGCGCGTCCGCGATACCGGTGCCGGCATGACTGAAAAAGATATCCAGGCGGCGCTTGAGCCGTTTCGCCAGTCCGCGACCTCGGGCAGTTGGGGTTCCGGCGGCACCGGACTCGGGCTGCCACTGACCAAGGCGCTCGCCGAGGCCAACCACGCAAATTTCAGCATCAAGAGCGCACCGAACGCCGGAACGCTGGTTGAGATTGCATTTCCGCATGGCAGGGTCGCCGCCAATTAGCCCTGTGAGCGCCCCGCCTTCGACGCGAAGGCTGTCTAGTCATTGCAAACCGTTGCTGCACGCGCCGCGAAATCGGCTAGACTTGCCCAGTCGGGAGTTTCGCTGGGCTTAGGCTGCGGCCACGAGGTGCGGGATGCGCACGATCAGGACCCTTCTGACATTACTGCTTGCGGGCGCTGTGCTGGCGCCGGTGGCTGCCGTTGCGGCCGACGAGGTCGACCTGCTGCTAGTGCTTGCGGTCGACGTGTCGCGCAGCATCGATGCTGCGAAATTTCAGCTACAGCGCGAAGGCTACGCCGCTGCTGTGGCCGACCCGCGAGTCCTTGATGCCATCAAGTCGGGCCACACCGGTCGCGTTGGGTTGACCTTCGTCGAGTGGTCCGGGGTCGGCGCGCAGAAAGTCGTGATCGACTGGACTACGATCGAAGATGCCAATTCGGCTAAAGGGTTCGGCGACCGTCTGCTCGAAGCCCCACGTTCCTTCGCGGACCGCACCTCGATCAGCGGAGCAATCGAGTTCGCCATGGGGCAGTTCGACAAGGCGCCCTTCGAGGCGACGCGCCGTACCATCGACGTATCCGGCGACGGGACCAACAATGCCGGCCGCGACGTTGCGCTCGCACGGGACGAAGCTGTCGCCACGGGCGTTACGATCAACGGGCTCGTCATTCTCAGCGAGAATCCGATGTCATGGAATCCCGACCATACCAATCCACCCGGAGGCCTTGCCAATTACTACAAAACCAATGTGGTTGGCGGTCCGAATGCCTTCGTCATGGTCGCCGAGAATTTCAGTTCCTTCGGTCAGGCGATCATCAAAAAGATGATCGCCGAGGTGGCGCAGGCCCACACGGCTCAGTCGGTACGAGCCGCGGCTCGCTAGTAGACGTGGCGAGGCTGGTGCTTTGCGAGCCTTTATTTCTTTTGAATCCAGCACTTGCGCCGGGAAGGCCGGTTGCCGGCCACGAAAGCGACACAGATAGCGATCAAATTTGCAGCTGTCCTACCGCCCGGTAATATTGGCCGGCTCAAGCAACATCGGAAAAGCACCCCTTGATCGCGGCTACCGGCTTAAAACGCGTTGCGATTGCCGTTGCCGCAATGATTGTGGTGGCATTCGTTACCCTGATCGCGTTGTCGTTCTTGATGCCCGCCGCGACGGTGCGTGATGCCGTGGCGAAGGAAATCCACGCCGTGACCGGCCTCGATCCGATCTTGCGCGGCGATTTCAATGTCTCGTTGTTCCCGTCCGGAACCGTGAGCTTTCATAACGTCCTGCTTGGCGATGATCGCACCGGCGAGCCGGCCGTGATGGCGGACGAGCTGACCGCGCGGTTGCGCTATTTTCCGTTGCTCGCGGGACGTATTGAAATCGCCGACGTGACGCTGGTGCGGCCGACGATCACGGTGACTTTTCAGTCAGGCGGCCGGTCGAATTGGTCGGGTTTGATCGATTCACTGGCGCACGCATTGACGCCCAATCCTGATCGTAGAGCGACATTTTCGGAGATTGGGATCAGCGACGGCGTCATTGTTATCCACGACATCGACAAGGGTTTTGTCGACCGTCTCAGCAATGTCGAATTCCAGGTCGCCTGGCCGTCGATCTCGCGCAGCTTTGGTGCGAACGGCCATTTTATGTGGCGCGGCGAGACGATCGATGCCAGTTTGACACTCAGCGATTTTCTCGCGGCGCTTTCTGGCGAACATTCGGGGATCAAACTGCGGGTGGCGGGGGCGCCGATCAAACTCGCGTTCGACGGCACGGCGAGCTCGGAGCCGACACTCAAAGTTGAAGGTACGCTTGCGGTCGACGCGCCGTCGCTGCGCGATGCCATGCTTTGGAGTGGAAAGAATAAATTACCGTTTGGCGGCTTCGGACGTTTCGCGTTGCGTGCGCAGACCACCCTCGGCGGCGGAGTCATTGCGCTTTCCAATGCCAATGTCGAACTCGATGGCAATACGGCGGAAGGTGCGCTGACGCTCTCAAGCGGCGATTTCCGCTTGGTCCAGGCGACACTCGCGGCAGATACGCTGGATTTGACGCCTTACGTGTCCGGAATTCGTTTGCTGGCCGCCAATAAGCGTAATTGGGATCAATTGCCTATTACGCTCGACGGTATCGAAGATTTGAACCTCGACCTGCGGCTTTCCGCGGCTCGCATCAAGATCGCCCAGGCCGAGCTGGGCCGAACTGCGGTCGCCGCCAACATGCGAGATGGCAAGCTCGATATTACGATCGGAGAGGCACAAGCCTTCGGTGGTGTCATAAAGGGCTCCATCGGCGTTGCGATCGCCGACGGCGGTGTCGAGGCCAACTCGCATCTGCAATTCGTCGATGTCGATCTGGAAAGTAGCCTGCGCGAAGTTTTCGGGGTGCAGAGGCTAACAGGCCGTGGAAACATGACCCTGAATGTCGACGGATCAGGCGATTCGGTTCTGGCGCTGACCAATACGCTCAACGGCACGGCGAGCGTGAACGCGCATTCGGGCGCGCTTGTCGGCATCAACGTCGAGCAACTCCTGCGTCGACTTGAACGCCGGCCGCTTTCCGGAAACGGCGATTTCCGTTCAGGCCGTACGCCGTTCGATGATCTCTTGATCGATATGACAATCGCTCAGGGCACAGTTTCAGTCGACAAGATGCACGTTGATGGCCCCGCAGTCCGGCTCGCGCTCAACGGGCAGGCGTCGGTGCCAATGCGCGATCTCGATCTCAAAGGCACGGCCACGCTGATCTCGACTGAGACCGATAATCAGTTCGAGTTGCCGTTTGTAGTGCAGGGCCGTTGGGACGATCCGATCTTGTTGCCCGATGCCCAATCTTTGATCCGCCATTCCGGGGCGGCCGCACCCTTGCTGGACGCGGTGAAAGGGCACAGTGCAGGGGAAGCGGTACGCTCTGTGATCGACAAGCTGATGTCTAATCCATCGGGCAACGCCGCAGCGCCCGCTCCGGCGGCCACAGCGCCCAAAGACGTTCAATAAGAGCTTTTTCAGCCGTCATGCTCTATGATTCCGCGCGACGAATCAGCGGGAATCCAAACCCGCGACGGGGCCAGGATGTTTAACCGCCTCACGCGCACTCTGGTCAAAGTCCTGATTGCCTCGCTGATCGTCGGTACGATCCTCGCTCATTTTGGCATTACGACCGAGGAACTGATCAAGGCCGCCGGCCTGTCGCCCGATCACATCGGTGATTTGGCGCGCGCCGGCTTCGCCTGGGCGCTACCGAACCTTGCACTTGGCGCGCTGGTTATCGTGCCGGTGTGGTTCGTGCTTTATTTGTTTCGACCGCCGGGCGAAAGCAGAGACTGACCGGTTCACGCCGCCGCTGTCGGCAGCTCGATGATGGGGCTCTCATTGAGAGGCGCGTCTGTTACCAGCTTGCGGGGCTCCGGCCCGTAATAGTCGCCCCGTTTCACTACCGGCCGCGGTTGCGACACGATCGCGACCAGACGGTCGTAAATCGACTTCGCCGAAACCGGCTTGACCAGATATTCGTGGACACCGAGCCGAGCCGCTTCGACGACGCGCCAGCGCTCGCCGTGCGCGCTCAGCATGATGATTGGGATGTCGGGCATCGGAAACACTCCCGGGGAGCGCACGATACGCACCAGCTCGGCGCCGCTCAGCAGCGGCATTTCCCAATCCAGCACCACGACATCGGGTGCTATGCTGCGGATCGCATCAAGCGCGGCAATTCCGTCGTTGGCTTCGAACACGTCCTTGACGCCGCAATTGACCAGCAGGTTGCGGATCATCTTGCGGGTGTACTGGTTGTCGTCGACCACCAGTACAGCGAGGGACTGGATCTGATCGTCGATCCGGTTTTTTGCAAAGGTCGAGGACATTGCCATTTAAATCAGCACAATCTGGCTGAGCGCCGGGTCGTTCTCCGGTTTGTAGCTCGCCAATTTACGGGGTTCAGGTCCGTAATAATCGCCCTTCTTCACCATGTGCCGCGGATTGGCGAGGATCGAAACGAGGCGCGCCAACAGCGCCGTTGACGAAACGGGTTTGAGCAGAAACTCGTTGACGCCGAGGCGTACCGCTTCAATCACACGGGAGCGTTCGCCGTAGCCCGTCAGCATGATGATTGGAACGTCGGGAAATGCAAAAGTGCCGGGTGCGCGCACCTGCCGGACGAAATCCGGACCGCTGAGTTTCGGCATCGACCAGTCCAGAATGACGACGTCCGGTGCCAGCCGGCAAATGGCTTCGAGCCCGCTGCTGCCGTCGTTGGCTTCGTAAACGTCCTTGATGTTGATCGCCTGTAGCAAGGATCGCGTTACTTTGCGCATGGTGCTCTCGTCGTCGACGATGAGCACCTTGAGTGCAGCGAGTTGCCGGGAGTATTGGCTCGAAACCGGTTGCATGAACTGCCCTTGCGTTCGCTGAAAGAAGCGAACTGCCGGGTAGCAGATCACCACAAACCCCTGTTTTTGGCGTGAAATCGATCGATAAAATTGGATGGATCGGCGACTCAAGCCTTCACTTTGTGAAGTGGCCGGCCTTCGAGCCCGGCATTCCGGGCCTCGGCATAGGGTCCAATGGGCCGCATGGTGAACGAAGACTCAACGCTGGTGTAGTCGTGGTAGCCCAGGCGCGCGAGCGGCCGGATCTTCACCACATCCAGTTTGCCTTCCGGAGTAAGCGCGCCGTCGCGGATGTGGATGCCGACCACCTTGCCGATGACGACGTGATGCACGCCATCGAGCGTTCGCGCCGGCAACGCCGTCGCGGAGTGGAATTTGCATTCCAGGTGCACCGGTGACGCCGCTACGCGCGGGGGTTTGACGATGCGCGACCCGATCATTTCGAGACCGGCCAGCGCCGCCTCATCCACATCCGCCGGAACGAATTGCGAAGTGATGTTGACTGCTTCTCGCAGCTCGTACGTCGCCATGTTGACGACGAACTCGCCGGTGTCGGTTGCGTTCTTGACACTGTCCTTGCGCCGCCCCGTGCCCGGAAACGAGTTCGCGGAAAACATCACGTACGGCGGGTCGTGAGCCAAGTTGTTGAATTGACTGAATGGCGCAAGGTTGACGATGCCGTCGAGGCTGATCGTCGAGATCCAGCCGATCGGCCGCGGTACGACGATTGATTTGAACGGATTGAACGGCAGGCCATGGTTGTCTTTTTCGGGCTCATAAAACATCGCTTTGTCCTTTTATCAGCCGAGATCAGGATTGGCTCATGAAGCGATCGAGGGTGGCGCGCTGTGCATCGGTCAGACGCAGGCCAAGCTTGGACCGCCGCCACAACACGTCATCGGCAGTTTGCGCCCACTCCTTCGTCATCAGATAACGTACCTCGGCGGCGGTGAGATCGGCGCCGAAGCTTATACCGAGATCAGCGGAACTGGCCACGTCCTTGAGAACGTCGCCGATGCGAGTGCCGTAAGCACGGACGAGTCGCAGCGCGTGGTCGTCGGCCAGGAAAGGCCACGCGCGGAGCGTGCGCGCAGTCAGCGTTTCGAGGCCGTCATAAACAAAGTCGCCGCCGGGAAGCGCGCTTTTTGCCGTCCATGGCCGGGTGCGTGGAAAGAAGTGCGCGAGTTTGACAAGCACATCTTCGGCAAGCAGCCGGTGGGTCGTGATCTTGCCGCCATAGACGGTTAGCAGCGGCGCTTCACCCGGCCGCTCGTCGAGCACGAGCTGGTATTCTCGACCGACGTCTTGCGCTTTGCCCCTGCCGTCGTCGTAGAGCGAACGTACGCCGGCATAGGCCCAGACAGCATCGGCTGCGCTGATAGACTTGCGGAAATATTCATTCACGACGCCGCACAGATAGTCGATCTCTTCCCCAGACGGAGTCACCGCAGCGGGGTCGCCGTTGAATCTTCCATCGGTCGTCCCGATCAAGGTGAAGTCATCCTGAAAGGGGATCGTAAAGACCACCCGGCGGTCGGCCGCCTGGAGAATGTAAGCGCGATCGTGATCGTAAAGCCTTGGCACGACAATATGGGTGCCCTTGTCGAGCAACAGCCGCGGCTTCCATCGTCCCTGTGGCGACTGCTGCCGCAAAATCGCTTCGGTAATCGATTCCACCCAGGCACCGGCTGCGTTGACGAGAACCCGCGCTGTTACCACCTCGCGCTGCCCGCGTGCGTTGAGGATCAATTGCCATTCGCTGCCGCGCTCGGCCCGCACGCAACGCGTCCGTGTACGAATTGACGCGCCGCGTTCGGCGGCGTCGACCGCATTGAGCACGACCAGCCGCGCATCGTCGGCAAAGCAGTCGGAATATTCGAAGGCGTGATGAAAGGTAGAGCGCAACGGATCGCCCGCTGGATCAGTAAGGAGATCGAGCTCGCGAGACCCCGGCAGAATCTTGCGCCAGCTCAGCCAGTCATAGAGCAGCAGTCCGATGTGCAGGAGCGTGGGCGAACGCCTCGCGGCATTGACCGGAAGTACGAAGCGTAACGGATGGACCAAATGGGGCGCGGCGCGCAACAGGATCTCACGCTCGTTCAGCGCCGAGCGTACCAGGCCGAATTCGTAGTGCTCCAGATAACGCAGGCCGCCGTGAATAAGCTTCGATGACGCCGACGATGTC
>Ga0302325_10021418_pt1 | contig 13534 bp, 16 predicted proteins | sample Palsa_T0_2_FD_201948 | JGI IMG/M metagenome (GOLD analysis project Ga0302325, IMG submission 201948) | Peat permafrost microbial communities from Stordalen Mire near Abisko, Sweden - Palsa_T0_2 | ecosystem: Environmental > Terrestrial > Soil > Palsa > Peat permafrost | place: Sweden: Abisko... | reverse complement strand
ACAAACGTGATACGGGGGTCTTCGATGCCCCATAGTTCCTCAGGATAGTCCTTCACGTTGGGCATCAATGTCGGTTTAGCGTCAATCTGCCATCCATCGACACCATTCTTAGATCGTGCAGCGCAAAGATGCGACAATCCTCGTCGGTCCTCGACGCGACATAGCAGCAGCGTAGTCCCATCCGGCAATAATGTTGCTCCGGCATTGAACACACTGTTGATGGAATACGGCCAATCCTTGCGCGTAAGAATGGGGTTGCCCGGGTGACGCAGAAGTAGCGATGGGTAGTGCGAGCTTTCGACGTTGACAAGAGTTGTTTCAGTGGCGGTCATAAAAGATTCTTTTGCCTTTCAGGCGTTGGACCTTTCGGGAAACACCTGGAGTTAGGCGTTGCCCGCATTTCCAGAAGCGCCGTCAGGAACGAAAGCGTTGATTCCGCTCCCTGATTCTGGTTGACGCGTTCGGGATGCAATCCGTCCCGGCAGCCGCCGGTGACGCAATCATAAAGAGGAAGCTGTAGATCGTTGTCGCCAAGGAACCAGTTAAAGGCCGACCAGGCTTCGCTGTGCCACCGGCTGTCGCCGGTTACGCGGAACGCTTCCAGACACGCAGAGACCGCGCCGGCAGCCTCAATCGGCTGTTGATCGAAGCGCGCCTTTTCATCATCCCGGTGATAAAAACCCTGCGAACCGATGGGTACAAAGTGATGGTTGGTTTCGCAACGCTGCGCGTGCATCAGCCAATCCAGCGATTCGAGACCGTGGGCGATCATGCGATCATCCGAGCAAGCAGAACCTACGACGAGCAGGGCTTGGGGCAATCTTGCGTTGCCGTAAGCGACTACATCCTCCAACCACTTCCAATCCGGCCCGCGAATGGACTCATACATTTCGACCAAACGCCGGCTGAGCACCGATCTTATTTTTTGCGCATCACGGTCTCCGGGATACGAATCCAGATATTCCTGAATTCCGAGAAGTGTGTAGGCCGAGGCACGAGGACTATAGAATCCGACGGCTGCAGGGAGCGAAAACTCGAACAGTCGTCCGGCCGCGCTGCGTAATCCCTGATTGCTTGATCGCCCAAGGACGGTTCCGAGGCTCCACAAGGCGCGGCCATGGCAATCTTCCGAGCCCACGGGTTCATTCCACCGACGATCGTAGCCAAGAAAGTTTCGGAACCTGGCGTTCGCTGGGTTAAATGCATGTTCAAGGAACGACAAGTAACGAGCAGAGAAATCCGCGACCGGTAAACTTGCTTTCTGCACCTCACTCTTAACATCAGGAGCGTTGGCTAAGTGCTCCATCATTACCAAGAAAATCAGTGCACGCGCGTTGTCGTCGGTGGTGTGACCCTCGCCTCGGTTGGGGATGGTGAAGATCGCGTGCTGCAGAATTCCCGTGTCATCAGTCAGCGCGTTCACATGATCCAGTTTCAACTCCGGAAGCCGATCGAGTGTTTTGGGAGTGGCGCGCGCCAAGAACTGAACGCGTGGATTTTCCATGCGATCGTTGCGCACTCGTGCGAAACTCTCCATATAACCTTGCGCGACTTTTTTCCAGACCATGTCTCGCGTAAAAAGATAGGCGCGTTTCCGCATGGCGTGGCGGATTGCGGGAGTATTCAACAGTTCGATTGTCTTGTTGGCGATAGCTTCAGGATTCTGGAAGGGTACCAACGCGCCGCGGCCGTCGTCTAACAATTCAATCGCGTACCAATAAGGAGTCGAAATGATCGCCTTGCCCGCCCCCAGCGCATAAGCTAGCGTGCCGGAAACTACCTGCGCTTCATGGCAATAAGGAGTGATATAGATGTCGGCGGCGCCAATGAACGCAGCCATTTCCTCAGGATCGACGAAGCGATCGAAGAAGATCACGTTTGATTCGACGCCCACCTGCTTCGCCAGCGCCTGCAAACTCTCGCGATATCGATCCCCTTCTCGACGAAGAATATGAGGATGAGTTGCACCGGCGACAATATAGGCGACATTGGAGTGCTTGGCCAAAATCTGCGGGAGCGCTTGAATGACGTTTTCGATTCCCTTATTCGGCGACAGGAGACCGAACGTGAGCAGTACCGCTTTTCCCTCTACCCCAAAGCGATCCTTGTAGAAGTTCGGATCAAGAAATGGAAAGTCCGGAACGCCATGCGGAACCATGTCGATCTTGCTGCCCGGCACCTGAAAGATGTCCTGTAAGAACTGGGACGAGAGCTTGCTCATGACGATGAGGCGATCGGATACCTCTGCGATTTCTTCCATGACCATGATTTGGTCCGGGTTCGGCTCGCGTAGAACGGTGTGCAGCGTGGTCACCACCGGCATTTTCAAACCGCGCAGCAAATGCAGAATGTGGCTTCCTGCTGGGCCGCCAAAGATTCCATACTCGTGCTGCAGGCAAACCATATCGATGTTATTGAAATTCAGAAATTCGGCCGCGTCTTGATAGGACTTCACATCGTCCTGGGCGAGCGACCATCGCACACGCTCGGGGTAGTCATATCCCTGTTCGGTGTCGTTGACCGGTAAAGCCATCAACCGCGCTGTTCCGTACTCCGCTGATAGAGCCGCGCACAGGTCGGTGGTGAACGTGGCAATTCCACATTGTCGCGGAAGATAATTCCCGATCACCGCGATTCGACTGGGAAGAGATGCCTTCGATTGCGATCGCGGGCGAGGCACCGAGATTGTCTTTACCGCCGAGCGTGAGGAAACGACTTCCAATGGTCCATTCGGCAACACGGTGATGGGCAACGCCACTCGTCTCTCACTCTCTTCAATCTAAGTATCGACAGCGGCCGTTTTCAGATGAGCACGGACAGATTCCAGCCTTGGTGTTTCACATGTTGCTCTGTAGTTAGTATTGAACGAAAGTTAACATGGGAACTGGTCAAAATTGACCAGGTGCGCGATCTGCGACGTGCCGGAAGGTCACGAGAAGTGGCGCTGGGCGGTCGCGCTAACACTCCTCAGTCCGTGCCCGGCGAAAGGGCCGCGCCCTCATCAGGAGAACTCTGGTGAAGTATTCGCGATAGCAAGATACAATTCTGACCAGACCTTGACAATCGCCGAGCCTCGGCGCCATCCAGGTAGCAGTTCTGTTGGACATGGCGCGGATGCGCCGAGACGCTGACATAGGGCAGGCCGAGAAAACGCTTGGAAACAATTTTGGTCACTTCGAGGCCATTGAAGTGTTGCTTGTTTACCTCGCCCAAAATCCGATTTACTGCGCGGTTGATTTTCTTCGTCCCGGCCGCGCCAAGAAACATCGCTTTCATTTCCGACGCGATAAAGAATAAATTCCATCCCGCGGCACGAATTTTGCGGTCAACCCCGAAGCCGTCGAGCCCCTTGACGACGTTCCACTGTCCCGAGTAGGGCTCATTCTCCAACCCAAAGACTTGCGGCCATCCCGAAATCAGAACCGTGCCGACCTGCACTTCTTGCGCCATGAAAGAGTCCTTCGCGCGATCGAGCTCCAAGCCTACACAGAGCTCCGTCCGCTCACCAGATTAATGACCAGCACCACCAGTGCAACCACCAGCAGCAGGTGAATCAATCCGCCCGCGATGTGGAGGCTGAAACCAAGAAGCCACAGAATTAGCAGCACAACGAAAATGGTCCAAAGCATGTTGATCTCCTTCACTCATTTGAGCGTTTGGAAGATACGCTCTCGATCATCTTGTCGCTGGTGCAAATGACTTCCCGCACTCCAGACAAGACGTCTGTGCCCGCGGCGTGATCAGCCCGCAGTAAGGGCACATCCTTTGCGATGCATAACCGCGAGCCGGCCGCGGCAGGTCCGCAAACAGATTCGAGATGGATTCGGCAATCCTCGTCAGCCATCTGCGGCATTGATCGCGCAACCGTTGAAGTGCGCGTTCCATAAGACACCCACCTTAATCCCCTACCCGTGGGTCGTGATGAGTCGATGGGCCGACTATCTCTTCGCAGAGTCTCTCTTCCGCATCTCGACCACGTTCACCATGACACGCCCGGACCCGGGATTCTGAGCAAGATTGCTCACCCGGCACAAAGGCTTGTGGCACAAACCGCGAAAACCGTGCAATCTGCATTTTTTGGAGACCCGGGGAAAGTGAAAAATAACAGTCAGCCGTCAGCAATGGTGAGCAATGTAGACCAGCTATTCGCCGGCGTACTAGGCGATGATGACGATGATAAAGAGCAATTCGCAGAATCTCGAAAGGAACAATTCATGAAAAAGATACTTTCATTGCTGTTGATGAGCGGAATCGGGCTGGTTGGAACCCTTGCCTGGGCAGGCTCGGATCACGAAAACACCATCGAACGCATGCAGAAGTCGGTCGACGTACTCCAGTCGATCATGTCCACGCCCGATAAAGGCATCCCCGAAGAAGTCCTGAACGGCGCCAAGTGCGTCGTCATTGTGCCCGACATGCTCAAGGCCGGCTTCATCTTCGGCGGCAAGCACGGTCGTGGTGTGGCGTCATGCCGGACGCCAGATGGCTGGAGCGCTCCCGCATTCGTCTCGGTTGGCGGTGGCAGCTGGGGATTGCAGATCGGAGTCGAAGGCATCGACCTGGTCATGCTGGTTATGAACGACCGCGGTTTGCAGCATCTGCTTTCCACCAAGTTTGAACTCACCGGGGAAGGATCGGTGGCAGCGGGTCCCGTCGGCCGGCACACCTCCGCTGGAACCGATATATTGCTGAACACGGAAGTACTGACCTACTCCCGCTCGAAAGGCGTATTTGCCGGCCTGACATTGGAAGGTGCGGTAGTCGAGCAGGACAACGACTCGACGCGCGCCATTTATGGTCAGCATATGACGTTCCGCAACATTCTTTCGGGCCACGCCTCAACTCCGGCAAGCGGAGAGGCATTTGTGAAGGCTGTGTCCGAAGCCGGACACCAGGCCCATTTCGCAGAAGCGAGAGAAGACAATAAGTAAGTTAATGATGGCAACAGAAGCCGGCTTCCTGATGAGTTTTGCCGCTCTCAGGGTCCTCGACCGGCGCGGTACGTTTCTACTCGCGAAGAGCTGTGTGAAGGCGATTGCGCCCCATGAACTCAAAGGAGTTTCTGGGGCGCTCTCCTCCCCCTAAAAACGGAAATCTATGCGACGACGGTCTTCGCCTTCTGTTGCGTCACTTCCGACTCCGCTTGCAGCCAATTCTCCAGTTCGTGGCCCTCTTTCCCACGTTTCTCGTATAGTCCGTAGGCGTGAAGGCGAATTTGCTCTTGGAGGTTGGGTGGGGATTTCGCTACGTTTGCTGATGTTTGATTCGGAAGTTCTGCGGGGCTTGTATGTTTCATATGTGCTACTCCTTTTTAGTGTGATCGTTGCGTCTCGGTGGCGTTCTTGGCCATCGGTGGTGGAAAGCAAATGGGATGCGAAGTACGCTTCCCCCCGTTTGCGCCCATGAGTATTTTTTACGCGGCCCTGCCCTGAACCTTGGCTTCGAGGGTTGGCTCGCTGCCAACGTTGACCTTGATTTGCTTGGGTTTGGCTTCCGCCTTCTTGGGGAGTTTGATCTTCAATACGCCCTTGTCGTAGTTGGCGCTTACTTGCCCGGAATCCACCGAACTTGGCAGTGTGAACGACCTGGTGAAGCTTCCGTACTGCCGCTCGACGCGACGGAAATTCTCCTCTTTCTCTTCCTTCCCGATCTTGCGCTCGCCATGAACACTGAGCGTATTGTTATCGACGCGGACATCAATGTCTTTTTCGTCGATGCCCGGAACTTCAAGCTTTAGGGTAATGTTGTGCTCGTCCTCGTAGATGTCCACAGGCGGTGAGAAGGCAGTGGTCGTTAACGCCTCTTCTGGGCCTTCGGGGCTATACGACTCACGGAAAAGACGGTTCATGCGGTTCATTCGGTCTTGCATGGTCGAGAACTCACGGAGAGGCTCCCAACGGGTCAATAGGGTCATAACGTAGTTCCTCCTTGGAGGTAATCTAAGAGAAAGAAACTTCAGATGGGCTGACTTAGTTCAGAGGACCTGAAAGAGTAAGGAGAGGTAGCTTGCTCAATTGCAAGGCTAGGCTTCTGCGCAACCTTTGTCAACAACGCTAAGTTAGTGAAAAGTATGCCATTACCTGACCACGAGGTTCTGTAGCGAAGTGAGCAATTCGGAGCAGACATCACCTGAGAGTCGGAGCGATGATGTTTCAGAGACGAGTACTGCCTCTCTCTTTCTGGTCCTCCGAGCGCAAGGCATGGAAAACTTGAGCGCCAAATTAAAAATTGGTTTACGAAGATGTATTTGGGTGCACGTAGCCTGCCTCGGTCTTTGGCCCGCTTTCCTATCTGCAGAGACCTCTGACCTTGTGCAAAATCTGGCAAATTGCAAGAACGGCTATGAAAGTTGCGATCGCTCCCGGTTAACCCAAGCGCAATCAGTCGAAGTGGCCCATGCTGACCAGCAGCGCAATCTTTCCGATTGCAGGGACGGCTTTGCATCCTGTGATCGTTCGAAACTCAGCAAGCACGAGGCGACGGCATTGGCTATAGCTGATCACCAGCGCAATGTCTCAGATTGCGAAAGCGGCATAGGATCGTGCGACCGGTCGGAACTGACCGGCGCTGAAGTCCGCGATGCAGCTAGTGCTGCACACCGGCGCATTATCGCTGACTGTCAGGATGCTATCGGTTCTTGCGACTATTCGGCGCTGGCTCCGAATGAACTCCGGCAGGTGAAGATCCTGAGGCAATTGCTCAATTTTTCCAACTGCCGGAATGCCGTGGGTCTATGCGATCACTCCAAACTCACTCAGTCGGAAGCCAACGAAGTTACGGTCGCAGAACATCGCCGTAACGTAGAGAGTTGTAAAGACGGCTGGGACGAGTGCGACCACTCCAAACTTAGTCCGTTGGAATTGCGCCAAAGCGCGGCTGCAGAACACGACCGAAACATCTCGGCCTGTAGAGACGGCCAGGAAACCTGTGACTATTCTAAACTGACTCCCCCCGAGGCCAAGATACTGGCCGACGCCGAGCGCAAACGCAATTCCGCCGCTTGTACAACGGGTCATGGTTATTGCGATCCCTCGCCGCCAATGTCATCAGAATCTCCGGCGATTCCGGACGGGCATAAGCCGCATCCACGATAGAGTTCGAGGGAGAAACAAGTACGAACCCCTTCGAAACCCAGCCGTTGGCCCGCGGAAAAGTGTGCAATTTTGAACAGTTTTCACCTTGGCAGTCAGCCTACTATGCCCGCATTCCAGGCTTGAAAGCGTTGGAGGAAATATGGAAGACCTCACAGAGTTGATGCGAAGACTGCTTGAAATTCAAAGTGGTGGAAGACAAAGAAACGCCGACCGGGTCGCGCAAGATCAGCGACCTAGAATTTCGGTAGTCTTAGAGTCGCCAGATGGAGCGCCAGCCATCCCGGGGACGGCAATGCAGACAATTTGTCGAAGAGGTCTTCGATCGCGGAGCGCTCCGGAGTAAGTGAGGCGTGCCAGACGCTACTTTCAGTCCAACCCCAATGCTAAGGAACAATCCCTTTTCGCGCGAGGCGATGCAAACTGTCGTTTGTTGAGTTTAGGAGCGCAGAACAATTGCCTCAACCTTCCCTCGGTTCCCATTGAAAGCGGAACGAGTCTTCCCGAAATCTAAGAAGAGTGTTCACTATTGCACATTCTTTTGCCCGCCTGGAGCCTACTCTAAATCATTCCAGGAGGTTTTATGAACGCCGTTCGGTGCGTACTCTGTAATCGAAGTGCAAATCCGACTGTTGACTTATGTTTCAATCAAGACGGTAAAGCCGTCCATGAGAAGTGTTACTTCTATCACACCACTGTTCACTCCACCGTGAATTTGCAGCCTTTTTACGAAAACAAAATAGAGACGCTTTCGACCTCGCGCATTGTTTACCCATTATTCTCGATACCAGAGTTTGTTCGCCAAGCATAGCCGGGACCGCATGCTAATGTTCTAATGTTTCGCTTCGCCCAAGTTTTTGTCCTGATTGTAGCGATAGCATGGATCGAACTGACTCGCTGCTACCTCAAAACACGCCGAGGGGAACACCAGCGCGCTTTTGACCGCACGTTCGGCGTCGGGGCCGGGACGAGATACCGAGATTCGGAAGCGCAATTAGCGATGGGGCTGGAATCCGCCGATGGCAATCAAGATGCACCAGATGACAGACCCGGCGGCGACAACTGTGTCGTACGCGTCCACAAATTGGGCTGGCTGGCAGCAAGAATCGCCGTCAAGATGTCGGGCCTCCAGATGTCAACACCGGGGAGTTATCGCACCGAAATACTGCCGCCGCTCGATGGAGACTCTTTAACTGCCCAATCATTCGCGGCAAAGCGCCAGCCGCTGCTCACGGTATGACTGCGAGATTGGAAATCGGCTTAACCTTTGCATAAACAGCGAGATATATCGTTGCCGTGCGACAGAGCCGCATCTTCGGGGTCCCCTTTGACACCCCGCTCCGTACCGGCTGAAATGAAACCCGAATAAAGATCGTATATACGTCCTATCTTGTCTGCCCTTAACATTTTCTACTGACGCCTTTTTTTCAGGGAGCACGGTTTGTAGCGCATCGATTCGCGTGCATCTGCTTCCATCTGGAAGTCTGACACCACGGTCCAGTTGGCGTTATTTTTGGAATCGATCACTTCCAATCCTCGCCCTGGTTTCATGGGCCGAATCATGTATCGTGTGTGTTCAACGTCGCTCACGTCACGCCACGTTACGTCTGAGTAAGAGCGGAAGTTCGGTTCATTTTCTGGACGTATCAATTCGCTAGTCATTGCCTTTCTTCCCTCCAGGACGAAAAGTTCGACCGATCCCGCTTAACGCTTAACTGCAAAATTGTGTGCAAAGTGCGACTTCGGTTCCATTCGAGATTGCTCCGTCAGAGATCGTCTTGCAAGGTGACAAAGAACCACACTGGTGACGCCATCTCTCTTTGTCCAATCGCGAGAACCTTGCTCAAAAACAATCTCCATATCGACCGGAAGAAGTTCTTCGTCATTATTGGCGAGAGGAGGGATAGTTGCGCATTTCCCATCAAACCGACCAAACTTCATCCAGAAAGCCGGTTCCGTTGACTATGGCGATGAAGAACCCGAGAACTCATAGTTCACTTTTAAATATCGTTCTCCACGACCAGGCTTAGAACCGCCTGTGACCGTTGTAACTCCAAGTTAATGCAGATACCTGATTTTCGTAACTGCTCCCGCACGAGTGAAGCCTCGCATTTCGTGTCTTCTTTACGGGGTTTGTAGCAGGCGAGGTGGTGGTAAAGGAGCTCCCTCCTCCCGGAATTTCCGGGCAACGAATTCGGGCAGCATCTCTTCCCGCTTTTCTGATAGCCAATTCTGCAGTTCATATTTGCACTCCACCGTAAGAGCCGTAAAGCGCACGCCGAGACGACCCTCTTTCCACCAACAGACTCTTGATTCTGCCAGGTATGGTACCTTGCGATTCGGTAAACTGAACTGAACCCGCACTTCTTCTCCAGGGTTAAGCGGAATGGACGTACTCGCAACCACTGCCATACCGGCTTCGCTGATATTCACACTGGAACAGCGAATTTCTTGCCGGCCTTCTCTGAGGATCGAGACGGGAATGGCGACTGGGCAACGGAAATAGCGTCGTCCTTCTCGTAATATCAGCCCGTACGCCGGCTTGAGCGTATTGCGGATTGACTGCATCGAAAGAGGTCTCTCGAAGAGAAAGCCCGTCCTCTTGCGGAACACTGCCGTTGCATTCGCGTCACTGCCGGCGATGCCAAACGTCACGGCCGTTTGGTTTGATGAAGAGAGGCGGACAAAGTCCAGAATCTCTCCTGCCTTCGCCCCGAGCTCCAGATCAATGAAGACGGCATCGAATTTACGCTCTTTCACCAGGCGAATCGATCCTGTCGCCTCCTGACAGATTACGGGCGAAATAGAGAGCTCTCTTAGGGCGCGGCTGAACTGCTGAACGGTAGCCAGGTCGGCGGAAACCAAAAGCGCATATGTAATTAATGAAGTCATTATGTAGGCCTTTCGACTTAGAACAGCTTCGATTGGTGCGCGATTTGTCGTGCAGAGGCGTATTCCTCATCACCTGCCAACACAAACTTATGGGCGCGGAGAACATTTAGCAAAGCATCGTCTCTCTTCTTCCTCAGTGCAATAAACGTGTCCAAGAATCTTTTCTTGCTCAACCTGGGCATGCCTCCTCGAGCCACGCGCACGCAATCTACATGGGGTGTGGAGATATAAGAGACGCGCACCTTCGTATAATCCAGTTGTTCCTTGCTGAGGAGTGAATCGAAAACCGTCTTGTCTACGGCTCCAGCGCAGATTTCTTCGTTTGCGACCCTGGCTGCAGCCGCAAGATGGCTTCCGATATAGCGGGATCTGAGATCGACCTCGGGGTGGTCACCGGCGTTCCTCAGTTCGTGATAGGCCATCCGATGGCCGCTTGTGGAGTCGACATCGCCAAACGCGAACATCTTCCCCCTTAGAGCCTGAAGCGAATCGATCGACGACCCAGCACCAAAGAGAGCCTCTGCAGGCCTATCTTACAAAGGCCGTGGCGATGGCTAACAAAGTTGGTTCTAGGTTGGATACTCCGACTCGGATCAAGTAATCGATCTAACGGTTGCGAACCTGCGAAATGTATATCAAAGAGGATCATCTTAGCTGCTCCCAGAATACAGAGATCCGTTCTCGGAAATCTGTTCAAAAGTGCACAACGATGTTCTTGACATGCGCGAAATGTTGAAACTCCAGGTTTTTCTTCTTGCCAGCGTCATGGTCATTTCACCTTCTGGTGACCATGGAGAAATAGCTTGGGCAGTTTATTCCTCGACCGAATGGCATTCCAGATGATGATCGTCCACACAGTCGCGCAGTCGGCTTAAACTGATAAAGCGTTCCAGTCACCGCCGCCGCCCCAACAAGAATAAGAAGCGGGTCAGCACACTGCCATATTTTCTTGGCCGTCAGATGTTTCTTTCCCTCCAGTGAAAGCCTTGGAAACACTGGGGACGACGATGCGTGGCCGTGACCCGATTCCTTTGACCGCAGAACAATGATCCGTTGACTTGGCACACGACGCGTCAGGTATATGCGCTCGGCAATTCGCCGACTCAAGTGCCGCATGCAGCAGATTCGGGAAGGGCGCCTGGTGTGTCATCTGCGTATCCCATTTCACTGGACTTGCGCTTTTCCTTTCGAAGCGCATTTGTAGTGTTGCAATAATATGCATACTCCGATTGCCATTATTCGGCGCACACTTTCTGCGCCAAAGGTTCTACACCTGATGTCCCTCAACTAATAGGGCCGGACGAATTAATATGACGGTGTGAAACATTACGCGGCAACGCCTGCCAGTAGTCGGGTTTTATTCCACAACGTGTTTCGTTTTAATGGCGGCGCCACCTTATATCGGAAAGTCGCGATTGGCCAACTTGATGAGCTCGTAACAGGAGCAATAAGTCAACGAGCTACTTCTTCATGTTTCAGTAAGTCGCTACCAGTCAAATGTGGTTGCGTGTTGGATATTGCCCTAGGCCGAACGTACGCATCAGCATACCGATTAGCTCCCGTTCATGAGTCGGACCAGATTGTCCGGGATGGGAAGGTATCCGCGAACGCGGTTTGGGATTGTTTCATGGCGTCCAATGACACAGACGTAAAGTTCGAGGTAAGGCTGCAATCGATGTAGCCGGCTCAGATCTAGTGAACAAATAACCGGAGGATTCCAATGGAGCAAGCAAAAATCCTGATCGTCGACGATGATCCCGACCTAAGAAGGGCGCTTAAGATCCGTCTGCGAGCCAACCATTATGATACCGTGCAGGCCTCGGACGGCTATTCTGCGATCGCCGTGGCACAAAAAGAACAACCTGATCTTATTATTCTCGACCTTGGCCTGCCCGGAGGTGATGGTTTTGCCGTTTTAAAGCGACTCCAGGATAGCGATCCTCTGTCAAACATCCCGGTAATTGTACTGACGGCGCTCGATCCTCTGTACAACGGACTCAAGAGCGTGTTGGCGGGGGCAACCGCTTTCTTTCAGAAGCCGGCCGACAACAGCGAGCTACTGAGCATGATTCGCGCCACGCTACCGAACAAATGGTCAGAAACGTCGCTGCCTTCGTAAACGCCAAAGAGCCGGGTCGGGAAGAGTGCGACTTTTGTACTTTCGCCTGCCCGCGATCGCTCACGACGCCTTCACGGAATAGTCGCGGCAGACGAAATGAGGGCAGACGTGCGAATGCGAAGTTTCCCGCAGAATACGCTGCTCGGTGGCAAGGCGGATTGAGACGTACTCAGGTTGTCGAAAAAACGTGCAATCAAAGGCGTCCGTACGGACGGGGATACGAGCTGGTCTACATCCCATATTGAACCCAAGGATAAGTGCCTAAAGAAGAGGACTATGGATACACTCATTGAGGAATCTCAAGCGGGCGTGCAAGCAGACCTGACCCAAAGCTGCGAGGCACTTCAAATCTCCGCGCTGCGTTCCCGCGTAGTGGAGCAAACCGCAGACAGCGTGATACTCACCGATACTCGGGGCGTCATCCAATATGTAAATCCGGCCTTCGAGGCCACTTCTGGCTACAGCCGGGCACAGGTTGTTGGCAAGACACCGCGTATCCTTAGGTCGGGTCTTCACGACGATGAGTTTTACCGGCAGATGTGGGAGCACGTCTCCCAAGGGTATCCTTTCAAAGGAATGGTCATCAACCGTAAGAAGACGGGTGAACTCTACTGGACGCAACAAACGATCTCGTCGATGCGGGATGAGTCCGGGCGTCTGACGCACTTTGTCTCGGTGTCCCAGGACATCACTGAGCTGCGAAAAAAGCAGGAGCAGGAATTTCAATTGCAACTGGCGAGGGCAGTGCAGCAACGCTTCTATACAACCCCACCCTCTGTATCAGGATTTGATATTGGCGCCTCGGCGCATCCGGCCGACGAAACTGGAGGGGACTATTTTGATTTCATCCCAATGTCAGACGGCTCTCTCCTGATCGCCCTGGCCGACGCCAAAGGGCACGGCTTTAGTTCTGCACTGGTCATGGCCCTGACCCGAGCCTACGTGCGCTGTTTTGCCACCCTACAGTTAGAGTTGGACGAAATATTGGCTCGGGTCAATCGAATGCTGCTGCAAGACCTCAAACAGGGCAACTTCGTCACACTCTTTCTGGCTCGATTGATCCCAAGTCATCGAACTCTGTCATACGCTAGCGCCGGCCACATCCCCGGCCTCATATTTCACCATTCCGGCGAGGTGAAGTGCACATTGGAAAGCACCGGTCCACCCCTGGGCCTTTTTTCCGCAAGCAAGTTCTCGCTGCGGCGTGCAATTCCGCTCGATCCGGGAGAGATCGCGGTATTCCTCACCGACGGCGTGACAGAGTCGACAACTCCATACGGTAACGAATTCGGTGCCGAGCGTGTTCTTGATCAAGTTCGGGCCCTAAGCGGCCATTCCGCTTCGAATATTGCCGATGGCATCTACGACGCGACGCGCGCTTTTGCGCAGGGCGATCTCCAGGATGACGATATTACATCGGTTATCATCAAGG
>Ga0302325_10021417_pt1 | contig 13535 bp, 11 predicted proteins | sample Palsa_T0_2_FD_201948 | JGI IMG/M metagenome (GOLD analysis project Ga0302325, IMG submission 201948) | Peat permafrost microbial communities from Stordalen Mire near Abisko, Sweden - Palsa_T0_2 | ecosystem: Environmental > Terrestrial > Soil > Palsa > Peat permafrost | place: Sweden: Abisko... | reverse complement strand
GTCGCGATCAACCGGCTGTCGGGATTGGTGACGATCACCGCCGAGGCGCTCGCCGAGTTGGCGGAATTCACGCTCGACCTGTCCGATGCGATGACGGTGTCAAAGGTGTCGGTCAACGGTAAACGCACCGCCCATTTCGCTTGTCGCAACCGTAAATTGCGCATTCGGCTGTCCACGAAACTGGCTTCCGGAGCGGCGATGTCGATCGCCGTGCACTACCACGGTTCACCGCGACCACTGCGGTCGCTGTGGGGGGCCGTCGGCTTCGAGGAACTGACCAACGGCGCCCTGGTCGCCGGGCAGCCCAACGGCGCCGCGTCGTGGTTCCCGTGCGACGACCACCCCAGCTCCAAGGCCTCCTATCGCATACAGGTCAGCACCGAAAATCCTTACCGGCTGGTGGCCAACGGCCGGCTGGCGTCGCGGCGGGCGCGAGCGGGGCAGACCGTGTGGACCTACGAACTACCCGAGCCGACCTCGACCTATCTCGTCACCCTGCAGATAGGGATGTACGAGATGACGCGGCTGACCAGAACACCGGTTCCGACGCGGGCCGCGTTTCCAGAGCGGCTGCGACGCAATTTCGACCATGACTTCGGGCGCCAGCCCGAGATGATGGAGCTATTCGTCGAATTATTCGGTCCATATCCGCTGGCCAACGGTTACACCGTCGTCGTCACCGACGACGCACTTGAGATACCCGTTGAGGCGCAAGGCATTTCGATCTTCGGCGCTAATCATTGCGACGGCTCGCGGGAAAGCGAGCGGCTGATCGCCCACGAGCTGGCCCACCAGTGGTTCGGCAACTCTGTCACCGCGCGGCAGTGGCGCGACATCTGGCTGCACGAAGGATTCGCGTCTTATGCGGAGTGGCTGTGGTCGGAGCACAGCGGCGGACCCGCCGCCGACGACCTCGCCCGCCACTACCACCAACGCCTGCGCGAGGCGCCCCAGGATCTGCTGCTGGCCGACCCTGGACCGCGCGACATGTTCGACGACCGCGTGTACAAGCGTGGCGCGTTGACCGTTCACGCGCTGCGTCGACGGCTAGGCGACGAGAATTTCTTTGCGCTGCTCAAAGATTGGACCACCCGCTACTGTCATGCCAGCGTCGTCACCGACGACTTCACCGGCCTGGCCGCCGGCTACTGCGACCAGTCGCTGACGCAGTTGTGGGATACCTGGCTGTACTCGCGGCGCGTGCCCTAGCGAGTTCTTAGCCGTTGAGCGCCGGCTCAGGGGCCAATGCGGCCAACTCCAGCCGTCGGCGTGCCGTGCGCGAGCGAACGATCAACTCAGCCGACAACGCGCCCAGTGCACCGACGGCCGCAGCAGCCAGCATCGACCAGGAACCGTGCGCCAGCATGAAGAACCCGAAGCCCGCCGACACCGCCAGCAGCGCGCACCGGACCGGCGTCCAACGGGCCGGTCCACCCATCCAGAGCGAAACCGCCATGCCCAGGAACAGCGCGACAGAGTGTCCGACATCGGTGAAATCTTCGCCGAGTGCGGCGGCCGCGAGGGCGACCGGGACCCACCAGCCGATCCAGGCCGGCCGCCACCGGCGAGGTATCGCAGCGGTCAGCGCGCCCAACACCGCGACAGCGCCATAGCTCACACCGACGTCACTGGCGCGCGAGATCGACAGCGGCAACCAACGGAACTCGACCGCGGCGGTGAGGCCGACGGCGACCAGCAGCGTCGCGCCGATATGGCCGGCGACGAACACAAGGGCCAGCCGCCCACTACGCCAGATCAGCTCGGCCAAGGCGAGCAGGCACACCAGGCATGGCAGCCAGAAGTACATCGGACCGGCATCGGTGACAAAAGCGCTGCCGAACAGGGTGTCCAGGTGGCCTTGTGCGAGGTTGTGCAGGTTGGTGCTGGCCTGCGCGATGACCTGCGCGCGCACTCGCGGACCGAGGATCACGAGCGCCGCACTTACCCCGATCAGCACGGTCGCGTAGCCCAGCGTGATCCGCACGGGCGAGAGTCGCGACAAGGTCCGCAATATCATCGTCTTCTACTATGCCTGCGGACTTTCGTCATCCGCGCTTTCAACACCTGTTAGATCGCTGACAGTTTCTCCGGACGGCTTGAGCCGGTAAATCGCCAAATCAGGGGGAAGACCTGCGGGTTTACTCGCAAAAACCGACCAATGCACCCGCTTGGCGGCGACGCCCAACGCATTAAGATCCGACTGCGCAAGCTGGTCCAGGGTGGCACCGGACACCACGACTCCCCCTCGGGTGGCCCGCTCCATCACCCGGGCGGCCACATTGACGTCGACGCCCAGCCAGTCCGCGCCCAGTCGCTGTGGACGCCCGGTGTGGACGCCCACCCGCATCCGCGGCTGGTAGCCCCCGACGTCAACCGAGGTCAACGCCCGTTTGGCCGCCAGGACCGCACTCACCGCGACGAGCGGGTCGGCAAACACCGCCATGAGGCCGTCGCCCATCCGCTTGACGATGTGTCCGCCGGCGTCCAGTAGCGGCGGCTCAACCGCCCGTGCCACCTGCCGCAGCAACGTGAGCGTGGCGTCGTCACCGGCCTGCAGTGACCAGGTCGAAAAATTGACCAGATCGGTGAAGACAATCGTGAGCTCGGGATTTACCGGTCGGCGGGAGACCGCTTCGGTGACGGCCTGCCACACCTGCAACGCGCCGAGGCTCACCTCACGCGAGGCACCGCCGCGTTCGCCGAGCAGGCGGCCGGCGGCGCGGGCCGCGGCACGAGGTCCGCCGTCACCGGCTCTGGATAGCGGGTCCCCGAAATCAGGGTCGCCGGGCAAGACCCGGCGCGCCCGGCGGACCGCTGCGATCACGCCGGGACTCTGATTTGTGCTGCGCAGCCAACCCGCCGCGCCGCGTAATGACGCCGACGAATGCTGTCGCGAACCAAGCGGATCCGGCGTGGCCACCGTTTGCCCGGGCTCGCCGGACGCTTGGTGGGGCCCGAGTTCCACAATCGACAGGGTAGACGTTGTCAACAGAGCGGCAATGACCGTCATCGTGGTGTCCGACACGATCAGGGGCGAACAGCCTGATCACGGGGTTGCGACAAGCGTGTCGACGCTCAGTAACAGACGCCGCGACGCGCCCCGCAGTCGGGCGTCCGCCGATGCCCCGCTGGTCGAGGCGCCACGTTTCACGGCGCCGCGGCAAGGCCGCCTAAGAACCAGGATCGGCCCGCTGCGCTCGGGCACTCTGGTAGAGGCAAATCGACGCTGCCGCAGCTACATTCAGGCTCTGAGCACGCCCGGACATCGGAATGGCCACCCGATGGTCGGCCTGTTGGGCGAGCTGAGCGGGCAGCCCGTGAGCCTCGGCACCGAACAGCCATGCCGTCGGTACCGCGAGTGGCGCGTCGTCGAGCGACAGTTCACCGTCCACCGTGGTGGCCATCACCCGCAAGCCGGCGGCCTGCAGGGCGGTGACTGCGGCGCCCGCATCCGGTGCGACGACGACCGGTAGGGAGAAGATGCTGCCCGCCGAAGCCCGCAGGCATTTGCCGTTGTACGGGTCGACGGTGTGTCCGGCGAAGACCACGGCCGCGGCGCCCATGGCGTCAGCGATACGGATCAAGGTGCCCGCGTTGCCCGGCTCGCCGATTTCCACACCGACGGCGACAAGCCGCGGCGCATCCGCCAGCGCATCCTCCAGCCGAAGATCGGGCAGCTCGCAGACCGCTACCAATCCAACCGGAGTCACGGTGTCCGACAAAGCCTTGGCGGCACGTTCGGTAACGACGTGGACGGCTGCGCCATGGCTCGCCAGCAGGTCCGCGTACCGCTGCTCGGCAGCCTCGGTGACGAAAATCTCGCGGATCAATCCCTGCCTAGCAGCGGCATCGACCAGGTTGGCACCTTCGACCAGACAGCGGTGCGCGCGCCGCCGGGCCAGTTGTCGGTGCAGCTTGACCGCTGCGACTACCCGGGCCGATCGTTCGGTGAGCACCGGGCGGGGTTAGGCGGCCTCTCCGGACGGCGCGTTGACATCGTCGGGCAGTGCGGCCCGGGCAATGTCGACGAGCGCGATGAACGCCGCGGGATCACTGATCGCTATCTCCGAGAGGTTCTTGCGGTCGACCTCGACGCCGGCGGCCTTCAGACCCTGGATCAGCCGGTTGTACGTGATGTCGTTGGCGCGGGCCGCCGCGTTGATCCGCGAAATCCAGAGCTTACGGAATTCGCCCTTGCGCGCGCGGCGGTCACGGTAGGCGTAAGTCAGTGAATGCAGTTGCTGCTCTTTGGCTTTGCGGTAGAGGCGGGATCGCTGGCCGCGATAGCCTTTGGAAGCCTTCAGGATGGTGCGGCGCTTCTTGTGGGCGTTGACCGCCCGCTTCACGCGTGCCATTGGGTGTTCCTATCTCGTGTGGACGTAGTGGTTGTTTCGGCGCTGTATTGGTGACGGGCGCCGATCAGCCGTTCAGCATCTTGTTGACCCGCTTGGTGTCGTTGGCCGACACGGCGGTACGTCCATCCAGCCGTCGCGTCCGCTTGGTCGGCTTGTGCTCGAGCAGGTGGCGACGACCGGCGCTCTGACGCACGATCTTCCCGGTACCGGTACGCCGGAATCGCTTCGATGCTCCGCTGTGGGTCTTGGCCTTGGGCATCTGTTATCGGTCCTCTGTCTTGTCGGTGTTAGTTCGGCGACGGTTCGGTGTCGCCAGTTGGTGCGGGCTGGGGTGTGGGGCCGCTGGCATCTTCGGCCGCACGGGCACGCGTCTTCGCGCCGCGGTGCGGGGCCAGGATCATCGTCATGTTGCGGCCGTCCTGTTTGGCCGAGGTCTCGACGAAGCCGAAGTCGGCGACGTCGGCGCCCAGGCGTTGGAGCAGTCGGTAACCCAGCTCGGGTCGCGACTGCTCGCGTCCGCGGAACATGATGGTCACCTTGACTTTCGATCCCGCCTCCAAGAATCGGATCACGTGACCCTTTTTGGTCTCGTAGTCGTGATTGTCGATCTTGGGTCGCAATTTCTGTTCTTTGACGACGGTCTGCTGCTGGTTCTTGCGAGACTCACGCGCCTTTTGCGCCGCCTCATACTTGAACTTGCCGTAATCCATGATCTTGCAGACCGGTGGTCTGGCGTCTGGCGCAACTTCGACCAGGTCGAGATCGGCATCCGCGGCGACGCGAAGGGCGTCTTCGATACGCACGATGCCTACCTGTTCCCCTCCGGGGCCGATCAGTCGGACTTCAGGTACGCGAATGCGTTCGTTGACACGGGTCTCAGTGCTGATGGGGCCTCCCTAGGCTTGGCGCCCCGGCTCCTTCTCGGGCCGCTGTGCGGCCCGCGTCGTCGCCGGGCTGGTCAGGTTTTTCTCCAGCCACCGCCACCTGGTCCATCCGGAGTCAGCGAGAGGGATACCACGCCATCAGCAAAAAAGCCCTGCATAAGCAGGGCCCAATGCCGACCGATCGCGGCCGTAGCCGCCCGCGTACGCAGAACCGGCACAGCTGGTGTGCCGGTGACCGGACCGCTGAGCCTTGTACATCATTTTCGTGGCCAGCGGTGGGAGTGGGACTCCACTTGCTGTCTCTGGCTTCGCCGGAGACGGTCGCGCCGGTCACTCTACCAGGCATGACACTGTGCTCGAAGATCCCGACGCTGAGCGAGCCACCGGCGGAGGTGTTCGGGCACCCGACACGAGAGATTTCATGCCACCCCTACATAGGCATTCCATAGCGTGAGCGAATATCGTCGCGGTCTGTGAGCCTCACTGCGTCCCGCCAGCGGAGCCATTCGCCGTCTCGGCTGCGCTGGGTGCCGGCCGCCGCCGGCTGGACGGTCGGCATCATCGCCACGCTGTCGCTGATCGCCACTGTGTCGCCGGTGATTCGGTGGGTCATCAGGATGCCGCGCGAGTTCATCAACGACTACCTGTTCAACTTCCCGGACACCAGCTTTGCGTGGTCGTTCGTGCTGGCCTTGCTGGCCGGCGCGCTCACCGCGCGCAAACGCGTCGCCTGGTGGCTGTTGGTCTTCAACCTGCTGCTGGCCGCTGGATTGAATGTCGGAGGCCTGACAGGAGATCACGTCAGCCCGGCAGTGACGTTCGGCGAGACAGTCGGACTCGGTTTCCACCTGACCGCGCTGGTTGTGCTGATCCTGGCCTACCGGGAGTTCTGGGCCAAGGTCCGCCAGGCTGCGTTATTCAAGGCGGCGGCCGTGCTGCTGACCGGGTGGGCGATCGGGATCCTGCTGTCCTGGGGTCTGGTGGAGGCCTTCCCCCGCTCGCTGGCGGCCGAGGACCGGTTGTTCTATGTGGTGAACCGCGTCGTCGGGTTCGCTGTGGTCGCATCGGCGTCGTTCACCGGCCGCCCCTCCGTCTTCCTCAACGCGATTTTCGGGTTGTTCGGCGCGATGGCGCTGATTGTCGCGGTGATCGTGTTGTTCCAATCTCAGCGAGCCGCGAATGCCCTCACCGGTGAGGACGAATCCGCGATACGCGGACTGCTCGAACTGTGGGGCAAAGACGATTCGTTGGGCTATTTCTCCACTCGCCGAGACAAGTCCGTGGTTTTCGCGCCGAACGGCCGCGCCGCGATCACCTACCGGGTCGAGGTCGGTGTCTGCCTGGCCAGTGGAGACCCGATCGGGGATCCGCGAGCATGGCCGCAGGCGATCGACGCCTGGATAGCGCTGTGCCAGAGCTACGGCTGGACACCCGGGAACATGGGTGCCAGTTCGGCAGGGGCCAAGGCATTTCGCGAAGCCGGTCTGAACGCGCTGGAGCTTGGCGACGAGGCGATCCTGAACACCGCCGAGTACAGGCTTTCCGGTCGGGACATGCGGGGGGTGCGGCAGGCGGTGACGCGGGCGCGCCGCGCCGGGCTGACGGTGCGCATTCGACGGCACCACGACATCGAGCCCACTGAAATGGCACAGGTGACCTCACGGGCGGATGCCTGGCGGGACACCCAAACCGAACGCGGCTTCTCGATGGCGCTGGGCCGGCTGGGCGATCCGGCCGACGGCGACTGCCTCCTGGTAGAAGCCATCGGACCCGACGGCACCGTGGTGGCGATGCTGTCGCTGGTGCCGTGGGGACGCAACGGCGTTTCGCTGGATCTGATGCGTCGTTCGCCGCACTCCCCCAACGGGACCATCGAACTCATGGTGAGCGATCTCGCTCTACATGCCGAACGCATCGGGATCAGCCGTATTTCGTTGAACTTCGCCATGTTCCGGTCCGCATTCGAGCAGGGCGCCCAACTCGGCGCCGGCCCGGTCGCGCGACTGTGGCGCGGGTTCTTGCTGTTCTTCTCGCGGTGGTGGCAGTTAGAGACGCTGTACCGCTCGAACATGAAGTACCAACCCGATTGGATACCGCGCTACGCCTGCTACGAGGACGCTCGAATGATTCCACGGGTGGGCGTCGCCTCGGTGATCGCGGAGGGCTTCCTGGTGCTGCCGTTCGTGCGGCGCGACGAACAGCACACCGGCCAGCACTCATCGGTGCCGCCGACACTGTTGGCGACCGGGCTGCTGCAACACGACGGTTCTGCACCCGATGTATCGGCATTGCAGCGGGCCGACTTCGGTGACGGCGACGAGCGAGGCCGTCGGCTGCCGGAACAGATGCGTGTCCGGCTGTCCAAGCTGAAGCTGCTGCAGAACAAAGGAATTGACGCCTATCCGGTGGGACGGCCACCCAGCCATACCGTCGCCCAGGCCCTGGAAATCGACGATCAGACAACCGTCTCGGTGTCAGGACGCGTGTTGCGCATCCGCGACTTCGGCGGAGTGCTGTTCGCGCAATTGCGTGACTGGTCGGCGGAAGTGCAGCTGCTGCTGGACAATTCGGTGCTGGAGCAAGGCCGGACGGTGGATTTCACCAAGGCTATCGATCTGGGCGACCTGATCGAGGTGACCGGGCTAATGGGATACAGCAAGACCGGAACCCCGTCGCTGATCGTGCACAGCTGGCGACTGATCGGTAAATGCCTGCGACCGCTGCCGAACAAGTGGAAGGGGCTGACCGATCCCGAAGCGCGGGTGCGCAGCCGCTACGTCGACCTGGCGGTCAATGTCGAGTCGCGCGAGCTCATCTCAGCTCGCAGCAGCGTGCTCCGCGCCATCCGGGACACCTTGAACGACAAAGGTTTTATCGAGGTCGAGACTCCGATCTTGCAACAAATTCACGGAGGCGCGACTGCCCGCCCTTTCATCACTCACATCAACGCCTACGACCTCGACCTGTATCTGCGCATTGCCCCCGAGCTGTATTTGAAGCGACTGTGTGTCGGTGGCATGGAGCAGGTGTTCGAACTGGGCCGGGCTTTTCGCAACGAAGGTGTCGACTTCAGCCACAATCCGGAGTTCACCTTGTTGGAGGCGTACCAGGCGCACGCAGACTACAGGTACTGGATCGACGGCTCTCGGGAGTTGATTCAGAACGCCGCCAAAGCGGCTAACGGCGCTCAGGTGGTGATGCGTCCCGGCTCCGGCGGCGCCCACGACGTGCTGGAGGCGGTGGATATCTCCGGCGTCTGGCCGGTGAAGACCGTGCATGACGCGGTGTCCGAGGCGCTCGGTGAACACATCGACGCTGACACCAGCCTGACCAGGCTGCGCAGCTTGTCCGACGCCGCGCAGATCCCCTACCTGGCACGGTGGGACGCCGGAGCGGTGGTACTCGAGCTCTACGAGCACCTGGTGGAGGCACGAACCGAGCAACCGACGTTCTACATCGACTTTCCGCTGTCGGTGTCGCCCCTGACCCGGCCGCACCGCAGCAAGGCCGGCGTCGCCGAACGCTGGGACCTGGTGGCATGGGGCGTCGAGTTGGGCACGGCGTACAGCGAGCTCACCGATCCCGTCGAGCAGCGACGCCGTCTCGAGGAGCAGTCGCTGCTGGCCGCCGGCGGCGATCCTGAGGCCATGAAGCTCGACGAAGACTTCCTACAGGCGATGGAATACGCGATGCCGCCGACCGGCGGTCTGGGAATGGGCGTCGACCGCGTCGTCATGCTCATCACCGGCCGGAGTATCCGCGACACGCTGCCATTCCCGCTGGCCAAGCCGCGGTAACCAACCCCCCGACCTCCGGGGTCACCCGCCGCGCGGGCTCATTCGGTATCCGATGAGCAAAAGTCGTGCTCAATCCGTAACAAAACGTTCACAATAGAGGGCGTGACGGGTTCAACGGCGAACCACGCGATTACGGTGCTGGCTGACAACCACACCTCCTTGATGCACGGCTGGGTCCCAGGCGTGGTCCAGGTTGTCTCGGTGGCAGTGCTGCTGGTGGCCGTCGGGTGGCGATCACGCCCATGGCGGCTGGTGCGGCTGCCGATAGCGGCCGCGCTGGGCGCGGCGGTGGCCGGTTGGTCGCATTGGTTCATCAACAACCGCGGTCTGGCCGACGACCCTGCGCCGCAGCCGTTGTGGTGGTGGATCACGGTCAGCGGCACCGCCGTCGCGATCCTGGCCCTGGGCTGGCGCAGCGCGCGCTGGTGGCGTCGCTGCGCGTCGCTGCTGGCGGTACCACTGTGCCTGCTCAGCGCCGCACTGACGCTCAACCTATGGGTCGGCTACTTCCCCACCGTGCAGACCGCATGGGATCAGCTCACCGCCGGCCCGCTACCCGACCAGACCGACGCGGCCAGCGTCAACGCCATGGCGGCCAACGGAATCCAGCTGGCTCACGGCAGCGTCGTGCCTGTGTCAATCCCTGACGACGCATCGCATTTCAAACATCGCGGTGAAGTCGTCTATCTGCCGCCCGCATGGTTTTCCAGCACGCCGCCGCCGCAACTTCCGACGGTGATGATGATCGGCGGCGAGTTCAACACGCCTGCCGATTGGCTTCGGGCCGGCAACGCGGTGAAGACGATCGACGACCTCGCGGCCGCCCACGACGGTAACGCCCCCGTGTTCGTGTTCGTGGATTCAGGCGGTGCGTTCAACAACGACACCGAGTGCGTCAACGGCAGCCGCGGCAACGCGGCTGACCACCTCACTAAAGACGTTGCCCCGTTCATGGTCTCAAGGTTCGGGGTCAGCCCCGAACCGGCGCATTGGGGTGTGGTCGGCTGGTCTATGGGTGGGACGTGCGCGCTGGACCTGACGGTCATGCATCCGGAGTTGTTCAGCTCCTTCGTCGACATCGCCGGCAACATCGGCCCGGACGTGGGCACCAAGGCGCAGACCATCGCTCGGCTGTTCGGCGGCAAGTCCGACGCCTGGGCCGCCTTCGATCCGACGACTGTAATCACCAAACACGGTCGATATAGCGGTGTTTCGGGCTGGTTCGACATAGCGTCGAGCAACCCGCCGAGGCGTCATCGCGGTTTCTCGGTGACCGACGCCGGTGAGGTCGGGCGACGTGGCCAGGACGCCGTCGGCAAACCCAACGATCAGGCCGTCGCGGCCGAGTCGTTGTGCGAGTTGGGCCGCGCCAACGGCATCAACTGCGCGATCGTGGCTCAGCCGGGCAGGCACGACTGGCCCTTCGCGAGCAACGCTTTCGTCGCGGCGCTGCCCTGGCTGGCCGGCCGGTTAGGCACTCCCGAGGTGCCGCGGATCGCGCTGCCACCCTCTTGGCCTGCTGCGCCGGCTCCGCACGCCGAGCCTGTCGGCAGGTAGCGTAGGACCATGCCTGACGAGCCGGAAAGCCCCGCTGCCGATCCCGGCTACACGACGTCCGGGGTGCCGACCTTCGACGCGGTCCGGGAGAAGATCGAAGATCGCTACCAAACATCTTTCGGAGCAGCCGAATTGGATGCCGAGAGCCCAGAAGGCCGCGACGTCGACGAACAGTACGAAGCTCGGCAGCGCGCGGCGGCCGAGCGCCTGGCCCAAATCCGCACATCGATGCGCGACGACACCCACTGAGCCGGCGAGAAGAGCTGGGTGCGCACATTCAGCGACGCCGAGCGGCGGAAGCGCTTGGTGAGCAGGCAGTTCGCGTCGCTACCCGACACCGTTCGTGGGGCTACCGGCGGCCTTGTCGGACTGCATGCCACCGACCCCGCCACGCCCTTTCTCTCGTTGTGGGCGCGGTGCTCCGGCTTCGATGTCGCCGATCTCGAGCACGAGCTCTATCAGAGCCGTTCGGTGGTGAGGCATCTGGCGATGAGAAGGACCCTGTGGGTCGTCAGCGCCGATGACCTGTCGATCGTCCAGTCCGCCGCCAGCGACCGGGTTGCCGCCAACGAACATCGCCGCCTCGTCATCGACGTAGCCAAGGCCGGCGTCGCGGCCGACGGCGAACGATGGCTGGCGGCAGCCGGTTCAGCCGTATTGCGCCATCTGGGCGGCCACGGCCCGCTCAACAGCACCGAACTGCGTGCTGCGCTCCGCGAAATTGACGGAATGTACGACCCGGCGCCTGGAAAACCCTGGGGTGGAATGGTTCCGCTGGCCCCCCGGGTTTTGACGGTGCTCTCGGCACGCGGGGCGATCGTACGCGGACCCAACGACGGAGCCTGGACTACGTCGCGCCCGCGGTGGGTCCGCGCCGCAGATTGGCTCAGTGAGCGCACCGAAGTGGCTGACGCACAAGGGCAACTGACTCGCCGGTGGCTGCGCACATTCGGACCCGCCACCGCAGCCGACATCAAGTGGTGGTTCGGCACGACAGTGACCGCGATGCGAGAAGCGTTGTCCAACATCGGTGCAGTCGAAGTCGAGCTGGGCGTCGGCCCCGGCTATGTGCTGTCCGACGACTTGGAAAGCGAACCGGAGGTCGCACCACTGGCCGCGCTCTTGCCAGGCCTCGACGCCACTACAATGGGCTGGTTCGATCGCGATTGGTACCTCGGCGCGTATCGAGGCAAGCTGTTCGACCGCAACGGCAATGCCGGCCCGACCGCCTGGTGGAACGGCCGGATAGTAGGCGGCTGGTATCAGGACGGCCATGCCCGCGTGCACCTGCAACTCCTCGAAGATCCGGGCCGCGACGGGCGAAACGCACTTGAGAAACGGGCCGCCGAGCTGACGGCGTGGCTCGGCGGCATACAGATCAAGCCGCGGTTCCCGTCGCCGTTGTCGAAAGCCGTTCGCTAAGCGCTGACCTTGCGGCGCTTGGCCGATCGCGGAGCGGTGGCAGTGGTGCTGCCCAGTGTCTCCCCGAGGAACTTGCCGGTGTAGCTCGCCGGGACAGCCGCGATGTCCTCCGGTGTGCCTTCGGCGATAACAGTTCCGCCACCCGCGCCGCCCTCGGGTCCCATGTCGATGACCCAGTCCGATGTCTTGATCACGTCCAGGTTGTGTTCGATGACGATCACCGTATTGCCTTTATCGACAAGGCCGTTGATGACGTCGAGCAACTTTCGAATGTCTTCGAAATGCAGGCCGGTGGTGGGCTCGTCGAGGATGTAGATCGTGCGCCCAGTGGAGCGCTTCTGTAGCTCGGAGGCCAGCTTCACTCGCTGCGCTTCACCACCGGACAGCGTGGGCGCCGGCTGGCCCAGCCGCACATACCCGAGGCCGACATCGACCAGCGTTCGCAGATAGCGATGGATGCTGGTGATCGGCTCGAAGAACTCCGCCGCATCCTCGATCGACATGTCCAGCACCTCGGAGACGGTCTTGCCCTTGTAGTGCACCTCCAAGGTTTCCCGGTTGTAGCGCGCGCCGTGGCAGACCTCGCAGGGCACATACACATCCGGTAGGAAGTTCATCTCGATCTTGATGGTGCCGTCGCCCGTGCACGCTTCGCAGCGACCGCCCTTGACGTTGAAGGAGAACCGGCCGGGCTGATAGCCGCGGACCTTGGCTTCTGTGGTCGCCGCGAAGAGGGTGCGGATCTTGTCGAAGACCCCGGTGTAGGTGGCAGGGTTGGATCGCGGCGTGCGGCCGATCGGTGACTGGTCGACACGTACAAGCTTGTCCAGGTTGTCCGTACCCGTCACCCTGGTATGCCGGCCCGGGACGTGCCGGGCTCCGTTGAGCCTGTTCGCCAGCACTGCGGCCAGGATGTCGTTGACCAGCGTCGACTTACCGGAACCCGACACCCCGGTCACCGCGGTCAGCACGCCGAGCGGGAATGCCACGTCGATGCCGCGCAGGTTGTGCTCGTTGGCGCCGACGACGGTGAGTCGCCGCCGCTTGTCGATCGGACGCCGAATCTCAGGGGTGGCAATGCTTTTTCGGCCTGACAGGTAGGCGCCGGTCACCGACTCCTTGTTGGCCAGCAGCTCGCGGTAGGTGCCGCTGTGCACGATGTGGCCCCCGTGCTCACCCGCACCTGGACCGATGTCGACAATCCAGTCGGCGTGCGCGATGGTGTCCTCGTCGTGCTCGACGACGATCAGCGTGTTCCCCAATTCCTTTAAGCGAGTGAGGGTTTCGATGAGACGACGATTGTCGCGCTGATGCAGACCGATGGACGGCTCATCGAGCACATACAGCACGCCGACCAGGCCGGAGCCGATCTGGGTGGCCAACCGGATGCGCTGTGCCTCACCGCCGGACAGCGTGGCCGCGGCCCGGGACAGCGACAGGTACTCCAACCCGACGTCGAGCAGAAAGCCCAGCCGCGATTGGATTTCCTTGAGCACCTGCCCCGCGATCGCTTGTTCGCG
>Ga0302325_10021416_pt1 | contig 13535 bp, 10 predicted proteins | sample Palsa_T0_2_FD_201948 | JGI IMG/M metagenome (GOLD analysis project Ga0302325, IMG submission 201948) | Peat permafrost microbial communities from Stordalen Mire near Abisko, Sweden - Palsa_T0_2 | ecosystem: Environmental > Terrestrial > Soil > Palsa > Peat permafrost | place: Sweden: Abisko... | reverse complement strand
ATTCCGTTCCCGGTCTTCGCGCGCGCGGCATACGGCATCTACGGTGCGAACCTGCCCGCTGTGATGCGCGCGCTCGTCGCGTGTGGGTGGTTCGGGATCAACGCGTGGATTGGCGGGCAGGCTCTCCAGACGTTCTTTCGCGCGCTATGGGCAGGGTGGCCCACGCTCCTCGGTGAAGGGCTCGTGGGCGGCCACCTTTTGACGGAGTGGGTGAGCTTCGCGCTGTTCTGGGCGATCAACATCTTGATCGTCGTCCGCGGGATGGAGCTCCTGCGCAAGGTCGAGAACCTCGCCGCACCGTTCGTCCTCGTCATGACGGCGCTCCTCGTGACGTGGGCGATCACGAAAGCCCACGGCCTCGGGCCCATCGTCAGCGGTCACGACGAATTCCCGACGCTCGGTGCCTTCTGGAAGGTGTTCGTACCGAGCGTCACGGCCATGGTCGGGTTCTGGGCGACGCTGTCGCTCAACATGCCCGACTTCACGCGCTTCGGTCGGTCGCAGCGAGAGCAGGCCATCGGCCAGGTGGTCGCGTTGCCGACGACGATGACGGTCTTCGCGGCGATGGGAGTCGTCATCACGAGCGCGTCGGCGGTGATCTACGGCAAGTCGATCTGGGACCCCATCGAGCTCGTCGGGCGCTTCGAGTCGCGCGTCATCGTGGGCATCGCCATGTTCACGGTCGTCGTCGCCACGCTGAGCGTGAACATCGCCGCGAACGTCGTGTCGCCTGCCAACGATTTTGCGAACCTCGCGCCGAAGCACATCTCCTTCAAGATGGGCGGCGTCGCGACGGGCGTCATTGGTGTCGTGATGATGCCGTGGAAGCTCATGGCAGACCCGCGCGGCTACATCTTCCAGTGGCTCCTCGGCTACTCGGGCGGCCTGGGCTCCATCGCGGGCGTCCTCGTGTGCGATTATTGGTTCGTCCGAAAGCGCAGGCTCGAGCTTGCTGACTTGTACAGGCCACACGGTTCGTACCCGAACGTGCGTTGGGCGGGGCTCGTCGCGACGGGCGTTGGGTGTCTGCTCGCGTGGATCGGGCTCGTCGTGCCGCCGCTGCGCCCGATGTTCGACTACGCGTGGTTCGTCGGCGCCCTGGGCTCGGCGGGGACGTACTTCGTCTGGTCGAAGCTGAGTTGAGCGCGCTCGTCGTTCCGTCGAAGGCGTTCAAGCGGCTCGTCAATCCGAGGCGAGAGAATCCGCTCGCTCCGCCTCGCCCCGCCGACGCGGCCAATGACTTCGCTAGCGCAAAACAACAATGGGGGGCGGCGCGCGACCACTGGCAAGGCGGGTGGTCTCGGCGCAAGGATGCCCGTGTCGAGCTGGAGAACGCCGTCGATGCACTGTTCGAGTCGAATGATCTTCCGGCTGCGCTGAACCTCGATCTCTTCGCCGCAGCCGAACGCGTCCTCCACGGGAGCGCATCGATCATTGCCCTCGTCAGCGCGCGCTTCGGCGCGCTCGCAGCCCTTCGCGTGAAGGTCCGCTCACTCGATTGGGTCGTCGCGAGCGGACGCGAGAAGCAGACCTGGTGGTGGATGCTTCAAGAGGCGAAAGCCACCGTCCCCCACATGGTGGACGCCGGTTGGCGGGCCGTTCGCAACGCGTGCTGCCTTGCGGATTCGTCGTCGTACGCCGAGGCAAGAGACGCGGCCGAGACGATTCGGCTCATGCAGCCCGAGATCGTCAAGCGCGTGCCCATCGACTTCGCTTTCCCGAACGAAGAGAGCTGGAGCGCGAACGACATGCGCGCCATCTTGGTGAGCCCCGACTTCGCGAAGCTCACCTACCTCAGCGCTCCGCTCTTCGCGTCGCTCACGGACGAGGACGTTTGCACGCAGTTTCTCCGGAAGGCGGGAGGACGCCAGGCGATCGCAACGCTTCGCCACTCATGCGATGTCATCGCCGCCATGCCAGCGCCTGCGGCGACGCGGGTGTTACTGTTGCAAACCGAGGTTGCTCTCAGCGCCAAGCATTATGACGAGACGGAGCTCACCAAGCTCGCCTGTGCGCTCACGTCGATCGAGAGCGAGGCGATGGCGCGGGGTCTCGCAAAGTACGTTCGTCACGCACGCTTCGAACGGTATGTGGCTTCGTACTTCGAGGAGCACGGCACCCTCGCGCGCGGCGCGCTCGCTGATGCGGCGAGTGGCAAGAGCCTGATGGCAGACGCGGCGCGACACCTTCTCCAGGGACACGACCGAGCGAGCGCACCCGATGGCACGGGCGTGCTTGCGCTCGACGACGCCCCGCGGGTGCTCCGTGACGTCGGATGGATGCGACGCGCTCCCCGGCGCGTGCTCGCCCTAGAGCGGTTGCCGTGGTTCGAGACGATCGCGTGGGCGGAAGGGGAGAAGGAGACCATCGCGGCGACGCCGGCCGTGACGGGGCAGCGGAGTCATGTTCGTCCGATCGACGACACCGAGCTCGCCGAGTTCGATGCGCTCCCCGAGGCCCAGAAGTACGTCGACGTCTGGCCGCGGTGGAACAACAAGCAGTGGACGTTGCTCGAGCTACCCGACGATCGCCGCCTCGACCTCTGGAGCCGCGGAAAGGCGCGCCTCTATCATCGACCACCATGCTTCATGCTCGCGTGTTACGGCGCGCAGACACTGGACGGGCTCTACGCTCGCGATCCCTTCGAAGCGTTCGACGATCGCGTCTTCGTCACATGTCTTCGCGTCGACTCTCCGCGATCGGCACTCGTGTGCGCCCGCGCCAGCGGGAGACGTCGCACGTGGCGCAAGCGCGCCAAAGCGTGGCTTTGCGACCACAGCGAGGCTGCGGCCATCGGGCTCATCCCCATCGCCCTCGGTCGCGAGAGTCGAGCGCGACGCGCGACGCTCAAGGCCCTCCGTTACCTCGCACACGAGCGGCCCGAAATCGTCCGTGAGGTTGCGGGACGTTACGGCGACACCGCTCGTGACGTGGTGGTCGACCTCGTCTTCGGCGACCCACTGATGCGCATCGATGCGCGTGGGCAGCCTCCCGGTTGGGTGCGAATCGACGCCTTGCCTGTTGTCGCGACTCGTGATGGCCGCCCGCTCCCACGCGCGATGGTTCGCACGCTGGTCGACATTCTCCGCGCGCGCGGCAACGACGTGCCCTACGCGGGCATCGCGATGCTCAGAGAGGAGCTCGATCAGCGGTCGCTCGCTGATCTCTCGTGGGCGCTCTTCATGACGTGGATCCTTCACGGCCGAAAACGCGTGCACGAATGGATGGCGCAATCCCTCGCAGCGTTCGCGAACGAGGACACCGTCGTGCGGCTCGCGCCGTACGCTCGCGAATGGGCCCACGCCGATCCTCGAGCGTGCATCACCCTCGTCGACGTCTTTGCGGCCATCGGAACCGAGCCTGCGACGCTCGAGCTCGTGGCCATCGCCGACGCAGCGCGAGCGCCGATCCTGATCGAAGCCGTGACGGAAGCGCTCGGTCCGCGGGGCGAGCCCGTGGCCTACCTCGGGCTCGACGAGCGCGGAGAGGCAACGCTCGACCTCGGTTCGCGCACCGTTCGCGTCGTCTTGGACGAGTCGCTGGTCCCACGCGTCGTCACGGACGCTGGACGGCGATTGCCCCAAGTGCCCCGCGCAAACAAGAACGACGACCCCAAACTCGCGGCTCTTGCAGCTCGCCGCTTCAATCGCTTGCGACGCGAAGCGGAGATCGTCGCCAAGACGGGCTTGCGTCGGCTCGAGCGCGACATGCTCGACGGCCACCGCGTGGGTCTGACGGAGCTCGAGACGCGCTTCGTTCACCACCCCCTCCTGCGTCATGCAGCGCGCCGCCTCGTTTGGGAGAGCTTCGCCGACCGCGAAACGGTGACGTTCCGCATCGTGGACGATGGGTCGTATGCAAGCGATCGAGATTTACCCGTCACGCTCGACGTGGGTGCGGAGATCGGCCTCGTCCACCCGATCAACCTCGACGAGGCCGCCCTGCTGCGTTGGGGAACACTGTTCGCTGACTACGAGCTCCTCCAACCGTTCGAGCAGCTCGGCCGCATCACGTTCATGTCGAGCGCTGCCGAAGCAGCTGAGATCCTGAAAGCCCTTCAAGGGGTGACGGTCGAAGCGCGTGCTCTCTTGAGCACCCTCGATGCCCATGGCTGGGCGCGTGTGGCTGGGCGGCGGACTTCGAGCGCGTGGCGCGACATCCGCAGCGGGGTTCGCGCTTCGCTGGTTTATCGGCCTGGCGTCTTCCTCGACAAAGTGCGGGAGGCGCCACCCCAGAAGCTCGGCCCCATCACTTTGAACGTCGATCTGGCGACGTTGACGCGCATCGAGCTCTCCGAGCTCGTACGCACCGCGCACACGCTGCGCGGGTGAGCCAGGTCAGGAACCGCACGTCCGAGCGTCTCTCAATCAGACGTTCGAGCTGCTCCGGTTCCCGAGAGGCTTCCGCAGGTCAGCTCGTCCCCGCCGCAGTCGAATGCGTCGTTCCAATGGGACGCTGCATCGTGGAAGCGGCACCTTTTCGTGGTGGAGCGATCTCACCACTCTCCCTGATTGGCGCGTGACGCCCACGGCTCGCGTGGTGCGAGCGCGGCGCCGCGCTGCAAGAGCTCGACGGAGTGCCCATCCGGTGACTTGATGAACGCCATGCGCCCATCACGCGGTGGCCGAAGCACGGGCACGCCAGCAGCCTCGAGCCCAGCGCAGGTCGCGTAGATGTCATCGACCTCGAACGCGAGGTGGCCGAAGAATCGTCCTGTCGGGTACGGCTCCTTCTCGTCCCAGTTGTGCGTCAGCTCGATCTCCGAGTCGGCCCCTTCCGGCGCGACGAACACGAGCGTGAAGCGCCCCTTCTCGCTGGTGTTGCGGCGCACTTCGCGCAGGCCGAGCTTCTTCACGAAGAAGTCGAGCGCCGCGTCGAGATCGCGAACGCGGAGCATCGTGTGGAGGTAGCGCATGGAGGCCACGCTAGCACTATCGGCCTCGGCGCTCCGCTTCGCGGTCTCGAAGCAACCTAGCGACCGCCGCGAGGAGCGACTCGTCGCCTGTCTTGACCAAGAGGTTGTGCACATGCGTCTTCAACGTCGTCGTCGCGATGCCCCGCTCGAACGCGAGCTGATCGCGCGGTGACCCCTCGGCCGCGGCGATGAGGATTCCCATTTCCGTTTGTGTCAGTGCGTACCGCCTCTCCCACTCGCGACACGTCTCGGAGGCGGACAAAGGCCGGGCTGCGTCGCTCAAGAAAGACAGGATGCTCACCGTGTCGACCGGCTTCACGAGGTAGCGAGCGCGAAGCTCGAACGCGCGATTGATCGTGGCGTGATCGTGCAGCGCGGTGTGCACCAGAGCCGGGGCGTCACAACCGATCGCGCGCGCCTCCGCGAGCACGTCGAGGCCGTTGCCGTCGGGCAGCCGCACGTCGATCACGAGACACGCCCAGTCACGCCGCTCGGCGAGAGACGCCATCCCCTCCTCGACCGTCTTGGCGACCTGCACGACGCCAAAGCTCGTCGCCGCCTTCGCGAGGGCGCGAGCGAGCAGAGCGTTATCCTCGACGAGGAGGAAGCGCGCGACCATCCGCGGAATCTACTGTAAAGCCTCGACAGTCGCGAGACCGACGAGCACGACGCCGCCCGCGAGCATTCTCAGCGCGAACTCTGCGGCGAGCGTGGGGGAGCCACCTGCGGGAGCGCGACGCCACCGCGCCATCGTGCGCTCCGCGAGCACGAAAACGGGGAGACCCAAGAGCACGAGACGGGGATACACCCCCATGACGGCGAGCACGGCGACGGAGGCGACGGTGACGCGTGCGCATGTCGCCGCCACGAAGAGGCACGCTTCCGGACCGCGCGTCACGACGAGGGTCCGGTACCCGCGCCGCATGTCGTCGTCACGCTGGTACGCCTGGGCCGCAAAGCACATCCCGACGATGAAGAGCGTGAGGAGCGTCATCGCCGCGGCTGTGCGCGCGGTCATGGGCACGCGAGCGATCGACCACCCCGCGAGCCAGGAGAGCACACCGTATCCAACACCGTTGACCCACGGGCCGAGAACGGGTCGTGCTTTCCATCGCGTCCGTGGATGCGAGTAAAGGACGGCGAGGATGGCACACGCAGCGCACGCGAGCCCTGCGAGAGCATCCGCGACGAACGCCACCGCCGTCGCCAACCCGAGCGCGACGTAACCTGCTCGCGTGACTTCGATTCGTGCACCCGCGTGGCCGACGCGTGCGCCGAAGAGCGTGCCGCATGCCTCGTCCCCATCGAGCGCCGCGTTGAGCCATAGCGATCCTGCACTGAGAAGCGCCCAGGCGGCGAGCACCGCCAGGAGCGCGATTGGACGCCGGGCCTCGATCGCGTGGTCCCAGTGCGCAAACCCGTAGCCCAAGAGTGGAACGACGAGGAGGAGAGCCGTGCCCTTCGGACGCGCGAGGAGGACGAGCGCGCGTGCACCGAGCATGGCGCATGATAACGTCAGCGCGTCATGCGGATCCCGCCTTTTATCGCCGGTTTGCTCGCCGTTCTCGGCACCGTCGCGGGCGGGTCGCTCGAATGCACCCCCGCGAAGCAAGCCTGGGAGCAACACCGCGGCGCGGAGCTCTATGGTCGTATGTGCGCCGTGTGCCACGACAAGAACGGCCAGGGTTACAAGGCCGACCAGGCTCCGGCCATCGGACACTCCGACTATCTCGCGACTGCGTCCGACACATTCCTGAACCGCGCCATCAACGACGGTCGTGCGACGACGACCATGTCCGCGTGGGGATTCGACCACGGCGGGCCGTTGAAACCGCGCGACGTGGAGGCGACGATCGCGTACCTCCGGACGTGGCAAAACGGCCCAAGCGTCGAGCTCGACGAGCGGCCCGTTCACGGCGACACGCAGAAAGGCGCGCTGCTCTACGCACGAGAGTGCACGAAGTGTCACGGCGCCAAGGGCACCGGCGGCCAATACCTCGGCATCGGGGGAGCTCAGCTGCTCGCCACCGCGAGTGACGGGTTCCTCCGCTACGCCATCGCTCATGGGCGCCCCGGCACTGCCATGCCTGCCTTCGAGACGGCGCTCGATGCCGACGCCATCGAGAACATCGTCGCGCTCCTGCGCGATTGGCAGAAAACTGGACCGGCCCCCGCCACGCAGCGCGCGACGCCGGCGCACCCGCCGCCCATCCCGCTCGGGCCCGTGCCGCTCAATCCCAAAGGGCCGGAGCCGATAGGGTTCCAAACGCAACCGCAAACCACGAAGGCCGAAGTGATCAAGCGCGAGCTCGACCGGGGAGCGAAGATGGCGTTCCTCGATGCCCGCGCACCCAGCGATTACTCGAACGACCACATCGCCGGCGCGGTGAGCGTGCCGTTCTACGATCCCGACCAGTACTTCGCGGACCTTCCGAAAGACGCTTGGCTCGTTTGCTACTGCTCGTGCCCCCACGCGGAGTCGGGTCAGCTCGCCAGCAAGCTCGTCGCTCACGGCTTCAAGAAGGTGACGGTGCTCGACGAGGGCCTCGGGTTCTGGCGCAACAAAGGCTACGGCACGCACAATGGGATCGACCCGTGATCAGCTCAGGAGAGGATGCGGCGGACCCCGTCGCTCACGGCCACGAGCCCTTTCGTGCGGCCGAGCGCTGCCACGACGTACTCCTCACGACCTACTTCGAGCTTCGAGATGGACACCTCGGCGGACTTGCATAAGCCCGCATCGACGTTCACGGCGAGCGCTGCGACGAGTATCGCGCCATCGCCCGCCCCCGCGACGAGCCAACCGCCGGGTGTGCTCACCGACAGGGCATGAACACCTAGGCGCTTGCGCGCGACGTCGAGAAAGAGACCCAGGGCCTTTCGAGGTTCGTCACTTCGTCGAACGCGACGCTCTTCCACGCCACCATCGTCGAACACGACCCGTCGATCGGACAACTTCCTTCATTTTTTCTTGGGCGGCGGCGGGTTCGTCACGGGCGTGGTCACGGGAGCGACAGTCGCCGGGTGGGTCACCTCGTTCGGCTTGAGCTCGGGCATCTTCACGAGCTCCTCGATGTTGGGGACGAGCACGATCTCGATGCGGCGGTTCTTCGCGCGACCTTTGTCCGTTCCGTTGCTTTGCATTGGGTCGAACTCCGCGTAACCGGCCGCCGACACCGAGTCCGCCTTGACGCCCTTTTCGACGAGAAGCTTGACGACCGCGACCGCACGGGCCGTCGACAGCTCCCAATTCGACGGGAACGTCTTGTTGTGGATGGGGAACGTGTCGGTGTGCCCGGCGACCTGGAAGCGTCGCGCCGACACGCCTTTCAACGCGGTCGCCACCTCGGTGATGGCGGTCTTGCCGTCCGGCTTGATCTCGATCTTGCCCTCGTCGAAGAGGACGTCCGTCGCGAGCGCAAGAACGATCTGCCCGCGGCGCGTCGTGATGTCGAGCTTGCCGGCGTCGATCATCGACTTGAACTTCTTGACGAAGTCGTCGAAGAGCTGAGCGCGCGCGTCTGCCGCGGCCTTCTGCTTTCGTAGCTCCTCGAGCTCGGCCTTCGTTTGTTCGTCGGTGGTGGGCTTGGCCTCGAGCTCGGCGATGCGCGCTTTGAGGTCGGCGATCTGCTTGTCGGCGTCGGTCTTTTCTTTTTGCTCTTGTGTGGAGAGGGCGTCGTACTGCGACTTCGGCACACCGTTGTCGCACGCTGCGGCGGCGATACCGAGCACGAGTGAAAGCGCTAGGGGGGTTCGCATGGCCGCGGAGCCTACCTCACTTTGACTGGTCCGCGGCCTTCGTCGCCGAGGCGGGGTTTGGCGGAAACGGTGTGGCGCCGCATCGACAACGGACGCCCTGCTCCTTCCACACGCGCGAGCCGCACTGCGGGCAGTTCCAGAGGGTGTCAAACGCACGGACGCGTTCGAGCGTGCTTCGCACCTCCATCGTCGACGGCCCCGCGTCGCTCGCGTGGGCCTCTGCGTTGAGCACCGACTGCGCATCGGCTTCGAGCGCGCGAAGGGTGCCATCGATGGAGGCGAGAAACGATTTGCCGCGCGCATCTTCCTTGAGCAACCGGCGGAGGCCGGAGAGGAGCTGGCCGATTTCGCGGAATTCGTTGTCGTTGCCGCGCCGATAGGGGAGCGGCACTTCGAGACCTTCGCAGAGCTCCTTGAGGACATGCTCGAGACCGCGTCTTCCACGCCTTGCAGCGTCACCAATCGCGCCCACGTCGAGCAGCTCGAGCGCCGCATCCACGTCGGTGGCGCCACGTTGCTCGCGCAGGCTCGGGCCACGCTCGTACGACCAGCCGAGCACTTGGAACGCGGCCCAGCCTTTCACCTTGCGGCGGATCTGCTCGAAGAAATACCGGTCGTGGGTGAGCACCACGAGCTGCCAGTCCTGGAACTCCTCGATGAGAAGCTCGCCGAGCCGACCGCGGTGCGTGACGTCGAAGCTGTTGACGACGTCGTCGAGCACGAGGAAATTCAGCCGCTCGTTGAACGTGCGCGCCATCGCGAGGAAGAGCACGATGGCGACCGAGTTCATGTAGGACTCGCTGAGCACGCCGTGCGGTGGGCGCTGCCTCGTTCCGTAGAAGTCGACCGCGAGCTCGATGCCCTTGTCTGCCCACGTCTCGACCGCGACGCGCCCGATCGCGCCCGACGGATGGAGCCGCTCGAACAGGCGTCCCACCTCCGACGAGATCTGCTCGAGCACTTGCTGCACGTACTTGCGCTGCTCGTTCTGACAGGCCTCGAAGATGGTGTCGGCTTGGGCGAACGCGCGCTCGGCACGTGTCTCGGCGACGCGCGAATCGGCCCACTGCTTCGCGGCGACGAGGAGCTGAGCAAACTCGAACGCTTGATTGCGCGCCTGTGGCTCTTCGGCCTCGAACGTCTGGCTCGCCAGCACGACGCGCGCCTCCTCGTCCCATGCGCCGAGAGACGCGATGAAGGCGTCGACTTCTTTAGCCTTGATCGGACGCCGCTCGTCGACGGCCTTCTTCACGGGCACCGCGAAGCTCTCCGGAACATCAGGGAGCTCGACCGCGATCTCGCGCGCCTTCGTGCGCCAACGCATGCGTTCTTGGTGGAGCGCCCCGAGCGCGCTCTCGACGCCTCGCGCGCCACGCTCCGCATTCCCGAAACGCACGGCCTGCTCCTGTAGTGTGGCGAGCGTCTCCTCGAGGCGGGCCTTGAGGGCGGCTCCCGTCACTTTCTTGTCGCACACGGGGCACTGCTTCGAGTCGGGGTGCGCAGCGACGAAACGTGCGGCCGCGGAGAGGACATCGAGCTGGGTCCTATCGGCCACGCCATCGAGCGTCTCGTTCCACGTCCCGAGCGCGCGCAGATCGACCTCGATCTTCGCTTGCATCTCTGCGATGAGCGCGTCCGTGACCGTGCGACGGGCGGCGGCCGACGACTTCACCGGCTCGATGAGCTCGCGCAAGTTCAGATGCAGATAGTCGTCGATGTTCTTCTGCGGCTCGAAGCCGCACGCGGTCGCGAGCTTGGCGAGCGCACCTTCGACCTCCGTGGGCTCCACCTTGTGGGCCTGCACGGCGGCCGCTGTTTGTTTCAGCTTGCTGGATGCGTCATCGCGCGCCTTCTTCAGGTCGTTTCGTGCGCGCTGGAGATCGGTGCGAAGCTCGTCGATGGCTCCGAGACCGAGGAGCCGCTGAAGCGCCCCCCACTTTTCGCCTTTGGACTTGTCGACGAAGTCGGCGATCGTTCGACCGCGTAGGAGAAACGTCTCCCGCGATGCCGCGTCGATTGCATTCTTGTTCGGTGCCTTCGGCGTGCACACGCCGCCAAGGTCACCGTTCGTATCGAGCGCGACCAAGGTCTGTTGCTCTTTGAGCGCTCCGAGATGGCGCACGGCGTGGTCACGGCCTTCCTTTGCCAAGAGCTCGATGTCGCCCGTGAAGTACCACTCGATCGCATCGGCCAGCGTGCTCTTGCCCGTGCCGTTGTCTCCGTACATGAGGAGCGATTGCGCTTGCGCGAGCTCGATTTCATAGACGTCGCGGACGCCCCGAAACGCCTGCATCGTGATCTTCGTCAGACGCTCAGCCACGGCGCGGCTCCTCGGATGCGTCCACGACCAGCACGCTCGCGAGCTTGGCTGCCCGCTTCGGTCCGGGTTTGTCGGTGACGGCGGCGAGGAGCTTGTCGCGCGTCTCGTCCGATAGGCCGGAGACTCCCTTGAGGACTTCTTCGAGAAAGGTTCGTGCGTCGCGCCGCTGCATCGACCCGAGACTACACGTGTAGGATGCATGAGCGGAGCGTCATGATCCTCGGACACAAATCCACACTCTTTCTCGCGTACGCCTACCAATTCGACCCGGGCGGCGAGGCTCTCTTCGCGAGGACGGTCGACGGATCCGCCGCAGGCGGGACGTCGCAAACACCGAGGGTCGACGGATCCGCCGCGACCGGTTCGAAGGGCGACTGGAAGAAGCACGCCATCAAGGGCACGGCGCTCTTGCCCCACCTCGACGAGTACGTGCGCAAGGACGAGCTCCTGCGCGCCTTCGACGTCGCTGCAGATCTGCGTGCGGCGTTCGGCGCGAAGCTCGCTTGGACGTTCGAGGGCGACGACGGGAAGATCGACGTCACCATCACGGACCCTCCGAGGCTCTACGTGCTCGACACGCACTACGCGTTCATCGTCATCGGAGTGACGCCTCACCTTGCGGACGAGGCTGACATCACGCTCGCGAAGCTCGAGGATGCCGCCTACTCCATCGTACGCGCAGGTACGTCGCGCGTCGCGAAGGTGCCCGCGCAGATGGACAAGTGGCTCGCGGCACATGGTCTCGAGTCGGAGGAGCCCGTACCCCTACGCCGGTGGCTCGCTCGACTGGTGCTAGGCCTTCGCCCCGACGCGCCGCGCGGGACGCCTCGCACGACGGCCCCTGCCCTGTTCAGCGTGGTGCTCGCGCGTGAAGTGCTCAGCCGCGAGGACCAACATCGTTTACGGCTCGTCCACCGTGCCAACCAAGTCGTCGAGCCCGAGGCCGAACGCGACGACGCAATCTGGTCGGTGTCGAGCCGCGAGCTCTGCATGTTTTCGACGTTCGGCTTCAGCTGGGTCGTCACCGACAGTGCTTCATCGCAATTCCTCGCCGATGCTCCCCACCTCATTCGCGATCGCTACATCTACAAATGGCTCCTCGTGGAGCACCAGCGCCTATGCTTGCTCGCGCTCGCGACCGAGTGCGCCGACATGAGCAAGGGCCTCGACCAAAGCAACTTCGCCCAGATGCGGATGCGTTTGCTCGAGTTCATCGCCACGTACAACTTCCGTCACATCTCGAACGAAGAGCGCCACGATCGATTCTACAAGCGCGTGCGCGACTCGCTGAGCATCGACGATCTGCTCGCGGAGGTGCGCGACGAGGTCGTCGAGATCGACACGCAGCTCGCGGCGCGGCGCGCCGAGACGCTCAACCACGTCCTCGCCTTCCTGACGCTCGTTCTCACGCCGGTGGGGATCATGTGCAGCGTCTTTCAAACGGACACACTGCCGGGTCCGTTCCGCTTCGAGAAGGTCGCGTCACTCGACGCGTGGATCGCGCTCGCGACTCATGGCCCATTCATCATGGTGCTGCTCGCCGCCGCTCTGGGTGCAACGGCGTATACCCGGCTCTTTGGCGCTCATGTGGTCGTACGGCTGCTTCGCACGCTGGTCCTTCCCAAGAAAAGCCGAAATCGCGAGTGAGCGGCTAAAGCGTCTTGACCCAGGTGGTCCACGCGTTGTTGGCGGCGCTCGGAGTCATGCCCGTCGTATGCTCGAACGCCTTCTCGCCGGTCTTGTCGGCATCAAAGCCGTCGCGATACGCGTGATAGAAGGGCCAAAGCCAGCCGTGCGCGTCGAGCCACTGGCACACGTAGCGGGCCGTCGCGTAGTGAAGCTTCTCCCAGTCGCCACGAAACACGGCGTCGCTCATGCCGAAGAGGGCATCGAGGCGCGCATCGTCCTTTTCGTCTACCGAACGCATCCCTGCGAGCAGCCGAGGAAGGCGCCAGTTCTTCATGCCGTGGATCTCGCCCTTCGTCGGCATCACGGGTGCTTCGAAGAGGGACGCGATGCCTTCGTTGATCCACGTCGGCGCCCGTGGGAAGTCGGCCTCGACGATGGGATGGACGAGCTCGTGCGTCAGGGTGCCGAGACCGGGACCCGCGTTCATCACGATGCGACGCACGTTCGGGTGATACATCCCGAACGGCGAGTCGCATTCACCTCCGAGGTGCGCCTTGCAGTACGCCTGATAGCTCGCAGCGTCGGCAAACAAGTAGACGCCGATGGCTCGCGCTGGCTTCGTGTCGAAGCGCCCATTGAAGTACGCGTCGATCGCGCGCGTCGTGAGGTCGGTGCTGGCGGCGAGCGACGCTTTGTTCCACCCCGGCGCAGCGACGAGGACGAACACGTCCTCCGCGGTTTGACTCGTCGTGGACGCTCCTAGCTCCGTTCGCGCGACCTCCTCGATGTGCGCCCGATCGGACGCGAGATCATAAGGTGGAGGCGCGTCCTCGATGGGTTGCGGCTTGGATGAGCTGCACGCGCACGAGATCGCAAAGGCGAGCATGACGCGGCGCATCGAGCGTTCGACAC
>Ga0302325_10021412_pt1 | contig 13536 bp, 15 predicted proteins | sample Palsa_T0_2_FD_201948 | JGI IMG/M metagenome (GOLD analysis project Ga0302325, IMG submission 201948) | Peat permafrost microbial communities from Stordalen Mire near Abisko, Sweden - Palsa_T0_2 | ecosystem: Environmental > Terrestrial > Soil > Palsa > Peat permafrost | place: Sweden: Abisko... | reverse complement strand
CCGGCGCCGCTCTCGCCCGCTCCCGTGGCTCAAGGCGGTGCTGGCCGTCGTGGCCGTCTTGGCGTTCTGGCGCTTCTTCGTCGCCATCTCGGGCGCCCGGGGCGTGACCAACCTCGGCGCGGTGGTGGGCCCGCTTGCCGTGCTGTTCACCTGGATCCAGGTCACCCACTCCTTCGACGTGCCGAGCCGCCGGGACATCGCGTTCTCCCTGGCCGGCTCGGTCACGCTGATGGCGGTGGCGGCGGCCCAGGCCCTCGACATGTCCTTCGGCCTCTACGTGGTCGCCTGGGTGGCCTGCATGCTGGTCGGGCTGGGGTCGATGTGGGGGTCGATCGGCGGCGCCGGGCGGCTCCGGGCGCGGACCGTGCTCGCCGGCGCGGCCACGCTCGCGGTGGTGGCCCTGGTCTGCGTCGTCGTGCTCCCGGCCCCGTCGGTGTCCAGCCGGCTGGTCTTCCCGACCTCGATCGGCGGAGACGTCTCGGTCTCGTCGCCGGCCGGCCTCGAGGGCACCGCCCAGGGGGCCACCCTGCCGGTGCACGCCGCCTCGGTCAGCGGCCGGGTCGACGTGGGCGGCTACCTCGGGTTCGCGGGACCGCTCGACACCGCGGTGCGGGGCACGCTCGGGAACCAGGTCGTCTTCCGGGTGCGGGCCGACCGGCCGAGCTTCTGGGTGGCCGAGACCTTCGACGAGTGGGACGGCCAGAGCTGGACCGAGGTGCCGCCCACCAGCGGGAAGCAGTGGCGCGTGATCTCCGGGGGATCGCCGTTCGCGCTCCCGGCCGAATCGGGCGCCGACGGCAGCGGGACCCAGGACATCCAGACCTTCTACCTGGTCCAGCCGGGTCCCAACCTGATCTTCCACGCCGAGAGCACCGACCAGGTGTGGTTCCCCGCCCGGAGCATCTTCGTCGACCCCGACGGCAACATCCGCTCGGACACCTCGATGGGGGCCGGTTCGATCTACACCGTGGTGTCCTCGGTGTCGACCGCCACCCCGGCCGAGCTCGCCGGGGCGAGCGGCCACACCCTCGACCCGGTCAACCAGGCCCGGTTCACCCAGCTGCCCCACCCCTACCCGAGGGTGGCCGCCCTGGCCCGCCAGATCACCGCCCACGCCACCACCATCGAGGCCAAGGTGCTGGCCCTGGAGCAGTGGATGGGCACCCACACCACGTACACGACCGACATCCCCCCGCTGCCGCGGGGGGCCGACACCGTCGACGAGTTCCTCTTCGGCAACCGGCGGGGCTACTGCGAGCAGATCTCCACCTCGCTGGCGGTCATGCTGCGCACGCTCGGCATCGCGACGCGTGAGGCCACCGGGTACGTGCCCGGCCCCTACAACCCCATCACCGACCTCTACGAGGTCCAGGCCAAGGACGCCCACGCATGGGTCCAGGTGTGGTTCCCCGGCTACGGCTGGCAGAACTTCGACCCGACCGCCTACGTCCCGTTGGCCAACCCCTCCCCGGCGGTCACCCTCGGCCACGACGCGCTGGGCGCGCTCGGACGGGTGCCGGTCGTGCCGACGGTCGTCGTCGCTGCGATCTCGGCGGCCGGGCTGTTGTTCTGGCGGCGCCGTTCGCACACCCCGGCCACGACGGCCGGCCGGGTCAGCGCGGCGCTCGAGCGCGCGGCGCGCCGGGGCGGGCTCGAGCCCTCGGCCGCCGAATCGCTGCCCAGGCTGGCCGCGCGGATCGATGCGCTGGCGCCCCCGCCGGCCGAGCACCCCTCGGCCGGTGCCATCGCGGCGGCGGCCGAGTCGGCCGCGTTCGGTGGCCGCGAGCTGGCCGGGGCGGTGGCCGACCGCCTGGTCGCCGACGCCCGGGCCCTGGTGCGCCGGGTGCCGCGCCGCCGCCGGGCCCGGCGCCGGCCGGCTCAGCCCGGCTTGGACGCGCCCAGCGCCTCGTCGAACGAGGCCCCCGCCACCAGCAGGGCCCGGTAGGACATGAGCTGGCGGGGCCGGGTCAGGCCCGCCACCGCGCTCAGCGCGTCCCCGCGCCGATAGAGGGCCACGAACCGCTCCTCCAGGGTCCCGTCGACCACCACCACCTCGTCGTCGGGGGACGGGTGGCCGAGCACCTGGATCTTCTCCCCGTACTGGTCGGACCAGAAGTAGGGCACCGGCACGAACGCCGGTGCGGCGGCCCGGCCGGCCAGCAACCCGATGGCGGCCGCCGCGCCCATGTCGGCGGCCATCTGCCAGTGCTCGATCCGGACCGGCTCGCCCCCGAGGGTGAACCGGGCCAGATCCCCCGCCGCCACCACGCCGTCGGCGGCGAACAGCCCGGCGTCGCAGACGACGCCGTTCTCCAGGGTCAACCCCGAGCCCTCCAGCCACGACACCTCGGGCACCACCCCGATGCCGGCCACCACCACGTCGGCGGCCAACGTCGTCCCGTCGGTCAGCTCGACCGCGGTGACCCCGTCGGGACGCCGGACGACCGACTCGATCGAGGTGTTCGTCTTGAGGGCCACACCGTGGCGTCCGTGCAGTGCGCCCAGCGCCCCGCCGACGACGACGCCGAGCGCCGGGGCCAACGGAACCGGGAGGGTCTCGATCACGGTGACCTCGCAACCGAGGTTCGAACAGGTCGACGCCACCTCCGAACCGATGAACCCGGCCCCGATCACCACCAGCCGGCACCCCTCGCCCACCGCGCCGACCCGCTCGCGCAGGGCCAGGGAGTCCTCGATCGTCCGCAGCACCATCACGCCCTGGTCGGCGTCGATCCTCCTCGGGGTGGCCCCGGTGGCGATCACCACCCCGTCGGCGGCGAGCGAGGTGCCGTCGTCGAGCTCGACCCGGCGTCCGGCCGCATCGAGGGAGACCGCGCGGTGCCCGAGCCGGGCGTCGATCCCGAGGTCGTCCAGGGCGCCCTGCTCGCTGAGGGTCGTCTGGTCCGGTTCCCAGGTGCCCGCGAGCACCTGCTTGGACAACGGCGGCCGGTCATAGGGAAGGTGGCGCTCGGCGCCCACCAGCACCAGCGGCCCGACGAACCCCTCCCGGCGCAGCCCCTGGGCGGCCCGCAGACCGGCCAACGAGGCGCCCACGACCACGACGGTGCCGTCGCGCCCGAGCGGCTCGCGGGGATCGAGCTCCGGTCGGCTCACCGACCGAACATCGCCAACCACTCCTCGGCCGACCGGGGCGCGAACACGAAGTTCTCGCGGCGGACCCGGGACATCGGGGCCCAGGGGGCGGCCGAGTACTGGTGGCCCGGGTAGAGCACCGTGTCGTCGGGAACGACGGCCAATCGGGTGGTGAGCGATTCGTACATGGCCTCGGGGTCCGAGCCGGGCAGGTCGGTGCGCCCGCAGCCGTCGAGGAACAGGGTGTCGCCCGACACCAGTCGGCCCTCGACCAAGAAGCACTGGCTGCCCGGGGTGTGGCCCGGGGTGTGCAGGAGCGTGACCTCTACCCCGCCGACCGTCACGACGTCTCCGCTCTCGTGCGCGACCAGAGCGGCGTCGTCCAGGCCGGCGGCCCGCTTCACCCACTCCACCTCGTCGCGCTGGACATGGATGGGGACATCGACCCGCTCGAGCAGCGCCGCCGCCCCCTCGATGGACCATCCACCCAGGCTCCCCCCGACATGGTCGGGGTGGTAGTGGGTGGCCAGCACGCCGGTGGGGCGCATGCCGTCGGCCGACAGCACCTCGAGCAGGTCGTCGACCGCATAGGCGGGGTCGACCAGCAGCGCCTCGCCGGTCTGGCGATCACCGACCAGGTAGACGAAGTTGACCATCTGTTGGGCTATCTGGTCGCCGCCGGCGAAGTCCCGGCCGGATAACAGCTGGCGGAAGTAGAGCCGATCGGAGTCCGTACCCGTCGAAGCGTTGCCCGTCGAACCGTTGCCCGTCATCCCGTCGGCCATCAGACCTCTCCCATCAGACCGTCGCCCATCAGACCGTCGCCCATCAGACCGTCGCCCATCAGACCGTCGCCCATCAGAACAACCCCGGTGCCTCGTCGTCGTCACCGGGCGCATCGGGCTCCGGCGCGTCGTCGCGCCCGGCCGACGCGACCGTCGACTCGAGCCGGGGCACCAGGTCCTCGACCTGGGCCCTGGTGCGGCGGAGGCGGCGGTCGAGCTCGTCGACGATCGCCGTCGCGCGCTCGAGGCGGCCGACCAACTGGTCCACGTCGAGGTCGCCCTGCTCGAAGAAGGCCACGATCTCGTCGAGCTCCCGGCTGGCGTCGGTGTAGCTCAGCTCGGCGACCGGGGTTGCCTCGGGAGTGGCGGCCGGGGTCACGGCCGACCAGTCGTTCCGGCGCGACCCGGGCCGGCCACCACCGAGCGCGCGGTGGCGTCGGCGAACCGGGTGACCAGCACGTCGCCGTCGGACAGCGACACCCCCGAGCGGAGCACCCGGCCGTCTTCGTCCATGGTCAAGGTGTAGCCGCGTTCGAGCTGACGCTCGACGTCGAAGGCCCCGAGCAGCCGCCGCCAGCCCGAGACCCGGTGCTCGGCGTCGGCCAGGCTCCGCAGCGCGGCCGGGCCGAGCCTGGCCGAGCGTGCCTCCACCGAGCCCTGCGCCTGGTGCACGGTCGCCGGCGCCCCCCGGCCGAGCGCGGCCGCCCGCTGCTCGAGCCGCTCGCGGTGCCAGCGGAGCTGCTGGCGAGCCGAGCCCGACAGCCGGCCCTGGCATGCGCCGAGGTGCCGGTCGGCCGCCTCGACGAATCGCCACGCGTGGCGGCCGAGCGCGCCGGCCGGCACCGCCACCGACCGGTGCCACCATGCCTCGACCCGGGTGACCAGCTCGTGCCCGCACTCGGTGGGGGTGACGAAGGCCCGGTTGGCCACGATGTCGGCGACCGACTCGTCGCCGGTGTGCCCGATCCCGGTCCACACCGGCACCGGACAGGTGGCGATGGCGCGGGCGACCGGCTCGCTGTCGAACGCCGCCAGGTCGGCCTTGGATCCCCCGCCGCGCACGACCACCACGAGGTCGCACCCCGACGCGCCGCATCGCGTGATGGCGCGGGCGATCGCCCTCGGCGCGCCGGTCCCTTGCACCGAGGCCCGCGACACGACGACCTCGAACCCATAGCCCGACGAGGTGAGCTGGCCCACGAAGTCGCGGTAGCCCTCGGTGTCGGGGCTGGCCACGAGCCCGACCCGCAGCACGACCGGGGGGACCGGTCGGGCCCGGTTGGCCTCGAGCAGCCCCTCCTGGCGCAATGCGGCCACCAGCGCGGCGCGCTCGGCGGCCAGGCGGCCCAGCAGGGCGGTCACGTCCAGGCCGGCCATCACGAAGCTCACCTCGGCCCGGGCGCGGTAGAAGTCGATGCGGCCGACTAGGTGGACGACCGTGCCGGGGGTGAGCTCGATGCCCGAGCGGGCCAGCTCGGCCCGCAACGGACCCCAGTTCTGGCGCCAGCAGCGCACCTTCAGCACCGGGGCCTGACGGTCGCCGGCCGAGTCGGGGTCGATGAGGTCGATGTAGCAGTGCCCGGTGCGATCCGACAGGGTGTGCACCTCGCCACGGACCCACAGCGGGACCCGGGGTGGAAACGCCCCGGCCAGCGCGTCGTCGACCCGCCGATAGAGCTGGGCGATCGAGAGCACCTCGGCCGGCCCGTCGGTGGTGGGCGCCGAGCCGGCCCGACGACCGCCGAACGCCGGGGTGCTCACGTCGCGCCCGTCACGGTCGATGCTTCCTGCGGTTGGCCTGACCCCACGGACAGAAATGTAGGGCAGGGATGGTGACGGCCTAGCCCCGGCGGTCCCGCCTGGACCGCCGGCGCCCACTCGCGAGCAGGGTCAGGCCGATCCCGAGCAGCCAGACGTCCTTGGCCACCGCGGTGCCCGCCTGGCTCGGACGCAGGCTGCCCGGCTCGTGCAATGCGTCGGTCTGGCTGTACATCCAGAGCAGGCCGCCCGCGAACGGGGTCAGGGCCAGCCCGGCCAGGCGGTCCGAGATGAACGGCGTCAGCAGGGCCGCGCCCAGGGCGACCTCGGACACGGCCAACCCCTTGGCGAACTGGTCGGGTGGGATGTCCTCGAAGAACGGGAACGGCCCCTTGGCCATCCCGTGGAGCCCGGCCGCCCGCTTCTCGTCGGCGCTCAGCTTGCCGATCCCGGCGTTCAAGATGAACGCCCCCGCGGCCAGCCGGATCGGTTGATTGGACACGCTTCGACGTCCCATTGGCTCAGTTCTCTCCCGTCACCTCGACCGAGGCTCGCGATCAGGGTCTGCTCCGAGAGTACCGGGCACGCCACCGGTCCCGGTTCACGGTGGGTCGATGGGAACGTTTGGCCCAGCCAGGGTCCTATAAATTGTCGGTTCTCGCCGGTCGGCCCGGCCGGCGAACCGGAGGTAACCGTCGGCCCAGGAGGCGACCTCATGGCCGAGCTTGAGTCGGTGATCCTCTCCCTCTCGTGTGCCGACCAGATCGGCATCGTGCACGCGGTCACCGGATACCTCGTCGAACGCAGCCTCAACATCGCCGAGAGCCAGCAGTTCGGCGACCCCGACACCGGGCGGTTCTTCCTGCGGGTCCAGGCCGACACCGGGGGGTCGGGCGCGACCATCGAGGGGCTGCGACGCGACTTTGGGCCGCTGGCCGACCGCTTCGCCATGACCTGGGAGCTGCACGACGCCGGTCGACGGCCGGTACTCCTGCTCCTCGTGTCCAAGTTGGGACACTGCCTGAACGATCTCCTATACCGGCACCAGACGGGGTCCCTGGCCGTCGAGATTCCGGCGATCGTGTCCAACCATCCCGACCTCGAATCCCTGGCCGACATGTACGGGATCCCCTTCCACCACCTCCCGGTCACCCCGGACACCAAGCAGGAGCAGGAGGCGGCGGTGCTCGACATCGTCGATCGGCTGGGTGTCGATCTGGTGGTGCTGGCCAGGTATATGCAGATCCTGACTCCGGATGTGGTGGACCGGCTCCCGTCACGCATCATCAACATCCATCACGGCCTGCTGCCGGGCTTCGAAGGCGCGGCCCCCCATCGCCAGGCCTTCGACCACGGGGTGAAGGTGATCGGCGCCACCGCGCACTACGTGACATCGGAGCTTGACGACGGACCAATCATCGAACAGACGACCAGCCGGATCGACCACTCGGCCGACCCGAGCCGCATCGCGGCGGTGACCCGGGACCTCGAGTGCCTGGCCCTGGCGCACGCGGTGCAATGGCACGTCGAGCATCGCGTGCTGCGTAACGGTCCGAAGACGGTGGTCTTCGACTGAAGGGGCGCCGCCCGATGGCTCAGCGCAGCTCGTTGATGCGGACCAGGTTGCCCGCCGGATCGCGCAAGGCGCAGTCGCGAATCCCGTACGGCTGCTCGGTCGGCTCCTGGACTACCTCGGCGCCACTGGCCTGCAGCCTGGCGAACGTGCCGTCGAGATCGGCGGTGGCGAGGATGATGCGGGCGTAGGTGCCCTTGGCCATCATCTCGACGATGGTGCGGCGCTCGTCGTCGGTGATGCCGGGGTCGACGGCCGGTGGCTCCAACACGATCGAAGTGTCGGGCTGGCCGGCCGGGCCGACCGTGATCCAGCGCTGCTCGCCATACCCGACGTCGCTGCGGACCTCGAAGCCGAGGGTGTCGCGGTAGAAGGCCAGCGATGCGTCCGGGTCGTGATGAGGGAGGAACGTGGAGTGAATGGTGATGTCCATGGCGGTCACGCTAGGGGCGGCACGGAAACCGACGCTTCTCGATTCCTGATCGGTCTGATCACCTGCTTCGCCACGCACGACGGCATCTCCGCCGTCGAGCGCGCCGCCTGGCGATAGGTACTGGGAGACATGCCCACGAGGTCGCTGAAGCGACTGCTGAAGGTGCCGAGCGACGAGTAGCCCACGGCGAAGCAGACCTCGGTGACGCTGAGGTCGCCGCGACGCAGCAGCGCCATGGCGCGCTCGATGCGCCGCGTCATCAGGTACCCGTACGGCGACTCGCCGTAGGCGAGCCGAAACTGGCGGCTGAGGTGCCCGGCAGACATATGCGCGCCACGGGCGAGCGCCTCGACGTCCAGCGGCTGTGCGTACTCCCGGTCGATCCGATCTCGGACGCGGCGCAGCCACGCGAGGTCGCGCAGGTGCTGCACCGCCACCGGTCTGTTGGTCACCACGGGATCGTGCCATTTCGCGCCGGAGGACGCTCGTGGCGCCGTCAGGCTGGCCGGCGGAAGGCGCGTCCTAACCACGGCCGAGCGCCGCTTCTTCGACGACCTTGGGGACCGCCTCGGCCTCCCATCCGGGCGCCATCAGGTGACACCCGGTGACCTGGGCCACGCCCCGCAGCTGTTCGATCACGCGAGCGGCAACCTGCAGACCGGCCTGCTTTGCCTCGTCGCCGGAGAGCCCCTCCATGATCGAGAACGTCGGCTCATCGACCTCGACGCCGGGAATGTTGGCGTGCAGGTGTTCGAGCATCCGCGTGCTCCTGGGCGGGGTCACCCCAACTAGGAACGGCGCGCGGCCGGGAATGCCGGCCGCGACCACGGGCTCGAACCACTCCACAAACCGGCCGACGTCATAGACGATGTTGGTCTGGAAGCACTGGACGCCCGCGTCGAGCTTTTGTTCCAGCTTCTGGATCGAGTCGACCAGCGGGTTGGCGGCACTCACGATGCAAAAGCCGGTCGGGGTTGAGAGCTCCTCTCCCGCCGCGAGTCGACCGGCGTTCATCTGGGCCACCAGGCGGATTAGGCCCACCGAGTCGAAATCCGACACTGCCTTGGTCCTCCCCGCGTAGGGGCCGACCTTCAGCGGATCACCCGAGAGGGCCATGACGCTTCGAACTCCGAGTGCCCACGCGCCAAGTAGGTCCGATTGAATCGCCATTACGTTGCGATCGCGGGTCGTCACCTGGAGGATCGGAGCCAGTCCCTCCCGCATCATCCATACCGCGCATGCGAGCGGCGACAACTTGACCGTGGCCGCTTGGTTGTCGGTCACGTTGGCGGCGTGAACGCACCCGGCTAATGCGCGAGCCGTTCGGCGGACCGGCTCAGGGGTCGGGTTGACCGGGGGACCCAGCTCTGCGGTGACGACGAACTCACCCGATGCCAACACATCGGGAAACGACCTCGGCTCCGAAACGGCCACGGGGCGAGAGCCTAGGGGTAGGTGCGGGAGCACCCTGCCGGAGCTGGCACACTGGTGTCGACGGTGAGCCGGCCGGGTGGCCGCGGCCCGGACCGCATGCGGGATCGAGTCGAGGAAGGTCGGGGCTCCGCAGGGCAGGGTGCTGGCTAACAGCCAGTCGGGGTGACCCGCAGGAAAGTGCCACAGAGAACAGACCGCCGATGACGGGTTCGCCCGCACAGGCAAGGGTGAAACGGTGCGGCAAGAGCGCACCAGCGTCCGGGGTGACCCGGTCGGCTCGGCAAACCCCACCCGGAGCAAGGCCAAGCGTGGGACATGGGCGGCCCGTCCGCTCCGATGAGGAGCAGTCCCCAGGTAGGCCGCTTAGATGGATGGCCACCGCTCCCGCAAGGGAGGCACAGAACCCCGCCTATAGGCCGGCTCACCGTCAGACCTCGTATTATGGGTCCGCATCCCTAAACCATCCCTACAAGCTGGGGGCGAATAATGAGCGGAAGCCTTCGAGAGAGACCACCAGGCTCGGGGCGGTGGGAACTGAGGGCCTACGTCGGACAGGACCCCGAGACAGGTCGGCCACGGCAGGTATCGCGGGCTTTCCGAGGCGGCAAGCGGGCCGCCCGCCACCAGCTCGACAAGCTGGTCTCCGAGGTCCACGCCGGCCACCACATCGGCACTACCGCCACGGTGGGCAAGCTCCTCGACGAGTGGCTAGGCAACCTCGACCGCCTGGGCAAGGCTCGCTCGACTCTCGAGACCTACCGCATTCACGTCAGGGTCCACATTCGACCCGCCCTCGGTGCGATCCGGCTCGACAAGCTGACGGCGCACCACCTCGATACCTATTTCGCCACCCTGGCGAACGATAAGGGCCTGTCGGCCGCGACGATCAAGCTCGACCACGCCATCATCTCGGGGGCGTTGTCTCAGGCCGTGGACTGGGGCTGGTTACCGACGAACCCCGCCAAGCGGGCCCGGCTCAGCGCCGTCGAGCAAGCCGACACGGCTGCCCTGTCCGTCGACCAGCTCCGCGCCCTCTACTTCGCGGCCGCCGACGAGGACACCGACATGGCTGCCTGCATCGCCCTGGCCGCCCTCACTGGTTGCTGTAGGGGCGAGCTGTGCGGGCTCAAGTGGTCCGACGTGGACTGGGGCCGTCAGTGCCTCAAGGTTGAGCGCGCATGGGTCCCGGGCGCGGGTGGTCAGCACCTCACCACCACTAAGAGCGGGAAGGGTCGAACGGTGTTCATCGGCACCGAGGGTGTCGCCATCCTGCGCCGCTACTTCGACACCAAGGTCGAAATGCTCGGACACGACCCGGACGGGTGGCTGCTATCGCTCGACGGCGGGACGACGCCGCTACGGGCCAAGTCGGTTTCGGACTACATGACCACGCTCAGCCGGCGCCTCAAGATCCCGGCTCACTTCCATACGCTGAGGCACTTTTCAGCGACCGAGCTGGTACACGCGGGAGTGGACCTTCCGACCGCGGCCGGCCAGATGGGGCACTCCATCGGCGTTATGTCCGAGGTCTACTTGCACAGCTCGGACGAGCGCGGGGCCGCCGCCGGGGAGCTAATCGCCGGGGTCGTGGGGAAGGCGCTCGCGCCGGGCTAACCGCCCGGCCAACACCCCGCCAGGGCGACCAGCCCGAGCGGTTGGCCGAGGTCTTTGCCCAAGACCAGCTCGCCTCCGCCCGCAGCGGCCTTGCTGGCGAACGCCAGGACGAGCTGCCGATTGTCGAAGACCCAGGGCCGGTCGTGGGCCCGGCAGGTCTTGCGGCAGCGGAGGACCATTTCCCCGCCCTCGTACCATTCGCCGATGAAGGCGACCGCCACCCAGGGGCGAGGAGACGCCGACCCGGGCCGGTGCTTGCGTCGGGTCCCACGCCCTACATCGACGAATGATGGGCAAAAGAAGCTGGGGGCTACGGTGCCGAGCCTGTTCTTGGCGGTCATTGAGCCACCGAATGACGCAAGCCATGAACATGCATCTGTAGCTTTCGATCGTGTGAACCGCTGGTTTAGGAGTGCAAGAATCGAGGTTCTGCCTCCATCTGAGGTTTCGGATCAGTGGGCACCGCTTCACCAATCCGACCTGAGCGAAGCGCTTGACCCACCGCCACTGGCACTTCCTCAATAGGCATCTCCACAAAGGGTGACGATCCTTCCGCACTACGCCGAGGCCGTCTTTCTCCGAGCGCGGCCGGTGTTGGCGGATGGTCCACGACAACGAGGGCTCCGGCCGCCCTACGTTCTGCGAGGAACCAGTCGTGTGGGTCGGCAACCACCGGCTTGTCGGCGGCAAGCAGATCCGGGTGTGGTCCTGCGACGGCCACGTCGAGGGTGTCGAGAATGCAGAGCCGGTGGACCATCGGTAGGCAGGCGTTCGCGCTCGGTGGGTACCGCGGTAGGCGCGACCCAGGCGCCCATATCAGTGACGAGACCCACTGGCCGTGTCCGCGCCACCACGAACGGTGGGCAATGGCTCCAGTTGTGACCAATGGCCCTGCTCTTCCCCGTAGTTGATCGGCATAGTGGTGCAACAGAAGGACACCCGGCACCACCCCCGGATACGGGCACCTCCTTCGTGAGGAGTGGGAACCCATGCCACCACGTCCACGTCAACCTCGTCCACGCCGTCGTTTGTGGTTGATCCTCGGTGCCCTTGTCCTTGTTGCGGTCATGGCGACGGCACTCGCTCCGCTAGCCGTGGCTAGCGCTTCGAGCCACAAAACGAGCAATAAGACGGTCAGTTTGAGTGGTGGTCAGAGCGTTTCGGTTACCTGTTCGGGAAAGTCTCTTTCGGTGACCAAGTCGGGCAATGTAGCAGTGCTCGTTTGCGCAAAACGACCAGTCAAGGCGTCCGTAAAAGCGCCGCCCGTAACAGCCCCGCCCGCAACAGTGCCGCCCGTCACAACTCCCGCCCTGACGCAGCAGCAGAAGAGCGCAGTGGCGGCAGCTAAGCAGTACCTGAGCACGGAGGCGTTTTCGCAGCAGGGTCTCATTGACCAACTGGACTCGCCGGACGGTAGTGGGTATTCGGTCAACGATGCGACTGTCGCTGTTGACAGCCTCACGGTGAACTGGAACACCGAGGCCGTGCAAGCAGCCAAGGAATACCTCCAAACTCAGCCCTTCTCATGCAGCGACCTGATTCAACAACTGGACTCTCCGGACGGTAGCGAGTTCACAGTCGCTCAGGCTACGTATGGAGCGCAGCAGGCAGGCGACTGCTAGGGCAAGCTCAGACACCTAGCCCCCCCCGTGGCGGACAGGTAGGTGCAGCAACCGGGTGCAGCAACCCATCCCAAGCCGACCGTTCCTAGGCATGACACCCGATCTCTACGATCTGCCCATGGACTACTACGCCGACGCGGTGTTCTCCGAGCCCGGCCGGTGCTGGCGGATGGTCTACGACGGCGAGGGCTCAGGACGCCCGATGCACTGCCCCGAGCCCGTCGTGTGGGTCGGCAACCACCGGCTCGCTGGCGGCAGGCAGATCCGGGTGTGGTCGTGCGACGGGCACCGGGAGGGTGTCGAAAGAGCGGCCGTCGCAACCGCGGGGTAGGTTCCCGTCGTGGCCCGACGTAAGTCCCTCCGCTCCCAGCTCTACCGAGGCGCCCGCGACCTCGGGAACCTCGAGGCGGCCGAAAAGGGCCCCACGTCCCTCGGCAAGCGGTACGTGCGCCGTGCTGCCTACCGCAAGACGAACACCGGGCTAGCGGGCCTCCTCCGGGCGTTCGGGCTCAGCGGGAAGCGGCGCTAGGCCCGAAGGCGGGCCCATCGGAGATGTCAGCGCGATGTCAGCACAACCTCACCGCACCAGGCTCGCTACCTTCCCTACCTAGACCAACTCGCAATCCGAGCCAGCCAATGTCCACCCGGTCAAAGGACCGAAAGGATCGCCGAAACGAGCAACCGAGCTGTTCAGACCACCCACTCTGAGTTGCGCCCCTCAAAGATCGTGATTCCGTCCACGACGATCGAGATCAGGCCGTTGTTGTTGAATGCAATAGCAGAGCCGTTCGGGCCAGCACCCGTTGTAGCCGATGTTGCGGTAGCAGTCGCCACTGCGCTTGGGCCGATGGCATGGGCGAAGGCAAGACCACCGTTGCCGTTGGCCGTGCTGGTGGCGGTGCCACCATTGCTGCTGATCGCAACCGCCGTGTCGTCACTCTCCGTGTCATTTCCGTCGTACCCGGCTTCGGCGAAGGCCCCTGATCCAATCGCGATCGCCGTGTCGTCATTCGCCGTGACGTTTCCGTCGTCGGCGAAGTTGTCAGACCCGGCGTAGGCGACGGCGCCTGATCCAATCGCCTTCGCCGAGTCGTCATTCGCCGCGACGTTTCCGGCATCGTCGGTGTCGACAGACCCGGCTTCGGCGACGGCCCCTGATCCACTCTCGATCGCCTTGTCGTCATTCGCCGTGACGTTTCCGTTGAGGGCGAGGTTGGAGAACCC
>Ga0302325_10021411_pt1 | contig 13536 bp, 9 predicted proteins | sample Palsa_T0_2_FD_201948 | JGI IMG/M metagenome (GOLD analysis project Ga0302325, IMG submission 201948) | Peat permafrost microbial communities from Stordalen Mire near Abisko, Sweden - Palsa_T0_2 | ecosystem: Environmental > Terrestrial > Soil > Palsa > Peat permafrost | place: Sweden: Abisko... | reverse complement strand
ACGGCGCCCGACGGGTCACTGCCGCTGCTCACCCCCATGAGCGAGGTCGCGGGCCGCATGTCGGTGCAGGTCGGCGCCAACTGCCTGCAAAAGGCCAACGGCGGCTTCGGCGTGCTGCTGGGCGGTGTGCCGGGCGTGGACCCCGCCAAGGTCGTCATCTTGGGGGGCGGCGTATCGGGCACTCACGCCGCCGAGATGGCCATCGGCCTGCGCGCGGATGTCACGGTGGTCGATCGTTCGGTAAAGCGGCTGCGCGAGCTGTCCTCGATCTTCGGCAGTCAGCTCAAGACCGTGTATTCCACATCGCACTCCATTGGCAACCTGGTGCGCAACGCCGACCTGGTCATCGGCGCCGTTCTGATCGCGGGCGCCGCGGCGCCCAAGCTCGTGACGCGCGCAATGGTCAAGACCATGAAGCCCGGCGCGGTTCTGGTGGATATCGCCATCGACCAGGGCGGCTGCTTCGAAACCAGCAGGCCGACCACTCATGCGAAGCCGACCTACGTGCTGGACGGCGTGATCCACTATTGCGTGACCAACATGCCCGGCGCCGTGCCGCGCACTTCCACTTTCGCCCTGACCAACGCCACATTGCCGTACGTCAAGGCGCTGGCCGATCATGGCTGGCGCAAAGCCATCGGCACTGACTTAGGCTTGGCGAACGGCTTGAACGTGCAGGCCGGCAAGCTGACGCACAAGGCCGTTGCCAGCGCGCTCGGTCTCGACTACCGGGCGTTCCGCGCCTGACCGGTACACTTGCGGGCAAGTTGCTACTAAACGATCGATCAATTACTCTCGCGTGCCATGGCACGCAACCCCCGCTTCGATATCTTGTTTGAGCCGGTGCGCATCGGACCGGTCACCGCGCCGAATCGTTTCTATCAGGTGCCGCACGCCAGCGGCATGACCAATGCGCTGCCGCAGGTGCGCGCTCGCTTCCGCGAGACCAAGGCCGAGGGTGGCTGGGGCGTGGTGTGCACGGGCGCCGTATCCGTGCATCCCAGCTCGGATGATTCGCCGTTGCCCTTTGCCTCCCTGTGGGACGACAAGGACATTCGCGCCCACGCCTTGATGACGGATGCCGTGCATCGGCATGGCTCCCTGGCGGGCGTGGAGCTATGGCATGGCGGCGCCTGCACCATGAATCGCACCAGTCGATTGGCGCCGCTGTCCCCGTCGGGCATGCCCTGGATGTCGACTCATATCGGCTTCATGGGCAACTTGAGGCCGCGCACCATGGATGCGGCCGACATTCAGGACTTGCTGCGCTGGCAGGCGGCCGGCGCGCGACGCGCGCAAGCCGCGGGATTCGACATCGTCTACGTGTATGCCGGCATGGGGTATCTGCCTTACGAATTTCTGCTGCCCGAATATAATCACCGCACCGACGGCTATGGCGGCTCGATCGAGAACCGCGTTCGGCTGGTGCGCGAACTGCTCGCCGTGACGCGCGATGCCGTCGGCGACAAATGCGCCGTGGCCTTGCGGATCAGTCTGGAAGAGCTGCGCGGCAAGCCGGGCAAGACCGCGCCCTCCGAAGCCCATGAGGTCGTCGCGCTGCTCGCCGACCTGCCGGATTTGTGGGATGTCAAAATGGATTCCAGCCCGACGGATTGCGCGCCTTCGCGCTTTTCTCCCGAGGGCAGCCACGAGCCCATCGTCAATTTCGTCAAGCAATTGACCTCGCGGCCGGTCGTCGGCGTCGGGCGCTTCACCTCTCCGGATGTGATGGTGTCGCAGATTCGGCGCGGGATTCTCGATCTGATCGGCGGAGCCAGGCCGTCCATCGCCGATCCCTTCCTGCCGAAAAAGATCGACGAAGGCCGCGAGCACGAGATCCGCGAGTGCATTGGCTGCAACATCTGCATTTCCAGTTGGCACGACGGTGTGCCCGTGCGCTGCACTCAGAATCCGACTGCCGGCGAGGAGTGGCGCCGCGATTGGCATCCGGAGCGGTTTGCGCCTCCGGCCAGCAATTCCTCCATTTTGATCGTGGGCGGCGGGCCCGCCGGCTTGGAGTGCGCCGTGACGCTGGCACGCCGTGGCTATGCCGTGACCCTGGCGGATTCCGCCACGGAATTCGGCGGGCGCCTAAGGTTCGAGACGCGCTTGCCGGGGCTGGCCACCTGGGGGCGGGTGGTTGACTGGCGGCTGGGCCAGCTTCGCGGCCGCTCGAATGTCAGCCTGTACCCGGGAAGCGAGCTCAAGGTGGACGATATCTTTGGTCTGGAACACAGCCACGTCGTTATCGCCACCGGAGCCCACTGGACCAGAATGCTGTTTTCCACCCTGGAATTTGCCGTAGGGCAGCTGGACGGCCCCGGCGTCTATACCCCGGATGACCTCGCGGCAGGCGTGGTTCCAGAGGGACCCGTGCTGGTGTTCGACTTCGACAACTACTACATGGGTGGCGCCGTCGCGGAGCAACTGGCGAGGACCGGGACCGAGACGACCTATGTGACCACCGCGGGGAACGCGTCCGCCTGGACATTCATGACCAATGAACTGCCGTTGGTGCACCGGGCCCTGGCCAAGGCACACGTGCCCATCCACACCCTGAAACGAGTCACCGCCTTCGACGGCGATGCCGCCACGGTGGCCGATGTGTACAGCGGCGCGGAGCAGAAAATCGCCTGCCGATCGCTGGTCATTGTCGGGGTCCGCAAGCCGCGCGATGAGCTGTACCATTCGCTCATGGCCAGGGATGGGGACCTCAAGAACGCCGGCATCGCCGCGGTCACGCGCATCGGCGATTCGCTGGCGCCCGGAGCCATTGTGCATGCGGTGCACGCCGGCCACCATTTCGCGCGTGGTTTCGACCACCCGCCCTCTCCCGATTCCCCACCCTACACCCGGGACTTTCCGCTATGAGCGCTGAACAATTGGAGCGCACGCTGCCGACCACCTGGTATCGCAGCCCGGAGATATTTCGCACCGAAAAGGAACGGATATTCTGCCGCGAATGGATTGTCGCCTGCCGCGAAGAGGAGTTGCCGCAGCCCGGCGATCATCGGGTGTTGGATTGGCTCGGCGAAAGCCTGCTGCTGGTGCGCAACCGGGACGGAGAGCTGCGCGCCTTCTACAATGTCTGCCGGCATCGAGGCTCGCGCCTATGCCGCGCGCCCGGCGAGACCGTGGGTGCGTCGCGCACCGTGCTCGGCGGCGGCGTCATCGCCGGCCGACTGATCGTGTGTCCCTACCATCAGTGGTCGTACGATTTCAACGGAGCCCTGATCGCGGCCCCGCACTTGGGCGCCGGAACCGGGTTCAACAAGCAGGAGTTCAATCTCTATCCCGTTGGCGTGCAGACCTGGGGCGGTTTCGTGTTCTTGAACCTGACCCCGGCGGAGGCCCAGCCCTTGGCGGCGCAGCTCGGCGGAATTCCTGAGCGCCTGCAGCGCTATCCGCTCAGCCAATTGCGCATCGGCGCCACGATCCGCTACGAGGTCGCCGCGAATTGGAAAATTCTTTGCGAGAATTACAACGAGTGCTATCACTGCGGCGGCGTGCACCCGGAATTGTGCGCGCTGGTGCCCTCGTTCCGCGAGGCCGGCGGTGCGAACCTGGACTGGACCCGGGGCGTGCCGCATCGTGAGGGCGCGTATACCTTCACACCCAGCGGCACCACCGCGCGCCGCCCATTTCCCGGGCTGAACGCCGACGAGCAAGTGCGCCACAAGGGCGAGCTGGTCTATCCCAATGTGTTCCTGAGCGTCGCCTGCGATCACGTCGCGGCGTTCATCCTGCAACCCCGAACGCCTGAGCGAACCGACATTACCTGCCACTTCCTGTTCGAAACGCATGAGATGGAGAAGGAAGGATTCGATCCCTCGGATGCCGTGGATTTCTGGGATTTGGTCAACCGGCAGGACTGGACGGTGTGCGAGGCAGTGCAGAACGGCATCCGCGCGCGCGTCCACTCGCATGGATATTACGCCCCCATGGAGGATTGGAATCTGGATATCCGCCGTTACGTCACCGATCGAATCGGCGCGTACGTGCGCGATTGAGATCGTGCGCAAATAAGCTCAACAAGGAGGTTTAATGGCGAAGAAGCGACCTGTTCCAAAGTTCCGGCGGGCGACCCCGGCGGTGCGGCGCGAAGCGCTCGTGGAGGCGACCTTAAGTTGCCTCAAGCAGTTCGGGCACGAGGGCGTTTCGGTACGCCGCATCAGCGCGGCAGCCGGCGTGTCCATCGGCTTGATCAATCATCACTTTCCGAGCAAATCCAGCCTGGTCGCGGTCGCCTACGAAACTCTGGCCCTGACGCTGCAAGGTTCGATTCGACGCCAGGCGGAGAATGCCACCGGCTCGCCGCGCGAGCGCCTGCACGGCTTCTTCCGCGCATCCTTCGCACCGGAGCTGCTCGATCCGCAATTGTTCAACGTCTGGCTGGTGTTCTGGAGCATGGTGGCGCATTCACCCGAAATTCGCGCCGTGCATGACCGCACCTACGATCAATACCGGTCGATCCTGGAAGCGCTGCTGGGTGAGCTGGCGAAGTCCGGCGCGGCGCCCCAGTTCAAGTTGCGCCCGGCGGCGATCGCGCTGTCGGCCCTGCTGGATGGCCTTTGGGTCGAGCTCAGCCTGAGCCCGAAGAATTTCAAGCCGCGCGAGGCCATCGCCCTGTGCGAGGATTGGGTCACCGCCCTGTGCAACGGCGGCTTCCCGCGCCTGCTGCGCGCTTCCCGGCGGTCGGCGGCGCGCTAAATCGTCCCCCGACACTTGCTGGTGCAAACCCGCCGATCCCTTGTTATACTATCGTTCAACAAGGTGCAATGAGGACGGCAAAACATGGACGCTTCGCGCTCGCTGGACTACGGCACCCTTGCTGCGGCGCCGTCTCTGCACGGAGTCAGCCTGCCGGGCTGGATCTATAGCGATCCCGATTTCCTGCAGGCCGAGAAGGAACATGTGTTCCTCAGCTCCTGGCAGATCGTTTGCCACCTCAACGACATACCCAATGCCGGCGACTACCAGACGCTGGATTTCCTGGGAGAACCCTTGGTCGCGGTGCGTGGCCAGGACGGCGCGGTGCGAGTCTTTTTCAATGTATGCCGGCATCGCGCGGCGCGCATTCTCGACGGCGACGCCGGCCGCTGCGCGGGCCGCATCGTGTGCCCCTACCACGCCTGGACCTACGGCCTGGATGGATCCCTCGCCGCCGTGCCGCACCGCAAGGAGTTCGAGGATTTCTCCCTCGACCGCTACCCACTCAAGCGCGTGGAAACCGAAATCTACAAGGGCTTTATTTTCGCGCGCTTGAAGCCCGGTCTGCCCAGCGTCGCGGAGATGCTGGCGCCCTACGAGAGCGAACTGGCCTCCTATCGCCTGGAGGAGCTCAAGCCGCTCGGCCGCGTGACGCACCGCATCCGCCGCGTGAACTGGAAGAACGTCACCGACAATTATTCCGACGGCATGCATATCACCGTGGCCCATCCCGGCCTGACGCGCCTGTTCGGCCAAAGCTACGGCATCGCCGCCCAGACCTGGGTGGACAAGATGTGGGGTTGTCTGCGCGATGTACCGTCGGCGCAGTTATCGGAGCGGCTGTACCAATCGCTGCTGCCGCGCGCGGAATTTCTGCCCGATGAGCGTCAGCGCTTGTGGGTGTACTTCAAGCTCTGGCCCAATGTGGCCTTCGACATCTACCCGGACCAGATCGATTTCATGCAGATGATTCCGGTCTCGCCCACCGAGACGCTGATCCGCGAGATCGCCTACGGCCATCCGGATGCATCGCGTGAGATGCGCGCGGCACGCTACCTGAACTGGCGCATCAACCGGCGCGTGAGCGTGGAGGACAAATCGCTGATCGAGCGCGTGCAGGCGGGAATGGCCTCGCGCAGCTTCAGTCCCGGCCCCTTGGGCCGCAACGAGGTGTCGCTGCGCAGTTTCGCCGCGCGCATGCGTGAGCTCATTCCCGAAAGCCGGCTCGACCGCGCCCCGCCCGCAGGCTGGCATGCGCGCGGCGAGCTCAGGAAGCAGCGTGGCTGATTCGGCGCAGCGCGATGTGGTGATCGTCGGCGGCGGTCACAACGGGCTGGTGTGCGCCGCCTATCTGGCGGCTGCCGGCCTCAAGGTCACGGTGCTGGAGCGCCGTTCCGTGGTGGGTGGTGCGGCCGTTACTGAGGAATTTCACCCGGGATTCCGCAATTCGGTCGCCGCATACACGGTTTCGCTGCTCAACCCCAAGGTCATTCGCGATCTGGATCTGCCGCGCCATGGGTTGCGCGTGGTCGAGCGCCCGCTGGCAAATTTTCTTCCCCTCAACGACACCGAGTACTTGAAGATCGGCGCCGGCAAGACGCGACAGGAGGTGGCCAAGTACTCGGTGCGCGATGCCGAGCGCCTCGAGGCCTACGGCGCAAGGCTCGACACCATCGCCGATGTGCTGCGCGACCTGGTGCTGGAAACGCCTCCCAATGTCACGGCGGGAAGCTGGCTTGAGGCGATGCCGCAGCTGCTGCGCAGCGCCCGCCTCGGCAAACGGCTCACCAAGCTCACTCTGCCGATGCGCCGCGAATTATTGGACCTGTTCGTGAAATCCGCGGGCGACTATCTGGACACGTGGTTCGAAAGCGCGCCCATCAAGGCCGCCTATGGCTTCGATGGGATCGTCGGCAATTACGCGAGTCCCTACGCGGCCGGATCGGCCTATGTGCTGCTGCATCATGTGTTCGGCCAGGTGAACGGCAAGAAGGGCGCCTGGGGACACGCCATCGGCGGCATGGGCGCGATCACCCAGGCGATGGCCAAGGCGGCAACAGAACGCGGCGTGGACATCCGCGTGTCGAGCTCGGTGCGCGAGGTCATCGTCGAAGCCGGTCGCGCCGTCGGCGTCGTCACCGACGCGGGCGAGGCGATCCGCGCGCGCAGCGTCGTGTCGAATCTGAACCCGAAGCTGCTGTACGGAAAATTAATCGATCCCGCCGCGCTCGATCAGGATTTCCGCGAACGCATCAGCCACTGGCGCTGCGGATCCGGCACCTTTCGCATGAACGTCGCCTTGTCGGAGTTGCCCGACTTCAAAGCCCTGCCGGGCCGCGCCTTCGCGGAGCATCATGCCTCCGGCATCATCATGGCGCCGAGCTTAGGCTATATGGAACAGGCCTATCTCGATGCCAAGGCCGGCGGCTGGTCGAAGCGGCCCATCGTGGAGATGCTGATCCCCTCGACGCTCGACGACAGTCTCGCGCCCGCGGGACAGCATGTGGCCAGCCTGTTCTGCCAGCACGTCGCGCCGGTGCTGCCCAATGGCGCTTCCTGGGACGATCATCGGGAGCAGGTGGCGGACGTCATGATCGATCTGGTCAACAGCCACGCACCGAACTTCAAAGCCTCGGTCCTCGGCCGGCAGATCATGAGCCCGCTGGACCTGGAACGCACCTTCGGCCTGATCGGCGGCGACATTTTTCACGGCGCCTTGAGCCTGGATCAATTATTTTCCGCGCGCCCAATGCTCGGACACGGCGATTATCGCGGTCCGCTGAAAGGCCTGTACATGTGCGGCTCGGGAACGCATCCGGGCGGCGGCGTTACCGGCGCCCCTGGCCACAATGCGGCGCGCGAGATCATCTCCGATTTTCGGCGCGGGCGATTGAAACAGGCTTGAAGTGGCCTACGCCTTGTCCAGCGGCGTGTTGCCGCCGGTGAACTCCGAGCGCGCCTGCTGCAGGCGGTACTTGTGCTCGGCGCGCCAATGGCGGAAGTCGCGCAAGCCGCAGAGTCCATATACAAGCTGGAACAGCCGCAAGCGCCAGAGCACCTTGGGTGTGTCGAATAGATCGCCGGCGAGCATCGAAATCACGCCCTGTTCCAGCTGCCAGGTATTGCGCGGTTGCCGGAACATCTGGCGCATCACCGGACCGTTGAAGCGGTAGATGAAGAAAGAAAATCGCCGCATGCCCGCTCGCTGGCGCTTTTCGAGCTTGCGCAATCGCACCATTTCCGTCGCGGGCTCGCGCAAAGCCGCATCGACCACTGCTGCCGCCTGCTCCGCGCCGGTCATCGCCAGATATACGCCGGACGAGAACACCGGGTCGAGAAACGCGAAGGCATCGCCGACCAACACCCAGCCCGGCCCGCCCATCTGGGTCGAGTCGTACGAGTAGTTGCCGGTGACTCGCACTTCGTTGCCGATCAGCTCGGCATGCTCCAGCCGCCGCCAGAGCGCCGGATTCAGCCGCAGCGTGTCGGTCAGGAATTCCACCGTGCGTCCTTTGCGCTGCTTGAGGTAATCCGGACGGCATACCGCGCCGACGCTCATGACCCCGTCGCGCAGCGGAATCATCCACATCCAGCCGTGCTCGAAGCGGTAGATGCTGATGTTGCCCTCGTCCGGGCCCGGCCTGCGCGCCGCTCCCCGGTAGTGCCCGAAGATGGCGGCGCTCTGGTGCTTATCGTTCTTGCGCCGCAGCCGCTTCTTTGCCGACAGAAAGGCGTCACGGCCGCTGGCATCGATCACGTAACGCGCCTGAATAGCGTATTCGCGGCCCTCATCGGTGCGCACCTCGAGGCGCGTTTCGCGCGCAGCGCGCTGTTCCGCCTTGGTGACCTCATGGCCCTCGCGCGCATCGGCGCCGCAGTCGCGCGCGTGCGCGTACAGCATCTGATCGAAATCCTGCCGCCACACCTGGTAGGCATGTGGGGGACTGCGGCCGATGGCGCGGCAAAACGCGAAGGTGTTGTAGCCGCTCTCGTTGTCCGCCTCGAAATCCGCGCCCGGCTTGAACACACCGAGCGCATGCACCTTGTCCAGAACGCCCAGCCGTTCGAACAGCGGAAGATTCATGGGCAGCAACGACTCACCGATGTGAAAGCGCGGGTGATGCTCTTTCTCCAGAGCGATGACTTTGTAGCCGCGCCGCGCCAACAGTGCCGCGGCGGTGCTGCCCGCCGGTCCGCCGCCGATCACCGCCACGTCGCAGGCCTCGAGCGGCATTTCAGATGGATCCATCATCTGCCTATTATTACTCATCCTGTATGATCGGCGTGGTGAGTCTCGTCGCCGACAACCTCGAAAAGCGCTTCGGCGCGACCACCGCGGTGGCGGGAGTATCCCTATCCGCGAAGCCCGGTGCCGTGCTCGGCCTGCTCGGCCCGAACGGCGCCGGTAAATCGACCACCATCAACATGCTGGCGGGGCTGCTGCGGCCGGACCGAGGCACGGTGCTCGTCGACGGCGTACCGCTCGGCACCGGCGCCGATCCGACCAAGCGTCGTCTCGGCTTGGTGCCGCAGGAGATCGCACTGTTCGAGGAGTTGCCGGCGCGGACCAACCTGGAAGTATTCGGCGCGCTGTACGGTCTTGCGGGACGCACGCTGGCTGCGCGGATCGGCGCCGTGCTCGAGCTCACCAGCCTTAGCGATCGCGCCGGCGACCTGCCCAAGGAGTTCAGCGGCGGGATGCGGCGGCGGCTGAACATCGCCTGCTCACTGCTGCATGAGCCGCAAATCCTGTTGCTCGACGAACCCACGGTGGGAGTCGATCCGCAAAGCCGCAATGCGATATTCGAAACCATCGAGCGGCTCGCGGACGCCGGGCACACTCTGGTCTACACAACTCACTACATGGAAGAAGTGGAGCGCCTGTGCGATCGCGTCGTGGTGATAGATCAGGGTCGCGTGCTGGCGGACGATAGCCTCGCAAATCTTCTGGCGAGCGTGCCGGCCGCCAACGTGCTGACCCTGGAATACGATATAGGCATCGACCGGGCGGCGCTCGAGCAACTCGAGGCGTTGCCGGGCATCACCCAGGCAACGCTTGCCGGAACACGTCTCAGCGTGGTGGCCGCCGACTTGAGTCTTGCCGCGCCGCGGGTGCTCGAGTGCCTTGCGGCGCGCGGCTTCCGCTGCCGGGCACTCACCAGCCGGCGCGCCAATCTCGAGGACGTGTTTCTCACCCTGACGGGGCGCTCGCTGCGCGACTCATGAGCAACGCACTGATCGCATTCCGGGCACTGGTGCGCAAGGATCTTGCAATATTCCTGCGCGACCGCCGCGCGCTGATGGTGAATGTCATCACACCGATCGTCATTGCTGCCTTTTTCGGATTTCTGTTCGGCGGAAGCGATGAAACCGTCCGGCAGTTACCCGTTGGGATCGATGACCAAGACGGCAGCGCCCTGTCGAAGTCGATCGTCGCCGACCTGTCGGCGGATGCATCGCTCGCCGCGAGCCCGCTGCCCGAAGCGCAGGCGCGCGAGCGCGTGCGTTCGGGCAAGCTGCGCGCGGCGATCATCCTGCCGCGCGGTTTCGGCGACGCGGCGACACGCGCGCTGTTCGGCCGTTCAGACAAGCCTGCGATTCAATTGCTCTACGATCCGTCGCAATCGTTCGTGCGCCCCATCATCGAGGGCCTGATCACTCAATACGTCATGCAGCGCGTGACCCAGGCGCTGTTTTCCGCAAATGGCAGCACCGAAATCGTCGACGAGTCGCTCGCCCGGGTTCGGAATAATTCCGAACTGTCGAGCGACAGGCGCGAGGATCTGACTTCTCTGCTCGAGGCCGTGCGGCGCTACCAGGCACGGGGCCCGGCGGCGGCGGGCCAGTCATCGGGCGGCGCAGGCATGGTGCTGCCCATGACAATCGCCAATGTGGCGGTCAGCTCCGGCCCGCAGTACAACTCCTACGCCCACTCGTTCGCCGGGATGAGCGTGCAATTCATCCTGTTCATGGGAATCGATGCCGGGGTGGCGCTGCTGCTGATGCGCCAACAAGGGGTCTGGCGCCGGCTCTGCACCGCGCCGCTGTCGCGCGGCGTGCTGCTCGGCAGCCGCGTGGCCGGCACTACCATCATCGCCCTGCTGATCCTGGCCGCGGTGTATCTCGCGGCCATAGCGCTGTTCAAGGTGCGCATCGCCGGCAGTGTCCCAGGCTTCTTCGCCGTGTCGGTGGCCTTCGCCGTGCTGGCGGCCAGCACCGGGCTTATGATTGCGGGCCTCGGCCGCTCGGTCGGCGCGACCCGCGGACTGTCCATGTTCTCGGCTTTGATTCTGGTCATGCTCGGCGGCGCCTGGGTGCCGGCATTTATTTTTCCGGGCTGGCTGCAGCGGCTCAGCCTGTGGGTGCCCACGCGCTGGGCGGTCGATGGCTTCGATGCCATGACCTGGCGCGGCCAGCCGTTCGAGGCCGCGCTCGCCCCCGCCGCCGTGATGCTGGGATGGTCGATGCTATTCGTGCTGATTGCCGTGTGGCGCTTCGATTGGGAGGCGGACTAGCCGCCATGATCGGAAACCGCCAATCACGGATCAAGAATTACTTTGCCGAGAATCGCATATTCTGGCTGCGCAGTATTATCGCGGGCATCATCGCCGCAGCCTTGCTGTTGACCGTCGCGGGCCGGCTGTTTTACCTGCAGGTGCTCAGATACGAGTACTACTCGACGCTGTCGCAAGGTAATCGCATTCGAAACGAGCCAATTCCTCCGAGCCGGGGCTTGATTCTCGACCGGAATGGGGTGGTTCTCGCCGACAATCAGCCGGCCTTCAACCTCGAGCTGGTGCGCGAGCAGGTGGGCGACGCAAAGGCGCTGGATTCAACGCTAGGGCAGTTGGTCTCGATCGGCGTGCTTCGCGCCGAAGAGGTTGGTCCTTTGCGCCGCACCGTCCTTTCGCACAAGGTGTACGAGAGCGTCCCCGTGAAGTTGCAGCTCAACGAGGAGGAAATGGCGCGCTTCGCAGTGCATCGGTTTCAGTTCACCGGCGTTGATATCCAGCCGCGGCTGACCCGTCATTATCCGTTTAATGAAATTGCCTCCCATGCCATCGGCTACGTGAGCGCGATCAACGAGGAGGACCTCAAGAAGATCGACAGCAGTGAATATGCGGGCAGCAGTCTCATCGGCAAACTCGGTGTCGAGGGCGCCTACGAGAAGGAACTTCATGGCAAACCTGGGTTCAAGGAAATCTTGGTGAATGCGGCCGGCAGACCGGTCGATCGCGTAGGGGATTACGCTCCACACTTGAACACTCGGTCGCCTGTCGCCGGAGTCGACCTAGTGCTTGGCATGGACATTCGTGTACAGCGCGTCGCCGAAGAAGCGCTGAAGGGTAAGCGAGCGTCCGTAGTGGCCCTCGACCCGAAGACTGGGGACGTCATAGTGCTGGCCAGCACGCCGGGATTCGACCCGAACGGTTTCGTGCGCGGCCTTACGGTTGCCGAGTATGGGGCATTGGCAAGCGACATCGACATTCCGCTGTTGAATCGTGCGTTGCGCGGAGCGTACCCACCTGGGTCTACGGTAAAGCCGCTCGAAGCGCTAGCTGCCCAGAAGTACAACGTCATAACTCCCCTTCAGGAGGAATTTTGCCCGGGATATTTCATCCTGCCAGGCAACAGCAACAAGTATCGCGACGACAAGAAGCATGGATTCTTGAACATGCGGCAGGCGATCGCTCAATCCTGCGACGTCTATTTCTATAAAGTCGCCCAACACCTGGGCATCGATCGGATGGACGAGTTTATGAAGGCCTTTGGTTATGGGGTGCTGACCGGCATCGATATCCCCGGTGAGAAGCCGGGTCTTTACGGATCGCCCGAATGGAAACGGCACATATTCAAGCGCACGGCCGATCAAGTGTGGTTTCCAGGCGAGACGATCAGTATGGGGATTGGACAGGGACCCATAACGGTGACGCCGCTGCAGCAGGCGCATATTGCCGCCGAACTTGGCGAGAGAGGGAAGGTGGTTGCCACGCCCCGCTTGGTATCGGCGATGCGCTCGCCGGGCTCGGATACCATCGTGCGACGAAGTCCCCAGATGATGAGTCCCATCGATATTGGGACGCCGGAGCAATGGGATGTCGTTTACGACGGCATGGTGGGAGCCGTCTCGCCAGGCGGTACTGCGTATCCCTTTCTTATAAAGCCGATTCGCTACAAGTTAGCCGGCAAGACCGGGACCGCCCAGGTATTTACGATAAAACAGACCGAGAATACTCGCGCGAAAATAACCGACGAAAGAAAGCGTGATCACGCGTGGTTCATCGCCTTTGCGCCCGCAGACGACCCGAAGATAGCGATAGCCGTCTTGGTGGAGAATGGCGGCTTTGGCGGTGCGACAGCGGCCCCTATCGCGGAAAAGGTTCTCGATGCCTATCTGTTGGGCCCAGAGGCCAGCGCCGATACCAAGCACTGAGTCCGCAGCGCTTGGTTACTTCACGATGCTCCAGACCGTGCCCGGATAAAAGCCGCTCTCGCCGCCGACGCCATACGTAGTGCCGTATATGAAGGTCGACTCGATGAGCACCTTGCTATAGGGGTACTCCCCGTTGGCATTCTGCGCAAAGGCATGCAGCAACTTGAAGGTCCATGCGGTCTCGCCGGCCGCAGGCGGTGTCAGCTTGAACACCTCGCCGGAGGCGCTGACGCCGTCGGCCAGTGTGGTGCCGTAAAGCGTGCCGTTGCTGTCCAAGGCAACCGTCTGCCAAGGGCCATTGCCGGTAAATCCTTGGGAGCCCGCCGGAACCGTGTAGATGACCTGGTAGTCGCTGCCGTCGGGATTCAGTTCAAAAACGTTCCCGTAGCTGG
>Ga0302325_10021410_pt1 | contig 13536 bp, 10 predicted proteins | sample Palsa_T0_2_FD_201948 | JGI IMG/M metagenome (GOLD analysis project Ga0302325, IMG submission 201948) | Peat permafrost microbial communities from Stordalen Mire near Abisko, Sweden - Palsa_T0_2 | ecosystem: Environmental > Terrestrial > Soil > Palsa > Peat permafrost | place: Sweden: Abisko... | reverse complement strand
CGATCGACTTCGTGGTGCACGGTGACAAGGGGATCGCCGCGCCGTGGGCGGCGCACGCGGAGCCCGGCGACATCCTCACCCTGTCCGGTGCCGGCGGTGCCTACCGTCCAGATCCTGGCAGCGACTGGCACCTGTTCGCAGGGGATGAGTCGGCCTTGCCCGCGATCTGCTCCGCCCTGGAGACGCTGCCGGGCGATGCGCGCGGCATCGCCTATCTCGAGACGTCCGACCCCGGCGAGTACCTCGATGCGACGCTGCCAGGCGGCGTGGAGGTCAGCTGGCTGCACCGGCCCGAGCCCGGCAGCCAGCCCCTGCTGCTCGCCGGCGCGCTGGTGGCCGGGCCCTGGCTCTCCGGCCGGGCCGACGTGTTCGCCCATGGGGAGCGGGAGTCAATGAAAGCGGTCCGTGCGGCTCTCAAAACCCGGCTCGGCGACGATGACCAGCTATCCCTGTCGGGCTACTGGGCATCCGGCCGGACCGAAGACGTGTTCCAGTCAGAGAAGCGCCAGCCGGTCGGGCAGATCTAGCATCGCGGATGAGGCATCCCGGTTCGTTCGGGATTAAGGGATTTTGAATTACCCAGCTGAGGCGATCTCCCGGAGCCCCGTCAGGGCGTCCCTCCAGTGCGCTGGGAGTACGGCTGATCCTGACCTATCGGTATGCCGACGGTTCTCACCGGCAAACACCGGGCGCTTGACCGGCCCGGGGCCCGTGCCGCGACCTGCGTCCCTGAGCGACAGCCACAAGGCCCAGAAACGGCTTCGCCCGATCCGGTTGCACCACGATCTGAGCGCGAGTACGGGTCAGCCACCCACCGACCCAGGCCTGACAGCAGCCACCGTTTGGAATCGCCAGCACGCCATGCTTGCGCCCCCAGAACACCGGCCTGAAGAGCGGACACCAAGACTCTCCACTACCCGACACGGATTTGCCAGAGACTCTCAGTTCTAACGTTCCGTCTAACACCTTGTTAGAAACGGCCTCTGGCGCTGGAGGAAATTGTCGGCGCGCTCGCCCACGACAAGGGTGGATTGCCGTCCAGGTCGACGTCCTCCTCCCCTCCAATCGCCCGGGCTTCCTCGGGGCGCACGCCAGCCATCAGGCTCACAACGATGTAGGCATGCATCAGCGAGGCCGGCCGCCGCGGATCCTTCAGCCTTCCGTGCAGCTCCAAAGCTGGCCGCGACCGTGCGGCTACGATCAGCGCCGCCGCCTGGGCGAGCGTGAACGCCGTCTGCGACGGCCTGCCCGACCCTTCGGAGTGTCGATGAGCCCGGCCACGTTCCGGCCGACCTTGCCGTTAGCCTCCGCGTACCTGATCGTCTGGCGCAGCGGATTATGAGCGATCTGCAGCGACCGGCTGGACAAGTCCGCAGTGAGCGACCTTAGACCTGCCTCGACCTCCCCGGCGGTGAGGTCCCGCAGCGACCGCGTGCCGATCTTCTCCAGAAGCGGGGCCAGCGGATCCCGGTAAAGCTCCCGCGTGCGCTCAGATCGGCCCGGCAGCCCCTGCTCGAGCCAGTCATAGGCAGCCGCTTCGACCTTGTAGGAGCGGGACGTGCTCAGCCCGGCGTCCAGCTCCTCACTCTTCTTCTTCGGCGCCTCGATGACGTCCTGCTTAGTACGGCCGCTGACCTCGTACCGCTTCCGCTTGCCATCAGGGCCGAAGCCCTTGCTGAGGATGCCACGCCAGCGGCCTCGGCAATGGCGGTGGTACTTGCTGTCGGTGCAGGGCGCGCCTTCGTGATCGAAGATGATGTTGCCCCGGCCCTGGGACCCTTTCCCATAGTCGGGAGCACACCGGTGGTTCCCGTTACGGTTCCCGTAAATCAGAATTCGGCCACCCTCAGGTTGGTTGGCTGATGATCTGCAGGCCGACTAAAGTTCCGCGGGAGTGAAGCCGATGGCCATCGCAACAGCAGGAACATCGATGCGATGCCTAGAATCCCGGGATCACTCATCTTGCACGGCCCGCTGGGCAACCTGCCCTTGGAGCCTACGGCGACAAGCCACGGGAGAAAAGCCGGGGCTAGCGCTCCTTGGTCCCTAAGCGGGAGGCATCCCAAATATGGGGGTGCAGCCGGCAAATATAGGGCAGCACTTCCGATTTCAGCAGACGCTTGATGGCCCTACCGTCACCAGCAGCGATCCGTTCTGGTGAAGGGAAAGACCATGACACATCACCGGCGCCGACGGCGCGTCCTGTCGAACGCACTGACGCTCGGGCTGGTCGCTGCAGCCGTCGTGGCAATGCCCGCAGCGGCTCAGGCCAGGCCGCTCCTGAGCGTCCACCTGGCCCAGGTGGCTGCGGCGTGGGGCGACAACGAATACGGCAACCTCGGTGACGGCACGTTTGTGCAGCGACCGACCTTCGTTAACGTCGGCTCCAACGTGACTCAGGTCGCTGCCGGGTACGACCACAGCCTGGCCGTTATTTCCGATGGCAGCGTCTGGAGCTGGGGCTCTAACACTTTCGGGCAGCTCGGAACCGGCTCGGCCCAGTCCGCGGCGAGCCCGCAGCTGGTGTCCGGGATCAGCGGGACCATCACGCGGGTCGCCGCCGGCCGGACCCACAGCCTCGCACTTAGCTCCGATGGCACAGTGTGGGCGTGGGGCGACAACGAGTACGGCGAGCTGGGCGACGGCAATTTCATCCAAAGCGATTCGCCGGTCAAGGTCGTCGGCCTGTCCGATATCACGCAGATCGCCGCGGGCAGCGTCTGGAGCCTGGCTTTGCGCTCCGACGGAACCGTATGGGCCTGGGGCAATAATCTCTACAACGATCTTGGCCCGCAGGTACAGGACGTGTACGACAACCGTGATGTGCCCGTGCAAGTGACCGGCTTGTCCGGGGTGACCCAGATCGCGGCGGGTGGGAGTTTCGGCATGGCCATCCAGACCACGGTGAAACTAGGGTTCCTGCGGCACTCGCTGTGGACCTGGGGGCAGGAAACCTGGGGACAGGTCGGCAACGGCCAGCTGACGGACCCCTTCTCACCCGGCGGGGTCATCAATCCCTACCAGGTCACCGGGATCCCGGCCCCTGCGGCCATCGCGGCCGGCACCTATTCCGCGATGATGGTGGGCACCGACGGCTCGGTGTGGGGCTGGGGCCAGGACCTGTTTGGCAACCTCGGCGTCGGCAGCGGGAATGGCATCCTTTACAGCCCCACCCAGACGCTGAACCCGGGCAGCGGGATCATCCAGCTCGCCGCCGGCTACGACGACGTGCTTGGGCTTCGCTCCGACGGCACCGTGGTCGCCTGGGGGAACAACTCCAACGGCCAGCTCGGCGACGGCACCACCACCACCCGCGTGACACCAGTGCAGGTATCCGGGCTCAGCGGTGTGTCGCAGGTGTCAGCCGGCCTTGACTACAATCTCGCGGTCCACACCACCAAGGTCATCTCGCGGTAGCGCCGCTGCTGCTCTCGCGGCTGGAGGACCCCTGACGGCAGATGACGCGGTCGCTATCTGCCGTCAGGCGCTCATCTAGAAATATGGGGAGGTATTCCCTATGGAGTCCGAGGTCCGCCGATCGTAGTGTCGGAGCCGTCAGGGACTGAGGAGGCCATATGCCCGACCCCGCGCTCTCACTTGTCAAATCTCACGCATCGCAACAGCGCACCGGCCGAGTGACACTACTTGAGCGGAAGACGGCGCTGGATGCACTGGCCGAGCTTGCCGGGCAAGCGCGCAGCGGTGACGGCCGGCTCGTCCTGGTCGAAGGCGAGGCGGGTGTGGGCAAGTCGGCCCTGCTGGAGCAGTTCACGCATGACTTGCCCGACTCACGTCTTCTGTCGGGCGCCTGCGACGGGATGTTTACGCCGCGGCCGCTCGGTCCGCTCTTCGACATCGCGCAGCAGGTACACGGCCGCCTGCACTCGCTGTGCCGGGCGAACGCGTCCCGGGAGGAACTCTTCGACGCGTTCCTTGCCGAGCTGTGCGAGCCTGGGCCGCTGCCGGTCGTCGTCATCGAGGACGTGCACTGGGCCGACGAGGCCACCCTCGATCTGCTGGGCTTTCTCGCGCGGCGGATCCGCGGGATCGCGGTGCTACTGATCGTGAGCTACCGCAACGACGAGCTGGCCGACGCCCATCCGCTGCGCATCGCTCTCGGCCATCTGGCCGTCCAGCGCTGCACGAGGCGCCTTCGGCTCGCTCCCCTCAGCGCCCAGGCCGTCCGGATCCTGTCGGCCGGCCGCGGGGTCGACCCGGCCGAGCTGTACCGGGTCACCGGCGGCAATCCGTTCTACGTCCGCGAGGTGCTGGAGGCGGGCCTGGGCGAGGTACCGGGCTCGGCCCGCGATGTGGTCCTGGCGCGCGCCGCCCGCCTCGGACCGAAAGCACGGGAGACCCTTGAGGCCGCGGCCCTGATCGGCGGCACCGTCGACGAGCGGCTGCTACGCCACGTCGTCGCCGGGCCCGAGCTGGCCGAGGTCATCTCGTCTGGACTGATGGCCGGGCAGCCGGTGCTGCGTTTCCGGCACGAGATCGCGCGTCAGGCGATCGAGCAGGCGGTCCCGTCGGCCGGACGTTCCGAATTCCATGCTCGGATACTGCAGGGGCTGCGCACTCTCGGCTGTGACGATGATGCCCGGCTGGCCTTTCACGCCGACGACGCCGGCGACGGCCCGGCTGCCCTGGAGCATGCTGCGCGGGCCGGTCGTCGCGCTCGCACGCTGGCATCCCATCGCGAAGCTGCCAGGCAGTTCGAACGCGCGCTGCGTTTCGCCGACGGCGAGGCGCCGGCCAGCATCGCGGCCCGCTGGATCGAGCTCGCGACCGAGCTGTCGATGATCGATCGCTGGCCCGAGGCCGAGACCGCCTACACGCGAGCGCTGGAGAACTGGCGGGCGGCCGGCGACCCCCTCGGCGAAGGCGACACGCTCCAGCGGATGTGCGCGGCGCTGTGGCGGCTGTGCCGCGGCGACCAGATCCTCGCCGCAGCCGGGGCCGCCGTCGCCATCCTGGAACCGCTCGGCCCCACGCCGGAACTCGCGGCGGCGTACGCCTGCCTCGCCGCGTTTCAGAATCACCCAGGGCGCGGGGACGTAGTCGTCCCGCTCGCCCAGCGTGCCCAGGAACTCGCGGTCAGATTCGGCGTGCCTGCGGTGCAGAGCCGGGCCGCGACGACGGAGGCGCAGGCTGTGTGGCTCGCGGGCGGCGAGTGGGAGCCCGTGCTGCGCCGCGCGCTGTCGATAGCGCTCGAGAACGGAATCGAGAACGAAGCCGGATTCGCGTACACCAACCTGCACGAGCAGCATTGCGGCAACCGGGACTACGCCAAGGCTGACCCGTACTTCCACGACGGCGTCGCCTACTGCGAGGACCACGATCTCGGCACCTACTACAACTGCCTGTGCGGCATACGGACGTCAACCCTGGAGCGGCTCGGGCGCTGGGACGAGTCGGTGCGAATCGCCGAGGCCCTCCTCGCCTCCGTCGCCTCGCCGGTGAATCGCATGATCCCGATGACGAGCCTGGCCATGGTCGCGGCCCGCCGCGGCGAGGGGGATGTATGGCCACACTTGGATGCCGCGATGACCGCCGCGGACGGATCGACCGGATATATGTATATCGGCGCCGTCCGATTGGCCCGGGCCGAGGCCCGCTGGCTCGAGAGCGATCTGACCGGGGCGCGGCAGGAAGCCGAACTCGCGGACGACGCCTTCACTGACGCCACGGATCCCTGGCTCAACGGCGAGATCGCGGTGTGGCTGCGACGCACCGGATCACCCCGGACCAATCAGCGCGAACTGGCCGAACCCTACCGGCTGCAGCTCACCGGAAACCAGCGCGAGGCAGCCGAACTGTTCGATGCGCTGGGCTGCCCCTACGACGCGGCGCTCGCGCTGCTCGATGCGCCTGACGAGCTGGCGCTGCGGCGAGCGCTCGACGTCTGCAGCACGCTCGGGGCCGTCGCGACGGCGCGGATCATTCGGCAGAAGATGCGCTCGCTCGGCATCCGATTCGTTCCGGCCGGGCAGCGAACCGCGACGCGCGAGAATCCGCTCGGCCTGACCCGACGCGAGCAGGAAGTGCTCGAATTGCTCTGCGATGGGCGCACCAACGCTGGCATTGCCGCCAAGCTGGTGATCTCCCCAAAGACAGTCGACCACCACGTCTCGTCGGTATTGGCCAAACTCGGCGTATCGAAGCGCACAGAGGTAGCCGCCGCGATGCAGGCTGCAGCCACAAGCGTGCTATCGCCTATGCGATAAATCCCACCCAGCTCGGACCCGCTGAAACTGGCTGGTGGGCGCAACTGGGTTCGAACCAGTGACCCCTCGCTTGTAAGGTGAATTTCCTTTGTCGCAGGACGTCGCCTGCCGTCGGCTGATATGGCATCTACCTGCGACAATCGTGGCTAGTTGTAGCCCGATGACTCCTCGCGTCTGCGGTCGTTGGCTCTTGGTTTGGCTCTTGGATCTCGCCACCGGATACAACTACGTCGTAGGCCACTAGCTCACGGTGCGGCGCTGGGCGCAGGACACCGCCACCACATCTTTGGGGCCGGACCTCGATAACTGTGGTGACACTCCCACACCGCCGGGGATTACACCTGACTGGCGAACCGCCACAGCAGGTGCAAATGTGGACGGGCGCGCCGCATCCATCCCACCCTCCGATGGACATCAGAACATGATCTGAATAGACTGGGGGCATGAGTGCAGCGCCTTCCGACGCGGTGACGTTCTCCGACTTGTCGCGCAACCCGCGTGCAGTGGCGGAGCGGGCAAGGCAGCTGGGCCGGCTGCGGGTCACCCACCGCGACGCCCAGGACTTCTACCTGACCGCCGCGGACCGGGAGGAGGAGCGGGACGAGAACCTGCTGACCGCCGCACAGGTGTTCGCCGCCCTTGCCCGCAGCGAGTCCGGTGAGCGGGCCGTGTCCTCGGCCATAGCCGAGGTGTTCCCGTGGGTCCGGCACCTGACCGCCGCCGAGCGCGGCGGCTTCGCCGAGGAGCTGATCGCCGCGCTGTCTGATGCGGCCGAGCTGGCCATCGACCGCACTGCGCATGAGGTGATCGCCGGATGGCGGGCCACCGCGCGGATCAAGGCTGATGAGGGCCTCTACCGGCAGGCTCTCGCCCCGACCCAGGGTGACTTCGGCCCCGTCCAGGCCATCGGGTGAGCCCGCGCCGCGGAGACCGGGTCACCGTCCCGCCGCCGCAGGAGCAGTGGGATGTCCGGTTCGGTACCGGTGGCCGCAGATCGGCGGCGCCTCCGGTGAAGCCAGCCGCGGCGAGGGCGCGGACCATGGACCGCAGGGCCCGGACATACAAGACGACCGTGCCGCCGGAATCCGCGGTCCCGTGCGGGTGGATCAGGTCCCCCAGGCCCGTAGCCAGGTCACGGGCCAGACGCGGGCTGGGCAGGTCGTCCAGGTGATACTCGGCCCGGCGGCCGTCGCTGAACACGCACCTGATGCTCAGCGGCGCGTCGATGACCATCGCCGGCATCAGGCCCCGCCATCACTGGGATCGCCGTTGAACTCTTCAGCGGCTTCCCTCTCAGCCCCGGTATCCCCGGCGAGCCCGGCTGCCGCCCCAGCGCCCTCATATGCCTGCCGGTAGATGCGGGTGGTGTCAAGGCGCCGAAGGTACTTTTCCGTGGTCAGCACGGTCGAGTGACCAAGAAGGTCACGCAGCACCAGCAGCGGGTCGGCCTTGGACAGGTAAAACACCAGCGCAGCGTCCGCATCGGTGTCGGCCACCACCCGCGCGGCCTGCCGGTAGTGCCCGGTGACCAGGTATTCCAGGGTCCTCATTGAGAAGCCGCAGCCGGTGGGGATTCACGTGCGGGAACCGCGGCTCGAACCGTGCCCGGAGCCGGTCAGAGGTGCGCTCGAACACCGTGGCCCAGGCGGTGAACGGGCCGCCGCCGTTCCTCACTGCCAGCAGGCACGAGGCCCCGTCCGGGGCGACCAGGCGGCGCCGTTCGGCAGGCGTCAGCGTGGCCCACGGGCGCCGGATGCCGTTGACCCGGCCGCCCCGGGCATCCGGTTCGGTCACCAGCAGCGGCTCGCCCCAGCGCCGCGGCGGGCGCCATCCCGAGCCGGCGGCCGCGGCCGCCCGGTCCAGCTGGAGGTAATCGTGCAACCCGGCCTGGGCCTCATACGAGGTCCACGTGGTCCGGTGCTTGCGGCCCTTGGTGATCCCGGCCGGCACCGGGAACGGGATCGGCACGATCGTGGGCGACGGCGGCAGCACCGGTATCTCCCAGGGCAGCAGGTGCGTGAACTCAGCCAGCCGCAGCCCGGTGGACAGCGCGAGATCGCCGATCGCCGCGTTACGGGCCAGTTCCCGCCCGGCGAACCCGGAGTCCCGCGACCCGTTCGGGGCCAGCCCGCGCAGCCCCTTGCGGAACAGCTCAGTGAAATCAGGCTCCAGGTACCTGATGGTCACGTGCGGCTTCGGGGTGCGGCGGACCGCCAGGTTCACCCGGATCTCCCGCCCGGTCCCGGCGAACAGCGCCCGCGCCGAGCGGTAGGTGAACGGCTCGGCCGCCGCATAGCCCTCCGCGATGGCCCACCGGTAAAACAGCGACAGGATGCTCATGTGCTGGCCCCACGTCGTCGCAGCGAACCGGGCCGTGACCGGCCCCGCCGCCCGGTGCTCGGCATACCGGCTCAGCCCCGACTTCAGCCGCTCCCGCGAATCGAAGAGCCCGACGCCGTGCCCGGCCAGGAACTCCGCCCACGCCTTCACCGCCCGCGCATAGTTCTCCCACGAACTCGGTGCCGGAGCCCCGCTCGCCGGGAGCTCGCGCAGCCAGCGGTTCACCATCACCGCCGGCCGGGGCGCAGCCGGGCCGTCCTCCAACCGCAGATCGTCATCGACGAGCACGGGCATCCCCTCAGGGATCAGCGGCCGGTACTCAAGATCCCACGACTGCCAGCCCCGGGAAGAGAAAAAGATCAAGATCACGAGCGCTGACAGTAGGAACACAACACCTCTCCGCGCAACGCGAAACTCCCAGCCCGCAAGGCGTTCCGAGGGTAATCGCCACACGGGAACTAAGCGGGGAAAATGTGCCGGATCCAGTGCATGCTGATGCCCTGGGTCGCCACCCAGGGCAGGTGCCGGCCGATGCGGGTCCACAGGTGGTCATAGCGGCGGCGGGTGATCGGCCGGCCGCCGGCGTATCGTAGCAGTTGCCCGTTCGGCGGGGCATGCCGCTCCTGGCCGTGCTCGATCAGGCGGCCCATCAAGGTGGGGGAGACCGGCTGCCAGCGGACCGTCTCGCCCTTTTCCCGGAGCAGGATCAGGCACTGGTCCGGGTCCAGGTCCCGCGGGCGCAGGGCCAGCGCGCCGCCGCGGCGGCAGGCGGTCTCGGTTTGCAGCCGCAGCAGCAGCGTGTCCAGCTCCGGGTCATCGCCCGTGGTCGCGGCGACCTCGTTGATCTCCGCCAGCCGGGTATCGGGCAGCGCCCGCCGGGTGGTCGGCAGGCGGCGCGGCTTGGCCACCTTCCGCGCCGGGTTGTCCGCCTCGGCGATCAGCCCGTCATCCACGGCCCGCCGGTACAGGCAGCGCAGCGCCGCCACCAGATGCTCCTCCGCGCTGCGCCCGCCGCGGGCGTTGCGGCGGGCCACGACATGGGTCTTGACGTAGGTCATCAGCTGCCGGATCTCCGACGGGGTGGGCTCGTCCAGGCGGCGGTCGCCCCAGTGCTCGACGACCCGGTTCCAGTACGAGCCGTACGCCCGCCGGGTGCCGGCGCTGACCGCGGCCGACACGACCGGGACGTACTCGGCGAAGGTCGGGACCGGCAGGCGGTTCTGCGGGACGGCGGCCAGGTCGGCTGGGGACAGGCCCATCCGCTCCAGCAGCACCAGCGCTGCCTCCACCACAGCTTGCCGGGAGGCGTCCTGGTGCATGGCGGTCATGGCCGCTTCCCGTCGCCGCAGGCCGGGGCGTGGGCCCGCAGCGCCTGGTCCACTACCGCGAATGAGTACGCGGCCAGCGTGTCCTGGCCGGGCGAGACGGCCAGCAGCACGTGGTCGCCGGCCCGCAGCCCGCAGCGGCGGCGCAGCGCGGCCGGGATCACGACGTAGGGCCGGGACGGCACGGTGACCATGCCGCCCGGGTCGCGGCGCGCGATCATCACCCCGGCCTCGGCGGTCAGGGTCAGCCGCTCACCGCCCCGCCAGCCCAGCGCGGCGATGGTGGCCCGGTCCGCGACCCGGCCGGAGGCGTCGATGCGGCCGAACCCGTAGACCACGTCCGGGCGGCCCGGCGGGCTGGCCAGTGGCATGGGACGGCCCGCGCCGGGCTTGCCCTCACGGCGGTGGCCGCGGCCGGCGCCAGGGATAACCGGGGCAACGGGCCGGGCAGTCATGGCTGCCTCCCGGACAGGAGGCGGCTGCGCGGCCGGGGGCCGGGGCGGCCGTGAAGGACGGCCGCCCGGCGCGTGTTCAAGCGATGTCTGTTTTGGGGAGATCGCACCGGTTTGTGTGTCCGACCGGGGACTTGAACCCCCACGGAGGTGGTACATACCCGAATCGGGGATCTATCACCAGTCCAAGCTAACACAACAAGGCCTCTGCCAGCCCGGCATTTCGCAGCCGAGAAGACGCGGCAGTACGGCCCGCCTCTGCGGTCCAGTCTTGTGACCTGCGGAAACGATGAGAGTGGAGAGCCGAGGTGGAGCCGCAGGCCAGGGCTGGACTGCGGCTGCCGCATTGCGGCGCTCCATCGTCAGGCAAGAACAATGCGAGCCTCCCGCCGCTGCCCGGCAGTTCTCACAGCGCAGCCACAGCCTCGCCGACCGGCCCGGTGATCCTTACCACCGAGATGAACCCCCATGAAACCGAGATGAACCCCCATACGGCAGTCCCCGGCGGCTAGCCGCTCCAGAGCAGATCAAGAACGGTGCCTTCCGCAGGGTCGGCGCGGGACTCATTCCCACTCGATGTAGACGGGACTCATTCCCACTCGATGTAGAACTGCTCGATAGCGTCCATGATGAGGTCGCCGGGGTCCTCGCCCCGTTCCTTCATGTACAGCATCTCGTGTAGGTGCTCGACGTTCAGGAAAACGATGACCTTGCCGTCCTCGCTGTATATGGTGTTGCGCTTCTGGCGTGCTGCCTGGGTGGGGTCCTTGGTGGATACGATCAGGGCGAATCTGCCGAGCGGTTTGGTGAGGTAGTCGCGGGTCTGGTTGACTTCGTTTTTACCGAGATCGCTGCTGTCGTGCTCTATTCGAATCCTGCCTGGCGAGTGTGCAAACCGTTGCGGTCCGCCTTCGTGGTCTGTTCATACTCTTGCCAGTGCGTCCACCGCTGTGCCAGGTAGGCGCGGCGTTCATCTGACATCATGACCGAGCGTTCAAGAGCCTGCGATGGATCACCCAGAACGACCGCGCCTGCGCCCATGCCTGGACTAGTCCCGTACACGGGGGAAAACGCGTGAATGACCGGACCGCAGGCAGTCATTGTCAGGGTCATCGAGTTCCTGTGATCGTAACGCGGACGGAGCGCATCAAAGGTCATGAATGACTCATTCGCGCCACGCTGCTGGTCTCGCTTGTATCGCAGTGCCGGGGATTCGTATGGCCGCCACCAAAGTGGAACTCGGATTCACGACCGTAAATAAGCACGTACTGCGGTTCGAGCGGCCGATCCTCACACTTGTCGTCGAGGAAGAGGAACTTCTCGCGAAATATAGTCTTATTTCCGTCACGGGCAAACCATGAACGCCAGTCATTTAGCTGATCCCGCGCGTCCTTGAAATCACCACTTGGCCGTCCATCGCCCCGGAACCAGCGCTTTGAAGGCTTCTCGATCTCGATCAGTATTGGCGTGACTAGTCCAGATGATCGCGTGACCCATATAAAGTCCGGCTCGAACCTGCGACCTCTTCCGGTCAGATCAGGTTCTCGGAATACCGCACCCATATCTGATCCGTGGTGGCCGCCTGGGCCGACATCGCCACTTCCTCCCGGGATCATCGATGGATGCAGTTCAAGGAAACGTTGGACCTCATTTTCCTCAGGTTGCTGGGCAAGGAGTGAGTGCCAGGCGGCCAGGGTCATGTCGGAGTACTGCTGCCATGGAAGAGCCATAGGGCGCGCTGGGTTTCTGTCTGGCCTTGCCACGCGCTGGAAGACTCCCAGGTCCGGCTCCGGAGATGCCACGGCATCAGGGTAGTCGCGGCCCAGGCTCACAGTTGCTGCTCTTGAGGACTCAGCGGGAGCGGCCGGCCGGAGTTGCGGCTTGAACTTCACGATGACTTCGGCTGGCATGCAGCCGCGGTCTTTGACGTCGATGCCCTGGTTGCGGGCCGGTCCCGGGCGTCGGTGGAGTCCGATGCGGCGACATACAGGCTTCGTTCATCGCCCATGACCATTTCGCCCGGAGATTTCCGCCGGACGACGGCGTGGACCCTAGCCGGGGAGGGGATGCGGAGTCTGGGCGCATCATGAGCAGGCGTGCACCGGCGCTAGAGCCCGCCAGCGAATCGTCAGGCCTGGGCCGTCCAGGTGAGGCAGCCGGCGCGCTCCGCGCGCACCGGTCGCTGCACACGAGTTACTCGCGCCAAGACACGTATCATCAGCGCGTGCCGATCCTGTCTTTGTCGTTTGATGACGACTCTGAGGAACCGCTGTTTGTGTTCTCCGGCGAAGATCTGCTTATGGCACATATTGATGAGGTAGACCTTGAGTGGGAAGAGGTCGCAGAACGCTCGATCCTCGACGAGCGACGAGGCCTGGTGATCACTCAAGTCGCCGTACTGGAGAAACTGATCGATGAGTTCATTCTGTACGTCACCGACCCAGCCGACCCTGAAGGGTGCCAGCGCCGCCTGGACCGCAAAACTATCGGCCCGCGCATAGACGAGCTTGAGAAGGTGCTGAGGGAGCGTGACCTGCTGGATGCGGCAGGCGCGGAGCTGATTGCGGACTTGCGCGCGCTGGTGGACATCCGCAACGAACTCGCACACGGGATTATTTACCGTACGCTTCTTTACGTCGTACCAATTGAGGAACTCGCAACGAGGGACCTGCCGCAAGAGTGGAGAATTTACAGTCGGCGCTCTCGTACCTCGCGCCGCCTGACTACAGCCGGGCTCCGAGAGAACCTTGAAGACGCAATCGGATGCTTCACGGCGCTTATCGCATGGGGTGAGGACCTCGTTAAGCAGGCTCCGTCTCCTCAGAACTTCCGCGAACCTACCTACTTCACATCCCCGCGTGAGCAGTGAATTTCAGTCAGCTCGGTCCGTTCATCAACAGGCTTGACCTCCTCCCCCGGGCATCTCCGATCGCGCTGGGCGATTCGCTCGCGACTACCAAGCGGCTCCTTCTCGAAACGCAACGCTAGTGATGGTGCGCTGGCCTGACTGAATCACGATGGCGCTGTCAACGTCGTCCGAAAATTGAACGCGCCCCCTCTTCCAACGGGTCGTCCGGGTCGGCTAGCACGTCCGGCGCGGCCCCTGCCGATGGTTATACCCGGCGTTACATCTGGCGGAAGGCGCAGGAGAGAGCTCGCTGCTGATGCGGCCACAGGGGGAGCGGCCGGCTGCCT
>Ga0302325_10021409_pt1 | contig 13537 bp, 9 predicted proteins | sample Palsa_T0_2_FD_201948 | JGI IMG/M metagenome (GOLD analysis project Ga0302325, IMG submission 201948) | Peat permafrost microbial communities from Stordalen Mire near Abisko, Sweden - Palsa_T0_2 | ecosystem: Environmental > Terrestrial > Soil > Palsa > Peat permafrost | place: Sweden: Abisko... | reverse complement strand
CTGACAGGTGAACAGCAAGACAAGCGACAAATGCAGACAAGTTCAAGCTCAGTTGAGAAAAATGTCGGAGCCGACATTCGAGATTACGGCTATCGGGGGACGCGGACCCCTGACGTTCCTTCCTCTCACTGGTTGGGTGATATTATTCAAGAAACAGAACTGGATTTCAATAGGTAAGCATTTAGTGCTGACTTGGGATGGACGACATTGAGAGGCTACCCATACTAATACTCGTACCAGTTCAGGAGAACCATCCGGTCTCTCTGAAAGAAACCAATCCGCAATAGATTCTAAGCAATGGCACGTGATGAGTTTTCGGATTCCCCTTCCACATTGTGACACAACCCTTCATAGAGAGCAATCGAGCTACATTGTTTTTGGGGCAGCTCAATGTTTGCTTCACACATCGTCGTTTTGCGCAAATTACCGGACTGAATGTAGTGTTCATAGGAGGTTCAGAGGCACTGATGATTGATGCATTATTCGTTAGTTCAAATAAAGAAGCTTGTCCGTCATATCATTATTGTGACACCTCCCGCTCGATAAATGCCTGAATGCTTCTCCACCTTCCGTTCCATCTATACACTTATAACTCCATGCAAGTTGCCCCAAATTAACAGAACCTCCCATATTTTGTAGCCAATTACAATCCCAACACCAACGCCACGCTTAAAGATAATCCACAGTGATTTTCAACTCGAACCCCCCTCGTCAGATTTCGGGCGCCTTACTTGGAGCGGGGATGCTCATGACAGGGAGGCCATCCCAGCAGGGAGACGATGGAGTGCGAATTTGAGACGGACTGTCTCGAGAGCTCCTAGATACAAATCGTTCCCCTGTTTCCTCAGGTGGTGACACTGTCGATATTCCAGCATCTCCGTCTCGGTCTTGTTGAACAGCGGTGAGGAACGAGATAGCACCCCGCTGGTGGACAGAGTGGGCATTGAGATCATCTGGCGTATAAGGATCACTTAATCTTTGCGGTCGTGGAAAGCCTGAAAAATCTTGGCCTTGGGTCAAGCGTCTCTCCAGCGACGATTCCGGTGATCCAATGAACGTGTTCGAATCACTGTTCATTGGCCTCTCTCCCGCATCAGCATTCTCCAGCTCTTCGTAAGTTGTGGCGAGGTTGCGCCGTCTAGGTGGTGCAGGAATGACAGTTACTGGGAGTGTGCCAATACTGGCGCCCGCCTTTTTCTTCTCGCGGAGCTTCTCAGCTTGTGTGGCTGCAAAGTCTTCTAGCCTTGCTCGGACGTCCCATTTGTTAGGAGGTGGATGTCCATTGGTGGACTCTGGGATTTTCACTGTGTGTGCGGACACTTCTGGTGGAGGGCCTTGAGGTCCTCTCCGGAAGGGGTTGACCTTTGCCAAAGTCTGCCATGGATTTGGCCGATGATGGTCGAGATCTTCCCCAGGGCCCTCTTGCATCTGTTCGATGACAACTGACTTTTCAGATATCTCGCTACCATTGTCAGAGTCGTTGGGGACGGTATGAATGTCCAAGCTGCCGTTCCTTGAAGCTTCCCGCACAGGCCCGTGTTCAGGAATCGGCGTAGCTTCGCTGATTGGATGGTATCGAATAGCATATACAGTGCTCTCAGCACTTGCAGTGTCTGTTCTACTTATGGGAGTGGCTGCAGGTGGAGGGCGAATTGGCCAAAGTGGAGGACGAGATCGAGGCACTCGCTTTGTTGTTTGTTGCGCTTGCTTGCCCCGGCCTGATCTCCCAATCTCAATATCATGAGTGGTGCGTGGCCGGTATCGACTGGCGAGGCTGGCCACCCCAGGCCAGGATACTCCGTTGGAACCTGTAGATGTCCCACCGTCTCTTCCGCCCTTGCCGTCGTGATCGTCTTTGCGGTACCTCAAACTGGATTTCCATTTCAAATCTGAGAGAGGATTCACCTCCAGCATCTCATCGCCATCAAACACTTCCCGTCCAAGCACACCATCCTTCTTATCCTCTCTTTCTAGGGCCTCGATTCGTTCCACCCATTCCCATACAACGACACTTGCTGCAGCCGCTCCAACCCAGCGTACGTAATCTCCCCATCCCGCAAGGTTCGGTTTTGATATATCGAGAACGAAGAACACCACTGGTACAAGCACTGATACCAGGGAAAGTAAAGCGACCAGGCAGATGTTTCGCATCTGGGGGTGAAAGAAGGCAAACCGCTTCTTCGTGATGGCATAATAGATCACCCAAGCACCGTATAGGAGGCTTAAGGCTAGCTGGAAAAGGTAGGCCAGTGCAGGAACTGCGTCCACGAAGGTGTGTGGCCGCGAGTTGCCGTTGTATACGAATTGGTTAAGTATACTGAATAACACGTCGAGGGAAATGAGTGCAAAGGCTGTCCATTTGATGATGATCTTCTCCCTCTGGCGGGGGAACAGTCGTATCAGAGTCTGCGCTTGCGCCAACCAGAGGAAGGTATCCGAAATGACGCGAATGATCTTGAGTTCCATTCCATTTTCCACTAGATTTTGGAGTTTTTGTGCATCCATGTAGCCAGTCTCGTATTGTGATTCGGCAACCTTGAATGTATCCGCAGTGGCAATGGTGAGGGAGATCGCAACCGTCAACGCTGCGACCTTTTGCAGCCATGGTCGTCCACCGATTCCAATGCCTGCATCACTTCCCGAAGGACCATTTGTGAAGCCTCGTCGGCCAAGAACAACCGCACCCTGGTGTAAGAACGTCCGAGGAGTTATCAGGAGCATGATTACGAGCATGTACGCAATCACCGTGGTTGCTGCCAGCGCGTAGAGTTCGGGAAGAGTCGAGGCATAGAATGGGTCTCGAAGGGAGGAACCGCTCATGCTGGTGAGCAGTATGTCGCTCGACCCAGTGCATTCCGGTTTGAATGTGGCATCCGATGTGAGGGTCAGGATGTCCGACACCCCGAGGGTCAAGACACCATGGGAAGGAAGCGTAAATGGCGTGCAATGTACCTCTGAAGTGATCACTGAGGTCGGATTCGGTCTCGCGATATTGATAATCTGTCGCTCTTCCATCTTGAAACGTCACGGCCCTGCCGTAATATTCAACAAACTTGTTAACGGGAGTATTGCGACATCGTGGTCTTTCGGTTGCAGATATGAGGTTGTCGCCCGTGAGGTTCGAGTCGACGTAGTCTTTAACCGCTGTTGGATAGATGCAATCTGCCTTGGGGAGGTAAGAGTTTGTTCGAGGATCAAAGAGATGTGTCGTGCGTTGCTTTGGCGTTCAGCTCGGGACTGGGAGGGGAGTCGGCTTGAAACTTGTGGTGCTCGTAAACTAGTGGGCCGTTTGCCTCTACCAGCTATGCCTGAGTGGTAGGCTCGATGCGTATTGAACTTCCCGGAAGCAAATGTGCGGTGTCAACATCCGAAGACAGAGTCCCCAACTGGGCGCAGTTGTACCGTGCCGTGAACTAGATAATTGTCGCATTCATCAAGACGGACTGGCGTGAGTTGCCACCCCATACGGCCAAGGCTTTTAACAGTCTTGGGAAAGCTTGTGCACAACGCGCCAACGACTTCCATGCCCAGACAACAAGAGAACTCGAATGCTTGACTCTCTAGCGGAGGTCTCGTTTGGGGAAGAGTATGGGACCTGATTGTTAGAGAGCGGACGCTTACGATTGGATTTATTCGTCCCTGGTGAAGAAAGTTCACACACGCGACTATTGTTTCATATCGACAACTCAGGCCCTGTGAAAAAGTAGAAACGAGGACTCGCCTGTGGTTGGGACGGAATTTAGTTTTGTCTATTTTTCTGAGGTCAATATGGTGAGCTTACCGTACACTGCATTTAATCGGAATTCGCGTTTTGCCACGGAGTTTGAGGGAGTAACACACTATGAGCACCGAGAGCATATGTAACCCATGAGGAATTGAGGAAGTAAGCTTCAGACGAAAGGGTCACCACAGTCTCCTTTTCATCAGATCGTCAAAATTTCCTAGGCGAAATTCTACTACAAAACGATTTAACTGCCGTCCTTGTCGTGTGATCATCGTACCTTTCCTCCAATATCATGGCATCTCAAAAGTCGCGACGATGGCCCCTGTGGTCATCCAAGAAGCTGGCGGGCCCGAAAGCCTCAAGCTCCAACAGTGGCCGAAGCCTGTTGCATTCATTTGGCAGGTCCTCATTCGTGTCAAGGCATTTGGACTGAATCGTTCAGAAATGTTCACCCAACAGTAAATGGATAGTACTCGAGTAGCTATTCCGTGGTACTGGAACCATTCTCCAATTGTATCAAGCTTGGAAGGGACACCATTGTATAAGTTGCATTTTCTTCAGTAAAGTGAGATTCAAGGCACATTCATAGATCACTGACATGAGTACGGTGCAGAGGATACTCGCCAGGCGTCAAATTTCCCCGTGTTCTTGGTATTGAGGCAGTTGGCCTGGTGGAGGAGTCGCCAGGAGGATAATCCAAGAACGACGATATTGTGGCCACAGCGATAGGTGGAATGGGACGGGAGGCTATGCTGCCTATACCTGCGTGCCCACAAGCCAAGTCCAAGTCATTAAGCCAAGGATCTCTTGGGAGCAGCTTGGTGCTCTCCGGAAATGATCCAAACTGTGGGGCTCTCTCTTCAAGTCTCTGCAGCTGAAAAGGAATGACAGTTTGGTCTGCTGCTGCTCTTGCTGAAACTCTTTGCGCTTCAGACGCGGTGACTACTCGTAGACCAGAGCGAGAGGTAATGCTACTGGCCAACAGAGCCATCAAGGTATTCATGATGGAACTTTTTGCAGATGGGGTTCGGAAGAGGCATCCCCAAGGATTCAGTAAGATTCTCGACCTGGTAATGATCTCTCAAGCTTCTTTCAGCGCTTCACTTGTCCAAACTGCTCATGCGCGTTCACTTCCCTTCCTTTCAATTGTCCCTCGAGATGAGGAACATTCAATTCTTCCCTTTCCAGATGATTCGCACGTTCTTGTACATCCAACTCTTTCTTTCCCATACTTGACATGTTCTGAACATTCAAGTTTCGCACCTGCTCCAAGTCCTATGAGTTCTTGCTTGAACGTTTAGGTTCCTGTCTTCGCAAGATGTACGGACTAATTGCGGGACATTCAAGTTCTGTCACTTCCAAATGTCCCTCGAGTCTTGTGGACACTCAACTCTTATATGAGGGATGCTAACCCGAGGCTGTGCAGGTAGGCGTAGCGGTTCTCGAAGATACCCTAAATTGTGTAGAGAACACGGAACCATTTGCGGCAGGGAATTTGCAGTCGGGAAGGTAAAGAATCTCACTTCCCCACTGCTGGCTGCATCTCGTTGGACTTGATATTGTCATTGCCTCTACTCTTAATGACCGGGACTACACCTTCATCATAGAGGATCATAGATAAATTGTACTCCAGCACGCCACGGAAGTTTATGGAGACACCACTGATTGAAATTGCACAACGAGTAGCAGAAGGGACTTTGAAGATTCCGATCAAGACATTTTGCCTGGATCAGATCGTGGAGGCTCATGTAGCTATGGAGGAAAATACCCGCTGGTGCAAAGATTGTGATTCTTGTATGATGCAAAGATAAAAATGTGAATAAAAGCCGCAGTGCATTGGAAAGACGTGACGCTCGACTCGCACGCGATGAAGAATTCCAAGGCCGCAACAGCGCAAGTCGACAGTTTACGGTAAACGCTTGACTTCCATCTCGTGACAGTTCGGGAACTCCTTCGCCCTGAATCAGATTGGAATAAGTTGGCGGACAAGAATATATTGGAATCGGTCTTAGGCTTATTATTAGATATTCCTACCTCCCTCCCGAGCTGAGATGGCCTTGAGCGGTCTGCTATTCGTCAGGATTACAGCAATCAAGTGTCATCATGCATCCCGGCCAGGGCCAGGGACCACCCCTCTCATCCTCATTGGCAGCATGCCTCACAAAGGAGGTTCAGGATTGGGACACTCCACAGATAGAGACAGAATTGGTCGAGGTGAGAAAAGTAGCATCAGAAATTCAAGAGGATGGGACTTCGAGTGCACGGTCACGGGAGTTGGATTTAAAATTTATGGGACAGAGACGCTACCTAGCGTCTTGTGGCTTGAACTACCTCCTTTTAGCCCCTGAGCCTCCTTGTTTCAAGTCAGATATATTGAACTAGAACAACAATTCCACTCACTTTCTTTCTCATCAGCCTCTCCACGACTACGCAGGCCATAGTCGTTCCCTATCGCGCTCTTGTGAAGTTTCCTGGCCGGCGAGCGACGACGGCGACGCCGGCGACAACGGCTCCAGCGATCATTCTACATTCCTGGAAAACAACTGCCATTTGCGGCGACGAAGCTGCTATCACTCCTTTTCAGCGCAGCGCTGGGATGTGGTGACTGTTACGACCTCTGTGCATATCAGGCAGGATAGATACAAGTTGTTTGGCATACGTGCGGAGTCTTGCACATCAATCGCGCGGTCGAACACATTCCTCCTCGATCTTCGGACGTCGATGCTGTTAAGGAACAATGACACGACCAGAGATTATACGAGCAGGTACTAGCTATTCTACTACTGACAAAACTGGGATGAGATTGCTAATCCGTGTCCATCCAGACTCGATTGATCTGCAGGATCAGAATTCCCCTTCGGCGCAAGACCACTCGCGACAGCCTACACATCCAGCCCCTCTTGGTGTTGGACCTCCAGCTCCGCATCAGGCAGAAGCATTGCGAGAAATAGCAGCGGAGGCTGCTGAGGAAAACCATCGAAGTCCCCGGGTATCGAAAGAATGGACAACCGGCGATGTACAGCAATTGCAGCGGTACGGGGACGACTTGGCGGCTGGAGTATCAGCGAAGCTAAATGGCGACAACCTCCAGAAGCAAGATAATTTAGCTGTTGCGCAGAATGGCGGATTGACAGGATCGACAGCTGAGGATGCGGAAATGGCAGATGCAGAGGGTGACGACGGGATGGATGATGACATGATGGACAAGATTTCAAGCTCCCCGTCCATCGATGATGGTGGGTATCCCTTTCCGCAGTTGTGGCCTCAGCGTTCCGATTCTCTCATTAGAGGCGCCCCAAGAAGACCTCAATCGTTTTCACAAGCGTGTATCGAAAGCTCTTCGCCATTTGTGGAGACGCCAGAGCATTTTCCGTTGCAGATAGCGCCTGAACAACTCGACAAGGACGAGATTCAAGGCTACGAAAAACCAACATCTCAGCATCATCATCTTCTGGGTGAGTATCCGGGCCACATTGGAGAGACTGGATCAGGTCACGACAGACATGAGAATGACCCTCGCTCAACGGACTCCCTTCAATCGTTCATGGAGCGATATGATCGACATTCCCAACATGATGAATACTACGACTTGACTTATTATTCCGATGAGGATTTCTCCCGTCATTTTGGGGCCCTTTGTGAGGAGGATGAAGGTGGGCTGATAATTGAGAACGAATCCGGAGACTGCTCACCAACACCAGTTACTAATGGGCTAAAGAATTATGCAGTCTCTCCAAAAGGTGCCAACGATCAGCCCGAGGATGAGAAAACCCGTGACGAGCCACAGGCTGACCTGGAAGCACCGCTTCGAACAACCGGGAGCGAGAGGAACGATACCATGACCGTGGCCTATGAAAGTTCGGATGATGAAGATGATGATTATGAGATTCCTTATGCTGCTGACGCTAGATTTGTTGACTCAGGATGGGGTGGAGAATGCTTACAAGATATAGAGGACATCGATTTCGAATTCGTCTACGCCTTACACACTTTCGTTGCAACTGTCGAGGGGCAAGCAAACGCCACCAAGGGCGACACAATGGTTCTCTTGGATGACAGCAACAGCTATTGGTGGCTTGTGAGAGTAGTCAAAGACAGCAGTATCGGTGAGTCAATGAGTTAGGATGGTGATTTCGACTGTGTTCTGAATCCTGTGATAGGTTATTTACCTGCAGAGCATATCGAGACACCGACTGAGCGTTTAGCACGTCTCAATAAGCATAGAAATATCGACGTACGTGCAGCCTGCAAACCAGCGAACGTCCAGACTAATCAATGTAGCTCACTTCGACCATGCTTGGTGACCAAGCTGAAAAGTCCAAAAATCCCCTTAAGAAAGCCATTCGGAGAAGGAACGCCAAAACAGTTACCTTTACGGCTCCAACCTATGTCGAAGCCTCAGATATTGACTACTCAACTGAGGAAGAGGACGTTGAGGGAGATTATTATGGTCAGAACGGACAAGAACAAAACGGGGACCAACAGGAGCCTTCAGTCGACGAGGAAGAAGCTGCGACAGTTGAACCGCTAAAACCCCGAGCCGAAATACGCGAGGTTAAGTCAGACTCGGCGGAACCAGAAGTGAAAGTCAGCACCGATGCTGCCAGGACCAGCGATGAAATATTCGAAGGAAAGTTAGAAAGCAAGTCCCGTAATGGGACCGTGCGAAACACAGATTCATTCTTCAAGGATGATACTGTGGAGACCAGGAAAATCACACTCACGCCAAACTTGCTGCGTGATGATTCGAGTACATCAACGAGGACTTCCAACGAATCCAAAGAGCTTAAACAACGGCCTAGTCTCGACAGACTCGAGAAAGATTCTCCAGAAAAGGGCAAAGATAAGAAGGACCGGAAGGATAAGAAGGACAAGGATAAGAAGCCGGGCATGCTCAGTGGCCTTTTCAAACGTAAGGAAAAGAAATCCAAGGCCATCGATGACGAGATAGACGAGGTCCTAGCCAGCAAACGCTCGGCTGAGCACTCGAGAGCTTCACCGGTACCCAGCAAGGATTCAGAGGAGCTGGTTGCCGTGGAAGAGTCAGCACCTGTACAGACACAAGATATGCAGAGGCAGCCAAGCAAATTACAGAAGCAGCCGCGGACCGATATCTCACCAAATCGGAAGCAAGGGCAAAACAGAGAGCCCAAGATTATGGAGCCTCAACAAGCTCCCGCCCCAGAACGAGCGACTCCTGCGGAATCTGTGCAAGCACCTTCAATGCGCCTTGTTCAGCCTGAACGCTCACTTGAAGAACAAGGGCGGGAAGGTCAGATTCAAGGACTTGCGCCTGTGCTGGTGGCTCCCAAGGAGCAAAAGTCTGTTGGTGCTATTTCGAAGATTCTTCGATCTGCAAGCACAAATACTTCGGAACCCAAGCCTGTCAAGGCGAAAAGGGCCAAGTCCCGAGTTGAATTGGATGACTTCGATTCATCGACGGAAAACTCACCTGTCGAAGAACCTACTCGAGCACTGAACAAACAGATCCAGCGTCCAATACCAGGTAGCTTTCCGGATAGCTATACTTCGGCCATGGAACGACCCAATCCCGCGGAAGAAAGATTGTCTGAGTCTCCCGTTCAAATATCTCCGGTAACATATTCTCAATCATATCCGCCACCTCTCATGGTCGATACGTCAAGTCAGGAAGAACCACCTTCCCCCGTATCCTCGCCTTCACCAGAACTGATCGATGCAGAAGATGCTCGGGAGAAGAAGGGTGCTGGGAGTTCAACTACATCGACGTCGACCCCAACGTGGAGCGATGCTCACCTCAGAACCTTCTTTGACGATGACGCGGATATTAAAGACCTACTGGTTGTGGTGTATGATAAGTCAGGGGTGGTCCCTGCGGGTCCTGACCACCCAATAACGGGCAATCTCTTCAGGGAAGAGAACGCGAAACTAGCGGACATCACGACTGTAAGACAACCTTATTCTCATATAAAAGCGCCTTGCTAACAAGCTCCAGAGACTCGATGGCATGCTCGGGGACTGGCTTGCACGGAAGATGAGAGCTCAGGCCTCGAGATGAAAACAGCATCCAGGCTTTAAATGATCAGCATGACATGATAATGAAGGTGGAGAGGCGTATCGTATCTGGAGTACGGCTTGGAGTATCGTGGACTGGGTCAGGCGTCAAATTTCTCGATACCATTTTGTGTGTTTTAACGGTCTTCTGGTAAACAAGGAGACCCTAAATACAAGTATTTCTGCTCAAATGGAGATGTGTCATACTTGGTCCGGCCCCTGTCACAAAATAAATGGCCCGAGGATCAGCGTGAACCTTGGAATTATGAGAGCACTCTGCCGAAGTGGCACTTGACTGCTGATCGTCAAAGTGCTAAAACCTACTATGTATGAATTATTCATTCATAGCAGGAGGTAAATGGGTCCTAGAGAGGCTATTGTTCTGACATTCCCAGCCAATATTTGGTCTTCTATTATAAGAAAAGTCTCTTGTCCATTTATGCCCTAGCGCGCAATCTGTGGATTGAGGTGAGGGTCGGGCGCGTCTAACGGGGGGTGGAACACTTCGACGTCTGCTGCGAACCACCAACTACCGCCCCATCGCAAAGCTTCACACTGGCTCCTCCTATCAGCATGGCCTTCGAGTCGGGGACAGCGTATCCAGAATCTGATGCTGACGACGAGTACGAGAGAAGCGTTGCTGACAGCTCCCCCGTCCTGGCCAGCGATTCTGAAGCAACGGAGTCGGAGGGCCTCAGTTCGAACGAGCACACACCAACCACCTATGGCGCTCACAGCTCTGGAGACCGGCTACCGGAGACGATCATAACAGAATGGACGGCAGAAGAGTGCGCGGATTTCGTGAGTAGTTTAGGGCTGCGACAATATGGAGATCAATTCCTAGGTAGCCTCCCTGGCCTCGTGAAGACAATTCGAGTTGGCACTGACCTGAGCAGAAAACGAGATTGTCGGCGAGGCATTAGTAGCATTGCAACATGACGATCTGAAGCAGATGGGGGTGACGAGTGTTGGGCACCGACTCACGATTCTCAAGAGCGTCTACGACATCAAGGTCAAGCAGGACATTCCGATAGAGAGCGACCACTATGTTCCGTTATGTAAGTGTATTCCTTGTCAATGGCATACGCACCTATTGACTTTTGTTAGCCGCGGATGCGGAGGCACAGTATGCAACGGCGACGCTAAAGGATATAAAGCAACTGGTGGAACAACTGCGACTACGGGACGAGCGATTAACGATAGCTGAGAACGAACTTCGCAGGATAACTAACGAATATTCTCGGCTCAGGGAAGACTTGCTGCCAGTGTTTCGAATGGCAAAGGAGGGACAACCACTGCCTTATCCAGCCAATGGAGATTCCAACCAGACGTCCTTCTACGATGCTTCGAATACCATCTCCCCACCTGCGCCAACCCCTTCATCGATACAATCTAGTAGCGGGCTGTCGAGGAAGTTCTCCACCAAAAAGCTCTTCTTCGATCAAAAAAGCTCATCTCCTACCTATTTACAATCTGAAAGATCACTGATGGAGCAAGCCCTTGACCCGGCAAATGCCGCAGAGAGAGCTGTTCTTTCATCATCTCATCTTGCAGCGATGAATGGAGGCTCTCAGCCTTCGACATCCCCAGGGCACCCTTCACCGAATCAGCCCTCGCCAACTTCTCCGCCAACCCTTAGTGGCTCTACACTGGCTTCACGCTCCTATCGCGAAGGACAGCCAACGCCAGGGCGGAGCAGCTTCCCCCAGAACGACAACGACCAATACCAAGGATCAACATACTCCCGCGACAGCACGAAACCGGCACCCTCGCGGCGAGGAGCACAAACACCTGCACTCGATACGCCTTCCTCTGGTGGCTCGGTTGAGATATTTAAATCTTTCAGAGTCAGTATGGAGGACCCTTGTTACAAAGTTCTCCCTGCAGCACTCAAGAAATATAACATCAACGCACCATGGGAACAATATGCATTATATATTGTCTACGGCGATAAGGAGCGCTGTTTGGGGATGGAGGAGAAACCACTGATTCTCTTCAAGCAATTGGACAAGGAGGGCAAGAAGCCCATGTTCATGTTAAGGAAGATAAATTCTGGAGACGGGCAGCCAGGGGAGGGTCCAGGCAGCGCTGGGCTGAGTAATGGGCGAGGGGTGCAGGCGACATACGATCCTCCTGGGGGCATCATATAATCTCCATCTACCAACTGGTCACGTCATTTAGGCTGCTCTTCTATAGGTTCTGGGATGGAGTTGTGCTTTGCTTAAATGTTTGCATAGCGAAAGGAAGCGAGGCCTCGAGATCTAGACGGCATGCGTTTCTTTGCGGTCTGTGGGTCAGTCAAATCTCATGTGATATACTTATTACCTGTACGAAATTGGGACTATGTTCTGGAGGGAGGTTCGGTGACAAGCAAGCGGGATTCCCAGGGTTTTCTTTTTAGGCAAGGACAATGAGCGGCTCGATGCAGGCTCTAGCTGACTAATTTCTCGCATCTGGCGTAAAATCTACATGGTTGGAGTGATAGTTCTGGTGCTGTTTCTTATTCTCGGATGAAGGCAAGAGGCTATCCGTAGCTATTGTGTGGAAGCCATGTCTTTGGTAGCAAGCGAGCATTAAGGCACGAGCTGATGAGGTCTACGAATAATTCGAACGATGAGGTGTTTTCCATCGACACTTTTGCTCAAACATCCCATCGTGTGTTTGTTATTTATTTCTTTCCCACCACGTTGACCAACCCCTGCTCCGTTGGAAGTCCTGCTACTTAATCTTCGTTGATAGCGAGCCCCGCCACGAACGGACTGCTTACATTTGAGTAAGCCCCAGTCATTTCTAGGGTAGAGTAGCGTTGTGCAACTTGGCTTGCTGCAGCTGTCAGAACTTAAACCGGTAGTTCGTGGAAAGACAGGGGTCGATGAAGATAGTAGCAGTAGCAATGCATATTTTATCTGTAAATGTGACAATCAGGTGCTCGAGGTAGACAACAATCAAGTTTTATTCACTAAACATGAAACAGAATGGATTACTTCGCAGGCTAGCAGGCATGACATGTCAACAAATGAGAGCCAAAGATGTCGAGAGCAGTCAAAACTTCTTAATTCATTTCTAGATCTGTCATGATAATCATCAGTCATTCGCCCCCTGCAGTAAACGCCCATCTATGCAATGCTCTTGAACGCCAGATCTCACTTTGGTATCATTACATCAAAAGAACACTGATCTCTCTGAACAAAAAAGTTAGCGGTTGCATAACTTGGCCGGAGGGTTCTTACTTTTTTGCATCTTCTTGCCACTGGTTCCGAGCCCGGAAAAGAATCCGGAGGATGAGGCCGCTCCATTGCCAGGCGCTTGTAAATACGGGCTGTTTTGCGGCGGCCTTTGAGCTGGTGCTTGTGCGCCACCTAGCCAGCCACTTCCTGCCGCAAAGCCAGGTGGCCCTGGGGTGCTTAAAGGTCTCGAAGGTGCGGAATAGAACTGCTGGGGTGGCTGCGGTCTAGGTTGATATCCCAACTGCTGCTGAGGTTGTTGCTGAGGCCGGGGTGGGGTAGGAGGTACACCTCCCATACTAACAACACCATATTCCTTTCGGAGCCTCTCTGTCTCCTTGGCAACTTCCGCATCCCGCTTCTTGCGGGCTTTTTCCTCATCGTCCAGCATCTTCTTGATACGCCGTTGCTCGTCCCGTTCTTTTCTCTCACGGTCTCTCTCTTCTCGTTCGACGAGCTTCTTCAATCGCTCGGTCTCGGCATCAATCTCCCACTGCGTTCGAGGATCTGCTGCTGGTGGCCTAACATTCACTGGGGACGGCCTTTGCTGAGGAAG
>Ga0302325_10021408_pt1 | contig 13537 bp, 9 predicted proteins | sample Palsa_T0_2_FD_201948 | JGI IMG/M metagenome (GOLD analysis project Ga0302325, IMG submission 201948) | Peat permafrost microbial communities from Stordalen Mire near Abisko, Sweden - Palsa_T0_2 | ecosystem: Environmental > Terrestrial > Soil > Palsa > Peat permafrost | place: Sweden: Abisko... | reverse complement strand
CAGGAGGCCGCTTGGCGGCCCAGGGACGATTACCACCGGCACGCGGCGGAAATCCTTCCCGGCGACCGCTCGAAGGCTGACCCGGAGCTGTGCCCCTTAACCGGTCCCCTCCTGATGCGCCGCTTGGTCCACTTCTCGGTCTGGGCCGAGGCTTTTGTCCTTCCCGGAAAGGCGAACGGCTGCGGTCCCTGGCGTGCGGAGGACGGGGTGCGGATCCATCACTGGGTCTAGCACTGGGTCTTGGACCAGGCCTCGGACTGGGTCGCGCCGAAGGAACCGGCCGTTCTCGTTTTTCTGATCCAGCCCACCCAGCCGCCCGTTTGTCTGGCCGCGTGTCCGGTCGCCCCCGGCCACGCGTGTCTGGCCTCGCTCCTGTGCGGGGAACTCCCGCTCCCCTGCCTGGTTCAGCAGTGGTTCTTGGCGGGAAGCTGCGTTCCGGCGGACGTGAGGGCCGCTTACCCGCAACCCTTTCTGGCCGGGAGCCCCCGGTCGCGGCTGGCCTGCCCGCAGGCCGGCGCGGACCCGTCCACTCCGTTCGTGCCGAGGATGGCGCGGCCCCAGCCCCCCCAGCCCCCCCAAACCTTGGAGGCGCGCCAGGCCGGGGAGCGAAAGGAGCCGGCTTCGGAGGGCGGCTCGCCGGCGAAGCTGGGCGCATCGGCCTTGCTGGGCGGTCTGCTCTCTGAGCAGGCAACGGCCGCCGCGGAGTCTCAACCCTCGGCATTATCCCCGCAGCCGGTACCAGGGGCTCCGTACTCGCTGCCGGTAAGGCCACCAGCTCGGCGAACTCCGGCAAACCACCTTCCAGGAAGTAATACGTCTGGGCATCCATCGAAAGCGAATGGATCTGCCGCGTGGCGGCCAAGCCGCGCACCGCTTCCCGCACTCGTGAACGGGACGCCACCGGGGAAAGAAAGATTTCGATTTCCTCGCTCGAGGCGGCGTAGACCGACTGCAAATACATCGATACCAGCAGAGATAACGCGGTCACCTGGGAGGTGGCGGTGGCTGTCGCGAGCGCGTCCCGATGGCGTACCCGGAGCAGCTCCCACTGCGCCGGCTGGCCCGCGTCCGCGAACACCGGGCTGATGCGCAATGCCTGCCAAAGCTCGCACAGACCTCGCAAAACGGCAGCCTCGGTGAGCTCGCGCCCCAGCGTCTCCCTGGCCTGGGCAGCGCTGAGCACGCCTTCTTTGTCCAGCGCCTTCCACAACTCAAGCACCAGGGGAGAGACCTTGTGCCCGGAGGATTTTTGCGGCGCATGCTTCCAATCCGCATCGGCGCGCAAGCAAAGCACGTAGGGCAGCGCCTGGCTGTGGGCCAGAAAATCCGGCTGCTCGCTCACCGCGCCGAGCAGGTTCAGAGCGACCACGCTGCCGGACGCGACCAGGCGCGTCAGCAATCCCTGCGCCTGCTCGATGGCGGCCACGCTGGGTGTGGCCAGCGCGCTGCCCATGCAGGCTTCGACAAAGGAGGGCGCCGGCGCCGGCAATTGCGTGCGTCGCGGCAGATACAGGCACAGGGGATGCTGTTCCAGCCATCTCTCTGCGTCTTCGAGGGTGAGGAGGGGACTTTGTTTCTGGCGCCAGTGCGCCGCTCGTGCTGCCTGGAGCTGCTCTGCTGTCAAGATGATTCCGCGCTTTCCAAGCTGGGAAGAGTGTCGTTAAATCCGGTGAAATGCCCGCTGGATTTCTTTCCAAGCATACCGCAGGACGATGGGACGCCCATGCGGGCAACTGGTCGGGTGCTCGGTTTTGGCCAGCTCACCCAATAGCCATTCCATGCGCGCCGGATCGAGCGGGGTGTTCACCTTGATAGCCGCGTGGCAGGCAATGGAAGCCGCGATCCGGGTACGCGCCGCCTGCAGATTTTCTGCCTGTTCCGGGCTACCCGCCTGTTCCAGCACTTCCACCAGCATGCGCTCCAACGCAGAACCCTCGAGCCCGGCGGGCGCCGCCTTGATGGCGATGGTGCGCGGCCCGAACGGCTCCACTTCAAAACCATTCGCTTCCAACTCCTCCGCAATGCCGGCAAAGGTGACCATTTGCGCGGGAAGCAGATCGACCAGCATCGGCATCAGCAGCCGCTGGCGCTCCACCTGCGCCACTCTCCGCTGGCGCAATACCCGCTCGAACAAAATCCGTTCGTGGGCCACGTGCTGATCGATGATCCAGAGACCTTCCTGGTTCACCGCCAGAATGAAGGATTCGCGCAGTTGTCCCAGCGGCCGCAGCGATGCCAGGCCATGCAGGGTGGGGCTGGCGCCCGCCTCGACCGCTTCCTCCTCCGGACTCCACGCAGCCGCAGAGACACAGCCTATGGATGGGCGATGGTTGCCGTTTGCCAGCCCATTCCTCGCCATTTCATCAACGGCTGCGTTCCCCGCAGCCGCGAAAGGAAGAACACCAGCGGTAGCTACGATGGGAGCCGGGGTCAACGAGAAATCAGCGTGCGCCGGCTCCTCATCGGCGGGCCAACTGGCGGCGAGCCAACCGTCGGAAGTGGGTGTTTCCCGCGGCGGAACCTCGGGCGATGCATGCGCCACCAGCGCCGGCGTGGCGCTGGGGTGGGTCGTGAGCGCCTGCAGAAACCCCGCTGCCGGCCGCCCCAGGGTCAACTTATTGCGAATGGTGTCGCGCACAAAATCATGCAGCCAGCTGGCTTGGCGGAAACGAACCTCGGTTTTCGCCGGGTGCACGTTCACATCGACTTCTTCCGGCGGCATATCGATAAACAGCAGCACTACAGGAAAAGACGTGGGCGCCAGGATATTGCGATAAGCTTCGCTGACCGCATGCATCAGCAGGCGGTCGCGCACCAGCCGGCGATTGACGAAGCAGTAGATTGAGTTGCGGTTGAGTTTCTCGAGCTCCGGTTTGGAGGTGAAGCCGGTAATGCGCAGCCATCCCGGCGGCGGAGCCTGGTAGTCCGCGGGCCGTCTCCACGGCGGGGGCTCCGGAAGCCCCGCGCGTGCCAACTCGACTTCGGCGGCCAGCGGCAGCAACTGATCCAGGGTGTCCTGGCCGAAGATCTGAAAGATGCGCTCCGCTGCCTGCCGTACCGGGGGCGCGACCAGCAAAGCGTGCGTGGCCGAATGCAGCTCGAAGTGCTTATCCGCATGGGCAAGCGCGTAATGTGTAACTAAAGCGGTTACGTGAGCCAGTTCCGTGTTTTCTGACTTGAGGAATTTTCGCCGCGCCGGCGTGTTGAAGAACAAGTCGCGCACCGTGAGCGTGGTTCCGGCGGGCGCGCCCTCGTCTTCGCACAGCAGCAGCTTGCCCCCGGCAATTTCCATCCGTGTGCCCGAGCTTTCCTCAGCGGCGCGGGTGATCAGCTCCACTCTTGCGATCGAAGCGATCGACGGCAGCGCTTCTCCGCGAAAGCCCAGGGTGGCAATCGAGAGCAGATCGTCGCTCGATCGCAGCTTGGAGGTGGCGTGCCGTTCGAACGCCAGCAGCGCATCGTCGCGCACCATGCCGCAGCCGTCATCGGCAATGCGTATGAGCTTGCGCCCTCCCCCCTCCACCGTGATCACGATGCGGGTCGCGCCGGCGTCGAGGGAATTCTCCAGCAGTTCTTTGACCACCGACGCCGGCCGGTCGACCACTTCGCCGGCCGCGATCTGATTGGCCACCTGGTCGGCCAGTATATGGATACGGCCCATTCTCTCTCATCACCTTCCTAAACCTAGCAGACCTACCCGCCCTTGCCATTCGCGGCAGGACTCTTCCTTTAGCCCTTTCCTGAACCGGCCCTTACCAGGATATGTGAGGACCGGAAGAGAAACGGCACGTCACTCCACAACGTTACCCCGTGTGCTTTGTATGAGGGTACGACTTGAGTCGTGCCCGTTGAGGTCTATCAATGGTCTGGGCTTCTAGATGGTTTGTGAGAACCTTCATTTCCAAGATAAGTCCCGAAGGGACGGCTGAACTTAGCCCAGGACGCTAGTCCTGGGTTGGATTTGAAGGGACAACTCAGTCCCGCAGGTACGGCTGAAAATAGGCCGCGACGCAATCCTGGACAATCTTCAGCCGTCCCTGCGGGACTAAACTCGTAAATCCCGGTTTCTCACGCACGCCCGAAAGCCCAATTCTTAGCGGCCGCTGCGTACCCGGCGGGGCAGTGCCTGAGACGGCCGTTTGGTCTTGGCCAGCCGCTTGCTACGAGGGTGCGCCAGCTTCTCTTCGCGCGACGAGGCAGGCTCCGACAGGGTGTCCCCCAGCACGTGCAGGCGGAGGAAATTCGTGGAGCCCGACTTGGTGCGGGTCCCAGCGACAATGCCCAGAATCTGCCGCGGCTGGACATGCCCTCCCTCCTCCAACAAGCGCTCGGCGGTTTCTACCATCTGTTCCGCCGTGGCCAGCTTGTTGCAGAGAAGGGGATGGACGCCCCAGAGAAGAGTCATGCGGTTGATCACCCGCTCCACGCTGCTCAGCCCGAAGATCGGCGATTTCGGCCGGTATTTGGAGAGCTGGCGCGCGGTGGTCCCGGTCTCGGTAAAGACCGCAATGGCGCTGATGTCCAGATCCTCGGCGGCGTGGGCCATCGATTCGCAAATGGTCTCCGCCACCGACAGCCGCACATGACCTGACTGCGTGCGGTCCGTGGCGCGCAACAACGGCTCCTGGCTTTCCGTCTCGAGCACGATCTTGGCCATCATCTTCACTGCCTCGACCGGATACTTGCCGGCAGCCGTTTCGGCCGACAGCATCACCGCGTCGGTGCCGTCATAGATCGCGTTGGCCACGTCCGAGGCCTCGGCCCGCGTGGGCCGAGGATTCTCAATCATCGACTCCAGCATCTGGGTGGCGGTAATGACCGGCTTACGATAGTCACCAGCCCGGCGGATCACATGCTTTTGAATGGCCGGCACCTTCTCCGGCGGCATTTCCACGCCCAGGTCTCCGCGCGCAACCATCACTCCGTCCGCCGCTTCGAGAATGCTTTCCAGGTGCTGAATGGCTTGCGGTTTTTCGAGCTTGGCAATGATCCAGGTTTCCGCACCCATGGCCGCCACGCGATGCCGCACCAGGCGGATATCTTCCGCCGTGCGCACAAACGAGACCGCGATCGCGTCCACCCCGCTGCGAATGGCGAACTCCAGATCCTCTTCGTCCTTGGCGGTGAGCGACGGGACCCGCACCGGGATGCCGGGCAAATTGATGCCCTTGTGCTCGCCCAGCATGCCGCCGTTGATCACCTCGCACTCCGTATCCTGCCCGTGCACGGCCGTCACATAGAGCTCAATCAGGCCATCGGAAAGCAGAATGCGCGCTCCGGGTTCCAGATTCTCCGCCAGCGTGGGAAAGGTGGTGGCGATCAGGGTGGCTGTGCCGGCAATGTCGCGCGGGGTAATGGTCAGCTTCTGTCCCGCCTTGAGCTGCACCGGGATGCGGTTCTTCAACCGGCCGGTACGTATCTTCGGTCCTTGCAAATCGCCCAGAATGCAAATCGGCTTGCCTTCTTCGCGCGAGACCTTGCGCACCATCTCGATCAGCTTGAGCTTTTCCGGATGGGTGCCGTGGGAGAAGTTAAGCCGGGCAACATCGAGCCCGGCGCGCACCAGCTCGCGGAAAACTGTTTCGGTGTTACAGGAAGGGCCCAGGGTGGCCACAATTTTGGCCCGGCGGCTTTGCTCCGCGGGAAGGTTACTCGATTCCATCAGGGTAAAACTCATTCGTCCCCCATACTGCCTAACCCGGAGACGTTCTAAGGATCTCCAGCAAATCCAATTCTACGCGTACTCTTGCGCCCAGGTGCTGGGCCTTGTTGACACCACGGATACGAAAGCCTTGCAGAACCGGGGGAGCGCACAATTTTAATGTTCTACCCTGGGTCGCTCTTGCCCGCGGTCACCATTTTCTCCTCTTCCACCGGCGCAGATTCGGACAGCGATCGCTGCGGCTTGGGGAAGAGATGCGCGTTGAACTCGGAGCCCAGCAGCACGCTCACGGTGGCGATATAGAGCCACACCAGCGTCGCCACCACCGCCCCCAGCGGACCGTAAACCACCGAGTAGTCGGCAAAGCGGGTGAGATAGAAGCCGAAGCCCAGGGTAGCCAAAAACCAGACCAGGGCGGCCCCCGAAGCTCCAGGGAACACGTATTTCCATGCCCGCCGCCGCGGAGTACCGAACTGGTAGATCACGGCCAGCATGAGGATGGTGGTGAACAGGCCAATGGCCCAGCGAACCAGGCGCCAGATGAACAACACCAGGGGGCCGAGCACGTGATAGCTGTTGCTCACCGCCCACTCCTCGATCTGGTGGCCAAACGCAACCAACACGGTGGCGAGTGCCATGGGCACCAGGCACAAGGGGACCAGCGCCAGGGCCACCCCGCGCTCGACCCAGAAGTTCCATTCGTGGTGGGGTAAGTCATACGCGCGGCGAAAGCCTCCCATGAGTGAGAGCATCATGCCCATGGCGGCGACCAGGCTGACCACGATTGCGGAGGAGACCACCTGTACCCCCCGCACCTTCTGGTTGTTGAAATAGTCGTGCAGCAGGGTCATGGTATCGGCGGGCAGCACCTCGGCGAAGGCAGCGCGCATCTCTCCCCGCACCGTATCCGATTCCGGGGTCAGGGCGAGCAGGGTGGTGAGCACCAGGAGGGTGGGAAACAGACAGAGGATGGCAGAATAAGCGGCTGCTTTGGCGGTGCCGAACACGTCGTGCGAAAACGAGGTCAGTAAGGCGAGGCGGAATTTGTCCAGCGCCATGCTAGCCCTTCCACTGGAGAAGGAAGGCAGTCACCGAAGCTGAGTCCATTCTCCGCATCGCCTGGAACTCAGCGTTGCGCTGGCTGTACAGCAACTGGCCGCTCGCATCGAGCACCGCCAGCGCGGGCACTCCTTTAGACACCGGAACCCCATACCTGGCGGCAATGTCCATATTTTCGTCGTAACGGCCAATATTGACCGGGACCAGCACATAGTTTTGTTCCAGCAGGCCCAGATTGGCGGGATCGTGAAAGTAGATTTCGAGCACCTGGCAGTCGCCACACCAGTTGCCCCCGAAGTCGATCAGCACCCGCTTCTTTTCTTTAGTCGCCTTCGCCAAGGCAGCCGCGATATCGTGCTCGGCCCGGGCGCCTTCGGGGTAGATCACGGTCTGGCCAGGCTCCTCGGTAGCCGGAGCTTCGACCGGGGCCTGGCGGCATCCCAAGCCACCGGCACTCAGCAGCAAGGTGCCGGCAAGAGCGGCAATCGCGATCGGCTTGGGGAATACGGGCATCGGCTTCGATAATAAGGGTAGCGCAAAACCGGTGCATCCGGCTTTCGTTTAGCCAACGGAAGCAGGGACCTTGTCCTTTACCGGGTCTTTACTGGGTCAGGGCATAGCTGAAAGTAAACCGGCCCAACTGGATCAGCGGCCTGTCGGCTGGGGGCCAGATACGAAACGATTCCACCCGGGTGATCGAAAGATTGCGGGTAGCCTCCACTTCGCCTACCGCTTTGCCGCTCTGCGCCAGGTAAAACGTCACCTTCAGTGAGTCCTGTCCCCGCACCCAGCCGATCAGGTATTGTCCCGGCGGCAGCAGGAAGTCACCCACCTTGAGCGGCACCTGGGAGACAAAGTAGTGGGAGTATTTACCGTCCGCGGAGTAGCCTGCGGTGATCAGCACCACGCCTGCGATCGCGTGGCCTTTGCCATCCGTAATCCCTGAGGCGGTGCGGAATTCGGTTTCAATGCGTTCGCTGATCACCGGCGCGCGCGCCGGGATCAACGAACGCAACTCCTCTTCGCTCGCGCTGTGCCAAACCCCGGCACCGCGCGCTGCCTGGGCAAAAACCGCCAGCACCAGCCACACCATCGCGATCCATCGGAACTTAGTCAAGATGCACGATTCCCCTCTGCAACGCAGTGGTGGCTGCCTGGGTGCGGTCGGTCACCCCCAGCTTGCTGAGCAGGCTGTTGATGTGGGTTTTCACCGTGGCCTCGGAGATGTAGAGCGCGGCCGCAATCTCCTTGTTGCTGTTGCCGCCCACGATCAGCCGCAGCACTTCGGTTTCGCGCGCTGTCAGCGAGGGCGCGCTCATCCGCTCCGCCAGGCGCTCGGCCACCGAGGCCGGGATGCGCGACTTGCCCGCATACACCGAGCGGATGGCATCCATCAGTTCCTCGCCCGTCATGCCTTTCAGCAGGTAGCCGCGGGCGCCCGCCTGCAGTGCTCGGTAGATATCTTCATCGCCATCGAAGGTGGTGAGCACGATGATCCGCGCCTGGGGGAAATCCGTCCGGATGCTGGTGATGGCTTCCACCCCGTTCATCTGCGGCAGGCGCAAGTCCATCAACGTGATGTCCGGTTGATGTTGACGAAACAACGCGATCGACTCCCGTCCATCGGCAGCTTCGGCGACGATCGAGAAATCAGGCACGGTCCGCAACAGCGCCACCAGCCCCTGGCGCACGACCGCATGGTCCTCGACGATCATGATCCGGATAGCCTCGCTCATGCTGCCCACTTTCTCCTCTTCATGTCAACGGAGCCTCGACCGAAACCCGAGTCCCTTCTCCTACCGCGCTTTCCAACGACAGCGCCGCGTTGATCTCGCCCGCCCGCTCCTGCATCCCGCGGATACCGTAGTGACCTTCCGGCCCATTCGTACCCGTTGCAGGTGTAAATCCCCGTCCATCGTCCTCTACCCGCAGAGACACCCGCGCCGATTCGTAGACCAATTGCACGTCGATCCGGCTGGCTGCTGCATGCCGTACCGCGTTGGCCACCGCCTCCTGGCCAATGCGCAGCAATTCCTCTTCGATACGCGGTGACACCGGCCGGTAGGTCCCCTTTACCTGAAGGTACACCTTGGCGGAGGACCCACCGGCAATGCGGGTGCAGCTCCGGCTCAGGCGGGAGGGAAGATCTTCGGGCTGGTCTGGAGCGCCTGCAGCCCCCGAGCGCAAATCCCAGATCGAAGTGCGGGCTTCGGCCAGGCTGGCCCGCACCAGCGCGCGCGCCTGGTCCAGTTGCTCGAATACTGGCTCTATCGTCGATTTCGGCGCCGCCTCGCGAGAGCCGGCAAGCAGGCGAGCGACCAGCTCCAGCTGCACTGAGATGCCGACAAAGCCCTGGGCCAGGGTGTCGTGAATTTCTCTCGCCATGCGCCCCCGCTCGCGCAGCACAGCGCCCCACTGCGCCTCTACCGCGAGCACTCGCCAGCGATAGACCAGGTATCCCAGTACCATCAGCGCCAGCGCCAGCGCCGAATAAAACCACCAGGTCTGGTAATAGTGCGGCATCAGGCGTAATCCGAAAGCAGCGCCCGTGGTGTTCCAGACACCGTCATTGTTGGCCGCCAGCACCCGGAAGTGGTAACTGCCCGGGGGCAGGTTGGTGTAGAAGGCTGCCCGGCGCGTGCCGGCCTCGATCCAGCCGCGGTCGAAGCCCTCGAGCTGGTAACGATACTCGACCTTCTGCGGGGCCACATAACTCAGGCCCGCATACTGAAATTCGAGCCGATTGGTACCCGGCTTGATGGTCAGCTCGCCGTCCAAACTACGAACCTGGTCATCGACCAAAACCTTTTCAATTTCGACCGGAGGGGGCACACGGTTTTCCGGCGCATGCGCGGGATCAATGAAGCTGACCCCATCGAGGGTAGCGAACCACAGGCTTCCGTCCGCCAGTTTCCAGGCCGCCGGATGCCCGCCTCCGCTGCACTCGCGGATGTTCATGCCGTCTGCTGTGCCATAAGCGTCCACCGCCATGGCATGGGCCGCTCCGGACGCATACGCGTTCAGCGCGGCGATCGAGACCCGGAAGATACCGGTCTTGGCACTGAGCCACAGCCGGCCGGCCGCATCTTCGAGCACGCCATAGATCGTGCCCGGCAACCCCTGGGAGCTGGAGGGAAAGGCTCGGATTTCCGCTTTTTCGCTGAGGCGGTTCAGCCCGCCGCCGTTGGTTCCCAGCCAGAGCGTCCCCTGGCTGTCCTGGTCAATCGCCGTGACCGTGTTGTCGGAGAGTCCCTGCTGCACTGTGGCGTTGGTGAACGCGTCGTTCTGCAGCCGGCTTAGGCCCGCGGAAGTCCCGATCCAAAGTGATCCGGAGAGCGGCCCGGAGGCAGAAGAGCCGCTGCTGCGCAGGATGGCGCCGATGAAATCGCTGCCCAGGCCATCCATGCTGGAGAAGGTGGTGAACTTGTCCCCCGACAGGTGGGCCAGCCCGTGCCGGGTACCGATCCACAAACTTCCGTCGTGGTCGGTATAGAGGGAGCGGATGAAATCGTCGGGCAGCCCGTCGGCCGACGTGAACCTCTTCACCCGTCCCCGATGCAGCAGGTTCAAGCCGTTGGGGGTGCCGATCCAGAGATCGCCCTCCGCTCCACCGGCCAGGGAAAGAATGACGTTGCTGGAAAGGCCTTCGGCAGTGGAGTAATGCGCGAAGCCGGTGCTGGTGCGGCGATTGAGCCCGGCTCCGTCGGTGCCGATCCACAGCTCGCCGGCGTTGCTCTGAAAGACGCAACGAACGAAGTTGCCGGAAAGCCCGTCAGCCGTGGTGTAGGTGGTGAACTTCTGGTCGCGCAACACGTGCAGACCGCCGGAGTCGGTGCCCAGCCACAGGTCGCCTTCGCGGTCTTCCAACATGGACAGCACTCGATTCACCGCCAACGGGGAACCGGGGGCGAAGGACTGCAGTTGGCCGGCTTCGAGCCGGAAGACTCCGCGTTCGGTGGCGATCCAGAGCACGCGCTCCCGGTCCTGGTAAAGACCATCCACACGCGCACCTGCGATGGCGAGATCGCCCGCCTGCAGCGCAAGCCGCTCGCCGTTCCCCGCCAGGTGGAGCATGCCCGTGGCGGTGCCTACCCACATGCCATCCTCTCCATCGGGGTAGAGGGCCGTCACCTCGGTCTTGCCGGGGAGATGCAGGATCGGGGCGAGTGCGGCGCGAGCGTAGCGTTCCAACCCCTCGCTGGTGCCGATCCACACCCCACCCTCGCGGTCGAGTTCGACCGTTTCCACCGGCACGCCGCCGAGCAGGTGCAACCCCAGACTCGGGGTGGCAAGGGTGGTATCGAGCGCCAGGACACCGCTACTGCCGCCCAACCACAGCGTTCCGTGCGCATCCTCGGCCAGGGCGTGGCGATGGAGCGGCCCTGCCGACTGAGCTCCGGCAACCGCCACGAAGCTTTTTCCGTTGAACCACGCTGGGCCCGCCGCTGTGATCGCCCACAGCCGGTGGCGCCGGTCTTCATGGCTGAACCACACCGTGTCGGCAGGTAATCCCTGGGCCGCGGTGTAGGCGGTGAAGCCGCCGTTGTGGTAGCGCAGCAGGCTGGCTGCGGTCGAGATCCACAGCGCACCGGACTCATCCTGCAGCAGGTCATAGACGGTGTCGCTCTTGAATTGCGGGGTGTTCTCGGCATCGAAGGTGACAAAGTCGATGCCGTCGAAGCGGACCAGGCCGCCGTCCGTGCCCAGCCACAGATAGCCGTCGCGCGTTTGCAGGATGGAGTGGACTGTGTTCTGCGGCAGGCCCGAATCGGTGCGCCACGCCTGGTGGCCGAGGTGCTCCAGCGACCGCTGCGGATCGAGCGCCAGGGCGGCATGCGTCCACGCCAGCAGCAGTATCCACACGCCGCGCCATCTCCAGGCTGCCCGGATCATGATGGCTACAGTATCAACCCTGAGAAATTCCATATCGGCAGCAAAAAAATGCGCCCTGAGTCAGGGCGCATGGAGAATTGGTATGTGATTGCGATTCCAAAGATAGATTCGCTGCCCAGTTCTCGTCTTGGACCCAGGGTACGGATTTGCCCTCGTACTTTTGGTGGATACGGTCCCCCGACGCGGCATTCGGAGCGATCATTTCCAAACTAAAGTCCCGTAGAGCCTGCCCTGAGCTTGTCGAACGGGGACGGCTGAGCTTAGCCCAGGACGTAGTCCCATAAGCGCTAAATTGTTTGGGATGTTTTCTTTAAATCTCCCCAAAAACCGTCATCCTGAGCGGAGCGCGACACGGACTTGTCGCGCGACACGGCGCTTGATGGCGCGGAGTCGAAGGACCCCGAGGGTGCTCATCTTACCCACGCTGCTCGGAGCTTTTCGACCACCGAAGCCCGCACCAGGCGAACCCGCCACGGTCTTCCCCTTGGGTTAAGCTCAGCCAGACCTGTCCAAATTAGATTTTTCCGTTGGTCAAATTGGACCGCACATGAAGCCTTCATTGACCCAAAGAGGCTGGGGAAGAGACTGTCGAACGAAGGGCACGGGTTCAGCCGTGCCATAAATAGCCTGCGCGCTTGACGGCTTTAGCCGCTGAGGTACGCTTTTCGAGACCTACAGAGTGAAGCCATCTCTCTCCTAAGCTGCGTTCGCCACAGACGATGGAAAGACGTACCTCAGGGTGTGCAACAACCGCTTAGGTCGCGGGCACTTCCACCGGGGCAGCTGCTGTGGGCGCGTCCAAATCCTTGGCAGGCACAATCGGCTTACCGCCAGCGCCGGCAAGGCGTGCAGCAATGCGGCGTGACCGTAACCGATCGGCCATGTGCTTGGGTACATCCGCTGACTTGATCAAACTCATGTTGGCTCCATGAACTGCCGTTATAGGGCTGAGTGGCTCGTCTGGAGCAGGGACAGCTAAAGGCGAGGAAACAGGTGCACTATTCCTAGTGTACGCCTGCGGGCGGATTCGCCCCGGTTGGGCGTTGCGCCGGGACGGCTGCGGCAGCAGGCGCTTGCTTTTCCCAAAGCATGGTCGACGGGGGATCGCCCGGAGCCCCACCCACTTCGGTCATCGTCTCCCGATCCTCAGCCACCGTGTACTCCGCCGTCGAAATGACGCTGCCGTTCAATTTCTGCACCAGCCGGAATGTGTAAGGCCCGGTGCGGGTCAACGAGATGCGCAGCCCGCTTGGCATGTCGGGCCCTTCGACCGCTACTTCTTTGCCGTCGGGGGTGAGTTGGCAGGTAACCTTCATCGCCGGAACTTTCAGCACCAGCGTGTCCAGTCCCAACTCCTCGATGCTGAATTCATCCGGCGAACTGAGCTTGACCTCGGTGCTCTTCCAGGCGCCCATCAAGCCATTCGACCCGGCGGTGCGCACGTACTCGGCGGTGTCGGTATACAGATCTCCATCAGCCTTGACCCCGCTGGTGGTCACGGAGAGTTTCTGGCCATCGGCGGAGAGCTTCCAGCTATCGCTGCTCAGCAACTTGCCGTCTGCTTTTCGATACTCGGTGGTCCAGCTGGTAGGGCTGCTCTGTCTCCAGATCGCGATATTGCCCGAGGGCGTGGCGTAATTCTTGCCGTCCGCGCGAAAGGAATAGCTGACCCCACCGGCCTTCAGCTCGATCGCATCTCCTTGCGCGGCACCGAATTTCATGGTGTCGCCGGCCAGTTGGCTCTTGTCCTGATTAAGCTTCCACGTACCGGCGAACGGGGCTTGCGCCGCAGCGGTGCCCGCGGTGGCAATGATGATCAGAAGCCAGATCGTGGCCGATAAGAACTGTCCTGGTCGCATAAGACCCCCTCTGCTCCGATCGCGGGCCAAGTGAACCGATTGCGAAGCGCTACCACTGACATTA
>Ga0302325_10021405_pt1 | contig 13538 bp, 13 predicted proteins | sample Palsa_T0_2_FD_201948 | JGI IMG/M metagenome (GOLD analysis project Ga0302325, IMG submission 201948) | Peat permafrost microbial communities from Stordalen Mire near Abisko, Sweden - Palsa_T0_2 | ecosystem: Environmental > Terrestrial > Soil > Palsa > Peat permafrost | place: Sweden: Abisko... | reverse complement strand
GGCGGGCCAGCCCAGGCCTGACACGCCTCAGGCCTCTACGAGGGGCCGGCCAATCTCCCAATGGTGCCCGTAGGGATCGACGACGCGCCCCAGGCGCCAGCCATGCTCGTCGTGAACCGGATACACCTGAGACGCGCCCGCCTCGACCGCCCTCGCGAAGACCGCGTCCGGATCGGCGACCGTAAAGATGATCCGCACCGACGAGCCACCCAGCGACTCCGGGCTGAAATTGAAATGCATGGGGGATTCGTCGCCCACCCAGAACTCCGCGCCATCGACTGAGAGACGTGCGATCACGCTTTCGGGAGGGCCCAGCCGGAAGATCTCTTGAGCGTCAAACGCGGCCTTGTAGAACTCTACCGCCTCTTCGCTGTTCCTGACCGTTAGCCAGAGAGCGATCGTAGTCGGCACGGAATTGCCTCCATCGTTGGTCATTCAACTCTCCCAAGCCGGCGCGTTTACCAATGCAAAGTCAGATGAACCGCGACATGCAGCGCCATCACCAGCCCCGTGGCCAGAATACCTGCTGCAACCGGCCCTCTCTTTCGCCACAGCATCACGATTGCTATGACAAAGACTATCTCCGGAACGATCAACACACCTAGCCAATATTCCCAAGACGAATGTCTGAGTTCCGGAAAAACAGTGCCGGCGATGCGCAGAACGGCGAACGCGCACCCAGCCAGCGCCAATGCGGACAGCATTCCCAATCCGACCCCAAGTGCCTTTCTCCCTGTGCTGTTCATACCTGCCTCCTGGTTTGATTTGCTTCTAAACCACCTTCGCCAGCCGCTCGCAGCGTGACGCAAAATCGACGTCGTGCTGCCCAGCGCCCAGAAAAGCACCGCCCACTCGCCCTCAATAAAGTCCATCTCCCGCAGCATGGCCCGAGCCCAGTCGCGGCTCTCCGCAGGCGCTATGCGGAGAACGGCCCGGAGCAGCGCTCCCGCAAATTTGCGTGGCCCGCCCATCAGCTCTCCGCCGGATTCGGCGCAGGTTGTCCCAACGTTGTAAGGCCCAGCGCCACCTGGTCCAGAGCGCCGCGCGCGTTTGCTGTCGCATTGGCTCGCGCAAACCGCAGTCCCTCCGGTGTGAACCGGTACATGTGCCGCGGAGGTTTTCCCGGCTCAGAAGCGGCCTCCCACTCGGTCTCCAGCAGCTTGTGCCCGGCGAGGCGCATCAGGATCGGATAGAGCGTGCCCGACTTCAATCCGGTGACGCGGCTCAGGTCGTAGCCATACTTCCACTCCTCGGCCTGCTCAAGAAAGGCATCCAGAACCAGCAGCGTTTGGAGTGACAATCGAAGCTTCATTCGCCAAACTCTACATATGTAGATAAAAATTGTCAACTGCTTATTCAAGGTAACTTCCTCGCTCGGGGCTACCGCCCGGGACTTCTCGCATTTGACTCGCATTCATTCATAACATTCGAGTTTCTCAACCGGTTTCTTCGCAGACTCTTGCCATATCCGGCATTTCCGGTCTAGGCTATTGGGTATGCGTCGATGTCGCTAACACCGTCCTGGTGAGAAGCTCCGATGCAGACGCGCGCCTGATTCTCGCGCGAATTTTCCCGCTATTTGAGCTCTACCGAACCCCAAACATCGCTTCAACTCAATGGCTGGGGCCCAGATGCCCCCAAACCCAAGTGCACCGAAAGAGGAGATCATCATGGCGCGCATTGCCGCAGATGTAACTGAAATCATTGGCCGCACCCCGCTGGTACGGCTCAATCGCGTGGCGGCCGGCTTACCCGGCATAGTCGTCGCAAAACTGGAAAGCCAGAACCCGCTTTCTAGCGTGAAAGACCGCATCGGCTTCGCGCTCATTGACGCCGCCGAGAAGGCCGGCAAAATCACGCCCGGGGAAACCATCCTCATCGAGCCCACCAGCGGCAACACCGGCATCGCCCTGGCTTTCATCGCCGCCGCCAAGGGCTACCAACTCATCCTCACCATGCCGGAGACCATGAGCCTTGAGCGCCGCACCGTGCTGCTGGCCTTCGGCGCGGAGATCGTGCTTACCCCAGGCCCCAACGGCATGAAAGGCGCCATCGCCAAGGCCAATGAGATCCTCGCAAAGACGCCGAACGGCTTTATCCTGCAACAGTTCGACAACCCGGCCAACCCGGCGATCCACTACGCCACCACCGGTCCCGAAATCTGGAACGACACGGACGGCAAAGTGGATATTCTCGTCTCTGGCGTAGGCACAGGCGGCACCATCACCGGCGTGGCCAAGTACATCAAGGAACGCAAGCCGGAGTTCAAGGCCATTGCAGTTGAGCCGGCCGACAGCCCGGTTCTCTCCGGCGGCAAGCCCGGCCCGCACAAAATTCAAGGCATCGGCGCCGGCTTCGTTCCCAGCGTGCTCGATGTCAGCGTCATCGACGAGATCATCCAGGTCACCAACGACGAGTCGATCGCCGCCGCCCGGCAACTCCCGCTCGAAGAAGGCTTGTTCGTAGGCATCTCTTCCGGTGCGGCGGTTTCTGCCGCACTTAAGGTCGCTGCTCGTCCTGAGAACGAAGGCAAGCTGATCGTGGTAATTCTGCCCAGCTTCGGCGAGCGCTACTTGTCCAGCATCTTGTTCGAATCGCTGCGCCAGAAAGCCCTTGCCTTGCCCACCGAAGCCATCGCGGTGTAAATCCCGTTCGCGGCTGCTCCGGATTCCGCCCAAATTGTTTCGTGCCCCATCCTTGCGGTTTTGTTTTGCCGCAAGGGTGGGAAACTCAAAACCTATTCAGCTTTCAGCCGTCGGGTTTCAGCTGACGGCTGAAAGCCGAACGCAAACGGCTGGTCTTCTCGTCCATGGCCCCATTCGCCCGCATCCGCGAAGACATCGACTCCATCCTGGGGCGCGACCCAGCGGCGCGTTCCTGGCTTGAAGTCTTTCTTTGCTATCCAGGCCTGTGGGCGGTCTGGTTCCATCGCGTTTCGCACGTTCTGTGGGGGGCCAAGGTCCGGCTTCCGGCGCGCATCCTCTCGCAGATCGCCCGCTTCTGCACCGGTGTCGAAATCCATCCCGGCGCGCTGCTTGGCCGGCGGCTCTTCATCGACCATGCTACCGGCGTTGTGATCGGCGAAACCGCCATCGTCGGCAGCGACGTTACTATTTATCAGGGGGTTACGCTCGGGGGAACTGGAAAAGGCCACGGCAAGCGCCACCCCACCATCTGCGACGGCGTGTTCATCGGCAACAACGCCAATGTCCTGGGCAACATCACGGTCGGAGCGAACTCCCGCGTCGGCGCCGGCTCAGTGGTGCTGTCGGATGTGCCTCCGAACTCGACCGTCGTTGGCGTCCCCGCCCACATCGTCTACCGCAACGGCCAGCGCGTGCTCATCACCGACCCCCACGACGTGAAGGATCCGCTTTCTGACGCCCTCATCGCTCTCTCGGCGCGGGTGGAAGAGCTTGAAACCCGCCTCTGCGTTGAAGGCACGTTGCCGCTCCACGTCGCCGAACCCTTTGCCGCCGAAGCCGCTGAGCGCGAAGCTTACCGAGAAGAGCTCGACCGCCTCCGCGAATACGTCTCCATGGGCGAGGGGATCTGAGGGGCGAAGGCACTTATGTGAGTTCCAGAAAACCACTAACAACAACGCGCCTATGCGCCCACAAACATCAGGGTCAGGACGGCGATGTCGTCTTCCTGGCCGAACCTTTGCGCCGCGGCCGCGATTTCTTCTGCCGACCGGCCGGACAAGTCGCGCATTCGTTCAAAGCCGAAAAGTTTGCCAGTGCGCGCGTCTCGCGCTTCCAAGACTCCATCTGTCAGAAGTGTGAGCATATCGCCGCGTCGAAGCGTGAGTTCAGTTTCCGTGTATTCTGCTCCGGGCAAGAGGCCGAGCGGAAGGGCGGGGCGGATGTCGATTTCCAGCGTTGACAAGCCCTTTCCGTTGAGATAGGGATTGAGGTGTCCGGCCCCAGCGAGAGTGGCCTGTCCGCCCGGCTGGATACGAAGGGCGAGGCAGGTGGTGAAGCCGGTGGAGCGCCCGAGCAGACGGCGGTTGAGCCCGGCGAGGATTTCCGCGGGGCTAGAGGTGGCCTCGGCCAGCGTGCGAAGCGTCCCGACAATCAGCGCGACATTCATGGCCGCCGGCAAACCCTTGCCGGAGACGTCGCCAATTACAGCGAGTACGCCACCGGAGCCGGTGGGCAGGATTTGGAAGAAGTCGCCCCCTACCTGTTGTGCCGGGTGGTAGACGGAGTCGATTCGGAAGCCGGAAATGGGGATGAACGCTTCGGGGATGAGCACTTGCTGAATGGAACGCGCCGATTCCAGGTCAGCCTGAACGCGGGCCTGCTCGCGTGAGACGCGGTTGAAGCGCAGAAAGATGATAAGGCCGATGGTGAGCAGGAAGATGGACTGCGAGATGGGCCAGTAGGCGAATTGCACCAGGCCGATATGAAAGGAGCGGACAGCAAAATCGGGGCGCGCAAACTGGATCAGCATCTCTGTGTCGAAGAGGAAACCGGAGGCATTGGCCAGCAGCATCGGCGCAATCAGCAGGCCGGCCTCGCGATTGCCGCGGCGGGACCAGAGGACGAGCAACACAACAACCAGAATCATGCCGGGTAGGGTTACGCCGTTTTCCACCCACGGAACGACAGAGGCCGGCGCGATAGCCGCCCAGGCTAGCGGATCGAGGATCAAAGGCAGCACAATGAGGATCGCCTCATAAAAGCGAACTGCACGTCCCGGTTTGCGCCCGTTGAAGGCGTAGACGAATTCAATCTGGGCGACAATGACAAAGAACGAACATGGGTCGCCGATGAACGCGTTGATGGAGAAGGGCATGAAGCCGGCCCGCTCTGCCGCAACCAGTCCTCCGCTCATGGCGAAGCAGATGCAGGTGAGGCCGAGCCAGAGATATTCGGTGTGGCCGTGTTGCTGAAAGTACAGTGAAAGCAGAATGCCACCCAGAAGCGCGGTGAGCAGGTTGACGGTGAAGTCGAATACGCCGTCGCCCAGGCGCGCGCCGCGGTGCGCGGTGGCGGCGATTGCAATGGCCTCTGGAGTCCCGGCTGCCGCGTCATCGAAATTGAGCGAGTTGGAGAAGGCCTGGTCGTACGCGTGGGAACGGATGGCAATCTCGACATCCTGCCGGTTTGTGTCGCCTGCCAGCCGCAGTGGATAGATCGCCTCGTTGGACTTGATCCAGAACAAGGAAGGCTGGATGGGCGGCCCGGTGCGCACGCCATCGACATAGACCTCGAAGGAGCCGATCTGGCCGATAAGCAGCAGATCGATGGCGCCGGCCTGCGAGGGCAGCGAAAGATGCTTGCGGAACCAGCGGGCATTCCCCTTGGCGATCTCGGCCGGCAGATTCTGCAATCCGAAGTCAATCTCCGGCCAGGATTGATCGTCAAACGCAGGCGCGGCGTCAGCAGAATCGTCGCCGGTGTGGACGCGCCAGCCATGATCCACTTTCTGCAGTACGTCAGCGGCGGACTCTCCCTGGGCGGCGATGAACGGCGCAGAGAGGACGCAAAACATCAAGAGAATGCCGCGCATGAGTTTCAACACAGAACCCCTGGGATATTTGGATTGTAGCCGGACGCTGTGGGAGCGCGGGCAACTGGTAGCTTCGATCTCGCGAAGCCGTGATGATAGCGGAGTGCAGCGGAAACTGCGGGGCCGCGATGCTAAAGTGGTTTGGTTCCCACTTTATCGATGGGGTTTTGTTTCTTGTCGGGATTTCGCGCGCTCTTGATTGCATTCCTAGCGATTCCTTTTACCGCCCAAGCGGCGACGCATGTGCTGGCCGCGCCGGTGCCCGCGGAAATGAAGTCCACCGCCTTCACGGTTACCGTCAACGGCCAGCCCGTCGACGTAGCCCATGCGGCGGCCAGCTATGACTGGGTTTCGTTCGACATCACCGGACCCGTCGACATCGCGATCACAGCCGACGAATCCGGCTTCTGGGATCGAGGCGTTGACATTCAACCCTGGCGGCTTGGCATTCGACCTACGCGAGACGGCAAAACCATTCGCTTCCGTCTAACTGCACCCGCCAAGCTTTCCATCTCGCGGCCGGGAGACTTCCTCAACCACGCTGCCATGCTTTTTCTCTTCGCCGGCACACCGCCTCCGCCGCCACCCACTGGTCCCAAAGTCACCATCATTCCCGCCGGAATCCATCGCCAGAGCCTGAACCCCAAATCGGGCGACACCATCTACCTCGCTCCCGGCGCATTTGTGTTCGGCAGCCTCAACCTCTTCAATGTCGGCGGTGTCCGCATCCTGGGCCGCGGAACGATTGTTTACGAAGGCACGCAGGACCCCGGCACGGACGAAGGCTGGATGCAGAAGCCCGACTGGCATTGCATCGGCTCCATGAATGCCCGGAACGTCCAAATCGACGGCCTCACCTGCATCGTCCGAGCCCGCACCTGGTCCATCCAGATGAAAGACTCCTTGCAGTTCACCTTCGACGACCTGCGCGTCATTGGCGGCAACCCCGGCAACGCCAACCAGGACGGCATGGACTGGCTGGGCGGCGGCGACACCATTGTTCGCGACGCCTTTATCCGCGCCTCCGACGACGATCTGGCGCTGCAAGGCAACTGGGACGGCTACCTCGAAGCAGACATGCTGCGCCCCGGCAAGGATGTGCAGAACATCCTCGTAGAGCACAGCGAGCTCTCCACCAGCATCTCCAACATTGTCCGCTCCGCCTGGCCGCGCAAGATCTTCAACTCGCGCAACTTCACGCTGCGCGACTCGGACATTCTGCACGCCGGAATCGGCGCATGCGGGCAGACTTTTGGCTTGCTTGGCATGTGGGGCGCGGATGGCGCCAAGGGCGACCACTCCAACTACACCTTTGAGAATCTTTTCTTCGACAACTGGTACTCGCTGGTCCAGCTGCAGCTCGACCAGCCCGTTGGCCAGCCTGGCATTCACGGCTTCATGTTTCGCAATATCTGGGCTCCGGACCAGCCGCCGCTCGCCTATTCCACTCTGATGGGCGACGTCTCCGGGATCACTTTCGACAATGTGAAGTACGGCCAGGCAGTCGCCACCACCGACGCCAGCCTGCCCCTGATTGCCTCTGACGGGGCACAGGCGCCCAATTTCACCCCCACGCACACACCTGTCGCCCGCTTCACCGTTGAGCCGCCCTTCTTTGCCCCCGGCCAGAAAGTCACATTTACCGCGCAGGACAATCCAGGCCTGCGCTACACCTGGCTGTTCGGCGACGGTACCCAGGCAACCGGGCGCAGCGTAATTCACAAGTTTCCCGACGCCGAGGGCACACTGCTTGACGGCGCTGCAACCGGCGCAGGCCGCTTCCGCGTTCTGCTGCACGTTGAAGAGAGACTAGGCAATCCTGACTCGACGAATCAGGACTGGGCGGCGCAGGGCGTGGTCGCCGTGGCCAAATGGCATGAAGCTGCAAATTCAGTCATTCCCACCCTGCCCGGCCTTGCATGGCAAATCTTCCCTGGCGTCTGGACCGAGCTTCCCGATCTATCTAAGCAGCAGGCGGTCTTCAAGGGAGAGTCGCTCAACATTCAAGCCGATCCGCAGGGTTTCACGCGCTACGCCGCCGCGTGGGACGGCTTCATCGACATCCCCGCGGATGGCGGCTATACGCTGCACCTGCTTGATCGCGACGGCGCTCGTCTGGTGATCGACGGTGTTGAAGTAGCCAGGACCGGGCCGCCTTTTTCCCAGGTCTGCGGCTCACCCGGCAACGCGATGCGCTACGACCGAGGTTCCATTGGCCTGCGCGCCGGTAAGCACATTCTGCATCTCGAAGGCCTGCATTCGGTAAGCCAGGACGCTCCGCAGATCCTCTGGGAAGGCCCTTCGCTTCCCATTACGCCTGTTCCGTCAGCTGCCTACAGCCATCCGAGAGTGGACGCCGTGCAATGAGACAGACTAGTTGCTCCGCTTGGCCACGGTGGATTTCGGCGCAGCGGCAGTATTGGCGATGGCCTGGTCAATCGCGGTGTAAAGCTGCTGGGCCGGGTTCATCACCTGTGTAAACGGCGCGCCCTTGCCGCTCGCGGTGACAACAAAGATGGTCGGCGTGCTGCGGATGCCGGTGCGATGTCCGAGATCTACGTCGGCATCCACTTCGTGGGCCAGCTTGCCTTGGGGGTCGATGGCGAAGGGCAGGGCCATGCTGTGGCTCTGGGCGAATTTCTGCGTGAATTGGGCGAGCGAGTCGGGGTTATAGATGGAGGCCTGGCTGGCGAAGACCTGGTCCCGATACTCGTCGCCGAGCGCCTTGCTTTTCTGGTCGAACCAGCGCGCGTCGATGGCGGCGACGCGGCTCCAGTTGTGATAGGGAATAAGGAAGTCGTGGCGCACCCAGGGTATGTGGTATTTGGCCGCAGCGTCTTTGAGAATGGGGTTGGCGGCTGCGCATGCAGGGCATTGCAGGTCATCGAACTCGACGATGGCAACCCGAGCGCCGGTTGGAGGATGGAGCGCGGAGGAGTCGAGCACTTGAATAGGTGACTGTGCGCAGGCCGCTGAGGCGCCCAAAAAGGCAAGGGCGACCGCAGCCAGGAGGCGGCTGATGGGGAAGAAACGAGGCATATTGGTTGGACGACGCATTATGGGTGATTGTAACGGGAAACCTCTGCCGGATACCTGCGGCGGGAAGCTGCTGTCGGCATCCCGCGCCCATCACTCGTAGCGCAGCGCTTCAATCGGATCCAGATTGGCGGCCTTCCAGGCCGGGTAAATGCCGAAAAGCAGGCCTATGGTGCACGATACCCCGAACCCGACCATCACCCATAGAGAGGACAGCGTTGCGGGAAGGCCGATCGGCAGGTAGTAGACGATCCACGTGATCACCGCCCCCACAGCGATGCCGAAGATGCCGCCGACAGCGCACAAGGTGATGGCCTCGGTGGTGAACTGCGTGAGGATGGTTCGCTTGGTGGCGCCGATGGCTTTGCGCACTCCGATCTCGCGTGTGCGCTCGGTGACTGAAACGAGCATGATGTTCATCACGCCGACGCCACCAACCATGAGTCCGACACTGGAGACGGCAATCATGAACGCGACCAGGCCGCCGGTGATGTTGCCCCACAGCTTGGTGAGCGAGTCCGGGCCGAAGATTTCGAAGTTGTCTTCCGCCTCGACTTTAACTTTGCGCCGGATGCGGAGGGTTTCGCGAATCTCGTCCTCGACAAGCGCCTTGTTCTTCGGGTCGTCGTACTTCACCGCTAGCCATAGGTCGAGCACCTCGGGGTGCAGGCTATGGAAGGTTCCCAAGGGAAAGATGATCTCGTTGTCTTCAGGATTCTTGCCGCTGCCGAAAGCCTGCTTTCGCTTGTCGAGCACGCCAATCACGGTATACAAGCCGTTGGCGACGTTGACTTCCTTGCCAAGGGGGTCCTCGCCGTTGACGAAGAGCTCTTCCGCGGTGTCATGGCCCAGGACGCAGACTGGCGCATGCGTCTGGTCTTCCTGGTCGGTGAATATGCGGCCTTCCTGCATGGTCAAATTCGTTACTTCCATCATCTCCGGCAAATTGCCCGTAAGAATGGCTCCTGCAACCTTGTGCCCCTCGTACTTGGCGCTCACGTCGCCAACGCCGAAAGCCTTTTCGTAGCGGCGCTGCGCGTCGACGGCCACCACATGGGGCAGCGTGCGCACGGCGTACATGTCGTCCATGGTGAGCTTCTTGCGCGTGAGCTGCTCGGTTGTCGGGCGCACCCCGATAACCGGCATGTGGAAGACCCAGAAGACATTCGATCCCAGCGAGTCGGCAAACTCGTAGACCCGGTTGTTGAGCCCGTTGATCACGGATGAAATCACGATAACCGTGGTGACGCCGATGACAATGCCAAGCACTGTAAGCCCCGAGCGCAGCTTGTTGGTGCGCAGCGTGTCGAGCGCCATTTTGATCGATTCGCGGGTTTGACCTTGGGACATGAGAAGCTCCGAAGTGCAGATGACAGGTTACAGATGATAGATGACAGTGAACCGCCCGCGTACCGAAGCTCGGGGATCACCGCTCCCCGAAGTTCAGCCTTTGAGGGATTCCAAGAACGCGTAGATCATCTTTCCAACTTCCTGTGATAATCCTTCCGTTTCGCGAAGCTTTTCAGGATTCCCAATCCCAAGTGCGATCGCGAGTTCCAACTGTGTTTGCAATTCGCAATTCGAGCCGCGGGCGATCCCCAGGAATTGCCTGAATTCACCCAGCTTCAGCCTCCCTTGGCCCTCTGCGATATTGCTTGGCACTGAGATCGCGGAGCGCCTGATCTGGCTTGTCAAGCCATAGAGCTCTTCGCGAGGAAAGTCTCGTGTTACCCGATAGACTGCGACAGCAAGTTGCATCGACTTCTGCCAAATTTGCAAATCCCGGAAGGAATGAATCATAACGCCACCTCAAGATGCGACTGGTTACAGATGAAAACTGTAATCTGTCATCTGTAACCTGTCATCTTCTCGTCACAGCTCTGCTCTGAGCGCAACCACCGGATCCAACTTCGCCGCCTTGCTCGCGGGATATACGCCGAAAAAGATGCCCGTGGCGGTAGCCATGAACAGGCCCAGCAGGACGCTCCATAACTGCACGCTGGTGGGAAAGCCGATAATCAGCGTGATAAGCTTCGCGACGATCACGCCGCACATCACGCCGATGAATCCTCCAATCAGCGCCATGGTTCCGCTCTCGATGAGGAATTGCAGCAGCACGTCGCGCTGTCTGGCGCCCAGCGCCTTGCGCACGCCGATCTCGCGGGTGCGTTCCGTCACGCTCACCAGCATGATGTTCATGATGACGATGCCGCCCACCACCAGCGAAATGGACGCAATGCCAATGACCACGTCGAAGAAGATGGCGGAGATCTGCTTCCAGATGTCGAGAAACGTGTCGTTGGTCTGGATTTCGAAGTCGTCCGGCTCGCCCACCGCGTCGTGTCGCCGCGCGCGCATCATTACCCCCACCTCGTCCTTGGCGCGTTCCATGGACTCGGGTGTCCCGCCGGCGCGTGCGAAGATGTCAACCGAATCGTTGTATCCGTATGTCTGCTGGTAGGTGGAGATGGGCACCGCGACCCAATTGTCCTGCGACTGCCCGAGCATCTTGCCCTGGCGCGCGCCCACGCCCACGATGGTGAAAGGAATGCCGCCGACGCGAATCTCCTTGCCCAGCGGATCGCCGTCACCCAGCAGATTGTCGACAATGTCGTAGCCCACGATGGCGGCGTGCGTGGCGTTGGTGTCGTCGGCGGGGGTAAAGCCGCGACCCAGATCGATATCCAGGTTATCCAAGGAAACCATGGTCCAGGTGATGCCGCGCATGTCAGTATCGGTGCTGGAGTGGCTATTCGCGACTACGGTGACGTTCTGATCGAGCCGCACGCCGACTTCGGTGCACTCCGTGCAGCCGTCCTGCACTGCCTGGTAGTCCTCAATGCGCAGAATCTTTCGTTTCTGATAGCGGAAGTAATCCTGGGCGGAGAAGATGGGGCCATTCCGGTTAATGGAAAACACATCCGCGCCGTGGCTGAGCAGCTTGGTGCTCACATAGGTATTTGCGCCATTCACCAGGGTGATGACCATGATGACGGAAGCCACGCCCATCACCACGCCGATGAGCGTGAGGATGGAGCGGAGTTTGTTGCCCCACAGGGATTGCAGCGCGAGTTTGAACGCCTCAGTGAATTGCATGGTTCCACTTTCCTTGCCTGGGTTCGGTTTGCCGATCCTGGACTTGCCTGGGCATGATTGGATCTTCGTTCCTCGCCCTCTTGCGAAAGGGGCGGCAAAGAAACGGGGTGCCCAGGTATCCAGGATTCGTGTCCAGGATTCGCTTCCAGGATTCTTGAGCTTGAAGCCGGTCTTCCCAGTCTAAGCAATCTCACGGGATCGCGCTGGCCGGAGGTTCTACTTCTATTGACGAGGCAAACAGCGTTCTGGCCGCGTCCGAAGGTTCCATGAGGGAGGCAAAGGGTCGGATCAGCCCGCCACGCGAGCCGATTTGTCCTTGAATCGGTTACGCACTGGAGAGTTCGACGGTTCCGAGACGAGCTTTCCGATGTGCCGCTTGGTTGGCTCTTCGCCGCTAAGAACCTGTCTAAAAACTTGGATTTGCCCGCCTCGAACCCGGCACAAACGCATCGTGCCCCATCCATTCGCGTTTTTTGTGAATGGGTGGGAGGCCACAAACCTCAACCGGCCACCCTTGAACTCGGTTTTTTCGACAGGTTCTAAGCTCCTGAACTCCCGAATCCCTTCTCCGCGCGCGCGGAATCTTCCAGGGACTCGACCGTCTCCACGCGGCCGGTAAGGACCGGAACGGGGATCATCTGGGCGATCTTTTCGCCCGCCTTGATCTCGAAGGCCGCTTCGCCCAGGTTGGTCATGAGAATGAGAATCTCACCCCGGTAGCCGGCGTCGATGACGCCTGCGGTCGTAGCAACTCCCCTCGCAGCCATTGAAGACCGGTCGCGCACCAGCAGGCCAAGGGGCGTGTTGGTGGCAGGATGCCTGGCTTCGACAGCAATGCCGGTGCGCACGCGAACCGTGGCGCGAGGAGAGAGCGTGACGGCTTCGAGGGCAAACAGATCGTAGCCAAGGTCTTCGCCGGGGTGGGCGACAACAGGAACCCGTGCTGCCGGGTCAAGGAGCTTTACGCGAAGCATGTCTCTATCGTAGTGCCCGTTATTAGCTTTTTCGCCCCGGGCAAAGCTTAATAACGGGCCAGGGAGCGCTGCTCGATTGCAGGAGAGGGCTTCCTCAGGTGTGCAGGTCCAGTTCGATTGCGTCGATCAGCGGCACCAGCCACACCAAAAGCGCCTGGTGCGCGGGATGCTGAACGTATGCGTCGAGCGCCGCCTGGTCTTTGAAGCGCATGATGCCTCCGAACGTATAGCCCTTTCCACGCGGAGAGATGTTGGCGCCTGCGTGCGTCTCAAGCAGCCCCGGGATCTGCCCCTGAAAGGCCGATATGTCTTTGAGCGCCCTGGCTTTATCCGCATCGCTGGCAACCGGCTTCCACTGAAATGCGAAGACGTGGAAGACATTCCCGCCGGCGCCCTCTTCCCCAGCGCCTTTGACTTCGGAGGCACTCGCCAGCCCTGACGGCATGAGCGAGGCCGACGCTGCGAATCCACTATTGCGCATCAGGGTTCGACGCGTGATTCCAGGCATTCGACTCTCCATTTAAGTGAGGATTATATGGTGGTCAGCCCTGGCCGGGTTAGCTTCCCGGCCAAGGCTGTCAGTGACTGCCCCAACGACGAAGACCTGTCGTTGGAGGCTCCGAATTCGGCAAAAGGACCTGTAAGCCGAATTCTGTCGTGTGCGGTCATTCCTCTAGGCGCCGCGTTGCCGCAGACACTCATCAGCGACCTACCCGGAGGTTTCGGCAAGTGCTCAAGCCGCCTGAACGCGTCGGGCCGATGCGCAGCGCCGCCTGGCTCTTGGCGGGCGCTTCCCTCCCTATTTGGTCTTGCTCCGTGTGGGGTTTACCCTGCCCCGGCCTTTACAGGACGGGCGGTGCGCTCTTACCGCACCATTTCACCCTTACCCCGGCACTGAGGCAGCATGCTGCATCA
>Ga0302325_10021404_pt1 | contig 13538 bp, 7 predicted proteins | sample Palsa_T0_2_FD_201948 | JGI IMG/M metagenome (GOLD analysis project Ga0302325, IMG submission 201948) | Peat permafrost microbial communities from Stordalen Mire near Abisko, Sweden - Palsa_T0_2 | ecosystem: Environmental > Terrestrial > Soil > Palsa > Peat permafrost | place: Sweden: Abisko... | reverse complement strand
CCGCCTGGCTAACCGATTTGTAAGCATGTACGTGAACGACCGCACCCTGGACTACGGCGCCGACGGCCGACAAGCCATCCGCAAACTGCTGGACCTGGGCCACGAGCGGGGCATCATTCCCATTGCGCCGCAGGTGGAATTCGTGGACTGACGGTGCTGACCTAATCGAGATCAGTTGGTCCCAGCGCCGAAATGCATCAAACGCGACGACGGGCCGCAACGACGAGCGGCGGGGAAATCGCAGCATTACCTCAGTTACCGATATGCGCGGAGGAGTGATGAAGAATCATTCAGAATTCGTCGCGGATCTCTAAATAATTTCTAATCTTCGCCGATCAATACCTCACAGAGGTTAATCAGCGTGACTTCCTTAACTCCACCCACCTTTGTTCTCGCTTCTTCCGATCCAGCGCTTCTGTCCGCAATCGAGCCCCTGCTTCTGGCATTCGGAGCGCAGGTTCAAATCGCGCTCTCCCTGGAGCGTGCGATGGAATTGCTTTCCGTCGCTGAACCGTCCACGCTTGCTCTGATCGATGCAACTTTACCCGGCCTGGATCCGCGCATGAATATCGAACGCGTGCTGGCCGCCGCGCGCGCCGGAGATAGCAACGGCCGCCCTTCGATTGTGCTGATTTCGGACACTGCGACACAGAACTTGATCGACCGTCTCGCCGAAGGGGTGGTGGACGACCTCATATTGCGCACAGCCGAGACCTCTTACTGGCGAGTTCGTATTGAGATGGTACTGCGCAACCGCCTTAAATCCCGCGAACTTGAAACCTTTCGCGAGGTCGCTGCGCAGAACGCGCAGACGGACCAACTGACCGGCGTATCCAACCGCGAAACAGTCCTTACCATGCTCTTCAGCGAAACCGACCGTGTGCAGCGTATGAGCAGCGCACTCAGCCTGGTGGCGCTGGACATTGACGACTTCGGCCACTGGAACTCGCGACTGGGCAATGACGCCTGCGACGACCTGCTTTGCCAAGTGGCGGGGCGCATCACGCGCGTTCTGCGCAGCTATGATTTGCTGGGCCGTGCCGGCAAGGATGAGTTCCTGATCGGTTTGCCCGGATGCAGCGCTGTGAGTGCTACCATGTTTTCCGAACGGATCCGCACCGGAGTTTTTAGCACGCCGTTCCGCGTAGGCGGCGAGTCCGTTCGCCTTTCCGCATGCATCGGAATCGCATCGAGCAGAGGCCGCTCGCCGGTGGTGGTGTTGCGCGAGGCGGAACAAGCCTTGCAGTGGGCGCGAAATGCGGGTCCGGAATCCATTCGGTCCTTTGGAGACTTTCTCCAACCAGAGGGCGCAGGAAGTACACTTCTTTCCTTGTCCTCAGGCGACGAATTGCTGGCCTTGTAACCGAGTACGAATCCGCGCGGAAGTGTGTGCCTTCTGTCTCGAACTTGTGAATCGGCAAGGCACAAACCTGCTGCCAATGATCATCGCCCACTATCATTGCTTGGGGCGGGATGCAAAGGTCTGCGCCCTGTAAAGATACTTGCGATCTTCCTCAAGCTTCGATCGATCCCAATCCCCGCCAGCGCGAAGACCATGGGAAAACATTCCAGCGTGTAGCGGGCTTCGGGTGCTTCGATGGTCATGAGCAGGGCACTGCGGAGCGTCAGGTAGAGCAGCAGCCAAGGCCAATAGCGTGGCTTGAAGCATAGGCCTGCCAGCGCCAGCAACAGGTAAGCAGCGTTAAGGCCTGCGTAGGCCCAACTGAAGCGGGTTTCTGCATAGTGGTGTCGATACACCCACCAGTCTAGGTCGATGTTGAGGTTCTCGACGCGCGGCCTGAGCCACATATCCGCCATTCGACCCAGTGGGAGCCAGACGTAATACCGCATCGGATGAGAAGTGACCCGCTGCTGGGCCAGTTGCGCAAACCGCGCATCGAGCTCGGGTGACAGGTCCTGCCCGTTGTCGTTATATGCGGCAACCAGGGCTGCTGTCTGTGCGTATTCGGCGGGCGAGTCGAAGGCCCGGGCCGGCAGCTTGCTCAAGTCGAACGCGCTGCCCGGGACGTTCCAGTAGATGTCGTAGGTGGAGACGAAATCCAGACACCAGGTTTTCATCCAGCGCTGCCAACCGGGATTGGTGGTCTCGCCGGGATCGGTGGCATAGCGCGGCGCCAGCGGCTCAAAGACGTGGAAGACGCGCCAGTTCCGGGCTGTCCAAATGGCGAACGGCAATAGAGCGAGCAGGACGCAAACCGCGGTCATGCGCAGCAAACGGCCGCTTGCAATCTTAGCTTGCCGCAACCCAACCGCGAGTGCCGGCGCTAGCGCCACGCCGACTAGAGCGCCGTCCGGCCGGAGCAGTGCGGCAAAGCAGACCGCGAAAGTGAACGCAAGCGCGCTAACCCAGCCGGGTTGCGCATGGAAGCGCGCCAACGCCCAAAGCGCGAGAGCAATCGCAAACAGCGTAGGTGTTTCAGTCAACGGAGCCACCGCGTACGCAGCTGTAAACGGGCACAGGGCCGCCAGGGCCAGCGTCCAGAGCGCGGCTCGATCTGATCCGATGCGATGCACAAAAGCTGCCAGCAGCAAACATCCCGCCAGCTCCAGGCCGATTTGCAGGCAGCTAACCGCGGTGTAGTTGTCCAGCCCGAAGAGCCTAAAACAGAGGGCCAGAAAAAGTGGGTATCCTGGCAGCCGGATAAGCGTCTGATGGGCCACGCCGCTTCCATCGGTGATGGAAAACTGGCCATGGAGCAGAAGGTTTTTCGCCAGGTCGCCGTAGAGCAGCGTGTCCGGTGAGGCCTGCGGAAGCGCCTTCAACATCCACAGTCTCATCCACGCGCCGCCGGCCAGCGCCAGCGCAACGCACAGACCTTTCATTCTGCGGCTCAATGCCGTCAATCGAGTCTCCGTCCCTGCATCCCTACGATTCGTACTGTATAGCTTCGACCGCTATGATGGTAGTCGTGCCAGCAGTTTTTTCAGAATAGGTGTGCTTCGCTGCGACACTCCCCAGGCGACAGTCGTATGAAGCAATGCAAGAGCCTCGAAGACAGCAATGCGATTCTGGAAGCGACGTAAGGTAAGAAGAAAAGTAGATGCCGGATAAACAGATATTCTTCGATCCCCAGCGAAGGCGTTGGAAGCGGCTGCGCCGCATCCTTGACGCAGCCGCTGTGCTATCGACTCTGGTGCTGGCCGGTTTTATCTTTAACGTCATGCGCTTTCAGCATCTGCCTGGGCTGCTTCTGCCCACTCCGAAGCATAACTACAAGGCTCTGCCCGAGCCACTTCTGCACGGCGCCAGAATCCCTCGCCCCAAGCGCCGCATCACAGGCCGCAAGCCGTCTGAAATTCCGTTAAATTCCGGCGAAGGTTTGCGCGCCGCCTTCTACGTTCAGGACGATCCGGCCAGCTACTCGTCGCTCAAGGAGCACATTCACCAGATCGATATGCTCTTTCCGCAGTGGCTCCACGCGACCGGGCCGGTTGGAAACTTGATGGCCACCAACAACGACACCCACCGCGACTATCCCATTGTCGACGGCGCCGCAGTCCACGATCCCGATGATGGCGACAAAGTGAAGCGCGTCATCCAGGCTGCGAAGGAAGATACGGAAGTCTTCCCGCACCTGAACAACTTCAATCCGGGTACGCAGGCGTGGGATGCGAGCCTGGGCGACGTTCTTAAAGACGCGGGCAAGCGCGCAGCACTCCGTCAACAAATTGTCCGCTTCCTGACTGCGTATCCGGCCTATCATGGCCTTTCGCTGGACTTTGAGAGCCTTCCGGACGATGCAAGCCCCGCCTATCTGACGTTTATCCATGAGCTTTACACCGACATGCATCCGCGCAATCTCCGCCTTTACGTGAACACCGCGGTAGCCACGACCGACAGCGACCTGAAGCAGATCGCGGCTAACTCCGATGGCATCATCCTGATGAACTACGACCAGCACCAGACCACCAGCGACCCCGGCCCGATTGCCGACCAGGAGTGGTTCACCGGCAACCTGACTCGGGTGTTGAAAATTGTTCCCAAGGAAAAACTGATCTGCGCCGTAGGCAACTACGGCTACGACTGGGCGCTCTCCATCCCTCCTGCTCCGCGAAAAGGGAGTGCGCACGAAGCTTCTAAGCCCGAGGTTCTGAACACGGACGATCTTCACGTCTCCGACGCGTGGCAGCGCGCGTCCGATGCAGACGCAGACATCTACCTTGAGGACAACTCTCTCAATCCGCACTACGAGTACATGGACGAAGATACGAATCAGCGCCACGTTGTGTGGTTTCTGGATGGCGTGACGATGCTGAACGAGCTGCGTGCCGCACGCCAGCTTGGCCTTTCCACTTTTGCGTTGTGGCGCCTGGGCATGGAAGACAACTCGATGTGGAATATCTGGGACAAGCCGAGCAGCCCGGATTCCCTGCAGGCCCTCAACACCGTGCCATCGGGCCATGACATCGACATCGAAGGTCAAGGGGACATCATGCGCGTTACCGGCCTGCCAAAGCCGGGCAAGCGCACCGTCACCCTCGACACTGGAGAGACCGATCCTCGCGTGAAGGAAATCGTGGATGAGCACATGGACGTTTATCCACGCTCTTACACCGTTGAATACTACGGCTATCATCCCAATCAAGTGGCCATCTCATTCGACGATGGTCCGGACCCCAAGTGGACGCCGAAGATACTCGACATTCTGAAGCAGAAGGGCGTCAAAGGCACATTCTTTCTGATTGGAGAGGAGGCAGCGGAGAACATCGGCCTGATGCAACGGGTGGCGCGCGAAGGGAACGAGATCGGCAACCACACATACACCCATCCGGATATAAGCGATATCTCGGCACAGGCTCTGGACCTGCAGGTCAAACTTACGGAGCGCCTTTTCGCCAGCAAGCTGGGCGTCCAGCCTCTCTATTTCCGCCCTCCATATGACATTGACGAAGAACCGGAAACGGACGACCAGGCCTTTCCTGTGGTGGCCATCCAGAACGAGGGCTACATCATTATCGGCAGCAAGATCGACACCGACGACTGGAACGAAAATCCCCGCAAGTCGCCTGCACAGATCACTCAATCTGTTCTGAATCAGCTGCAAACCATGAAGTCCAAGCCGCAGTTCCGCGGCTCCGTCATTCTGATGCACGATGGAGGCGGCGACCGTTCGGCCACCGTCGCCGCACTTCCCGTTCTGATCGACGCACTGCGCGCGCATGGCTATACCTTTGTCCCGGTATCCGCTCTTATGGGCAAGACCACCGCTGACGTAATGCCTCCGCTCAGATTCCGCCAATTCCTTCGCGCCTTGCCAGACTCTCTTGCCTTCTCCGGTGTCCAGGCCGTCGGTCGCTTTATCGTTTTCGTCTTCTTTGTTGGCGACATTCTCATGTGCGCGCGCCTGCTGCTCATCGGCGTGTTGGCTGTCATTGACCGGCTGCGCAAGCCTCACGCCAAGGCCTCGCCAGGCTTCAATCCGCGCGTGGCCGTTCTTATTCCCGCATACAACGAAGAGACAGTCATCGTGCGCACCATTCGCTCGGTGCTCAACTCCGACTACAAAAATCTGCACATCATTGTCATTGACGATGGGTCATCGGACCGCACGGCGGAAGTGGCGCGCGACGCATATGTCAAGGAGATTGCAGCAGGCCGTGTGCAGATATTTTCCAAGCCTAACGGGGGCAAGGCCGCCGCGCTCAATTTTGCCCTCGATCGCCTGAGCGAAGATATTTACGTTGGCATCGACGCGGACACCGTGATCGCCACCGATGCCATCTCCAAGCTCATTCCCCACTTCGAAGACCCGCGCATCGGCGCCATGGCCGGCAACGCAAAGGTGGGCAATCGCGTGAACTTGTGGACTCGCTGGCAGGCGCTGGAATACATCACCAGCCAGAACTTCGAGCGCCGCGCTCTGGACCTCTTCCACGTGGTCACTGTCGTGCCAGGGGCTATTGGCGCGTGGCGCACGGCGCCGGTGAAGGCCGCCGGCGGCTATCCGATCAACACTGTGGCCGAGGACGCCGACCTGACGATGAACTTGCTGGAGCAGGGTTTCCGCGTGGACTATGAAGACCGGTCGCTGGCATTCACTGAAGCGCCTGTCAACGCCAAGGGCCTGATGCGCCAGCGCTTTCGCTGGTCTTTCGGAACGCTGCAAGCGGTGTGGAAGCATCGCGCGGCATTCATTCGTAACAAGGCGATGGGGCTGTTTGCCCTGCCGAATATATTGATCTTCCAGATGTTCCTGCCGCTTGTGTCGCCCTTCATCGACATTATGTTTCTCTACGGCGTTGCCAATTACTTCATCGACCGGCATTACCACCCGGAGGCCGCTTCGGCAGCCAGCTTTGACAAGCTGCTGGTCTTCTTCCTCGGCTTCCTGATCATCGACTTCGTTACTTCGACCGTTGCTTTCTCGCTTGAACGCCGCCACCCGGCCAACAAGGGCGATGGATGGCTTCTGTTTCACATCTGGCTGCAAAGATTTGCTTACCGGCAAGTGTTTTCAATCGTCTTGTTCAGGACGCTCATGCGCGCCATCGACGGCAAGCCCTTCAACTGGGACAAGATTCAGCGGACGGCCAAGATGAGCAAACGCACCGAGGCGCTTACGGAGACGACGTAGAGCGAGCAATGTTCGCGCGGGCGGTAACGCAGATCTCCCGAGCCGCGCGAGAGAAAGGACAGCTACTTTTCCGCGGCCGGCCCATTCGCGCTACTTTGCACAGGGTTGAATTCGAGCTTCGGCCAGACGATTGGAATCTGCTCGATTTTTAGGTTGGGCCATGTGATCGGGATCGGCTGCCCTTTTGCTTTCGATTCATCAATGGGCAGCAACTGAAGACCGGGGTAGAGATTCTGCGCCAGCAGCGGTCCTGTCGGCTGTTCGCCGAGGCTCGACGGCGGGGGATGCACAATGATCTGCGCATCAATCTGCGGGTCCCCTTGCGAGTCTTTGAAGCTGTGCAGGGGCGGGGGGCCGGGCAGGATTAGCATCTTCCGCTGCACAAGTCTTGTGATGTGCCAGTCGGGCGGAAGCTTTGTGAAATCCCTGCCGCCCTCGGGGATGCCAGGCGGAGCAAGCCACGGCTGTTGCGGGTTGGCGGGAGCCGGCGCCGCTGACTGGCAGAACGCCGCAGTTCCGGAGGAGAGAAGCAAAGCGAAGATCGTGAGCCGCATCGCACACCCCTTATTTACGGACGCGCCCTTGGTGGAAAGAGTAGCAAACAGAGACAGGTTTCTCGACCTCGGTGCACGGACGACTCTATTGGGGCAGCGCGGTAACTGTTTCAGAATTGGGCTAATTCGACCTTAGCGCGTTGAGTGGATCGACGGAAGCGGCACGTCTGGCTGGCAATGCGGACGCCACCAGCGTCATCAAGATCATCGCCATCACGGCCGCCAGGTAGATGAGCGGGTCGGTTGCGCTCACGTCGAAAAGAAAAGACGCTACGAGCCGTGAAACCACCAGTGACCCGCATACGCCGATCACGCAGCCGATCAGTGCCATTTTTGCTCCGGAAGTGAGCACCATGCGAACAATGCGGCCGCGTTGCGCACCGAGAGCCATGCGGATGGCGATCTCCTGGGTACGCAGCGAAACGGAGAAAGTCACCAGAGCGTAGATTCCGGTGAGGGCCAGCAGCAAAGCGCCCGCGGCAAATGCTGAAATCAAGTCCGTATTGAACCGGCGCGGCGCTTCTATGTCGGAGACGACATTGGTCATCGGCTGTACATTTTGCAGGACGAGCACGGGATCGATTTCGGCGACGGTGGAGCGTAAGATTTGCGTCATCTCTTCCGGGGGCAGCGCTGAACGCAGACCGATGTACCCACCGGCGGGGCGGGAAAGCATGCGCGATGCATCCGCACCAAATAGGGCATTCGACTGCTCGGCGGGCGCGTACCATTGATCACTGTCAGGCTCATCGCGGGGGCCGATCTTGGTGTCGGCGACGATGCCCACGACAGTTGCCCATGGCCATCCCTTTTTCGGGTTGCCCGCATGAAAGCGCTTGCCGATGGCCTGCTGACCGGGCCAGCAATGTTTGGCCATGGACTCATTCACAATCATTACCAGGGGCGTGTCGGAGCGGTCATTTACTGTAAACTCACGGCCTGCGAGGAGACGAATGCCCATGGTATGAAAGTAGTCGCCGCGAATTGTGTAGAACATGGCGAATTGCAGCTTCCATGCGTCAGCGCGCACGCCTTCGACGGTGTATGAGGATCCGCCCCAGAGCCCTGTTGCGGGCAGACTGCTTGCGGTGGCGACGGCGATAATTCCGGGCTTCGCGGACAGGTGATCGACGACGGCTTGTTCGAATGTACTGGCGGAAGCATCGGTGGGGTATTGCTGCAAGGGAATTTGATATTCGGCGACCAGAACGTGGTCTGGACGGAAGCCGGGATCGACCGCGCGCATCTTCTGGAGGCTGCGCAGAAATGCGCCTGATACGGTGAGCAGCACGAGGGCAATTGCGATTTCCGCAACCACCAGGGAGGATCGCAGCCAGGAGTGGCTCGCTGCGCCCGTGCCGGCGCGGGCCCCTTCCTTCAGGCTTTCTGTCAGGTTGGTGCGCAAAGCCGCAAACGCCGGCGCCACGCTGCACAGGGCGCCGGTGACCACTGAGACAAGCAGTGCGAAGACGACCACGCCTGCGTCGATGGCGATGGAGTCGACGCGCGGCATGGAGCCCGGCAATAGGTGCAACGCCACGCGAATCGCAGTTGCGGCGAAGGCGAGACCGAGCAGCCCACCGGCAATGCTCAGCAGCAGGCCCTCGAATATCGATTCGCGAACGATGATTCTGGATGCCGCGCCCAGTGCCAGCCGCACCGCGTAATCGCGCCTGCGCCGGATCGCTCGGGCAAGCAGCAGGCCGGCAACATTCATGCACGCAATCAGCAACACAACGGCTACGGCAACAAACAAGGTGCGCAGCAGGGGGCGGATATTTCCGACTGCTTGCTCTTTCAAAAGCGCAACGTCGCCGGTAATGTGGATCGCGGACATGGCTACCGGGAAGTTGCGCATCACTTGCCGGGCCACGCGGTCTGCATCCTGCGCGGCCTCCGCAACAGTGACTCCATCTTTGAGGCGGGCCACCAGATGAAAACCCCAGAAGCCGGCGGCCTGCTCGGAAAGCTCGTCGGGCGTCAGGCTCATGGGCACCCACAATTGCACCTGGTTCAGTCGCCCCGGCTGCAGTGGAAACTCGAAGCTGCGCGGCATGACGCCAATGATGGTGTACGACTTGCGATCGAGGTCGATCGACTTGCCAACAACATTGGGATCGCGATGGAAGCGGTTCAACCAAAGCGCATAGCCGATGAGCACCAGCGGCTGGCGCGCATTCTCCTCCTGCGCCGTGAAGACGCGGCCAAGAATTGGCTGAACGCCAAGAGTGGGGAACACTCCGGCAGTCAGGCGCGAGGCTTCCACCTCTTCCGGCGTAGCGCCGCCTGAAAGCTCAAAGCTCGCGCTACCGAAACCGCCGATTGAAGAAAACGCACTGGATGCGCTCGAATAAGTGCCAATTTCTCGCGGTGTGACAGGGAGGGTCTTGCCGCCTCCAATGTGATCTCCGAGCAGAACAAGGTGGTCAGGATTGTTGAAGGGGAGCGGCCGGAGCAGAATGCCTTCGATCAACGAATAGATGGCCGTGGTGGCGCCAATGCCCAGGGCCAGCATGAGTACAACGGTCAGCGTGAAGCCGGGCGAATTGCGCAATTGGCGAATTGCGAAGCGCAGATCGTGTGCAAGAGCGTCCATGTGCCTCCTTGAGAATTCTTTGCGCTTCGTCGACCCTGCAGGCTCGATCGCTCCTCCGCAGAGTGAGGGCGAGAACCATAGCGGCATTCTACCCCCGGTTTGCCCCGCGCCGCTACCGAATGGTTGGTTTTCCGACTCGCTAACCCATGGGTTTTCCGACTACACTAGAGTTGTTATGGCCACCGCAACCCTCACCACCCAGATTCTGCCGCACGCGCCTCAGGGCGGCTTTGCCAATGAGCCGTTCATCGACTTCAAAACGCCGGAAAACACTCGCGCCATGCAAGCTGCCCAGGACCGAGTTGCCAGCCAGCTTGGCCGGGAGTACGACCTGATCATCGGCGGCCGGCGGCTTCGCACCGAGAGCAAGATTCGCTCGCTCAACCCGGCGCGGCCTGCGCAGGTGGTCGGCGTGCACCAGAAAGCCGGAGCTGAACACGCTGAAGAGGCGATGGCCGTGGCACTGAGTGCCTTTGAATCCTGGAGCAGGACATCTGTCGAAACACGAGTTTCGCTGCTGCTGAATGCGGCGGAGATTATTCGCAGCCGGCACTTCGAATTCTGCGCGTGGCTGACGTATGAAGTGGGTAAGAATTGGGCCGAGGCCGATGCTGACGTGGGCGAGACCATCGACTTTCTGGAATTCTATTCCCGCGAAGCTGTGCGACTGGCCGCCGCTACGACACCGATTCAATATCCTGGTGAGCGCAATCAACTGCGCTACATTCCGCTCGGCGTTGGCGCGGTGATTCCTCCATGGAACTTCCCCTTCGCGATTATGGCCGGCATGACGGCCGCCGCAATCGTCACCGGCAACACTGTCATACTCAAGCCTTCCAGCGACTCGCCCACCATTGCGGCCAAATTCGTTGAGGTGCTGGAGGAGGCGGGAATGCCGGGCGGTGTGGTCAACTTCTGCCCCGGGTCGGGAGCCACATTTGGAAACGCAATTGTCGAGCATCCCAAGACGCGGTTTATCGCCTTCACGGGTTCAAAAGCTGTGGGCCTGGACATTCACGAGCGCGCGGCCCGCACACAGCCTGGACAGATCTGGATCAAGCGGACCATTCTCGAAATGGGAGGCAAGGATTCCATCCTCGTCTGCGCCGATGCCGACTTGGACGCGGCGGTCGATGGCGTTGTGGCCGCTGCATTCGGCTTCAGCGGGCAGAAGTGTTCGGCATGCTCCCGCGCCATCATTGAGGCGCCGCTGTACGGCGTGTTTGTTGAGCGTGTGCGGGAGAAAGTGGCCGCGCTCACTGTTGGCGATCCGGCGACCAACCAGAATCTTGGCCCGGTAATCAACAAAGCTGCGCTCGATTCAATGCTGGAATATGTCGAGATTGGCAAGCGCGAGGGTCGCCTGATCTCCGGCGGCAATGCGCCCCAAAACGCGGACGGCGGCTACTTCATCGAGCCCACCGTCTTCGCCGATATCGCCCCCGACGCCGCGCTGGCGCAGGAGGAGATTTTTGGCCCCGTGCTTGCCATCATCAAGGTGAACAGCTACGAAGAAGGCTTGGCCGTGGCAAATAATACCGAGTACGGCCTTACCGGAGCGATCTATACGGCCGACCGCAATAGGCTGGACCACGCAGCCCGCGAGTTCCACGTGGGGAATCTGTATCTCAACCGCAAATGCACCGGCGCCATGGTCGGCGCGCACCCCTTCGGCGGCTTCAATATGAGTGGGACGGATTCGAAGGCCGGTGGGCCTGACTATCTCTACCTGTTTACGCAGGCCAAGAGCGTGGCTGAAGCACTGCGTGCCTGAGAATGCTGTGGAAAGGCCGCTTGGGCAACGGAATCGGTTGTTTTGATAACCGTGCGGCTAAAGTTGTGCTCGTTCAAGGACGGGGCTCTGACGCCTGAATGGCGGATCAGGTAGCGACGGTTCAGGTTGAGATTCGCCCGCGTCGAGTTCCAGGAATTCCTGGAAGACGTCGTTCGAAAGCAATTGGCCACTCGCGGTGAGCCGAACCGTTTTGCCATCTGAATCAAGCAGCCCGTCTGTTGTCAGCCGCGCGACCACTTCCATGGCTCGCGAGGCCTGCTCGCGGCCAAACTCGCGTTCAACCGCGGCTACATCGACTCCGCTATTGAGGCGTAGCCCAAGGAACCATGCTTCTTCGTGCTGGCCAGCCGGACAAAGCCAGGTCGTTTCCACCGGTGCGGGCCCTGCGAGAAACTCTCCCAGATCGCTGGTCGTGGTCGATCTCAGAACGTGGCCGGACTGACGAAACTCCGCAGCTCGCGACACCCCTCGCAGCATGGAGGACGCATCCAGTCCCAACCCCAGGTACGGCCGGCGCTGCCAGTAGCGCACATTGTGACGCGAAGCAAACCCTGGCCGGCAGAAGTTTGAGATTTCATACTGCGAAAGACCCGCCTGATCGAGCCTCGCGATTGCTTGGGTGTACATCTGCGCAATCACATCGTCGGACGGAACCGTTTCGGCGTAATAGCGCGCGCCGCCTGCAAGCATCTCACGGCCCAAACGCGAATCTTCATCCACTTCAAGCATGTACACACTGGCGTGAGGGACACGCGCATCGAGAAGAGCCGTGAGCGATTCACCCCAGGAGGCGAAGGTCTGGCCGGCGAGTCCCGCAATCAGGTCGAGGTTGATGTTCGCAATTCCTGCATTGCGCAACCGCAGAAGATCTTTTTCGACGATAGCGCGGTTGTGCAGACGCCCGCTCACCTGGGCCTCGCGATCGACGAACGACTGCACGCCCATGCTTACGCGATTCACGCCCACAACCTGAAACGCAGCAAGGGTGCCGTCTGCGATTTGGCCCGGAGCGCATTCGACGGTGATTTCCGCGTCGGGCTCAAGGTGAAACTGCGCCCGCACGGCGGTGAACAGCCGCTCGAGCAATTCCGGCGCCAGCAGGCTGGGCGTTCCTCCGCCGAGGTAAACGGTATCTACGCGGCGCGGCAATTCCAGACTCATTCGCACAGCCCAATCCATGGATTGCGACAGGTCTTTGATGAGCCTGTCCACATACCGGGCATGTTCGCTGGCAGGGTAAACTCCCGAGGCGAAGTTGCAGTAGGTGCATTTGGAGCGGCAGAAGGGAATCGAGATGTAAAGACCGAGTGCGTTGTCGTCGAATGCGGCCATTGAGGATATTGTTTCACGTACGCGTCTGTCGGCAGACCTCTGGTCGGCCTAACCGATGCCAATCTCATCTCGAACCCAATCCCGGTCATATAAACTTGCCTTTCGACTGAAACGGGGGATCACCGATGCGCTTCCTGAGCAAACAGCATCTTACAGTCCTGTCGATCGTTTTTCTGATCGGCTTTATCCTCAGCACTCGCGGGCAAAGCCAACAGGCAACTCCGGCTGGTCCCGAGGTGAATTTCCCGACGGTGCTTTACGGCGCAGCCTATTACAACGAGTACATGCCGGGCGATGACGCCGACCATGCAGCGCGCCTGGATAAGGACGTGGCGCTGATGAAGGATGCCGGCCTGAATGTGGTGCGCATGGGCGAATTTACCTGGAGCCTGTGGGAGCCTGAGGACGGCCGTTTCGAGACCGCATGGATGGACCGCGTGGTCGACGCCATGGGCAAGGCAGGCATCAAGGTCATTCTCGGCACGCCCACGGCTTCACTTCCCGCATGGATGGCGCGCCAGCACCCGGAAATTCTCGCTGATCGCATTCCTGGTGGGATGTTTGGCGGCCAGCCGGTTCGGAGCGCGTACGGCATCCGGCAAAACATGGACACGGATTCGCCTGCTTACAGGTTTTATGCCGAGCGGCTAATTCGGCATATCGTG
>Ga0302325_10021403_pt1 | contig 13538 bp, 22 predicted proteins | sample Palsa_T0_2_FD_201948 | JGI IMG/M metagenome (GOLD analysis project Ga0302325, IMG submission 201948) | Peat permafrost microbial communities from Stordalen Mire near Abisko, Sweden - Palsa_T0_2 | ecosystem: Environmental > Terrestrial > Soil > Palsa > Peat permafrost | place: Sweden: Abisko... | reverse complement strand
GGGCAGTTTTGCGCCCTTTGGCGTCGCTGCTATAAATTCGGCTCCAACAGATTTCGGAATACCAAGGGTGCTCTTACCCTCTTTGGCAGCGTACATTGCCCGGCGCTGCGCTTCCGATACGACGGGCATTAGGACTGTTTCTCTACCGCAGTATCAACGCGCTTATTGGTAGTCGGCGGACCGCCGAATATCGCATGGATGATAGCCATCAAAGCGCTAGCGAACCCCGGCTCCCCGCCGCTAGGCTGCGGTGCGCCCGGCTGCAGAGCTTGGGGCGGAGGGGGCGGTGCAGAAGCGCTTGCAGGGCCGAATGCACTGGCAAGAGACGGCGAAACTTGGACTGTACCGTCTTGATTTACTGCTGGATTTACTGGGCCTGGCATTAGAATGAATCTCCGAGTTTCTTGCTACCGATATCAGGGTACTTGCGATGTACCGCAGCACGTATCCGCGGTTCTACAGACTTTCCAGAAGCCCTGGCAAGTGCATTACGGGCATGGCTCTTGTCCTCAATAGGGTAACTCCGATTCGGTCCCGCGAAGTCCCGTCCAGGTATTGCATTGCGTGTCTTGGCTGTTAGTTTGGCCATTGGCGAATGATACCTCACGTTGGGCCTCAATGGCTAGTTGTAGGGCAGCCAGCACGCGCCAAGCAGCTTTGGCTAGGTGGAACGTCCCGTCCGAGTCCATAACCTGGCCGGCAGCGTGGTCCAGCATATGGCGCATGACCTTATTCTCATGGTCGGTCGATACTTCCCGCTCCCAGCGCAGTTTGCCGCCAAGGGCGTGCTGCTTATTACCGGCTACCGACACCTTGGCTATCTCTGCCCATGCATCCGGGAAATAAGCTAGGCAACCATCCCACACGGGCAGCGCGTTTCGCGCTTCGCGATCACTTGGCAGGGGCATTGGAGTTCCTCTTTAAGTACTCAACAGCTTTTTCAACACCTTCGACGTTGTCGCCAAGGTTACCTATTCCCATTACTTGTTACCAAAGCGCAAGCCGTTAAACCAACGGCGCAGCACGTAGCTGCGGATTAATGAAATAACCGTGAATATTACGCCACCAAGGAACGCTGTGCGAGCCCCCATCGATAGACCGAACAAGGGCCACACGAGTAGGTTCGCGACGAAGTTTATCGCGAATCCGACTATAATGTTAGAAACAGCTTCCACCGCGGAGCCTATCTTAGTCTGAGCCATTTACGTTCTCCGTTTCATTGCTAAAAGTAATGCATCTTGCGTGCTGCGCTTTGCTATGTGCGCGGCAATCACATCCTCATCGATTGTGTCCGAGGCTACAATGTCGTACACAAACACCGCTCTATCAAGCCCTGCTTGCAGTTGGCGCATGGGACCTATACGCTCAAGCATCTGCATTCGCGTACCGAGGTTCCAGTCATGGCCGAGGCGGACGAGGATATTGGTAATATATTGCAAGCCATCTATGCCGTGTCCGAGAGAGAGCGGGTGTGCCATTCCTATTGGAGAATTACCAGACCTGAACGCTTTCATGCCGTCCGTAGTTGCAAGTTCTACGGCACTTGGAAAGGCAGCCTTTACCCTGGCGAGATCCGACTTGAAGCTATAAGCGAGAAGGATTGGCATTCCGCCAGCCTCACTAAGTATGGAACGTATTGCCTCGATCTTCTCGTCGTGAATCGGCGCCCAGTTTGGGTACTCGGTGTATACCGCGCCATTCGCTAGCTGTAGGCACTTATTGGTCAGAGCTGCTGCGTTAAACGCCTCGACCTTACCTTCAGCCAATTGAACGAACATCTCGCGTTCTAGCTTCTTGTAAATGGCTCTAGCGGCTGGTGGCAGCTTCACCTTGATTTCTGTGACGATAGGGTCCTTGATGTCGTAATAATCCTTGGCGTCAATCGTGATGCACGTATCGCGCATCGCTTCGTGGATCTGCGTTTCAGCGAAGGGCATAGGATCCACGCCCCTTCCGCTCCACCGTGGCTTGAACCAGCGTTGCATAAAAGCGCTATGCGTCCGGCCTAATGCCGCCCCGCGGTCGATATACCAATGCGGACCCCACAAATCTTTAAGGCCATTAGGAGAGGGTGTACCGGTCAAGTTTATCCAGCGGTCGGTGAGGTTGTGGGCAATCATGCCGAGAGAGTGTGCGCGCTTGCCGCTGCGACTTGTCTTCTTAGAGGTAATATTCACGCCCCCCTTCTTTTCGCGAAAGGACTTAAGACGATCCGATTCGTCCGCGATCACCTGGCGGAAGGGCCATTTCTCCATGTAGTGATCAACCAGCCACGGAGCTAGTTCGTAGGAGATTGTGAAAATATCTACATTTTTAGCTTTAAGTTTGTCTGTTCTCTCACGAGGTGTGCCCGTAAGGGGCACAATGTGCATGTCCCGGAATTGTTCCCAGCGTCCAAGGTCTTCGGGCCATGTGTCCCGCGCCACACGCATTGGCCCGAGCACAAGCCAGGGATCCGCTCCAGTCTCTCCCAGAATTTTGAGTAGCGCAATCAAAAACTCCATCGCTGAGGTTTTGCCTGTACCCATGCCGGCCCAAATCTCGCAGCGCTTGTGGTCGCGAGCCCACGATACCATGGGCTCTTGGATAGGTCTAAGAACTAGCGGCCGCATAGCCCTTGACGTATCCGTCTACCTCTTCCTTGGTCCAAAGCGTGAATACGTCCACGCCCATATCGCGAAGTTCTTTATGGTATCGCTGCTGCCATGAAGCTAACACGCCATCAGGAGTCTTAACCTCGACAAGATGCACGAGCGCAGGGCTCCAGGTTCTGGGCCATATAACCGTGCGATCTGGAAATCCGCGCCGAGCAGCGTCGATAAGCTTCAAACACATGCCGCTGTGCTTCTGTACTTGCTCGACCAAGTAGTTTTCGATTTGCGCTTCGTACATATCATCCTTTTCGGTATCTGTGGGCGCTAAAGCCTTTTGCAGCGAGCGGAAGTCCATCTGCCCATAAACTGGACTCCACAAGCAGTTTGGACAAGTGCTTTTCGCTATACCGCTCGTCATCGGGGGGCTCCGCTATGCATTCATCATGCACGGATAAAACGGGGTTGTAATCTTCTTCGTCAGCAGCTAAAAGTCCGTCCATTAGGATGTCGGCTGCCCCACCTTGGACGATGTTCTCAGCACGCTTACCCGAATAAGTACTGATTCGCTTCCACTGCTTAGTGTATGGGTCAATACCCATGAAACTGGATGTCCAGTCGTCACCGAGGGGTGATGGATAGCTAAGATATCTGCCGCTAGGTAGTTTGATGCGGAGCCAATTGCCAATTCTATCAACTGATATGTGGGATCCAACTTTAAACTCCTTATTCGGGATGTGCAGAGCTTGCAAGCATGAATCATCTAGCGCTGCCCAAAATCCACAAATCGCCGGATGCGCATCGCGCCACATGAGCACTAACGCATGGCAAACGGTCCAGATGCGTTCTTCTAGCCCGTAGGTTCGTCGCCGCTTAACACTCTTGGCCCACGCGGCTTTTGCCTCGTTCTTGAAGTTCTGAGGTATGACGGGCCATGCTGATCTAGCCAGTCCATCGAGGCGCAGCCCGTAGGTTTCTGCCATTGCGAAAAAGGCACCAACCCCGCCGTAGTACTGTAATGCGAGTTCCATGACTTTTCCAATTTGTCGGCGCCAATCATCATCGTCGATAGTGGCGGGATCGATGTTGAAGGTCCTGGCATAGGCGATCTTGTAGAGGTCGGGTCCGGTACCGTTATCAAAATCACGGAAGGCCTGAAGTTTCCAGGTTTCTCCTGCGACCCACGCCATGAACCTTCCTTCGTTATTGACCAAGTCGGAAACGACGAGCTTACGCCCTGGCCCGGCCACAATAAGGCCACGTAGCGCGCTACTAGCCAAACCAAGAACTTCATCCGGCGCGTATTGCGCAATCGTCCCATCATGAAACCGTGTGATTGCATGGTCTATGTCCCATTGTTGATGTTTGGGGCGGGGCAAATTTTGCGGCTGTAGTGTACGACCAGCCCATCGCCCCGTTCGTTGCGCACCACAGAAGACCAATAGGTTACACAAGCGCCCGTTAACGTGTTGGTTAAGGACCCGCTGATACTTCGCAGTGCTGGCTTTGGACGCTTGTTGACGTACACGCAAAAGTTCTTTGATATGCTCGGGGAGCGATTCATCTTCAAGTCTCCGCTCAACGGTATCTGCTGTTAGGTCAGGCAAGTTTACACCGAACTCCGACATGTAGGCTAGCATGCGGTTCCGCTGTTGGGTAGTCTCTACCGCGTTATCAGTCAGTTCCGTAGTGCGTGCCGCCATGGCCTTCTTGGCTTTAGTCGTAGCTTCGACCGCACCTTGAGCAAGCTTTAGATCCATAGCCACGCCGCGAGAGTTCATGCGCTGGTCGAGATGCCAGAAAGCCCACATGCGCGGCGTTGCATTCCACTTCGGGATTCGCTTGTGCGCTGCACGCATGGCAATTACGTCTTGTCCTCCGTAAACACGGAACTCCGCCCATTCGGCGGGATGTGAGTGCCGATCATTGTAACCGCCAGACTTACGCGGTACGCAAAAGAGTTGAATCAATTCCTTACCGCGCTTGTCCTTGCCGGTTTCGCCGAGTTTTAAGATTTCCGAGAGTTTGTCCAGGCCCCCAGGGAGCCCGTGCATACGAGCTAGCGCCATTGTACAGCGCCACTTAGTTAGGTCGATAGCAGGCCACCAAGGGACGGTAGCGAGGGCGTGCTGCTCAAACTCTGCGCCGTGCGCCCATATCTCATCGGCCCGTTCCGCAGCGTCAAGTAGTTCAAGCGAAGGGCCTTCCCCGACGGTCACGGGCTCGTCATCTATGGCCCATTGCAACATGATGATTTCTACGCGCGTAGAATATTTAGCGACACCCTGCTTTATAGGGATATCACTGCGCGTCTCAAGATCAAGCCAAAGCTTCAAGGTTTATGACCCCCACGCCCACGGGCGCTCACGGCTTAACCTCTCTTTGCGCAGCGGATCGGGCTTCTACTTCGTCCGGCCGCAGCTCGCGGCTGGGTGTTCCCTTGATGATTCGCTGCGGTTTTTCGGCGACGACTATCCACGGATATCGATACTGAATCGGTGGATGCGGATCGAGCAAGGGGTACCCGTTATGGCAATCCTCGATCAGATACACGCTCCGGCAGTGCGGCCACATCTTACGGAACGTTATCGACTGATGCGCGCAGATGTGCGAGCCATCATCGATGATGATATCGAAATCGCCAAGATCAGGAAGTTTGCACTGATCGGCAACGACGATTTCAATTTGCGGTTCAGCGAAGCGCGTGCAGTTAACGATATCGACGCCTACTATCTGAGCACGGACACCGAAGTATTCTTTCCACAACTGAAGCGATCCACCGTGGTCTATGCCAATTTCAAGTACCCGAACCGCAGTGTCCCGGAACCGAGCGAAATGTTTTTCGTAAATGTCGAAGTAATGACGCCATTTGTCTATTTGGCGTCCCTGATGTTCATAAAATGTACCCCAGATTGTCATGCTCGGTTCCTGTTTCAAAAGAAAATGCGGAACAGTTCAGCGAGCGCACCGGCCACGGCTTCCTCTGGGACCTCCGTACCTTCGCCGCTGGGCGATTCCACAAAATACATACCGTTCGGCCAAGCCTGCAATTCCCAGTGCTGAGCATCGACCTTCTTGGCCATCGCCTGTAATTCAGTGATGGTGCGTAATTCGGTCATTTGAATTACGACAGTAACTGGATCAAGCCCTTATCGGAATCGCCTTGCTTCGGCGCGTCACACAAACGCTCAGCCAGGAGAAATACCGCAAATGCGGCTCCCAGCGCAACCGCTGCATCCTTTGGATGATCCTTTTGCAGTCCAGTAAAGACGTTCTCGATTGTCACAGCGGCTTTCTTGGCACGTCTGCGCGACTCTGGCGGAATGCCAGCGAGCAGCGTGCGAAGCGTTTCGATATTTTCGTCGATACTGTCGGTAAACACGGGATCTCCTAAAAAGTGCCGGGAGTTGTCTCCCGGCGAGTTGTGGCTACTTGAGAGAGAGACTCAAGCAGTCAGGGGATCGGTCTCATCGGCAATACCGATTTCGTCAAAGTCGTCTTCGTCTGCGGCCTTACCGACGCCCGCAAATGCATCACCTTTGCCGGCGAACTGAACGCCTTTTAAGCCGGCGCCTAAGCCGTTGTTGCCTTTGACGTAAGCGAAGGTCGAGATAACTGCATTCACGTAGCAACCGCCGTACACGATGCCATCGGCTTCCGTCACAGGATTGCGCAGGTTGTCAAATACCGTGGGGCGCGTCTTAGAGCGCGCTGAAATGAACATGTTTCCATCGAACCCGTCCACAGCAGCCTTTGCATCACCGTCACGCAAGAAGACCTTGCCAATAGCCTTAGCCGCTTTGAGAACTTGCGGACCCTTCGTCGGGCCCCACTTTTCAGTAGCGAGTCTCGCCATGAGTTTTTCAAGATCTTTAATCTGCGGATGGTTTTTTGGGATAATGAAAGTAGCGCTGAAGTACGGAGTTGGATCGACGCCGCCAGGGAAGGGCTCTGCGGTCCATATCTTCGGAAACGCCAGGCGCACATTGTTGAGACGAATCTCGTTAGGTCCTAATGCCATTAAAGTAAACTCCTAAGTTGCTAAGCTAATTTGTTAATTGCCGGCGGATTATAGCGCTGGTATCCGCCGGTTTGCAACCGGCACGGATCGCAGAATATATGGCCGGTAGCGGCTTTGTTGGGGCATTTGGGACCGCCCTTTTCGCTACTTTGGTTGGCGCATCGGTTGTCGGGTTCGGTCATTCCGGTTGTTCCTCGAAGTCATCGGTCACAGCCGCACCAATGTATGGTGTGCGAGGGTCTGAGCCAACTACCAATATTGGTTTTCCCGGTAGTTTGCGTACCATAGGTTCAAACGTTTCCTTCCACATCTGTTTTGGAACGATCTTAGATGCCTGTGGCGCGGTGATCACCTTCTGAGGCTGATACGCCTTGTCTGGACCGACTTGCGCCAAGAGAAACAATTCTGCCTGCGCAGGATCGGCCCATGATCGAGCACCTTGCTTACCCTCGACGAACTTATACGGTTTGCCATCGCTGCCTATGATTTGCTGACCGTCGTTTATGCGTTTGTGCATCTCCTCGCGCACACTCTTAGCCCACGTCTCGACCATTGGCAATGCAGCGTAGAGCTTCGCTAGGTCGGCGCTCGCGGCCGGCAGAACGGGCGTGGACACGTCTTCGAAGTCTAACTTGGTTTGTTCTTGGAGATACGCGACACGCGCTTTGCAGTCCGCGACGCGACACCAGCGGCAGGTTTTCTCTCCCGGGCGAAAAGTCGGCTTGGTCCGCGTTTCGTGTACGGCAGCAATCGCCTTTCGGTAGAACGCTTCAAGGTCCTCGACCGGGATCGTATGTTCGTCCAAATGGCCGAGCCGGGGCTGACTAATAACGCCAGTAACCGTCTTGATGTTGTAGCCCATAAGCTGCGCATCGCGCAGCAGTCCGCACAGGTACAATCCGAGCTGTGGGTTAATAACACCGTCGTAACTCGCGAAGACCTTTTCGCCCGTGCCATATTTTAAATCCACTCCGGTTAACGAGTGGCCGCGAACAACGCCCGCGTCCATTGTGCCGCCTTCGTCTTCGCCCAATTCCGGCAAATCGATGTGGTACTCGACAAAGAGCGATCCGCCAATAGCGCGGCGCCGTACCTCGTCCAAATACATCTGGACGAAATCCGCACGCGTTTGGTCCATTGTATATATCGCGCCATTGATCTCTATATCAACGCCTAGATAAAAAGCTGCGTCCTTGCCATTTTGCAAGCACAGCCCCGCCCAGTAGTGGCTTGCGGTGCCCTCATCAGCGAACGTCGAACTGCCGCCATCTACCTGGTTCGCCGGTTGCGTGAGAGCGGCGGTGCAATGCATCCACATATGGGCTTTGGATGGGGAGAATGGCGAATGGCTGGTCACTTCGTTTCTCCGCTGGGAGGAGAGCCGGGACGGTGTAGCGTGCCGTTCTGCTCCATTGCAGCAACAGCCAACGCGGCGATCTTGCGCAAGCTGTTCTGGCTGAATGTCAGAAACTTGGGGTCAGGTTCGCGGCTGCCATAGTGCAGAGCTTCCTCAACGTAGTCTCGGATGTACACCAAGAACTCAAGATTGGAATGCTTGCCCCCGTTGTCGGTGATTTCTGGGTTTTCCCATTTCATCTGATAGGCCCGCTCGCCGTCGATGGCCTGATAAACTTCGGTTCTCTTAGTCATGTTTCACTTCTCCATCGACAGGTGAGTGTTCAACCTCGAACCAGTCCTCTACGGCGTCCTGAATTGCTTGCGCTAAATCGTTTCGCTTGCGCACGATTTCTGCGGGTTCGTCTTGCAGAAAATGGTCTGCAAGGTCCGCGCAGTTCGAGTCAAACCCTAGATTCATGCTTATCGGGTTAGCACCCATGACCGCTATCCATAGTGGCTCTCACGAACTCCGCCGCGACTTGCGGCACGATTGCATTGCCGTAGCCCCGCAGGAGTCCCACTCTATGGGGTACCCCATGAGCCAGCGGGAATGTGCCGGGTTCAACTGGCCTTTGCTTCCCGTCTCTGCAGCCAACCAATTCTGCCTGCCAAGAAGACCGTTTATCGGCACTGTCCCATCGCTCGCTCCGTCCTTGTGGTCCCTTACCGTGGGCGTGGCCCAAGTCCCGTTCAGATAATATTCTGCTGCTAATGCCAAGTCCGTCACTTTCGGATTCACTGCGCCAAACGATTTCACTTTGCGCTGAAGAAATTGTTCCGGTGTCCCTCCTGCTTGTGTACAAGTCGGAGTCGGCCACGCCGCCAAACTCGCCACTGTTCGTAGGTTCATACCGCCTTGCGCCCACCCAGTAGAGTCGTTGTCGGATGTGCGGTGCGCCGACGCTATGTGCGCCCATAATGACCGCCCCGCTGGCGTAGCCTTCAGCTTCCAAGTCTGCTTGAACAAGATCGAGCCACGGCAGGCAGTTTGCAACTTGCTCGCCAAAGATCTGTTGAGGACGGACGGTTCGAATAAGGTGGAAAAACGCGGGCCATAGGTGCCGCTCGTCAGCAAACCCTGCTCCTTTGCCTGCCGCGCTGAAAGGTTGACACGGGCAACTTCCCGTCCAGACTTCTCTATCGTCGGGCCACCCTGCGAGACGTAAGGCGTAGGACCATCCGCCGATACCGGCGAAGAAATGGCACTGTGTATATCCTTTGAGGTCATCGGGTTTCACATCCTCTATGCTACGTTCATCCACTATCCCATTAGCGATGTGGCCGTCCTTGATGAGTTCCCGCAGCCATGCGGCGGCCTTGGGGTCGTTTTCGTTGTAGTAGTTAATCAAGATCTAGTATCCGTGGGTGCTAGCGCCAACCGCCTAATTTGATGCACGCCGCGCTCAAACAACGCCTGCTTGGTGGCCCCAGTCAGCTTTGAGGACTTCGCGATAAGCGATAGTTCAGCCAATATGCGAGGATTTGCATGACGCGGGGGATTGCGCAACAGGTTCGCACGCGCCGTGCGGTCACGGCGAACCTGTGGATAAAGCTTAGTGATCGTTGACATTAAGCGCCGAGTAGGATGCTTTGTGCGCCTTCGATGAAAGCCTCGACGTTCTCTTCGAGGATATCGCTCGCCTTTGTCGCGCTGAAGGACTTTAACAGTTCAATTGCTTCCTTGCGCTTGTTCGCCTTTAGCATCTTCTCGATCATGCTGCCGACAGTCTCGGTGGGCGCTTCGACTTTCTTGGGTTCTTCCTTGACAACCTTTGGCTTGTCAGCCTTGGGTGTTTTGACAGGCTCCGGCTTGTCAGCGGCGACCGGCGCTGCGGCTAGCGCGATGAGCGCCTGGGTATTCGCGTCGATAGAGGCGATAAGGTCTTCAATCTTCTTTTCAATAGACATTAGGGGCTCCAAGTGTTTATGGTGTGAAAGGTATCAAGTGCTAATTGGCTTGTCAAGATCTGCGTAGGCCCATTTTTCATAGCTGCGCAATATGACGCCCCGGTACCTGGACTCCCCTATATACCATTGAAGGATGCGACCGTTAAAAGGGGGACGGCACAAAATACGCCCAACACGAATAGCGGAGGGCTTCATAACACAGTTTTTGCGCACAAAATCTATCACCTCTTGCGTTATGATGATTTCTGTCATCAGAGGAAACGAACGTTGTTCAAAGGATGTAAGCAACAATTCATAGTCTGGGGGAACGGACGATTCTACCATATTGGCTCTAGCGGCAGTGGTCGGAGCTTTTGCGTTTGCGTGAAATCCTGCCAGTGGCAGGCTTAAAAAGTAATGCCTAAGGACCGCGCCGGCTCGTGGTGTCAACAAAAACTCGTGGTAGATCCAGCGTTGCTCGGTTTCGGTGAATTGCGGCGCGTGCATTTCGTGTATCGCCCATTTGCGATCGTTGTTGTCAATCGATGCCGCATCATCCTTGTTGCTGCTGGCGGTTAGAAACATGTGGTTTGGCATCGTATAGCCGCGCTGGCCCTTTGGGTGCATGCTCAATGTGTCGTCAGCGATCCAATTCTCTATCTTTTTGCTAATCGCCTCGCGCTCGCCTCGTGTACCGGCGCGAAACTCGATTAGATTTACATGCCATGCGTCAGCGAGGTAGTCGGTGAATGAGCTATTGAGTAGGTCAACCGTTACGTCTTTAGAGTATCGTTCGCCTACCAGCAGTGCGGGTATCGTCTTGACCAGAGTGCTTTTACCATTGCCCTGCGTGTCCGACCAGATGAGCGGGGCAGCTTTGATCTTCACGCCTGGAAACTGCACGATGTGGGCATAGAATTGCAACAGCCACTCTCGAAATGTGGGATCGTCAATGCGATTGAACAACCAAGCTATTTTCTCTCGCTCTATGGCGGTAGGTTCTAAGGGCGCCGGCAGCCTATCTCGATAGCTGTTCGCATAAGTCTCAAGCCCGCGCGTGAATATGGCTTCCTCGCCTGGATGAAACGCCAAGGAATCGACTATACGCTTACTGGTACTCGCCTTGAGCACTTTAACCGGATTAAGCCTAGCGCCTTTGGAAATAGGCATCGTTGAAGTAAATAAATGCTCAATGGCATTATCGCTTCCCATAACTGTGTGATGTTCCGTATCAAAATATCGCTCGGCGTTGCGCACATAAACCAGCCGTTTTTCCAGGATTTCGGCCGCTTGTTTTTGCTTTTGCGCTTTGGTTACTTTTTCACCCTCGACGGCTGCGGCTGCGGCTAGTACGACATTCTCCTCAGCGATCACTTCAAAGTCTTCCGCCTCCGCGGGCAGTTCGTTTGCCAGCGCCGCGCCGCTCGCAACGTGTTTGCCAGGTACGCTAGTGAATGAGAGCCAATGCGATTTAAGCGTTACATCGCCGGGATAGGGTTTGTGCTTGATGCCGCGCGACCAATTGGCCCAGATGTCGAATCCCTCTTGCGCTCCCCCCGTCCCGTCGTGGAGCTGCATCCCCACCTTCAACCACTCGTCATACTCGCAATCCGGCGAGTGCTGGTATGCGGCCTTGCGCAGTTTCACAAGATCCACGCGCGGCGCATCGACAGGCTTAGGCACTTCGTTCGGCGCATCGTTTCCTAAGCTTTGCCATAACGCACGTAGATTCGCGGGAATTGATGGTAGCCTACGCCAGTCGGACAGTATGCCTCCAGTCCATTCATACGGCTTTTTAGTATCCGGGTGGATGGTCGGTGGTAATACGTCTTGAACGCTATGGCCCTCGCCTGTCGCGCAACGCAATTCTAAACCACTGCCAGCGGGTTTGAATGTACGTAACGGCCGCTTCATGCGGTACAGTAGCTTTGCCCGTCCTGGGCGTCCCGAAGTTATCTGAACCGCCTCATCTGCTTCTAACAATGCATCCACGTCTATGCCGCGTTCAGCCAGCCAAGGACGTGCTGCGTTCATGTTGTCTATATCGATGGCGCACGTTTGGCTCAAGGCATGGAGCAAGCCGACTCCAGGCAACGCGCCTACCGCATCGTCTGGGATAGGCGTCGTGTTCCAGCTTTTGTAGGTAGGGGCTTTCTTACCTTGATCGATAGCACAGAGTTTCCATCCATGCTTTACATAGTCTTCGAACACTTAGGGTAGCGCTATTGGGCATTTAGCGCATGCCTTGCAGAGCGTTTGCTGCTCTAAGCCATTTACAATACCACTAACGCGAGTAGTAGCATGCGCCAAGCGCTGCGCCAGTTCTGCTGATACTCCGCGTCGACCGGCAGCTATATGTTGTAAGTGCTTAATCGACGTCCCGGCGATCTTCGCCGCCTCGCGCGCTTGTGCTGTGCTGACTGAGCGCAGCCAATCGCGCATGACGTTCTTAGGTTGGCGCATGGGTGCTCCATTGAAGATGAGGCGAACAAGCGTACCAGACGCTAGTTAAGTGCGCAACGCTCTGAGCATAAGCGCTACAGCGGTCCCTAGCGCGACGACGAGTACAGCACATACCTTGATGCCGAACCAAGCAACGGCAGCCCAGGGTGCTGCCTCTTGCTCGTATTCGTCGATTAGCTCGGAGGTTTGCTGCGGGCGCTTCATGTGATGGGCTCATCACGGATGGTTGGAACCGGAATGCAGAATCCAATGACAACCGTTGGTTCTAGGCGGGTGATGATTGCTTTTACCGCTGCATTGCACGTATCGATATCGGCGTATGGGCCTCCTAAATCAACTACCCGGTCGTACTTGTTTTGGTTGTCATACACTAGTCCGAAACCTCTTGCCTCCGAGCCTGTTACCTCCCGTTTGATAATAGGAACTTGATGTTCACCTGGCTGCTTTGGTGGCAGCGCATCGCCTAACGCGATTGAGAAACAAACCGCGAATAGCAAAAGCCCGAAAATAAAGCCGTATGCGTTGATTAGGAAGCGTTTCATGGAATCCTCCGCAGTGAATCGAGCATATAGACACAGTAACCTACGCCGATGAGAATGAGGGTACGCCAGCTCCAAGTAAGTATCAATCCAGCCATATGCCAAGCGTTCATGATTTCTTCGCCTTTACGCAAACTTTCGCCAGCGCAATGGCTGCGCGGTACTGTTTACCGTAGAGTGTGCGCGCCGAATGGTCGCCTTTGAGCTTCGCCTGCAAGTCCTTTAGGCTACCCGAGAAGCATCCAGTAGTGAATCGGACCTTTATCCTGGCATCGGCTGTCACCGTTAGGAATGACTTGCGCGAACCAATTGGACCTACCAAAAGTAAATCCGCGTTGCCGCCCCCCATCGCGTCGCCGTACACCCGCGCGTTGCCGCACACCTGCGCGTCGCCGTACACCCGCGCTTTGCCGCCCACCATCGCGTCGCCGCCCACCATCGCGTCGCCGTACACCCGCGCGTCGTCGCCCACCATCGCGACGCCGTACACCCGCGCTTTGCCGCCCACCCGCGCTTTGCCGTACACCCGCGCGTCGCCCCACACCTGCGCTTTGCCCCACACCATCGCGTCGCCGTACACCTGCGCGTCGCCCCACACCTGCGCGTCGCCCCACACCGTCGCGTCGCCCCACACCTTCG
>Ga0302325_10021402_pt1 | contig 13538 bp, 9 predicted proteins | sample Palsa_T0_2_FD_201948 | JGI IMG/M metagenome (GOLD analysis project Ga0302325, IMG submission 201948) | Peat permafrost microbial communities from Stordalen Mire near Abisko, Sweden - Palsa_T0_2 | ecosystem: Environmental > Terrestrial > Soil > Palsa > Peat permafrost | place: Sweden: Abisko... | reverse complement strand
ACGCTAGATTTCGCTGGAATAATCGTTGGGAAAGAAGTAGAATCTAAGGAGGATGACGAAACTCGGAAGGTTGGCAGCATGGCAAGTGCGACAGTTCTGGAACCCGAAGTCAAGACCAACGACGCTCGGACAGCGAATATATTCGATGGGTTCTTCGGGAAAGAGACCGTTACTCGCCGCTATCCTTTTGATATTTCGATCCCCCGGTCCCTAAAAGCGGAGCTGGTAATCGCGGGCGAGTTCCGGCAAGAAGACCTTGAGCGACTGAGAGCGCAGGTCGGCAGACTGATTGACAACCTGAAGGAAGCCTTCGCGGACTAAAGGATGGACTTCCGCATGATCCGCCGCCTTTCGGGGCGGCTTTTTTATCTCACTGCTTATAATCTACGGACGGAATAAAACTGAAAGGGCAATAATCGAATGTCGAATCATGCCACCTCACCTGAACTAATCAAAGCACAAGATGCGCTATTCCCTCAGTTGAAAGAATTGGAAGGCAAGCGAGACTCAGGCTCATCCGAAGACAGACCCAAGATTCAAGCAGAAATTGACGCGGTGAACCGTGAAATTCAGCGACTGGGGATACGGATTACAGAGATGAGGACTGCTGGCCGTTAGCAACGCAATCTTAGGACACTGCCAGCCGCTGGCGTTCACCTAAATTTCAGCGGCGCATCCTGCGTGACTGCACTTGCATGTAATTTGCGCGGTGTCCTTATTTTCTTCACAGTAAGTGCTGCAATACTTCTCGGTTGTCATACACGTACACGAGGGATGAGCGCATTTCTTCGACTCTGACATGGACTTTCTCCTTTGTTGAACAACTGTGACGCGGGTGAGATTCTAACGGCGATCGAAAGACGTATGTTGTATGAGATTGCTCAGTTGCCGAAATATGTTGCAGGCTCCCTGGGACTTCAACTGCCGGTCCTTTCTTATCTCCGTGATTCAATTTGCACTCTTAGGAGAATCTATCTTGGAAGGATGATCTGGAAACGTTCCTCTCGTTGTGCTTTGATGCATCCAAGCTTCCAAGGAGAACGTTTAGATGAAAGCGATAAGTCGGTTGAGCCTGATCGTATGCGGTACCGTGCTGGTGGCTGCGGGATGCCGGAAAACGAATTTTGTGGACAAGATGGCCTTCAAATCCGCGATTAACAACTACTTGAGCGGCCGCCCAGAATGTGTGTGGTCGAGTCCGGTGAAATTTCCGGTGCAGGCCGACACTTCCAACTTCGAGCAGACCAAAGGCTATGATGCTTTGACTGACGCCGACTTCCTGGTCAGGAAAGCAGCGGAAAAGAAACGCTTCCTTATCGGATCCAAGCAGGTAAACGACTACGACTTGTCAGATAAAGGCCGGTCAAACTGGACTGCGGACCAGACGCAGCCGGGATATGGGAACTTCTGTTTCGGCCATCGCGAAGTGACGACGATCGACGGATTCACGCCGGCCGACGTATCGGATGCTACCCAGTACAGCGTGACCTATCACTACGATGTCGCAGGCGTTCCAGGATGGGCTTCCTCGGTCGAAATGAAGACGGCCTTTCCGAAAGTGGCAGTCGACACTTCGGGCCAACAGACGGCGGTGGCAAACTTAGTAAAGTCAGACAGCGGGTGGCAGATCAACAGTGTCGCCCCGGCTGACGGGGCGGTCCAGTAATCGCTGATTTTCAGGAGGGCGCAGTCGCTTCCGTCTTGACCAAGAAAATAGGGGAGGCCGAAAATTGGCCTCCCCTATTGGTTGCAGTTGAAGATAGCAGCGAACTCAGAAGGTGTACTTGAGCGAAAGCTCCATAATGCGGCGGCCTTCGCGCAGTGGCACGATTCCAAACTCAGAGTTGCTGCTCCTGGCCGACGTTTCCGTCGCGCCATTGACGGTGTTGCTCAGGTTAAGTGCGGTTTCGCTGCCTACTTTATCGGAAGAAGTGAAGCTTGAATTCGCGTGATTGAGGAAGTTGAAGGCGGCCACGCGGAACTGAATATTGCTGCTCTCGCCGAAATGGAAATCCTTGGTCGCGGTCAGATCGCTGTCCGTGAACGCTGGCGCGTGGATGTATGGATAGCGATATTGGCCTTGAACTCCAGGCCTCGACGGGAGCGCAAAGCAGTTCGCATCGATGATCTGATGACCAGCTGAACCGAGCCCTGGATTGCAAGTGAGTGTGGGCTGCAAGAGATAGTCCGGCGTGCCCAACAGCGCCTGCGCGCTGACCGGCGTGAGGTTGACGGTCTGATTCAAGCTTCCTGTCAGGCCGAAGTTTGGACTCAGAATCGACTGCACATTCTGTCCACTCTGGATCTGCGTGATGCCGGAAAGCTGCCAACCGTTAGTCGCAATCCCCACATAGCGGTTGGAGGAGAATTTGCCGAATTCATACGAGTAGTTCGCATTGACGATATGCGTGCGGTCGTAGTCTTCCGGACCGTAGTCGTTGCGCAGGTTGATGGGGTCCCCGGGGTTGCCGTTGGCGTAAGCGCCCAGCACACCCAGCGCCTTCGAGAAGGTGTAGTTCACGCTGAAACGCAGTGGCCCCTGCTGCCGCATCAACGCAGCCTGCATGGCGTTGTAGTTGGCATAGAGACGATGCTGCGCCGCCTCAATGTGCTGGTAGAAGGGGTAGGTGCGGAACTGGTCGATCTGGTGCGTGCTCAGTTGCGAAGCGGCCGCGGTCGCAGCGCCCACCTGCGTTGGAATGTTGCCGCCATACAGCGCGCCGATGGGCAGAGCGTTCTGGTCGTCGAGGATCACAGACCCGTTAGAGCCGTTGTCCAGCAGGTGATCGGAGCGGTTGCCTACATAAGCCAGCTCAAAGGTCGTATTGAAGGGAACCTTTTGATCGACGGCGGCGTTGTACGTGTAGACCTGCGGCTGATTGCTGTCGTTGGGGGTAAATCCGTTTGCATTGGTGTCCTGGAACTGGGTCGACGAACCGCCCGTGACCGGCGCTTGCGTAGTGCTGATGGTCGAAAGCAGCTCTTTGTTCACTGTCGCATTGCGCGCGCCCTCGGCCGTGGCGATGCCCGCCGTCGCGTCGTTGAACGAGTCGTGAGCACGATAGATGCCGTAGCCGGCACGCACTACCGTCTGGCCGTTGCCGCGAGGGTCCCACGCGAGTCCTACACGAGGCTCGAAGAACGCAGTGCGCGTAGCCAGACCGCCCTTGGGAATGCTCGGGTCGATGCCATGCCACAGGAAGCCCGGCAGCGGCGACAAGCCTGAGTTATAGCTGCTCGGCACCCACACCGGCACGCCTGCGCTCCGCGTATCTTCCCACGGGGTCAGATGCTCAACGCGCAGTCCGATATCGAGGGAGAGCCTGGGGCTGATCAGCCAGTGATCCTGCGCGTATCCGGAGATGTTCCAGAAATAAAGATCCGGAGCGACGTTGATGTTCTGCTGGGTAAATGTTTGAACGTGCCCTTCGAGAAAGTTCGCAATCGAGTTGCCGGCATTGGTGTTATCGCCGGTGTTTGGGCCGGTGTTGTAGATCTGGCCGGCAATCGGATCCTGAAACGTGTTGGTCGTGAAGCCGATGCTCGAAATGGTTCCATTTGGATTCTGAAACGCGTTCACTTCGTTGTTGTTGCTCAACTCGGTAAAGAACCCTACCTTGATGGTGTGCGCGCCAATCAGTTTGGTCAGGTTGTCGCCGCCGCCGCGAATCCACTTCTTGGCGTAGATACCGCCCAGCGAAGTATCCGGGGTAAGGTTCACCGGCAGATTGCCGTAGTCCGCCAGTTGCGGAAATTGCAAATCGTGGTTGGCATAGACGCCGTTATAGCCGTAGCCGATTGAAGAAGAGAGTAGCGCAGTCTGGTCGGCTGCCACAAAGTTCTGCAGCAGGTACGCGCCCTGCGCGAAGAACTCGTTGGTCATAGTAGGGCTGAGGATACTGGTGAAGTTCAACGAGCCGATCTCGGAGTTGATCGTGCTCTTGAGTCCGCCCCCCGGAACATTGGTGCCGCCGAAAGTGCCGCGTGCAGAATAGTATTCGTTCTGTGGCACGCCGGCAGCGCCAGCTTCCTTGGTGTAGACCGCGAACAGCTTGTGCTTGTCGCTGATCTGGTCGTCCACACGCGCATGGCTTTCCCACAGGTCGTTATTGACGACGTTTGTCGTAATCCAGTTGTAGGTGCCGGTCGAGGGCGTATTCGGCAGCGGCAGCGTGCCAAGCAAAGCCTGCACGTTCTTATCGATCGCCGTCACCTGCCCGTTCAACAGAGTTGAGCCATCCGGACCCGTCTGTGGAATGGCGCAGACGGCCTGGTAGTTGCCGCCCTGGCAGATAGAGCCATTGCCGATAGGCTGATAGCTCGATCCGAGAAACTGCTCGAGCTGCGTAGCGCTGAAGTCGCCCGTGCGCATCCCGGCAGTCGGCACCAAAGCTGTCAGCACAGCGCTGCTGGCGCTGCCGTACGCGTAAACGTCGCGCTGCGCGTAGTCCTCCGCACCCACAAAGAAGGTCAGGTGCTTATTCTTGTTGAAATCGGTATGAGGAAGGATGACCGGACCGCCAAAGGTGAACCCAGGATAGATTTCGTGGTCCGGCGCCTTGGCCTGGTCCGTATAGTTCGAGATCCAGTCGTTCGAGTCGAGTTGGTTGGTGCGCCCAAATGCATAAAGCGAACCATGAAACTTGTCGCCGCCGGACTTGCCGACTGCATTGACCACGATTGGCCCGTGCGCCGTGTCCGCGGTAAAGCTTGAGGTCTGCACCTTCACCTCAGCGACCTGCTCGTAGTTCACATTCTGGATCGCCGCGCCAAAGTTGCCGGGATCGGTGATGTCGGCGCCATCCGTCAGCAGAGCCACACCATTCAAGGGAGTTCCATTGGCCGCATACGAGCCCAGCGCGCCGTTTACCGAGACCTGCGATGGGTCATAGGCGCGATTGTCCGTACCCGTGTTGCCGTTGGTGATGGCAAAGCCCGGCAGTGTCTTGAAGAGCTCCGTCACGTCGCGGCCCTCAATGGCCAGGTGCTCAATCTGCTGCGAGTCGATTAAAGCGCTCTGTTCGCCGGAGTCGGTGTTGATCTGCGTATCGGCCGTAACCGTCACCGACTGGGTATCGGCTCCGATCGTCAGGTGAATGTCGCGCAGCGTACGCTGGTCGCCAGGATCGAGATGAATGTGAGTCGCGCTGTACTTGGAAAACCCACCTGCGCTAATGGTGAGTTCATAGTCGCCGGAAGGCACAGAGGGGAAGGTGAATACGCCCGCGCCATCGCTCTTGCCGGCACGTGTATCCCCATTCAGAACACTCTTGAGGACGATATCGGCATTCGGGATGACGGCGTTACTCGTGTCCTGAACCGTGCCGGAAAGAGTTGCGGTAGTGGTTTGGGCTGGCAGGATGAAAGGAAAAAGGAAAATGAGGGTGAATAAAGTGGGGAAGGTAAACCTTTTCTTGAAAAGAAATCTTCCAAGAAAACCGGAACGCGCTGGGGAGACGCAATCACGCTGTGGCATCTGGACTCCTGATGATGGCTATTATGATGTGGTTAATACCCCTCTGTTCACTTGTGAGTGCGGGGGGACATCCGTTCTAAACTTCCAAGCTATCCTAGGGTGAAGAATCGGGTCGATCTACTTACACCGCTGATTCGATAGAATCAATCAATTCAATCGTTTTAGTACAGCAACAATACGATTGTCAAGCTGCCGCGATGCCCGCTGACCTCGGTTGTCGCTTCCGAAAGCAGGTTTCTATAACTCGCAAGTTAGGCGGAAGTCAAGCCAATCCCAGGCGGGATCAATAGTTTACCTGTTGATAAATAAGCAAATTCGGCAGAAATGCATCGGAATATCGAGTCGCGCCCCCGTCGAAGAGGGGCTGACGGTTTAGATGGAGCCGAGGCCCGGAAGGATACAACCCCGCAAGATTCTGAGCGCCTAAAGTCGCTTCAGAAATGCCAGCGCCAGATCCAGTTGCGGAAACATCCGTTCATCCGCTTTGAAGGCCGCTGAATGCACGCAGCGTCGCGTCCCGCGCACGCTCACCGGATGCTTCAAATGCAGCATCTCGTGGTAGAGCAGATATTCGATGGCGTAGCGCGGGCTGGACGGCCGGTCGAAAACCTTGCTCACCACAATCGTGTTGTGCGCGGCATCGTAATGGCCCAGCAGCCGCTTGGCGTGGTGTTCGCTCCAAGTCAACTGCGGCCGTCCCAGCATGTTGTGGAAAAACTGCGCGTTGAGCGAGTCGAAGACCTCTTCGAGGTTGTAATACCGGCCTTCCGGCCCGCTGATCCGTTTCGCGCCGCGCGCATGGCGAATCTGCTCCGTCTGCCGCGCTACCGCTTCACTGTACTGAAAGCGCTTGTAGCGATGATTGTGCGCAGCGCTGATCGGCTTCTTGTAAATTTTTGCGATAAGAATATGCGCGATCGCCCGCAGTACCGATTCCGGAGCGCCCTCAAGCAGATCCGAAAGGCTTACATGCAGCTGACCCTCGCGCAGCCGGATCGTCGTATTCAGCGAGACGAAGCGCCGAAAGCGAATGCGAAACGGAGGCATCGGCGCGCGCGGCCGCAACTCACGATATTCCTGCTCAAAGATGGTAACGACGTCCAATGCCACTCTTCCGCAGATTAGCATACGGCGCGGGGCTGGCCCGCTTCAAACCAGCCCCGCGCGCCGCTACGCCAATCAGGAAATGGTGCGAGCAGCGAGGTTGATCGTCACCGTATCGTCCGGCGTCTTGGTCGTACCGCCATCCGACTCCGGATGAAACTCGATCGTAGCCGTTTGTGCGTTGACCACAATGCGCAGGTAGCCGTAATCCGTGTCGTCGTAGCTTTCCAGCGTCAGCGTGCTGTCGATCTGGTACGGAGTGCGGATCGTCGAGCGCATCGTGCTCAGCGGATTGTGGCCCCCGCATCCGGCAACGATATACGGAATCTCGTAGCTGTTCACGGTGCGCGTGTAGCGCTGGTAGTTGTGCGAGTGGCCCGAAAGCACGGCATGGGGCCAGACGCCGGCAGCCGTGCAGCAGCTGTCGATGTCCGCCAGCATGAGCGGGCTGCCGCCGTGCTCCGAGCCGCCGGTATAGGGCGGATGATGAACCGCGATAAAGATCGCGCCGGCGTAGCTCTCGGTCTGAATCCGGGTCAGCGCCGCGGTCAGAAACGCAATCTGGCTCTGATCGAGCGTCGGATAGGTCCCGCTCTGGTCGGAGATCACGCCCGGGTCCTCAAGCACGTTGGAGTAAACCCCCAGAATGCGAACGAAGGGTGCGTCGAAAGTGTAATAGACCCCCGGCTGGATCATCGTCGTGCGGTCCAGGCCGCCGGCATCCGGCGAAGGAGCGGGAGCCGGCGAACAGAAGTTCGCCAGGTAGGCAGCCAGCGTCGTCGCCGAGTCGCCGGGATAAACGATCCCGTCGTGATTGCCTGGAATCCCCAGTATCGGCGCCGGATAGCTCCGGTACGGCTCGAAAAACTGATCGTAGTAGTACGTCGCTTCGCCGAAGTAGTAGACCACATCGCCCAGATGATAAAAAAATGACGGCACATCGTCGGCGTCGGCTTCGGTAAAGTCCGTAACCATCTTGTCGGCAACCAAAGACTGCGTTGAAGGCCCGGTGACGCTGCCCGTATCGCCGACGCAGTGGAAGACGATCTGACCGGCGTTCTGGATGGTCTGCGTGATTGTCGCGCCTTGCGCGCCGTAAACGTCCGCCAGCGTGAGGACGGGTTCAACGGCGCCGCCCGTCGGCTGCGGTACCGGCTGAACTCCCGCCGTGTCCGGCTCGCTTTGATCGGTGACCGGGTTCATGAAGGTCGTAGGGTCCGGGGATGGCGTGGGTTGGCCAAAGACCGGCTGGCTGGCCGGAGTGGAAGTTGAGCCGTTTCCCGATCCTAAACCGTTCCCGCCCGTCGGCGTGACCGGTCCTACCGTACCTCCTCCTCCCGGCTGCTTGACGGGATGGTGGTGTTTCTTTTCGGACTTGGACATTCCGTAATCCTCCTGCCGCAAGAGTATAGCCCCGCAGTTCAACGCCGGTCATGAAGGTTGATTGAACGGAGCTTCAAGAAAAATGCGCCGTAGGAAGGGCTCTTTGAAACAGGAAGGTTCAAAGATTAGCTGCGGACGTCTCCGTATCGCCAGGTTCCATCGCCAATTGCTGCTTCCACTCCAGAATCCGTGCGCGCCCCGCAGCAGCTTCCGCTTCCGGAATATGCCCCGCCTTCTGTAGCGCAATCGAGAGACTGGTATGCGCCAGCGGATCATGCGGAGTCAGCACGGTCAGCGCCAGCGCCGCCGCAACCGCAGCTTCAAACTGCTCCGCATCGCAAAGCGCGCGAATCAAGCCGTGATGCGCCTCAATGTGTCCTGAGTCCGCGGCAATCGCGTCGCGAAAAGCCTGCGCCGCTTCCACCTCATTGCCCGCGCCAAGCAACTGAACGCCGCGCTCGGAAAGCTCGTCGGCGCGTGAAGTTGATGCGGAAATCTGAGAATCGGGGAGCGCGGTCACACCCTAATCGTAACAAGACGCGATCGCAGAGACACAGTTTCGCTCATTCCGTAATCTTCCGCCACGCAGCTTTGCCGGCGTCGCCCTCCGGCATGGCCAGATTCACTTGCGTGCGCGGCATCACCACCAGATCGACGCGGCGGTTTTCCGCGCGTCCGGCATCCGTAGTATTAGGCGCCACGGGATGAAACTCCGCATAGCCCGCGGCAGAAAGGTGCTCAGGAGCAATGCTATTGGTGGCCAGAAAAATACGCGCAATGCGCGTTGCGCGGGCCGAAGAAAGCTCCCAGTTGGAGTCGAATTCCGCATTGTGGATGGGCACATTGTCGGTGTGGCCCTCAACGCGCACGTCATACGGAATCCGTCCTAGCGCGTCTGCGATCTGGCGCAGAATCGGCAGTGTTCCAGGGTGCGGCGTGGCCGAGCCGCTTGAGAAAAATCCCGCCTCGCGCAGGCTGATCACCAGCCCATCCTTGCCCATCTTCACCGAAACCGTGTGATCGGCGATCTGATTAGACAGCATCTTCTCCAACTGCTTCTGCACCTGCTCCAGATCTTCCTTGACCTTGGCTGGAGCCAGCACATCCTCGCCCATCACGATGTTCATCGGTGTAACTGGTGCGTCCTTGCTGATCGCAGATACGTTCTTGAGGTCGACCGCCCGGCGCGTCGTATCGGGAAACATTCCCAAAGACTTGAACGCGGAGTCGATCGCCTGTGCGACCTGCTGTTGCTTCTTCTGGTCGGCTTTCGAAGAGGCATAAAGCACTACAAAGAAGGCAAAAAGCAGGGTGATGAAATCGGCATAAGAGACCAGCCAGCGCTCGTGGTTCACATGGCCGCGGCGGCGTTCGCGACGATTCATGCGGCTACCTCGCGGATCTCATGTTCTTCGAGGAAGCCGCTCAGCTTCACTTCCAGCATGCGTGGATTGATGCCTTCGAGGATGGAGATTACGCCTTCGAGCATCATTTCGCGGCGCTGGTGGTCGTCGCGGACCCGAATGCGCAGCTTGCCGGCCGTGGGCAGCAAGAAGAGATTAGCAGCGCCCACGCCGTAGATCGTCGCCACAAAAGCCACTGCGATGCCCTTGCCGACCTCCTCGATCTTGTCCAGATGCTGCATCACCTGAATGAGTCCAAGCACCGCGCCGAGAATGCCGATAGTGGGTGAAAATCCTCCCGCCGACTCGAAGACGGCTGGAATGCGATCCTCACCCTCGGAGCGCGAATCCATGCTCAGCGACATAATCTTGCGCAACTCCGCCGGTTCGGTGCCGTCCACCGCCAACTGCAGCGCCTGGCGCAGAAACGGTTCCTCGATCCGCTGCAAGTCGGAGTCGAGCGAAACCACGCCCGACCGCCGCGCCTTGTTCGCGAAGCCCACCAGCGTCTCAATCAGTTGCAGATTCTGTTCCTTGGGACTGAAAAACACCTGCATCAGCCGCCGGACAGCCTCGACCACCGTATGGAGCGGAAACTGCAGCAGCACCGCGCCCAGCGTGCCGCCAAAGACGATCATGGCCGCAGTCGGCTGAAAGATCTGGCCCAGGTTACCGCCCTCAAGCAGCAGCCCAGCCAGGATGCCTGCCACAGCCAGAATCACGCCGCCGAAACTTGCCTTATCCATTGTCAGCTCCTTGCTTCGGAGTGAATGCTGGTGATCGCAACCACGCGGCGCAGGTCGCCGGAGTTGCCGGTCCGAATTGCCACTTCGGCCAGCAATTGCGCCCGGTAGGCCAGGATCTTCTCCTGAACCTCCGCGCAACTCTCCCGGACAATCAGTTTCTCGCCCTGGATCAGGGTAAGCATGGTATCCGGCGAGGATTCCGCAATCTTGATCAGGTCGCTGTTCAGGAGCATCGGCGTTCCATTGAGGCGAGTTACTTCGATCATGGAGAATCGGCCCCCCGTCACTGTCTCTATCGGAGGAAACCGGGATCGCAATAGGGATGGAACCGCGCGATACGCAAAACTTCCTCGCCAGATCGCGAATTGGAATTTCCCAATGACTTAAGTTCAGTTTCACCGCTTGCCTGACCATCGAAAAGGCTCGCAGATTCCAGCAAACCGGGACATGGCGGCTAATGTCTTTCCACACGTCGCCGATATGCCAGTTCAGATGCGGCAATCGACTCCCGGCCAGAGGCGCAAGGGGACTTTTCCGCTGGAAGCGAAGACGATCGCAAATCCACGCATCGACCAGGAGTAACCCCATGGCATTGGGCGTACTGAATAACATCTCCGCTCTGCAAGCGGAAAACAGCCTGAACAATACCAATAACAGCCTGCAGCAGGTACTGCAGCAACTGTCATCCGGCTCCCAAATCAACTCCGGCTCGGACGACGCGGCCGGCCTTTCGCTGATCAATGGACTGCAGGCCAACTCGACGGCTCTGACCCAGTCCTCCACCAACGCAACCGAAGGCGTGGGCCTGCTGCAAGTGGCCGATGGCGCTCTTTCGCAAGTGACGAACCTGCTCAACCGTGCCGTTACGCTGGCCACTGAGACCGCCAACGGCACCCTAAACGCGACCCAGGAAGACGCGGCAAACCAGGAATACCAGTCGATCCTTTCGGAAATCAACGATATCGGATCAACCACCACATATAACTCGCAGCAGGTATTCACTGGCGCGGCCGCGGGCACCAACATCTACACCGGCGACTCCTCGACGACCGGCTCCTCGATCGACAACCTGTTCTTTGCGCCGCTTTCCTCCACTACGGTGGGCGACTCCGGCGGTTCGGTGGTGCAGAGCTCTTCGGGCCAGTTCGTCGATCTTTCCCTGGCTGCCACCAGCGTTCTGACCACGGCGGCTACGGCATCGGACACCGTCGGCGGCAACATTGTCTTCACCATCACCAACCCCGACGCCACCACCAGCACCATCACCACCACGGCGACCACGGTGAGCGGGCTGATCTCCGAGATCAACAGCGACGGCATTGCCGGAGTAACCGCCAGCCTGACCACTCTGGGCGCGGTGGGTGGCGCGGCAGGCGCGACCTCTGCTTTGGCCGACACTGGTATCCTGATCTCCAACACCAATGCGACGGTTGCCATCGCCGACGGCGCCCTGCTCGACACCACCACTGGCGAAGCGGCAACCTCGTTGTTCGCGTCCACTAAAGCGACCGAAACCATCAGCTACCAGCGCGGCGCCAACGAACAGACCACCGATCTGGCCGCCACCAATCTGACCAGCCAGGGCAATGCGCAAACCGCGCTGACCACGCTCAACGCGGCTATCAGCAATGTGGCGGCGCAGCGCGGCTATCTGGGCGCGCAGGTCAACACGCTGGACGCCGTCTCCCAGGTGGTCAACACCCAGCAGGAGAACATCACCTCGGCGCAAAACGCAGTACAGGCCACGGACTACGCCGCTGCAACCACGGCTCTCTCCAAGTTCGAGATTCTGTCCCAGACCGGCATCTCGGCCCTGGCGCAGGCCAACAGCATCCAGCAGGAAGTCACCAAACTGCTGCAGTAACACTGCGGCAGTCGAAATCGCAGGCGGGGAAGGCAGCAAAACTGCGCCTTTCCCACTCCTGCGCCGCTTGCTCGCGGCGGCACATGCCCCGCAGCGATGGCCCGAAAACTTATGGATTCTCTAACGCGGTCCAGCGATTTTTTGGTCCTTGGGCTGCGCTTCATCTGCTGGAGGGTGGAATGGGCACAGTAGGCATCAGCTTCGGTTCGCCGATTGCTGGAACCGGCTTCAATGTCAGCGCTACGGTCAGCGAGATTGTCGCCAACCTCTCGGCGGTCGAGTCGCCCTGGCAGTCGCAGTTGAACACGCTTAGCACGCAGGATACGGTAATTTCCAGTCTCGGCAGCCTGCTCGCAAACCTCTCCAACGATGTATCGAATTTCACCAATTTCGAAGGAGTGCTTTCGCAGAAGGAGGGTTCCAGTTCCGACCCGAATGTGCTGGCGCTCACCTCGGCCTCGTCCTCGGCCATTGCGGGAACGCATACCATCGTAGTCAATTCGCTGGCCTCGACTTCGTCCGGTTTTCTGGCCGCAATTACAAACGCTTCGGACACTCTGAGCGGATCGATTTCGATCGCGGTCGGCACCGGCGCGGGGCAGACGGTAACCCTAAATTCGAACGACAACACGCTCGCGGGCTTGGCCGCCGCGATCAACTCGGCAGGGATCGGAGTGACGGCGAGTGTTCTCACGGACGCGAACGGTTCACGGCTCTCGCTGGTTTCCGGCACCTCGGGCGCATCGGGCGATCTGACTGTCTCCTCGGCGATAGCCGATGTCACCACTCCCGCCGCCAACGGCACCGATGGCTTTCTCGACTACAACACGGCAACGCCTGGCGCCAACGCCAGCCTAAACGTGGATGGCGTAACGGGGATCTCGGTCGCTTCCAATACCGTTAGCAATGTAATTCCGGGTGTGACCTTTCAACTGCTGGCAACATCTCCGCTCACCAACGGCACGGCGGAAACAGTGCAGGTGCAGGTGGTCAACGATACGTCTTCCGTGACCAGCTCACTGGGCCAGTTCGTCTCCGACTACAACGCCGTGGTCAGCGCCATCAACACCCAGGAGAGCAACACCTCCGCGGGCGCGCCGGAGCCGCTCTTTGGCACCCCGACGCTTTCGCTGCTCCAGCAACAGATCCTGGGCTCCATCAACTCGACTTCGCCTTCCGGCACGCTGACGCCGATTGCCAGCGCCACGGACACCCTGAGCGGATCGCTCTCGATCGCCTCGGGCTCAGGAACGCCGACGGTCTTCAACCTGAGTTCGCTGCCCTCGGGCCAACCAAGCAACCTAAACGGGTTGGTTTCCGCGATCAACGCGGCCAATATCGGCGTTTCGGCGGGGATCGTGACCGCGGGATCGGGCAGCACTGCCACGTTCAGCCTGGCGCTGACCTCTCAGACCGGGAGCGCGGTCAATGTGACCACCACGAATCTTGCGGACGGTTCGACAGCCCTGAGCTACACCGCGCAGGGTGATGTCAACAACCTGACCCAATTGGGCATCACGGTCAACGACGACGGCACACTTTCGCTCGATTCCGCAACGCTT
>Ga0302325_10021400_pt1 | contig 13540 bp, 8 predicted proteins | sample Palsa_T0_2_FD_201948 | JGI IMG/M metagenome (GOLD analysis project Ga0302325, IMG submission 201948) | Peat permafrost microbial communities from Stordalen Mire near Abisko, Sweden - Palsa_T0_2 | ecosystem: Environmental > Terrestrial > Soil > Palsa > Peat permafrost | place: Sweden: Abisko... | reverse complement strand
CGTGACATCGTTGGCGGCGGCGGGCGAGGTTTGAACTTCGTTAGCGGGGACGACCTGGCGTACCACATAGCTTCCGATTGGTTCGGAATTGAAAACATAACTTCCATTGGCGGCGGTGGTGACGGATGTTTCGCCGGTGGTGATGCTCAACGACCAGGATTGCAGGCTACCGGTGTCGCCGCTGACGGAATCGGCGACGTTCAGCGTCCAGGTTCCGTTGGCGGAGGCGCCGTTGAAGAGCCACATTTCGCCGGGATTGGGAAGAAATGTTCCAGTGTATGGCGCGGCGCCAGAGGTGATGAGCGTGCTGGCGCTGTTCGAGAAAACGGTGTTCGTGAAATTCTGACCAGTGACGGCGCCCTGATTGAAGAGCGCGATCGTCGCGCCATTGGGTCCGGAGAGATAGGCATTGAGATCGGCGTCGACTGTGTTGTTGATGTTGAGAGTCAGGGAGACGCTGGTGATGGGCAGCGTGCTTCCGCTGACGGTGATCGTGGACGACAGGCCATTACTGTTGTCATGCGGAATGTTTTGCGGGAGGCCGGTGGCGTTGTAAGTGTGGTTGGTGGGCGCGTCTAGAACGCCGTTGTTGTTGGAATCGAGATAAACGGTGGTTCCGGCGAGGCCCGGTTCGCCGCTGTCGATCACGCCATTGGAATTGTTGTCCTGGTAGACGACGCCGGCGATGGAACCGACGCCGGCCAGCGCGGGAACCAGAAGATTGGCTTTGGGACTTCCACGGCCGGTGACCAGATCGTATCCCGGCCCAGCGGCGTAGCCGTTATTCCCGGTGGTGATGTCATTGAAATCGGATTCCGGCAGCGCGTAAATATCGGGAAGTGTCTGTGTAGGTCCGTCAAGAGAATTGAGATTGGCAAGCATTCGACCCTGATCGGCGATGGCGATAAGTCCCGACCAGATCGGCGAGCCGACGCTGGTGCCGCCGATTTGCAGCCAAGGATTTGATTGATCGTAGGAATCGTAAACCGAGACGCCTGTGTTGGGATCGGCATCCATTGCTACATCGGGGCTGGTGCGTTGGGTAGTGCTTTGGGTAACCACACCTTTTTGATAGGCAGGCTGGCTTTCGTATTGGCTGATTCCACCACCGCTGCCGCTCCACCCCGATTCGCTGCCGTAGCCACCGGAGGCATTGAGGGTGAGTGAAGTCCCACCGACGGCAAGAACATTGGGAGAGAAAGCGGGATACACGCCCGGTGCTCCGTCGTCACCGGAGGACGCAACGAATGTCACGCCACCATGGCCGGTGGGCGTGGTGAAATAAGTGCTGTCGTAGAGTGTCTCGCTGGAAAATTCGTTGCCTCCCCAACTCGTGGAGACCGCGACAACTCCCGGAAGATCTCGTGCGGTGTTGACCGCTGAGAAGAGGCTAGAGGTCCCGTTATTGTTAGCCTCGATGAGATCGATATTCGCCAGCGGAGCGATGGCGTGGGCCCATTCGATGTCGAGAGACTCCTCGACCTCCCAGCCACCTGTGGAATCCGCTGACGGGTAGCTGCCCGCGACGCCGGATTGATTCAGCCGCTGGAAGGTTGGATTGGGCAGCCCATATTCCGCATCGAAAGTTTGCAGATCACTGGCGGCATTGGGATCGTCATAGGCGTCAACGATGGCAATCGTCTGGCCCGCGCCGTCTCCTTGAATCGATCCGAAATTAATGAGGTTGATTCCGTAAGCATCGTCGATCTCGGATGGAGTGAGCCAACTGGCTCCGGGTGAATTGTCCGGACTGACCTGGGCAATCACCGCGATGGGGTTGGCGACCGGACCGGCGTTGGCAACCGGATCGAATGGCCGGAACGGCCCAAAGAGGATGGAAGGACTCGGAACCTGAACCGGCTTCGGCGTCGGCTGGAGTTTCGTCAAAGGAAACGCGCTGAAGAGCAGCCGGCGTTCCATGCTTTCGATGGACGCAGGCAGAATGGGCGCATGGCGGTCCGGCTTGCGACGCTTTGGCATAAAAAATCTCTCCTCCGCCAGGCAATAGTTCGCGTTCAAATGCCTTGGATACCCGCTGGAAACCGATAGGTATCATAATTGATTCTCGCCTCGGGAAAAGCAAAAAATCGCTTGGGAGACCGATGGATTCTCACGCCGTCGATGATTTCGCCCAATTTGACGGGATTCCCCGCAAAATCCGCAAATACTTCGCATCTTGGGTTCAACGACTTCCCATTCGGATTGTCAAATGGATAAGACAATCGGAATAGCCAGAGTTTTGCCGGGGGATTTCATTGGCCGGCCATCCGGAATTGGTGTATGAAACTTGTTGGCGACGGCCTTCCCCGGAAGCAGCCGGGTGTGTGGGAGGAAAGATGCGAGGGTTGAGCAGAGCCCGCAGGCGTTCGATGGCGATTGGTTTAGCCGCCGGCGCGGCGGTGGCGGCATTGCCGTCGCTTTCCCGGGCCACCATCACGGTCACACCGGATGGCAGCAATTATCTCATCAACAACGGCGCTTTATCGGTCATTTTCAGCCCCAGCGGTGGAGACCTCACCAGCATCGCCGTTAACAGCATTTCGTCATCGACCAATATTCTGGGCGATGGAAGCTACAGTCCTTCTGAGCTGGACGAAGAATTCGCCGGAACCCCTTTTGAGACCAATGCCGCCGGCACCACCAGCGGCATCCAGCAAACCGCCAACTATGTGGACATGTGGACAACGGTCGAATCCGGTGGACCGACCAACAATCCCAATCCGATTACCTACACATTCCATTATCTGATGTACAACAATGATTCGGCCGTCAGCGCCTATGAGGTGCTGAATCATTCGGCAACCGATCCGGCCACCAGCGTTGGGCAGGGACAATTCCTGCTGCGAGGTAATCCGACATATTTTGATAACACATATCAGGTCGACACCGACGGCCCGTTTTATCAGGGTGTGCAAGCCACCACGGCCAGCGGGTCGCCCAGTTTCCCCTCCGCCAATCCCGGCTTTGAGACGCTGATCAACGGAAGCACCGGCGCGCAGCGAACAGTGCAGAATGTGACATACGACCTGACCGGCTCTGGAATACCCGGTGATTTCAGCACGTCCACATACACTGACAATTTTTTCACCAAGTACGATTACTCCTCCTACGAGCAATTCCATCAGGGCGAGTTGATGTACGGCTCGAATTATTACGCCGGGTTTTTTCTGCCCCAACAGGACACCATGAGCGGCGGGCCGACCAAGCAGAATCTCAACTTCACCGATCCCGATATCCTCACCGGCGAGTTTCTGTCCGGCCATTACGGCGACGCTGAATACGATTATGTTCCCACGCAAGGCGTCGCGACAACCAAGCTGTATGGGCCATATGTTTTCGACATTGGGGCCGCCTCCAGCGAATCCGGAGCGCAGATCTATCAGACCCAGGTCAATAACATGGTCAACTATCCGGCCATGTACGCGCAGGACACGGAACTGACCGGCACCGGCATCGGACAGGGCGACTACATCCCCGACAGCCAGCGCGGCGCCGTCATCGGCACTCTCGGCAATTCCGCCACCGGCGCATGGACTGGAAACATCGACAACAACACGGTCGTTCTCGCCGCTCCCAATACCAATTTCCAGGAATCCACGCAGGGATATCAGTATTGGACGCAGGTCAACAACAACGGCTCTTTCGATATCAACAATGTCGTCCCCGGAACCTATCGGATGTCGATCTATCAACTCGGCCAATGGGGCGAGACACGCATCGACGGCGTGACGGTGCAGAACGGCCAAATCACCATCCCCCAAGGCGCCACGTTCACGCCGGAGAATTTCAGCCCTTCCGCGCCCATCTGGACCATCGGCACGCCGAATCGATCCAGCGAGGAATTCCTCGATGGCGACAGCACCAACGGCACCCGCGAGTATTACGGGAATTACAACTACTGGCAGCAGGAACAGAATCTGGGAACGCCCGGATACATCAGCTATTACGCCACCCCCGAATACAGCACCACCAACACCAGCCAGGTCGCTGTGCAGGAAAGCAATCCAGCGACAGATTGGATCGCCAATCAGTGGAACACCTTTAATCCCGGAATGTGGGATTCGAACAATCAGACCTCCAACGGATATGAACTTCTCTACGCCCCGGCTTATGTGCAGAATTACACCAACGTCTCCAACGGCGTGACCAACACCGGCGCGGCGGCGTACACCGGATCGCCCTGGCAGGTCCATTTCGTCACTTCCCAGGCGCAACAGAATCAAGGCCAGTACGTCGATATCTCCGTCGGCCTGGCCGCCGATGAAGGAAGCCTCACGCTTGGTCTCAATAACCACAACGAGACCTTTCACTACAACGGCAATTACACCAGCGGACCGATGTATCGAAGTGGCGATGCGGGATTTTATTTCTGGCTGGTGTTTGAGTTCCCCACTTCCGATCTCAAAGCCGCCGGCACCACCACCGCCAACGACAACGTCCTGACCCTTTCCGCAAGTCAATCCGACGGCGTTATGTACGATGCCTTGCGAATGGAAATCGACAACGAATCCGCCAATCCAACGGACACCGGTTGGGACGATTATTACTATGTCACGAGCAGCGGCACCGTCGATCCCGTCGACACCTACGGCCTGACCGCTTCCAATTCATTCGGCACATTGACCAATGGCATTTGGCAAACCAATGACGGCGGATCGTGGGGCAACTCCAATACCTGGTCCAATTCCGTCGTCCCCAACGCCGCCGGAGGCAGTGCGACATTTTCCGCCGCCATCTACAACTCCACCATCACACTCGACGGCACCAAGACCATCGGGTCATTGACACTCGACGCCAGCAGTTCGTACACCATTGCTGCGGGGACCGGCGGTTCGCTGAACATGGCCAGCGGCGTCAACGGCGGCGGCGCGATCATCACCGATGTCACCGGCAGCCACACCATCTCCGCGCCGATCACACTCGCCTCCAACACCACTGTCTCCATCGGCGCCGGCGTTGGAAATTCCATGGCCCTCACCGGAAACATCAGCGGCGCCGGCGCGCTCACCGTCACCGGCGGACCCGTGACCCTCAGCGGCACCGACAGCTACACCGGCGGCACGATCATCAACAATGGCGCTTCCCTCACCCTGGCCGGCGCGGTCACCGGGGTGGTGGCCCCCAACTTCGTAAATAACGGCTCCCTCTTGGTCAGTTCCAACATCACCGCGGGAAGCATCACTGGTTCCGGATCAACCACCGTCAATCAGGGGGGCCTGCTTGCCGTAACCGGGATTGCTCAGAGCTACGTCGAGAACAACGGCTCATTCAACGTCATGGGCACGTCAACCATCGGATCGCTCTCTGGCACAGGAACATTGACGATCGAAAACGGCGGTCGCCTCGTCCTTGCCGCTACCCCTGCCTTCGGCAGCAACACCGTCAACACCCAGGCCAGCCTGGTTCTCAATGGTTCGGGAAGCACTCTGGGCACCCTCGACATCACCGACAACACATTCGTCGTCGAATACTCCGGCTCCAGTCCGCAGACGACGATTCGCAACGAAATCATCGACGGCTTCAACGACTTCAACTGGAACGGGCCGGGCATCACAAGTTCGATCGCTGCCGATGATGCTGCCAACCCCAATGCCTCTCCCTACAAAGGCAATGCCGCCATCGGATATGCCGACAATAACGATTTAGGCAATACCGGTATTCCCGCCAACAGTGTGCTGATTCGATTCACCTACTACGGCGACGCCGACCTCAACGGCAAGGTCGACCTGAACGACTTCGATGATTGGCTCTATGGGTACACCGGCGGCACGGACGCGGCCGGCGGTGTGTCCTGGTCGGTCGGCGACTTCGCCTATACTGGTCACGTCGATCTCAACGACTTCGACCTATGGCTGGCCAGCTATACATCCAATCTGGGTTCGCTCAGCACGTTGGACCATGCCATCGAAGTCTCCACCCTTTCGACTTCGCAACAGGATCAATTATTGAACATCGTCGCCACCGCGCCGGAACCGGCTTCGATCGGGCTGTTGGGAATGGCAGCGCTAGGGATGCTGCCCAGACGGCGGCGTACGCCTCTTAGAAAAGAACATCGCAGGTTTCATCCGCTTTCCGACTGAAAAGTGGCGAAACCGTTTGATCCCATCTAGACTCTCATCAGTCGTCCGCGATTTTTGGACCTTTGTAATATCCGGATTCGATCTTGTTGAGCATGATTCGCCCCGCCACCATCCACGATGTTCCGCGGATTCAGGAGATCATCAACAGCCATGCCGAGCTGGGGAAGATGCTCTTCAAGAGTCTTGCGCAGTTGTACGAGTCGCTGCGCGATTTCGCGGTGTATGAAATTGAGGATGAGAGCGGCGAAGAACCGCGCGTAATGCCCGGCCGGATCGCCGGGTGCGTTGGGCTTTCGATCATCTGGGCGGACCTTGCTGAGGTTCGATCATTAGCGGTGGATGAGGAATTTCGTGGCCGCGGCATCGGCCGGCGGCTAGTGCAGTGGGCCGTTGATGAGGCGCGCAATCTGCAAATCCGCAAAATCATGGCGCTCACTTACGAGCAGGGATTTTTCGAGAAGCTCGGATTTGAAGTCGTGGGCAAAGAGACATTGCCGCTGAAGGTCTGGAGCGATTGCGTCCGCTGCCCCAAGCGGGATGGATGCGATGAGATTGCCATGGTGCGCGTGCTGTCGGATGTGCCGATGATCCTGATGCACCCCGCCCCGCCGACGCCGCGCGGCGTGAGCATCCCCGTGTTCGAGGAATCCGCGGAGGATTAGCAGTATATCCCCCTCCCCTGGTACTCCGGGGGAGGGTTGGGGTGGGGGCCGAACGTCGATCGACGCACGAAGACCCCCACCCTGTCCCTTCCCCGGAGTACCAGGGGAGGGGAAAAAAGGACTTGCGGAACATGTCGCGCGCCCCCGCCAATCACCCGTGGGATTCCTGTCTGGCGCAGGTCCCGCGCGGCAAATGGGGCGTGGCGGTCAGCGGCGGCGGCGACAGCGTGGCGCTGCTGCATCTGCTGCGAGAGCGCGACGATCTGCAACTGCACGTCCTGCATCTGGATCATCAAACACGCGCCGGGCAAAGCGCGGAGGATGCGAAGTTCGTCCTGGATTTGTGCCGCGAACTTTCCATTCCAATCACTCTTTCGCTCAGGAAAGAAATCGAACCGAATATTCCTGATTTGCCCGCAAATCTGCCGGCGCGATTCCGCGCCATTCGACAGGAATTCTTTCGCCAGGTCGTTGAGCGCGAAGAATTGCTCGGCGTCATTCTGGCGCATCAGGCCGACGACCAGGCAGAAACGATTTTGCTCCGGCTTTTGCGAGGTGGCGGCGCAACAGCGGCGGGATTGGGAGGAATGCGATTCCGACAGGAAATCAACGGCGTCGCTTATTTGCGACCGCTGCTCACGGTCGGACGTGAGTCGCTGCGAGAATTCCTTCGGCAACACGACCAATCCTGGCGCGAAGATGCGAGCAATGATTCGCCGCGCTGGGCGCGAAATCGAATTCGACAATGGCTGCGCGACCGCCCGCAGGTCCGTGATGGTCTGCTGGAATTGGGTCGAGCATGCGAAGAATGGACGCAGTGGGCGCGTCGGGCTTCGCCGAAATTGCCCAGGCGATTTGCGGCCAAAACACTCGCTGATTTGCCGCGGGTGTTGGCCCGGCAATCGGCGCGACGCTGGTTGTTGCAAGCGGGCGCCGATCCGCGCGGATTGAGCATGACGGTGCTGGATCGACTGATCGAGATGGCCGCCGACGCCGCGACAGCGCCGCGACAGCAATTTCCCGGACCCGTGAAGGTGCGTCGTAGCGGTGGATGGATGGAGATTGATTCGTTCTAAGGTGCAGAGGACGGCTGGGTCGAGGGATTTTGCTCGGCGATTTTTATCTGCATTTCGCCGATTTTTTTATCCATGACGCCGTTGTGCTGGATTTTGAACGCCTTGCGGTAATCGGCCAACGCGGTCGCCCAGTTGCCGGCTTTTTCTTCGATTTCGCCGGCAAATTGCCAGGTCTGCTCGTAATCGGGGGGAATGGCACAGGCGTCGGCCATGAGTTTTCGGGCCGAATCGAGATCGCCGCTTGAATAGTCCTCGTACGATAGCAGCATCATCAGGCGGATGGATCGCGGCTGCTGTTCTAATTCATAAGCATAAAAATCGTGACGATTGTTCCAGCGGCTGACATAAGTAATCGTCCGCAGCAGGCAGAGTGCCAACAGCAACATCACCACTGCCGTTCCGATGCGACGCGGCAGATGGGCCAGCGCCGCGGAAATCAGGATGATGAAAAAAATCGATGGAATGTAGATCAATCGCTCCGCGAAATTCGTGGCGATGAGCACGATGTTGGATGCCATGCTGTATGTGATCGCCAGCGCGAGCAGGCAAAACAGTGCGTTCCACCGGCGGCGATAGAGCGTGAAAATCGCAAGCGCGATCCAGGCGGCGATGGCGAAAAATCCCGCGTAGAGATACGGATCAGCCAAATCCACCTTCCACCCCATCACCGCATATCCATAATCAATCGACAAATGAATCGGAGCAAGCAGGAGTTGAAGATAATGCCCGACCAACACAACCGGCATGAGCCAGCGGTCGCTACCCGTCGAACGGATCATCGGCTGGATGGTGAAATCCAGCAGCGAGCGCTCCCATGCGAAATGAAGTTTGAGAATCTCTTCGCGCAAAACAATCAGGCCGGACACGGACCAAAGGAGGAGAATCGCCAGCACGCGCATCGGCCGCCGCTCGGCGGAATCGGTGGCTTCGCGCAGCGGTAAAAGAATCGCCAGCAACAACGGCATGAGCAGCCCTTGCTCCTTGCTGAGCATGGCCAAAACGCTCAGGGCGCCGATAGCCCACGCGCGCGGAATGGTCATCGGCTTGTGCAAAAAAAGAATCATCGCCCCGACGATCCCCAGCCCACACATCAATTCCGCCCGGCCGACGATCCCTGCGACCACTTCGCTGTGCACCGGATGGGCGGCGAACAGAACGCCGGCAATCATCCCCACCTTCCATCCCCACAGCCGCCGGGCCAATTCCGCCACCAGCGCTGCCACAGCGGCGGCCAGCAGAATGTTCACCAGATGAAACGCCCACGGCTTGTCACCATGCAGCCACCACTCGAAGGCATAGGATTGCGAAACCAGCGGGCGATAGAGGTTGTCCAGCCCGCCATTGAAATAGTCCTTGGTCCAGAGGTATTTCCATTGGTGCGGGTCTTTGATTCGGGGATCGACGGTGACGATCTGGACGTCGTCGTAAATGTAGGTGCCGCCGATGGTGACACCATACGTCGCCAGCGCGATGATGGCCGCCAAAGCGCCGGGAAGCCAGGGCAAAGAGCTTGCCTCGGCCGCTCGTGGCTGCGAAACTGATTGAATCTCTGGAGGACGCAAAAGCTGCTGCATTTTACTTGTCGATGGGTTATTATGTCAGAGGTCTGAATTTGGCTCTAAAAAAGGGTGGAGCGTATGGGTGGGACAAATCAAAATCGTGGGCAATTCCGATTGACTCGGGGCTTCACGTTGGTGGAACTGCTGGTCGTGGTTGGGATCATCGCCATCCTCATCAGCCTTCTTCTGCCGTCGCTAGCGCGGGCCCGGCAACAGGCGCTATCGATCAAATGCCAATCACAACTGCACGACATCGGCATCGCGCTACTGAATTATGCCGATGAACATCAGGGCTGGCTATTCCCCACCGACATGGGGCATGACGCCGCACATGTTTATGTTGATCCGACCACAGGCCAGATGGTTTACAATACCTGGCCCGTGCGGGTTTTTGGCGTTTGGGATCCGCCGGAATTGATCTGTCCCTCCGATCAAGACCCATATGACGCTCATTCCTATGTGCTCAATTCGCATATGGGGTATTGGAACGTGAAATACAGCACGAGTCTCCCAAATAACACAAGCCCCTCCAGCGTCGTTCTGATGGGCGAGAAAAACACCACGATTTACGATTATTACATGGAATACGGCGACTTCCCTCGCGTGGTCGATCCCTATCGCCACGGCGCCAAGCTTGGTTCCAATTATCTCTTTTTGGATATGCACGTGGATACGGTGCTGCCCAACGTGGCTGAGTCGGCCCTGGACCCATGGGATTTCGCCGCCGGCCTCACGCCGCCGACCACACAGGGAAGTTGACCATGGGGAAGTTAATTTGCTAAGGACACCAGGAAAATTAAAATCGGGGCAATCGTGGCGCTTGAAACCAAAAAAAAATCTCCCAACAAAATCTACGCCTGGGTAGCGCCCATCGTGACGTTCGTGCTGCTGGCAGGGGTGATGGCATTTCTGGTCTGGTACTGGCGTGGGACCACGCCGTCCGAGGAGGCACTGACCGCCGAGGCCCGCGCGGCATTGCAACAATCCGATGCCGCTCCGGTCGCCGCCCAGCCGCGCGGGCCGGTGGGTCTGAGCGTTCCTCCACTGCAAGTCCCAGGCAAAGGATATGTGCGCACCCTGCAGCGCGACAACACCGGCGCATACTGGGGAGTTGTCTCCGGTCCCTACCTCATGCGCGTGTTTCAGCCGATCAACTCCAAAGATTTTCAGTTCAACTACATGGTCCGCAGCTCCGCGGTTTACGCCGGAGATGATGGCGCATTGGTGGCGCTGGTGGTGCAACTCTCAACCAATCCTTTGGATCGCGAGCATTCCGGCATCTCCGCCGACACCATGCAAAAACTCACCGCCCAATTCCCCACCGGGTTCAATTGGCTGCCCCTGAAAATTGCCGATGCGGATGCCAAATCCGCCCAGGATTTGTGGACCCAATACGCCGGCTCAAACGCTTCCAATCACACCAGCATCGGGACCAATCTGCTGGAGGGCGTGGCATCCGCGGCCAAGAATTCCATGACGGCCAATCAGGCATCATTCGACGCCTGGTTGTCGCAATTACAAAAGCTGATTCCACCCGATGACGAAGCGAAATATCTCGCCGGCATCCAGGCCGCCAAAGCGCCGCCGCCGCCGATGCCACATGCGGCCACGACGCAGCAGTGATGTGAAGAGCGGGTTTCGGGTCTGGGGTTTCGGGTTTCGGGTAAAAACAAAGATACGGACTTGGCTTGTTTTATTTACCCGAAACCCGATGCCCGAACCCCGAAACCCGACGACCTGTAATGCGGAGCACCGCAATTTATTCAAGGGATTCTTGAGGGACATCCGATAATGTAGGCGTCGCCGCAATTTCGCCAGAGGGAGCGGTCCGATGTCCACAACTCTTCGCCGCCGGATTCAGCAGGAAGTGGAGCTGATCCAGCGCTTCACCGGCAGTTACAGCAAGCAGTTTGACGAGATGATCAATCGTCTCAACGTCACCCCCGACGCCCCGCCTCCCGATGGCCAATGCCTGCGGCTCTGCGTTGAAGCCGTCAACATGGTGCTGAGCATGCAGGGCCAACTCGCCCAGGTGCTCGATGAGATTTCGCGCGAGCCGATTGCGGGATGATTCATGATTCAAATGACGACGAGGATTTACCAACCCGTTTTAGCCGCGACCCGCAGGGGAGCGCGTGCCCGCCCTATTGTCGACGCGCTCCCCTTCGGGTCGCGGCTAAACAGTTCGACAATACCTCGCAACTGTTCAAACACGCTCGTTTACCCATCCCCATTTGCATCCCCCGTCTCTTTCGTTTCCACTTTCCATTAATGGCGTTGGAATTGCTTCGCATCCTTGGCGGAGTGCTCGTTTTAATTCTTCCCGGCATCCTTCTGGCCGGGGCGATGCGGATTGGAAAAAGCCGGCTGGAAATATTCGCCTACGGCAGCACCATCGGCCTGGGATTGTCGGCGTATCTGGCGATGGTGGTCAGCCACTTTGATCTGCGAATATTTTATCCTCTCTGGGCAGTGGTGGGACTTCTCTCAGCCGTTTGGTTCTGGAAATGCGCCCAGCGCCCGCCGGAAAAATCGCCCGTCGCTGTGATTGCGGTCCTGATTCTCGTCGCCGCCACGCGCCTGGCGGTCGCCGTCCCGATGTATCTGCCCAACGGCTGGGACCCCTCGTTTCATATGATCCTGGCGCGCAAGATTCAGATCGCCCAGCATTCGATCAGCGACTGGACGCCATTTGAATCGGTCGCACTGAATTATCCCACCGGCAGCCACACTCTGATCGTGGTTTTGTCAGCGATCACTGGCCTGCCGCTGCACATCGTGTTCAAGGATTTGATTCCGCTGCTGGGCGTTTTCAGCACTTCCCAGGTCTATCTGCTGGCCCGTCGCGCCACTGGCAGCGATCTGGCCGCCAACTGGTCGGCCGCGGTGTACGGACTTCTGGCTGTCGACGGCAGCATAAACTACTACAACTGGGGCGGTTTACCCAACGAACTGGGAATGCTGCTGCTGCTGGGGATGCTGACGCTGTGGCTCGACGAATCTGCAGGCCGATGGGCTTGGATACTTATGGCGATCCTCTATGCCGCCACGATTCTGGTGCATCACCATGTCATGCTGGCCAGCGCCGGGATTCTGGCCGCGGCACTGATTTGGCCGAAAAAAGCTTCGCGCGGCACGTTGCTGCTGGCGCTCCTAGCGGCGGCGGTTCTCGATGCTTTTTATCTCGTCCCCCTCGCCACGAAGATCACGGCGATTCAGCACACGGATGTTCTCTCAGACGGCGAGCAATTGTTAAAACTCCGGGATCAGATTTTCCAATTCGGCTTGCCGGTCGTTATCCTGGGCGTGGCCGGCATCGGACTTTGGGTCATCAGAAAAATCCGCTGCCATCCGCTGATCGTCGGCGGCGGGCTGGCGATGATCCTGATGTTCATCGCCGGCGAATATGTCGTCGGCGCCATCCTCGCCTCGCGCGGTCAGCCGTTTTCCACCGTCTTCACTCCTTCGCGTTTCCTGGCGGACATGAATTATTTTCTGGCGATCATGGCTGGAATGTCACTGGCGTTTGTCCAGCGCGCATTGCGATTGCCCGCGTGGATTTTGAGTCTCTTGATCCCCGCGTGCATGCTCTGCGAAATTGACTATTGGCGGCGGGCCGCGACGCTTGACGACACGACGCCAGTCTCGCCCGCCATTTCTCAGAGCTACATCAACTGCTGCATTTGGGTCAACCAGCATACCCCGCCCTCGACGGTGGTGATGGATTTTGAGCCGTGGACCACCTATTTCGCCTGGCGGCGTGCGAACCACACGCCAATGCCGATCTCCGAGCCGCTGGAGCAAACTGATCCCGAGCTATACCGCGCCCCTCGAATCATGTCCGGCCAGATACCGCCGGATTCGCCGGATATGGAGTTTGTCATCATCGCCGATCCGAGCCAGCACCCCAGTTCCCCAATACTCTGGCGCGATGAGAGCGGGCTGGCCGTGATGTTGCTATGGTCTGCGAATCCGGCGACCACGCAAAAATAGCCATGAAAAAAATCTCCGAAAATCCGGGAATAATTCGGCGTTTAGTTTGTATTATGTACGGTGTGCGGTGTTAACGGAATTCAATGTTACACAATGTTACAGAATGTTACGTTTTTGGGGGGGGGGGGGGGGGGGGGGGGGGGGCGGGGGGGGGGGGGGGGGGGGCGGGA
>Ga0302325_10021397_pt1 | contig 13541 bp, 11 predicted proteins | sample Palsa_T0_2_FD_201948 | JGI IMG/M metagenome (GOLD analysis project Ga0302325, IMG submission 201948) | Peat permafrost microbial communities from Stordalen Mire near Abisko, Sweden - Palsa_T0_2 | ecosystem: Environmental > Terrestrial > Soil > Palsa > Peat permafrost | place: Sweden: Abisko... | reverse complement strand
AACTATCAAAAATTCAGGGAATACCCCCGCTCTTGACCTCGTTTACGGCCAAAGGGAGGCTTAAAGCCCTCAGCAGCAGGAGCGATTTACGGCACGACTGAAGCCGGTGCCCTTCGTTAAGAGTTTTCCTCACCTGAAAAATACCTCAGGGGGCTAGAGAGTTTGCGTGAGGACTCCCCCTCGTGTCATCCCTTCGGGACTCGATTTGCGTGAAATCCTACCCGGCACTCCCGTGCCGGGCTACAGATTGTCCCGTCCCTTCGGGACTGATTGCTTCGGGTGACCTGCGGCTCTTTTCTACCCCCTTAAGGCCCATACGCTTCCGGGAAAAAAGTACCTCAGGGGCTAAAGCCCGATGTTCTCAATCAATTTACGGCACGGCTGAAGCCGTGCCCTGATACAGAGCATCAGAGCAGTGGCTATCTGAAACGCGCGCATTTCCGCAGATTTGGATCTATCCATCCTTCGCTGAAGGTTCTCACGCAGACTCTTTAGCCCCTGAGGGCACTTCTTGTGGTCGCTTAAGGTTCATCTTGACTGTTAAATGTACGGCCTAAAGGCCGTACCCTTCAAAACGTTCGAGTTCTCACGCAGGCGCTTAAGGCGCACACTTCCAGCCCGCGGCCCGGAGTATACAAGCCGGTCATTCGCCCCCAGTCTGTTGCATCATCAACTGGTGAAACTCCGGGGTCGAACGCAGCGCGGCAAATTCCTTATCCTTCATTAACTGCTTTCGGTCTTTGAATCCGGCGTCCAGTGCCTTGCGCAGGTAACCCAGGGATTCCTGCATCTTGCCTGCGGTGGCGTAGGTCTTGGCCAGGTAGTAGTTGACGGCGACCAGCTGCCGCCGCGTACTGGTCTCCTGCACAATCTGCATCTGACCCGGATCAAAGATGTTGGGGTTTAAGGCGAGCGCCTTGTGATACGCCTCCATCCCGGCCTTGTACTTTTCTTCCGCAAAGTACGAGGTGCCCAGGTTGCAGTACGTAATCGCTGCCGAGGGAGCATACTTCAGCGCCCGCTTGTACGTGCGTTCGGCTTGCTTGTAGTCGTGCTCGCCGTGATAGACCGCGGCCAGGTTGTTGAGCGCGTCGGCATAGCTCGGGTTCATTACCAGCGCTTGCTGGTAATACTTGCGGGCCTGATCGAGCGCAAACATGTGGTGGTAAGCAACACCGATTTTGTTCCAGATAACAGCGGTTCGCTGCGTTTCGCGCTCGTAAGCATCGATCGCGGCAGCGTAGCTTCGATGAACCATGAGCAGATCGCCTTCGATCTCGGGAGTGAGCGCGGCGGTCGGAGATGGGATGGCCACATCGGTGGCCGGAGACGACGGGTTGGACGTTGCGGCAAAAGTGGTGTGAACGCACACCACAAGGGGTAAAACAAGCAACAAGTAGAGGCCGGATGACCTGCGACGTTGAAGGTCATTCATATCTGCCTCCTTTCCTGACGACAGGGTCAGATGGACGCGGAACTCATACTACTCCCCAAAAATTGCGACGTCAGATCACACTTTCGCGTCAGTACCCGTGACGCCATCCTTTATGTTGATCGGCTGAAATGGCGGTGGGATCGGGACCGGGACCCAAGACCAATGACCGATGCCCGGAAACAGGGCATCGAAAGGCAGCATGGGCGTTCCGGCCCCCGGACTTGCCAGCCGCTCTCCTATGGACTAATACTGAGGACCATGGCTTTTTACCCCTTCAGCCGCGCCGAATGTACCCGCTGTTGCTGTATGCGCGCCCACCCGGGCAACGACGCGGGCAACAGGGGAGACTGGCCAAAGAGCTGAAAGCTACCAAACCGGATTTCCAACAGGCCCGCGGTCAACTCAGACTGCGGGCCTTTCGCTTGCAGCGAGACTTCTAGAGGAGAAGCAGATGTCAGAAAGCAAGAAGCAGCATCTCGCCACACTTTCCGTCCACGCCGGTCAGGAACCTGACCCCACCACCGGATCCCGCGCCGTCCCCATCTACCAGACCACCTCGTACGTATTTAAGGATGCCGACCACGCCGCCAGGCTCTTCGGCCTGCAGGAATTCGGCAACATCTATACCCGCATCATGAACCCGACGACCGATGTCTTCGAGAAGCGGATGGCCGCGCTCGAAGGCGGAGCGGCGGCGCTGGCGACCTCCTCTGGCCAAGCCGCGGAGACTTTGGCCATCCTTACCCTGGCCGGCGCCGGGGACGAGATCGTCTCCACCACCTCTCTGTATGGGGGCACCTACAACCTGTTCCACTACACCCTGCCCCGCCTCGGGATCACCGTGCGCTTTGTCGATGCTGACGACTTTGACGGCCTCCGGGCAGCCATCAACCCAAAAACCAGGGCGGTGTACACCGAAACCCTGGGCAATCCCAAGCTCGACATTGCCGACGTTGAAAAGCTGGCCGGCATCGCCCACCAGCAGGGTGTGCCCCTGATGATCGACAATACGTCGGCTTCCCCCATCCTTACCCGCCCCATCGAGTTTGGCGCCGACATCGTGGTCGAGTCCGCCACCAAGTTCATCGGCGGCCATGGCACCTCGATCGGAGGCATCATTGTCGACGGCGGCAAGTTCGACTGGAAAGCCTCCGGACGCTTCCGCGACTTCGTCGAGCCCGACCCGTCCTACCACGGCCTGTCGTACGTGGAAGCCTTTGGCCCGTTGGCCTTCATCCTCAAAGCCCGGGTACAGGGACTGCGTGACCTCGGCGGGTCCATGGCCCCCTTTAATTCATTTCTTTTTTTGCAGGGATTGGAGACCCTTCACCTGCGCATGGAGCGGCACTCCCAGAACGCGCTCGCCGTTGCCAAGTATCTGGCCGATCACCCAGGGGTCGAGTGGGTGAACTACCCTGGCCTGCCCTCCAGCAAGTACTACGCCCGCGCCAAGAAGTACATGCCCGACGGCCAGAGTGCGTTGGTCACCTTCGGCATCAAGGGCGGCTTCGAGGCGGGCAAAAAGCTGATCAATTCGCTCAAGCTTTTCTCGTTGCTGGCGAACATTGGCGACGCGAAATCGCTGGTCATCCACCCCGCTTCCACCACCCATTCGCAGCTCACGGTCGAGGAGCAGCGCGACACCGGCGTCACCCCCGAGCTGGTACGGCTGTCGGTCGGCATTGAAGACGTTCGCGACATTCTCGCCGACCTGAACGATGCCATCGAGGTGGCCAACGGCCACTCGGCCAAACCCGCGGAGGCACTCAGCGCTCGATGAGCACCAGCCCCAGCGCGACGCTGGTCGCACCCAGCTTCGAGGGAGACTTCTCTCCAGGTGAGGCTGTCTCCCTCGAAGCCGGTGGGGTTCTCGCGTCGCCCATCCTCCGCTACGCCATGTATGGCGAGCCCAACGCCGCGGGCGATAACGTGATCTTCGTGGCCCACGCGCTGTCCGGGTCCGCCAGGGTAGCGGATTGGTGGCCGCGCCTGTTCACCGATGGAGGGTTGCTGCAGACCGGCGGCAACTGTGTCATCGGTATCAACATTCTCGGCTCCTGCTACGGCTCGACCGGACCCGCTTCGGTGGATCCGCTCACCGGCCGCCCCTACGGGCCGCACTTTCCCCTGGTCACCGTCGGTGACATCGTGACCCTGCAGGCGCGGCTGCTCAAAAAGCTCAACATCCATCGGCTCAAGCTGGTCATGGGCGCTTCGATCGGCGGCATGCAGGCTTTGGAGCTGGCGGTCCGGTTTCCGGAACTGGTCGAGCGGATCGTCTCCATTGGCGCCGCGCCCTTGAGCGCGATGGGCCTGGGGCTGAACCATCTGCAGCGGCAGATGATCCAACTGGACCCGGCATGGCAGGGCGGCCGCTACCTCGCGAATCAGCAACCGCGGAAAGGGTTGGCGTTGGCCCGTGCCCTGGCCGTGTGCACCTATAAATCGCCCGAGCTATTCGAACATCGCTTTGCGCGCAAGCCGGACCGCAGCGGCCAGGATCCCTGGGCATCGCTCCATGAGCAAGGGCAAGGGCTCAGCGGCGAGCGATTCGACGTGGCTGGATACCTCGACTACCAGGGCGAGCAGTTCGTCGACCGCTTCGACGCCAACTCCTACCTGGCCATTACCCGCACCATGGATACCTTCGACCCCACACGCGGATACCCATCTGCGGAAGCCGCCTTCCGCCGCATCGCGGCAGAGGTGATGCTGGTGGGTATATCGTCGGACTGGCTATTTCCGGCCCCGGAAGTAGCAGCCCTGGCTGCCGGGATGGCGAAGGCCGGCGTCCGCTGCGAGTACCGGGAGCTGGTTTCCTCCCATGGCCACGACGCGTTTTTGGCAGAACCGGACGAGTTGGCTCGGCTCATCCGTCCTTTCCTGGCGTGAGGAGAACCATGAGTCTCAGCGAGCAACAACGGCAGTTTTACGAAGAGAATGGCTATCTCTATCCCCTTCAAGTTTTCAACCAACCCGAGACAGCGGAATTCCGCCGGCAATTCGACGACTACACCGCTCAAAACAAAGATCGCCTGAGCAAGCTGATTCCTCGCGAACGGCGGACCGTCTACGCTCTCACCCATCTCTCGCTCCCTTGGGTCTATCAGATCGTCTCTCATCCCAGGGTTCTCGATGCGGTCGAAGGTGCGATCGGTCCCAATCTGCTGGTGTGGGGCTCCGATTGGTTCGTCAAGTTTCCCGGCGATGCCGCATTCATTTCCTGGCATCAGGATGGCGCCTACTGGGGCTTGCAGCCGCCCAAAGTGACCACCGCGTGGATCGCCCTCTCTCCCAGCACACTGGAAAGCGGATGCATGCAGGTGATGCCGGGAACTCAGAAGACGCAGCTTCCCCAACGTGAGACTTATGCGCTTGATAACGCTTTATCGCGTGGCCAGGAAATCGCGCTCGACGTGGACGAATCGAAGGCGGTGGCCTTGAGTCTTGCCCCCGGAGAGATGTCGCTGCATCACATCGGCATTGCCCATGGTTCCAAGGCGAACCAGTCCAACTACGCGCGCATCGGGATAGCGGTCCGCTACATCGCGCCGGAGGTCGTCCAGCAAGGCACCGAGCGCCAGATAGTTCAACTGGTGCGTGGCGAGGATGACTACGGCAACTTCGAGATCGTGGCCCCGCCAAGCGACGCTGCCAGCGCAGCGGAAGTCCGCCAAGAAGCCGACCGGCGAGTCCTCAGGAATGTTTATCCCGTAGCCAAAGGGCCTGCGTGAGAGAACCGACCATGAGATTGAGCCCCGTAGAGCCTGCCCTGAGCTTGTCGAACGGGGACGGCTGAACTTAGCCCATCAGACCCAAATACGGACTGCTGCCGAAGTTGCCGAAATTCGGAAACACTTCGCGGATCTGGCTGTCCGATAGTCCCATCCATCTTCCCAGCGTTCCGCCATACTGTTCGACAGCCGTAGTTGGGATCAACCGACCCGCCCCTACATCATTAGCCTGGTTAGCACCCACGACCGGATACTCACCGTAGATATCCTGCCCAGCCACCCCTCCCCCGGCAACGATGTGGTGGCTGCCCCAACCGTGATCTGTGCCATCGCTGTTCGCGGTGAGCGTCCGGCCAAAGTCAGAAACGGTGAACAACGTCACGTTGCTGCTCAATCCGGCGGTGATCATCAGCTGATCGAAGTACTCGAACGCAGCCCCCAGCTGGCTGAGCAACGTCGAGTGGCGTTTAGCCTGCGTATCGTGTGTGTCGAAACCGCCCAGCTGCACAAAGAAGACCTGGCGGCTCACCCCCAGCGCGGTGCGGCCGGAAATGACGCGGGCAACGGTCTGCAAAGACTGAGCCAAACCGTTGTTCGTCAGCATATTGGTAGCGGGATCAAGGAACTGGGTAGGGTTGGGCACGCCCGTCGGTCCAGCCGGCGCCATGGCCGCCGCCAGGGCTGCCTGGGCTGCGAGCGAGCGGCGAACAATGACCGCGTATTCCTTGGCAAAGAGGTTGTCACTGTCGGCGCTGATGATCGACTGCAGCGCGGCCGTTCCCTGCGCCGAGCCAAACAGCGGGTTGGCGAGCCCGTTCGCCTGCAGAGCTCCAGCGTCGCTCACCCGGAGTTGAAAGGCCGTTTGGCCAGAGAGAAAAAGACTGGTGCCGCTGGTGCTGATGCAGGTAAACGAGGCATTGCTGTTCATGCTCTCGAACAGGTCGGCCATGCGGCCTCCCCATCCTCGATTGGCGCCGTCAGCGGCAATCGCCTCCCACGCATTGGTCTGGTCGAAATGCGAGAAGAGAGATCTGGGGAGAGGAGCATTCCCTGAATTCCACTGCTGTTTGGTGATCGGCTCGATCAGCGTTCCCGTATTCGCTACCAGCGCGCAGCGCCCAGCGTTGAAGAGGTTTTGGATACCGCCGAGGTAAGGATTGAGGGCAAAGGTGCGGCCGGACTGCGAGGTAACAGGCGAAATCGGCAGCAGCTGGCTCAATGGATAGGCGAGCCCCTCAGCACCGCTGCGCGCCTGGGTAAAGGCGGCAAAGGAGTCAGGGTCGGTCGCGATCAAGGTGCCGTGACCATCATTACCGCCCTGCAGGTAAACGCAGACGATGGCGCGGTAGTCCGTGGCAGCGGCTGCGCTATGCGAACTCATCGCCGCCAGCGCGCGCATGCTGTGCAGCAGCGGGCTTGCGGTCACGCCAGCCGCCGCCGCATAGGAGGCAGTCTTCATGAACTGGCGCCGGGAATGGTCGATCTTCCGCATAGTCGGTAAGCTCCTCAATGTCAGTGCTGGGCAGTGTACTCAGATGAAGCGACGGTTAGAAAAATCGCAGTTTGTGCCCGCGTCAGGAGGGCCTGGTTGATCGCATTTGCATCGCCGGCCGGTACGGATATGGCATTCACAGCAGCCAGAATCTGGCTGCGCAGCGTGGATGACATATTGCCCGCAAGCAGCAGCAGGTTGACGCGATCGAGTAGTGCATCGGGATTGTTAGCCAGTGCCGTCTCCGTAGCCAGCGTCATGTAAAGGTCATTGTTGTTGCCGTAGCCGCCGGACAATGCGGCTTGCATGCTGTTGAGATAGCCGATCACTGTGGTCACATCGGTGATCTCCATCTCCGGGGCGGTGAGCCCTGCCTGCTCGATGCTGGTGCCGGCGGGTATATAACCAGGAGCGAACCAGTTGAAAATGCTGGGCGCGCGCGAGGCCATCTCGGCAAAGCCGTAGGCTGGATCCTCGGTGCTGCCGACGTCGAAGGCGCCGCTGCGCGATTCCGCGGTAAAGGCGCGGGCCATGTGAGCAAAGCGAACCAGCGGCTCCTGCACCCTGCCATAGTTGGGACTGGCGAACGTGGGCGCATTCGTATTGCGAGCCTCGTCATCCATCAGGATGGCGGTGATCACGGCCTGCATATCGCCGCGCACTCCCTGGCCGTTGTCCTTGAATACTGCGGCTACCCGCTGCAGATACGCCGGGCTTGGATTGCTGGTGACCAGATGCTGAATCAGTTGTTTGGAAACGAAGATCGGTGTATTGGGATGGTTGAACAGAGTATCCAGAGCAACCTTCAGGTCGCCGCTCGGGTCGGACCCGCCCGCCGGGACAGTCACGCCGAGAAAATCTTTTTCATCCGTGGAGTGGTGAGCGGGATAAGGGACCAGGGGCAACAGGTCCTGACCATAACCTGGCCCTGCGTAACTGGCGCCGTACCCCGACCACGCCTGGTCGCTCGTGTTGCCATTCATGTTCCAGCTGAACCCGGTAAAGATCTTTGCCATCCCAACTACATCATTGAGGCCGTAGGTAGGGATCGGGTTTCCGCTGCCATCCAATTGTGGTGTTCCATCGGGGTTGAGCTGATTGAGGCCGATGGTCAACAGCTGCATCACCTCACGCGCGTAGTTCTCATCCGGATCGCGCGTCGCGTCGCCCTTGTCATTGGCCAGGATCGACAGGTAAATCCCCATCATGGGGCTGAGTGTGACGTCCTGCAGCAATTGGCGATAGTTGGTAAAGGCGTCGTTGCCCAGCATGTCGTAGTAGTTAGCTACGCCGCGCGGCATCTGGCCCACGATCGCATCCTGGCTGGAGATCACGAAGAGCTCACTCAGCGCGAACTGCACCCGCTTGCGCAATGCGTCCTTGCCGGTGAGCGCGCTGCTCCAGAAGGGCTGCTCGAAGTAGGCATCTCCGCCGGTTTGCAGGAACAGCTTCTGGTTGCAGGTTGCGTCTGTAGGAGCGCAAGCGGGCTGAGTGTTGAGCATGATCTCGCGCTCGGCGTACGGCTCATGCAGCGTATTCGGAACCGCAAACTGCTCGGCAAACCAGGCGTTGTACCCGATGGTCGAGAGGTGGTTGATGTCCGCCTCGGAGCCGCCGAACGTCGCCTGCATCAGGAAGCGCGAAGCATCCTGCGGCAGAACCAGCGGAGTCGGTGGCGTGCCGGGCACCTGCTCCACTACATCGGCGGAAACAGCTGCTCCGGGATCGGGATTGAGAACCTGCAGATCGAAAGGACCCGCTACTGCGGGATCGACGGTCGCCGTCAGTTGCGTCGACGAATTGAACTGCGTCGGTATCGGCGAACCATTCTCGAGCACCGTGGCGCCACTGATGAAACTTCCACCAGTCAGGACGACCGAGCTCGAACCGATATTCACTGTTGACGGTGTGGCATTCAGCAAAGTGGGGACGGGATTCAGAACCTGTACATTCACGATGGTGACAGAGTTGGGATTATCGACGCTGGTCGCTTGTACCACTACCAGGTTGGGATTGGGTACGACCGCGGGCGCCGTGTAAACGCCTTTGGCGCTGATGGTGCCGATCTGCGCGTTGCCGCCGGCTACTCCGTTGACCGTCCAGTTGAGCGCAGTGTCCTGCGAGCCGGTCACGGTAGGTGTAATGGTGATGGTGTTGTTTACCCGGACGCTCGTTTCTGATGGCTGTAACAGGACGACTACCTGGCCTGGCTGAACCAGCGCATTGACGCTTTTAGAGGATGCCGATCCAGGATCAGGATTGACTACGGTCACGGGATAAGTGCCTGGTGTATTTTCCGTGATGACAGCCACCAGTTGCGTGCCTGAAATATAGGTGGTCGGAACCGCTGCGCCGTTCCAGAAAATTTGCGCACCGTAGACAAAAGCTGATCCGTTCACCACGATCTGCGCCATCCCCTCAGAAAAGGACCCTGGTGTAATGGTGGTCACAATGGGAATCGGATTCAGGACAGAGACGCCATAACTACCTTTCGACGGATAGATCTCGGCGGAGCTTCCGATCGTTACCTGATTATTTGGTAGCGGAACGATGCCCGGGGCAGTGTAAACGCCAGTGCTGGAAATGGTGCCGATTTCGGCGTTGCCGCCGGGGATGCCGTTCACCGACCAGATGACCGGCGCCTCGGTTTTGAACTGCATCGTTTGGGTTACACGCAGGTTGTTGCCGGTAGCCTGGATAGCCGACAGCTTGATCACCGCCGCTTCATTGATGCTAAAACCGCAACCGGTGATGGTAAGACTGGCCATCGCCAGGCAGAACGCCGCAGTGCTGCTTTGCCGCTTAGTTGATAAATTGGCTGTCCACATACTGCGCTCCACACTTGACCGGACTTGCTGGAAAGATAAGGGCTCGGAAAGCGCGTCGCTCGCCGTAGTGTCAGTTTGAAAATACCCAAGCGGGCGGATGACGGGAACAGTACTTTCGAGGGACGTGGAGCGAAGTTAGGTCGGCTCTTTGGAGGTAGTAACACTGATCTTGCGGGAAAAAGCAGGATCCATTATTGGCTTAGGAGTTATGCCACTCAGTTACCTTGAGCAGAAAAAAGCCTCGCTTGGGAGGGACGGTCAACCGAGGGGCACAGCTGAAGCCGTGCCCCTCGTTCTGAGTCTTCGAAACCTGTGCGCAGTTTCGGGCTTAGGACGAGAACAGTTGCGTCAGGTTGCTAAGGCGAAGCAGTTCCTTGACCCGCTGGGACAGGTTGACCAGTTCGAGCTTGCAATATCCTTCTCGCAGCGCTGATACTTTGAGCCCCACCAAGGCGCCCAGGCCGGAGCTATCCAAGTAGCTCACGTCGGTTAGGTCGAGCGCGATCCGGCCCCCCAAAGGTATGAGCGGCTTGACAACTTCCTTGAGTTGGCCCGAGGTCTCGCTCGTCACCTTACCATGACAAACGATGATCGTAACCGGGCCTGCGCCTTCGTCCGCCGATTTTTGTACTTCATAATGGAAGACAGCCTCTGGCGTCGTTGTCATGCGCTCTCCTTGCCGGCCAAAACCTTGCGCCATACTAATCTCGTTATCGAGGTCCCCGTATTAAAATCTGGTTACTCACGCGAACAGGCTTGCGCTGATTGAGAATCGCTCTTTGAGGTCTCATCTTGTTCCCAACTCCGAGACAGGTCGAGAAACGAGGAAGGCATGAAGGATGGTCCGGTGCGCGCCGGCATTATCGGCTCGCAGTTCCAGGCAGATTGTCACGCAACGGCGATTGGCATGATCGAAGAGGACATGTCGGTAGTGGCCGTTGCTTCCCCCACGGCATCCCATGCTCGGGCTTTCGCCGATCGCCATAGGATCTCCCGCGTCTACAACGATTACAAAGAACTGGCCAAGGATCCGGAGGTAGAGGCGGTCACCATCACGGCTCCCAACGCCCTGCACTGCGAGATGACGCTCGCGATGGCACAGGCAGGCAAGCATGTGATCTGCGAAAAGCCGCTCTGTGTCACGCTCGAGGAGGCCGACAGGATGATCGCGGCCTGCCGCGCCAACGGAGTCCTGTTGCTATATGCCGAATCGCTCTTGTTCACTCCCAAGTACGTCAAGGCAAAAGAAATGGCGGATTCTGGGGCTTTCGGCAAGGTTCACCTCATTAAGCAAAGCGAGAAGCATTTTGGTCCCCACGCGGAGTGGTTTTGGGACGTGAAGCGAGCCGGCGGCGGGGCCTTGCTCGACCTGGGCAGCCATGGCATTGGCTTCTCTTACTGGTTCCTGGGGCGTCGCAAGATTTTGAGTGCCTACTCGCACCTGGGCACCTACGTCCACGGTGACAAGACAAAGCTCGATGACGAAGCGGTCACCATCATCGAGTTCGAAGGCAACGCCATCGCCGTTATCGAGAACAGCTGGGCTCGCCGAGGCGGGATGGATGACCGCATCGAGGTCTACGGCGAGGGTGGCCTGACGATTGCAAACCTGCAAATGGGCAATGCGCTGCCGACCTACAGTGAGTACGGCTACGGGTACGCGGTCGAGAAGGCGCCCACCACAAGAGGTTGGAGCTACCCCGTCTTTCAAGAGCTGTGGAATTATGGCTTTCCCCAGGAGATGCGGCACTTCGCACGTGCTATACGTGGGTTGGAAGCGCCGCTGGTCACGGGAGAAGACGGCAAAGTGGTGCTGGAGGCCATCTATGCCGGCTACGCTTCGGCTGGCCTGGGCCATAAGGTGACCTTGCCCTACAAACCTACGGCGGAACGGCCGGTCGATGAGTGGCTGAACAGGAAAAGCTCGTGAACCGAATACCGATGTTGGATAACATTTCGGGGCAGCCCGCATCGCACCGCGCTTTGCTGGCACTTCACCAAGGCAACCAGCACGCTACTCTGCGTGCTGGTGCGGAACAAATTCGCAAGGCGCAAGGACGGGTCATCTTCACCGGCATGGGCGGATCGTTATTCGCGGCTTTGGCAGCGGTATGCCGGATGACGCAGGGAGGATATCCGGTGCAGGCGGTAGAAAGCGCGGAGTTGCTGCATTACGGCGGCGCTTCCCTGCGATCCGCGGATGTGGGCGTGGTGATCTCGCGCTCCGGCGGTTCGGTTGAGCCGGTTCTGCTTGCGGAAAAAATGCGCGAAGCCGGTATGACCGTGATCGCGGTCACCAATGTTCCCGGCTCAACACTGGAAAAGATCGCTCATATCACTCTGCCGATCGGCTCCCAGGCGGACAAGCTGATTGCGGTGCAGACCTACACGGGCACCGTGCTGACTCTGTTACTGCTGGCAGAGGAGGTGCTTTCTGGGGAGAGTCTGAGACTCAGCGAGGCATGTGGCGCTGCGCTGCCGGCCCTCTCCACGCATATTGACGAATGCCTGCGGGCCAGCGACGACTGGCAGGAATGGCTCATGGGTTCCCCGCTGTACCTGCTTGGCCGCGGAACGGCGCTCGGATCCGTTCACGAGGGTGCGCTTCTGTTGCATGAGACAGCGAAGGCGGCAGCGGTCGGCATGTCGTCGGGGCAGTTTCGCCACGGACCAGCGGAGATTCTCTCCGGCGATTTTCGCGCAGTGGTTTTCGGTGCGCCCCAGGCAACGCAAGCCCTCGACCGATCGCTGGCGGACGATCTTTTCTCTGTCGGCGCAAAGGTCAGATGGATCGGGCCTGGTCGCGGTAGCGCGCCCTCACTGGTTCCGTGGCCGGAGGTTCCGCATGAGCTCGCGCCGGTCTTTGAAATCGTCCCCTTACAGGTGGCGGCGTACCGGCTCGCCCTCTGGCGCGGCATCACTCCCGGCGATTTTCGTTTTGTCACCGAGGTCACGGCCTCAGAGTCGGGTTTTCTTATTTCCAAATAACTCACACTGGCGGATTACCGATGAAATTACTCACACGTCGCAGCGTCATCAAGGGAGCGATTGTCTGCTCAGCAAGTGCAGCGTTCGCCAAGATGCCGCAGGCTACCTTTCCGGTTGACCCGCGTGCGCGTATTGCGGTCGCTACCTATCCTTTCCGTGCTTTTATTAAGGCGCCCGGAAATTCGGACTACGATCCGAAGAAGCCCGGTATGGATCTCACCTCGTTCGCTCGTTTTGTGCGGACAGAGTTTAAGGTGCACGGGATTGAACCGCTGGACTCGCACTTTACTTCGAGTGAGCCCGACGAGATACGCAAGCTGCGTGCGGCCTTTGATGGTGTCGGGGTGTACACCGTGAATATCCCCGTTGACGAAAAGGTTGACCTTTGCAGTGACGATGAGGCCAAGCGCCATGCGGGCAACGCGCGCTATCGGCATTGGATCGACGTCGCTGTGCTGCTTGGATCCCCCAGCATTCGGGTCTGGATTCCGAAGTGCTCGGATCCTTCTGATCTTCCGCGCGCGGTGCGGGCGCTGAAGCCGACGCTTGACTACGCTGCCTCGCGCAACGTCGTTGTCAATCTTGAAAATGACAACCCGGTGACCGCTTCCGCCGAGCGAAGCCTCGCGGCCATCAAGCTGGCCAACACTCCCTATCTGAGGGCGCTTCCCGACTTTGGCAACGGGCTTATGGGCGGCGATGAACGGTTCAATGCACAGAATGTGAAAGACATGTTTGCGCACGCCTGGAATATTGCCCATGTCAAAGACGCAGAAGATGTTCACGGTAAGCGGAAGACAGCGTCGTTGGCTGAGTTGTTCGGGATTGCCAAGGCATCAGGGTATCGAGGCTATTATTCGATGGAGTCTGACTCTGATGTCGATCCGATGGTCGACACGCGGCATTTGATTGAGCAGAGTCTTCTGCTTATTTGAGGGAAAGACCGTGGCGAAGTGGAAAAGAAAAGCTCAGGGGCTCCCATAAGCGCTAACTTGTTTAGGATGTTTTTCGTCAAAATTCCCACAAAATCGTCATCCTGAGCGCAGCGCGCTCACAGATTCATC
>Ga0302325_10021395_pt1 | contig 13542 bp, 10 predicted proteins | sample Palsa_T0_2_FD_201948 | JGI IMG/M metagenome (GOLD analysis project Ga0302325, IMG submission 201948) | Peat permafrost microbial communities from Stordalen Mire near Abisko, Sweden - Palsa_T0_2 | ecosystem: Environmental > Terrestrial > Soil > Palsa > Peat permafrost | place: Sweden: Abisko... | reverse complement strand
CATCACGCACTCCGGTCCCAGCTGTTCCACCACGGCGGGGAGCATGCGCTCGTCGGGCTCGCAGGTCACCCAGATGTTCCCGTCGGCCACGTACTCGTCGGGATGGCGCTTCCACCCGTCATAAATCCAGTCACCCCGAGCCGTGTAGTGCTCACCCAGCCGTTCAATGAACCAGGGCAACCATCCGGCCCCGGCTTCGAGGAAAGCCACACGGAGCGTCGGGTGCCTGTCGAACACGCCACCGCTCACCAGGGCCGTCATGGCGGTCATCTGGTCGAAGGGGAAACTGACGCAGTGGACCTGTATGTAGTTCTCAAAACGGTCGACGCCGATTTTGGGCATGTGCAATCCGGGAGCGCCATGGACACCCAACGGCATGTCCAGATCACACGCGGCGCTGTAGAACCGCGACAGATCGGGATGGTCAAGGTTGCGCGTGGCCAACGCCGGCGGGACCACGGTGCAGACCAGGCCGAGCTCCTTGGCTTCCCCCATGACAGCAACGGCCACATCACCGTGCTCAATGGGGATCACCGCAGCTGCCTGGAGGCGTCCATGCCCGTCCGCCACCAGCCCGGCCGCCCATTCGTTGTACATCCTCGCTATTCCCGCACCGAGCGCAGGGTCCCGGATGCTCGGCACACACATGGCGAAACTGGGGTACAGGACCATCTCGTCCATGCCGTCGGCGTCCGCGTTGGCCACAATGCCGGCCGCCGTGGAAGCGTCAATTCCGGGTTGGTCGCTGACACCTTTGTCGGCCGGACATCCTGCCCCTGGTCCTTGGGGGTCGGGATATGCCCTTCCTTCTATGAGGACTCCGAGGACTCCGTCATTGCGCACGCTCACCTGATCGGGGAATTGTCGCAACACCTCGGCCACGAATCCGAATCCCTCGACCACATGACCATCAGCATCAATGACGTGCGGTCGGTTCATCGCGGCAGACCTGCCCAGTCGGTTCCCGCCCTGACCGTGTCGGTGTCGACACCCGAGCGGAGCACCCGCCCCGGCACCGCTCCAGTGAACTGGCCCTCCCGGACGATCTCGGTGCCATTGACCAACACGTGTGCAATGCCTTCCGCCTCGGCATAGAGCCGGCTGGCGCCACCGGGAAGGTCGTCACGGGTGCGGACCGGGCCGTGGTCGATGCTTTCGGGATCAAAGATAACGACATCGGCCCAATACCCCGGGACCAGCCGACCCCTTTCACGTAATCCGTACAGCCGGGCTGGTACGTCGGTCAACTGGCGTACGGCCTCTTCCCAGCTGAGCAGGCCCCGCCGACGGACCCCGTCACCCAGCATGGAGGTGGAGTACACGGCACCGCACATGGTGTCCAGATGGGCGCCGGCGTCGGAACCACCCACAATGGCCCGTGGGTCCAACCAGGTCTCGGCTCGCAAGACCCAGTCCGCTTCTGACTCGGGTATCGGCGGGCGAAGTCCCGTGCGCAGCCGATCGCCCACCACCACGTCCATCAAGGCGTCGAAGGGTTCCACGCCCCGTGCCCGGGCTACCTCTCCCACCGATCGACCCTGGACCGCCGCGTTGGTCGGATCAAACGTCTCTTCGAAAATGAGGCGTTCCCACACCGCCAGGTGTCGCAATATCCCTGCTTCATCAGACTGTGCTCCGGCATCGAGGCGACGACGTACCTCGGGATCCGAGAATGCCTTCATGCGCTCGTCAATCGGCAACACAAAGAGCTCGCGCCAGCCCGGCAGGCCGTCAAGGATGGCGCCATGCTCGAAGCTCAGCCGGAGCTGCATGGTGTGAGGCAACGTGAGCGCCACCACGGTGGCGCCGCGCGCCGACGCCGCACTTCCGGCGGCCAGTTGATCCCAAGCCCCATCGGGGTTCATGGCTGAGACTCCGAGTACGTTCCAGTTCACTGGTCGATCGGCCAGTAGCGAAATGCTGGCCAGGAGATCGATCTCCTCCGCACTGAATCCGTTCAGGCATCCCGCCACAATGAGTTCGACTGTTGTTCCGGGGTGGTCACGCACGGCCGACGCCAGACGTTCCAGCTCGGTCCGTTCCGCCGCCCGTGACGGTACGGGCATGCCGTCGCCGTCATTATGGGTGTGCACCTGTGACGTCGAGAACCCCAGGGCTCCCTGGTCGAGCGCTTCGTGGAGCGCGGCCACCATGGCGGCCACCTCGTCGTCAGATGCCGGCATTCCCACGGCCCGGTCCCCCATGATCAAGCGGCGCAGTGTCGAATGTCCGACCAGAAAGCCGGCGTTGACTGCGATGCGTCCATCGAATCGGTCCAGCCACTGCCCGAACGAAGTCCAATCCCAAGCCAATCCATCCCGGAGTGCGCCGAGAGGCATGCCTTCGACGCGCGCCATCATCCGGGTGAGATAGTCCACGTGTTCGGGCGCGGTCGGAGCAAGCGAGAACCCGCAGTTCCCTCCGAGCACAGTCGTCACGCCGTGGAGCGGCGAGGGACTGGCATTGGCATCCCATGACAGCTGTGCGTCGTAGTGGGTGTGCAGGTCGACGAATCCCGGTGTCACCAACATTCCGGTGGCATCAATCCACGCATCGGCCGACACACCGGCACCGTGACCCACCGCCACTACCCTTCCGCCGTCAATCACCACGTCCGCCTGGACTGTGGGCGATCCGCTCCCGTCGACCACAGTGCCGCCTCGGATGGCCGTGCTCACGGGGATCGTTCTCCCGTGTGCGCTCCACCCGAGGTCACCGTCACCCGAGGGCGGGCAAAGGCCCGCATCCCTTCGGCCCCCAACTCGACCCCCAAGCCGGACTGCTTCCACCCGCCCATGGGAGCCTGCATGTCGATGGCCGAAAGACCATGCGTATTGACGAACACGGTGCCGGCCTGCAGACGGCGGGCGACCGCTGCCGCCAGTGCCGCATCACCACTCCAGATGGAGGCGCAGAGACCGAATGGAGTGTCGTTGGCTGATGCCACCGCGTCGTCCAGGTCGTCATAGGGAAGCACCGGCAGTGCCGGACCGAACTGCTCTTCCCGCACGATACGCGAGTCGGCCGCAGGCGCTTCCACAAGGGCGGGCGAGACGAAGTACCCCTTGGCGTCCGCATCTTCGGGACGCACGCGTCCGGGACGGTGCACCTTGGCGCCACCGCGTTCGGCCTCCGCAATGAACATCTCTACCCGGTCGCGCGCGCTGGTCAGATGCACCGGTCCCATGGTCACGCCTTCGGCCAACCCGTCCCCCACCACCTCTGTCGAGAGGCGGTCGACCAGCATGGGCATGGTGTCGGCCATCCGGTCCCGGTGCACATAGAGCCGCTTTACGGCCATGCAGACCTGTCCACTGGTCACGAACGCCGCTTCGATCAACCGCCCAGCGAGCGCGGCATCCACAATGACGTCGGGGGCCAGGATCGCCGCGTCATTTCCGCCCAACTCCAACACCACCGGTCGGATGGCCGTCGACGCTGTGGCCATGACGGCCTGACCGGTGGGAATGCCGCCGGTGAACGACACCATGTCGACATCGCGGTGGCCGGCCAGCGCGGCGCCCAGCGCAGCATCGGGGCCGTTGAGAACGTTGAGCACGCCCGGCGGCAACACCTCGGCCATGGCCGCAGCCGCCAGCAGTACGGCTCCCGGGCATGTAGGCGGTGCCTTGATCACAATGGTGTTGCCAGCCAGGAGGGCAGGCAGGACCTTGTTGGCCATGACCGACACCGGCCAGTTGAACGGCAGGATCGCACCGACCACCCCATGGGGTACCCATTCCACGTTGGTCGCACCGCCATTGTGGGTCCGCCCGGCCAGCGCCTGCGCCACCATCGGTGCGAACCCGACGGCCATCGCACCCATGGTGCTGGCGTCGAAGACGGCCTCCCAGTAGACCTTGCCGTGCTCCCGGGTGAGCAGCCGGGCCAGGTCCCTGGCTTCGACGGCCGCCACCGCCGCCTCAGCGGCACCGATGACCACAGCGGCCCGGTCCTCCATGCTGCGGGCGGACCATGGCGGGAACGCCCTCCGGGCAGCGGTCACTGCCTGGTCGACCTGGTCCCCCGAGGCAGCGGGAGCGTCGAAGACAACCTCGGCCGGCCGGGCCGGGTTGGTCACGGGGTAGGTACCGGCGCCCCCGCGTACCACCTGGCCGTCAATGAGCAGGCCGAAAGCATCCGGAGATTCGTACCCAACCTTGGCCATGTTGCCCCCAGGCGATCGGCGTCCTGCCCGCACGATAGTGTCTTCACTTCGTGGGAGTCGCTGGCACGGGACCTACGGCAACCCTGTTGCCCGACCCTGCGGCGCGGACAATACGGTTCCCCATCATTTCGGTTGACGACCATCTGATTGAGCCCCCCGACCTCTTCGAAGGGAGGCTTCCGGCCGCATTGGCAGAAGGTGCGCCGCGCATCGTCGAAGAGGCCGGGACGCAGTGCTGGGTCTTCGAGGATCGCCGCTACCCGAACGTCGGGCTCAACGCCGTCGTCGGCCGGCCCCGACCCGAGTGGAGCATGGAGCCGGCCCGCTTCGACCAGATGCGACCCGGCTGCTTCGATATCCACGAGCGCATTGCCGACATGGACCGGGCCGGAATCTGGGCCTCACTCTGCTTCCCCTCACTCGTGTCGGGTTTCTGCGGGTCCGTCTACTCTCGGGCCGCTGACAAGGACCTGGGTCTCGCCTGCCTGCGCGCCTTCAATGACTGGCACCACGATGTATGGGCGGGCACCTACCCAGAGCGGATCATCCCGCTCCAGCTGCCCTGGCTGGCCGACGTGGATATCGCGGCGGCAGAGGTGCGCACCAACGCCGGGCGTGGCTTCAAGGCGGTGAGCTTTCCCGAGTTCCCGGCCCAACTGGGCCTCCCCTCCATCTTCAGTGGCCAGTGGGATCCCTTCTTCGCGGCCTGCGAGGAGACCGGCACGGTCGTCTGCCTGCACACTGGCGCATCGTCCTGGGCTCCCCTCCCTTCCCCGGACCCGCCATTCGAACTGCTGCCCACCTTGTTCCCCGTCAACGCACTGGTAGCCGCCGGGGAATGGCTGTGGTCGGGCGTGCCCCTTCGATTCCCCGATCTGGCCATCGCCATGTCGGAGGGCGGGATCGGTTGGGTCCCCATGCTCATGGACCGGGCTGACTACGTCCTGAGCCATTCCGCGTCGGGGAACGAGAGCACCGCCTGGCCCTCATCGATGCTCCCGAGTGAGGTGCTCAGGCGCAACTTCTGGTACTGCTCCATTGACGACCCGTCGTCGGTGGGCATGCGCGACATCATCGGGTTGGAGCACATCATGGTGGAGAGCGACTACCCCCATGCCGACTCGTCATGGCCCGATACGCAGCGTGTCTTCGCCGAGAACTGGGGCTCTCTCCCGGATGTCGAAGGACGCGCCATCGCCGGGGGCAATGCGGCCCGACTGTTCCGTCATGCTCTCCCTGACCGCGATGACTGGCGGGGCCTCACGCCGTGATTGAGCCGGCGGGGACGACGCGGCAAAGATACGATCGGAGGGGGAGGTCCGCACATGGCTACGGCACACAACAAAGAGGTCGACATCTACTACGAGTCCTTCGGTGACCCGACCCGGCCCACGTTGCTCCTGATCAACGGCCTGGGATCTCAGTGCACCAACTACCAAACGGCGTGGTGCGAGATGTTCTGTCAGGAAGGATTCCGGGTCATCCGGTTCGACAACCGCGATGTCGGATTGTCGACGAAACTCGACGGCCTGACCTACACGCTGGCCGACATGGCCGATGACGCCATCGCTGTCCTCGACGCCGAGGGTGTCAGCCGGGCGCATGTGATGGGTTGCTCCATGGGAGGGATGATCGTCCAGCGTCTGGCCATTGATCACGCCGACAGGTTGCTCTCGGTGACGTCGGTGATGTCGCGCACGGGAGAGCCCGGCTATGGAGACAGCTCCGAGGCTGCACTCGCCTTCCTCTTGGCGCCTCCGGCTCCGTCCCGGTCGGCCTACGTCGACAACCAAGTCGCTGGACTCAGGGTTTACGGATCAAAACCGGAATGGCTTGACGAAGCCGCCATTCGCGACCGGGCCGGGGACGCCTACGATCGATGTTTCTGTCCTGCGGGCATCGGCCGGCAGATGAAGGCCGCCATGCGGGACGGATCCCGCGAAGCACAGCTCCGCACATCGGGTGTTCCCGCCCTGGTCATCCACGGCAGCCGGGACACGCTCATCAATCCGAGTGGTGGCAGGCGCACGGCCGAGATCATTCCCGGTGCCCGCTATGTGGAGATCGATGGCATGGGCCATGACTATCCACCACCCGTATGGAAGCAGTGGGTGGCGGTCTGGTCGGAATTCGCGCGCTGCAGCGTGGCTGCGTAAGGCCACTACCCGATCGGCGCTGGCTGCGGTCCGCGCAGAAGGCGGCCCGGAAGTTCCCCGGTCGACTCATCGTGCTCACGGACGACCACACCCGACTTCACCGTGGCCACGTAGCCGCGCGCACGCTGAATCAGCCGCTTGCCCGACGCCGGCAGGTCGTAGACCATCTCCGGGGGCTCCAGCGCCAGCGCATTGTGGTCGATCACGTTGATGTCGGCCAGGTAGCCCGGAGCCAGCAACCCCCGGTCACGGAAGCCGTAGAGCTCGGCAGTGCGCCGCGTCTGCAGGTGCACCACCTGCTCGACCGGAAGCTTCTCGCCCCGGGAACGGTCACGAGCCCAGTGCGACAGCATGAAGGTCGGAAGGCTGGCGTCGCACAGCACGCCGCAATGCGCCCCGCCGTCGCCCAACCCGAGCACGGTGGCCGGGTGCACCAGCATCTCGCGCACGGCGTCCAGGTTGCCCGCCGCGTAGTCGAGGATCGGCAGATAGAGGAGCTCACGCCCGTCTCGCTGGAGCATTAGGTCGTACAGCACCTCGGTGGCCGGACGTCCCTCCCTGGCGGCTATGGCCGCCACGCTGCACTCGGGTGCCGGCTCGTAGTCCGGTGGGTCCCCCAGCGGAAACAGCTTGTGCAGGCTAGCCAGGAGCATGCCGACGAAGCGCCCGGGGCTTGCCTCCTCGCTGAGGATGGCCTGGCGTACTTCGGGCGTACGCAGACGGGCCACCCGCTCCGCCAACGGAAGGCCGGCCAGGTCCTGGTAGGCCCGATGGTGCGAGAACGGGTGGGTGGCCGATTCGAATCCGAACATGAGCGAGGTGGGCTTGCCCGCCACCTGGGGCACCAACCAGGCGCCCTTGCGATTGGCCGCAACGCCGCGGTCGATCCACTCCCGCCACAGATCGGGAGCGAAGTCGGGCTGGAGTACCTGGTACGTCACCGGCACACCGGCGCGGATGGAGATCTCTGACATCCAGGCGAACTCGTGGTCCAGGTCGACCATGTCACTGGCCAGCGAGAACACCCGATGACCCGCCTTGCCGAGCGCCTCTCCAATGGCGATCAGCTCTTCGGCCGCCGCGGTCGTCCCGGCCGCCAGCTCGCCGTCCTTGGCCCGGTGGAGGATCGTCCGGGTCGTCGAGGCGCCGATGGCCCCGGCGTGCACCGCCTCACGGACCAGTGCCGCCATCTCGGCGATCTCCTCGGCTGTGGCCTCGCCATTGGCGCGACCCTCACCGACCACGAAGGCACGCAGGGCGCCGTGCGGGATGAGCGCCGCCACGTCGAGGACCCGGTCGGTTCGCTCGACCTCATCGAGATACTCGGGAAACGACTCCCAGTTCCAGTTCATGCCCTCGGAGAGCGCTGCTCCGGGAATGTCCTCCACGCCCTCCATCAGTTGGATCAGCCATTCCCGATCCGACGCCCTCGCCGGGGCAAACCCGACGCCGCAGTTGCCCATGACAACGGTGGTGACGCCATGCCAGCCCGATGGTGAGACCTCGGGGTCCCAGGTGGCCTGGCCGTCATAGTGCGTGTGGATGTCGACCCAGCCTGGCGTGACCAGCTTTCCTTCCGCATCGATCTCTCGACGCGCCGGGCCCTCGACCTCCCCAACCGCAACGATCCGGTTCCCCGCCATGGCCACGTCTCCGCGGCGGGTCGGCCGGCCGGAGCCGTCGGCGAGTGTGCCGTCTCTTATAACCAGGTCATACATGTGCGCCCCTCTTTCTCGGTTCTGGTTGCTCTGGTTCAGGCGGCCACGGCGTCGAGCAGGGCGCCCCGGCTGATTCGTAGAGCGACAAGGTCGCTTTGATCCACTTCGGGCCCGGCGAAATATGACGCTATCCGCCCCACGAATTCCGTGTCGGACATGAGCTCGTCCGGGCGGACCAGCGTGTTGATCATGCGCAGCAGTCCCCGAGCGATGACAGGATCCACCGGCCTCCCCAACATCACGTCGGCCACCAGGGCGCCGAACTTCTTCATGAACGCGTCCGGTTCCTTGGGCACGCCGTCGCTGTCGCCGAAGGAATCCATCATCACGGACAGGTCGAACCAGGGCTTGACCTCCCGGGTGCAAAGCCGCTCGTAGGTTGCGGCTCGCTGTACGGGATCGTCTGGGTGAGCAGCGAACGCATCAGACAGCAAGGTGGCCTGCACGAAGGCCAACGCGCAGCCGCGCCCGTACATCGGATTGGTGCACGTGTGGGCATCACCCACGGCATGGAATCCAGTTACCAGCGCCTGACCGGTGCTGTCGGTGAAGTGGCGGAGCCGATTGATCAATCCGCCCATGGGTCGTACCGGCCCGACCGACTCAATGGCGCCGGAGACGAAGAAGCGATCCGGTCCGGGCAGGACCCGGCAGGCCCGGTCGAAGATGGCCGGGTCGAGGAGGAGGCCCCGCAGTTCGGAGTCATGGGAGCGCACGGCCAAGGTCACCGAGAAGGTAGAACCGTCGCAGGGAATGGCCAGGTACTTGAGGTAGCCGAAGTCACCTCCCAGGCGCGCATCGACATCAATGGCCAAACCCGCCGGGCGCCGGTACCAACGCGTCAGATAGATGATGTGGGTGTCGGAGACATCCTCGGCCAGGGTGACACCGACCTCGGCCAACCAGGCCGGCACCGCTCCACGACGACCCGTGGCGGCCACCACACTCCCGGACAACACGCTGCCATCGGCCAGCCGGGCCCCGATCACATGCGGGCGAGCAGCGCTCCCTTCAGCCACAACGAGCCCGTCAATTCCGGTATCCGCCCGGTACGTGACATGCGGCTCGTGGCGGACCGCATCCCGCAGCGCCCACTCGAACGTGGTGCGCCGCACGATCAGCGTGTTGAGGTCCTCGTCACCCGGTTCGGGCTCACCCAGACTGCCGGTCAACGTCATTGACTCCGCTCCGGCTGCCCGGAGGACGTCGAGCACATCGGGAAAGCGCTCCCGCAGCACGACGGTGAGCCGGGCCAGGAATCCGTGCGTCTGGTGGGCTTGGGGCGCGCCATGGCGCTCGGCGGCGAACGCCGATTCGGCGTCGTCGAATTCGGCCAGCGGGTCCCGCTCGACCACGGTGACCGGGCACCCGAGCCGACCGAGGGCCAGTGCGGTGGCCAGGCCCGCGATGCTGCCCCCGGCAACGACGACGTGGCCGTCTGTCACACCCTGGCTCAGATCCAACTGCGAACCTTCTCGATCATGGCGACCGGGTCACCGCCAACCGGAGTGACGTTGAGGTGGGTCACACCAACCTCAGCGAACGCCGCCAGCCGTTCCTTTATGTAGCCCTCAGAGCCGCAGAGTGATGTGGCTTCCAGCAATTCGTCGGGGACCAGTGCCGCCGCCTCGACCTTCTTTCCGGACAAGTAGAGCTCTTGTATCGCCGCGGCTTCTTTCTCGTAGCCGTACCGGCACGCCAGTGCGTTGTAGAAGTTTTTGCCTTTGGCACCCATGCCGCCGATATACAGCGCGGCGGCACCCCGGCCCAGCTCACGGATAGCAGCCACTTCGGACTCCTCGCCGATGGCCAATATCCCGCCGGCAGCAATCTGCAGCGGTCCCAGTGAGGGGTCCCGTTTGGCCGCTCCGGCGTCGAGCGACGGACCGAAGACAGCCTTAGACTTTTCCGGTACGAAGAAGATGGGCAGCCAGCCATCGGCTACCTCGGCCGTCATGGCGACATTCTTCTCCCCCAGCGCGGCGACCCAGATCGGGATGTGGGAACGCACCGGCTTCCCAATAATTTTGAGCGCCTTTCCGAGCCCAGTGCCCTGCCCTTCGGGCAGCGGGATCTGGTACGCCACCCCGTCATGGGTGAGGGGCGCCTCACGGGCCCACACCTTGCGGCACACCTCAATGATCTCCCGAGTCCGCGCCAACGGCCGGTCGTAGGGCACGCCATGGAATCCTTCAATTACCTGCGGCCCCGATGCACCGAGCCCGAGCACGCAGCGCCCGCCGGAAATGGCGTCCACCCCGGCCGCCGTCATGGCGATCAGCGTCGGCGTGCGCGTGTAGATCGGCAGGATGGCGGCCCCGATTTCAACCCGCTCGGTCTTGGCAGCGAGGTACCCCATCATGCTTGGGGCGTCGTTGCTGTACGCCTCCGCCACCCACACGGTATCCAACCCCACCTTTTCCAACTCGGCGACCTGACGGGCCGACTCGGCGTATCCACCTGCATAACTCAGCGGCATCGACAGCTTCACCTACTGCTCCCTTCGGTCGTTGCGCATTCCGTTGGAAACGACAGTAGCCAATACTAAGGTATGGTAACGGTTGTTGCCAAATGAGCCGAACATGACTTCGACGCACACCGAACCCCAGCAACGTTCGTGGCGAGGCGTTCCCCTTGAGGTCCGCCGGGCCGAGCGCAGGGAGCAATTGGTGGACACCGCCTTCGGACTCTTGGGTACCGATGGGTGGCGTGGCACCACGGTACGGGGCGTCTGCCAGGCCGCCAGACTGAACCCCCGCTACTTCTACGAGAGTTTCGACAGTCTTGAGTCACTGCTCATTGCCGTCTTTGATCGCCTGGTACTTGAGGCGACAGAGCTGTCCATGCGGGCCATTGAGAATGCCGGGCCCGACCCGTCATCTCGTTCCGCTGCCGTCATCAAGGCGGCCGTTCGCTATGTCACCGAGGACCCGAGAAGGGCCAAGATCCTCTTCGTCGAAGCCCAGGGCAATGAGCGGCTGGCTCGACGCAGGCTCGACACCATGCACGCGATGGCCGACTTTTTGGAACGTTACGCCTGGCGAAAGACCGGCCTGGCCCATGACCGGATCGGTATGGTCGCTTCCCACCTTCTGGTCGGCGGCCTCACCGAGCTGATCATCACGTGGCTCGACGGGCGCCTCCAGATCACATTGGACGAGCTGGTGGAAGACGCGGCGGCCCTGATGGTGGCGGTAGGCGCCGGAGCTGTTGGGGTGGCACGCGCTCGCCAGCCGGTGAGAGCGCGCCAATGACCGCGGCACGCTTCGACATCGTCCTGTTCGATTTGGGTGGTGTCCTCATCGACTTCGGTGGAGTGGAGCCGATGCGCAAACTGTCCGATATCGACAGCAATGAGGCATTGTGGCAACGCTGGCTGACCTGTCCATGGGTCCAGAAGTTCGAACGCGGCCATTGCAGCGGTGCTGAGTTCGCCGCGGGATTGGTGGAGGAATGGGGGCTGGCCATCTCTCCTGAGGAATACCTCTCGGCCTTCCGGAGCTGGCCCGCCAGTCCGTTCCCGGGTGCGGCTGAACTCGTCGAAGAGGTGCGACGCCATCTCCCGGTTGGCTGTCTGAGCAATACCAACCCTCTCCATTGGGAGGAACAATTCTCACGTTGGACCACACTGGACGCTCTCGACTTCCGGTTCCTCTCATTCGAGATGGGAGCCGTCAAACCAGATCAGGAGTTGTTCGAAAAGGTGGCCGGCCTCCTTCCTGCTCCCCGTGATCACGTGCTGTTCCTGGACGACAACCTGATCAATGTCGATGCGGCCAACCAGGCCGGCTTCGTATCGCTTCATGTACGGGGTGTCGCCGAGGCTCGCGGGGCCCTGGTCGATGCCGGCATTCTGGAAATGTGACCGACCTTCTTCAGGCGTCCGGCGCGGGTGAGCTCCCCAGAGGTCGACGAAACCGTTCGTGCCATGCGTCCAGTTCTTCTTGATCCATCACCTGGGCGATAAAGAGCGAGCGCATCGCTTCGAACAACATGGAGCTGTCCAGGTCCTGTCGCTGTTGACGCGCGATGCGGTGGAGGGCGAATCCATCCAACATGGCGACAAATGCGGCAGCTGCTTCAGCGGGGCGGCGGGCTCCGAGGGTTTCCAGAGCGACTTCGGCCAACTTCTCGAATCCGTCAAGGGCAAGTCTCACCGAATCGCGCAGCGCCGGATTGCGAGCGGCTTCGAGATACACCTCAAACTGCGCCACCACGACACTGCGCGAACGTTCGGCCAACGATTCAGCGAAGCGGCGGGCGATATCCTCGACGCTCCGGCCACCGAGTGCCGCCGCATCGACCAGCGCCTGCAGTTCGGCCACCCTTTCAGCGACGTGAAGCTTGAGGGCTTCTTCAGTCAGCTGGTGAATCGATTCGAAGTAGTAGGTGGTCGATGCTGGAGGGAGCCCCGCTCGGGCTGCCACCGCCCGGTGGGTCACGGCCCGTGTCCCACCCTCAGCAATGAGCATCAAGGCGGCTCGCAGAAGGGCATCGCGCCGGACCCGACTGCGCTCCTGCGTGGGCTGCAGTCCGGTCACCATTGACACACCCTACTCATATTGATACATTCGTACTACTTAACTAGTACATATGCACAAGTAAAGGTCTTTGGGAGGTTCAAATGGGGGGATCTCGACGGTGGTCCGCACGGCGGGTCTGCGGCATCATCAGCGCCACGGCTGTCGGATTGGTGACGCTGACCATGGCCTCCCCGGCGGGGCCGGCTGGTGCGGCGGCCTCGCCGGCGGCACCCGCGACCGATCCCTTCTACCTCCCTCCCGCCAATCTGGCCTCCACCACACCGGGCACCGTCCTGCGTCAACGCAGCGTGTCGCTGGCGTTCTATGGATACTTCCCTGAATCGGTGCGGGCCTGGCAGGTCCTGTACCGCACCACGGACACGCAGGGAAACCCTGAGGCGACAGTGGCGACAATTCTGGAGCCTTCGGGTGCGGCCATCAGCCGTCGACCCCTGGTCTCGTATCAGGTGGCCGAAGACAGCCTGGGTCCGCAATGTGCTCCTTCGTATGAATTCCAGGAGGGAGCGCAGAGCACCAACTCGGTGGAGCAGACGGAGCTCTTCCTCATCGACGCCCTGTTGGAGCAGGGCTGGGCCGTGGTCGTTCCGGACTACGAGGGTCCCGACTCCGCCTACGTCGCCGGCGTGCAGGCCGGACAGGCCGTGCTCGACGGTATTCAGGCCGCCGAGCAGTTCGCGCCCGACGGCCTGAATGAGCAGACCCGGGTGGGCATGTGGGGATACTCGGGAGGGGCGCTGGCCACCACCTGGGCCGCCGAACTCCAACCTACCTACGCGCCCGGTATCGATCTGGTTGGCACCGCGGCCGGCGGGGTGCCCGTCAACGTGGCCCACATTGCCCGCAAAATCAATGGCGGACCCTTCGCCGGGTATTACCTGGCCGGGATGGTCGGTCTCAGTCGGGCTTACCCCCAGTTGGCCACCCTCCTCGGCACCATTCTCACCCCGGCCGGCAAA
>Ga0302325_10021393_pt1 | contig 13542 bp, 11 predicted proteins | sample Palsa_T0_2_FD_201948 | JGI IMG/M metagenome (GOLD analysis project Ga0302325, IMG submission 201948) | Peat permafrost microbial communities from Stordalen Mire near Abisko, Sweden - Palsa_T0_2 | ecosystem: Environmental > Terrestrial > Soil > Palsa > Peat permafrost | place: Sweden: Abisko... | reverse complement strand
CCGGATGACACCCGGGTACTCCTCGAACGTGTGCTTGACCCGCTCCTCGAACTCACGGATCCGCAGCATCTGGGTGTACATCCAGATCAACCGGTCGCCGTCTAGCTCCTTCATCTGCTCCTCCTCGGCTTCATGACGCATTCGATGCGATCAGTGATGTCAGCCGGCGCGCTCATGCCACGCTGGCGCGGAACTGCGCGGCGGTGGTCTCGTAGGCACGATCGAACTCCGTTTCGATCGGGAGCTCGCGCAGCTCCGCGGAGAGTACCTCCACCCCCCACGGTCCCGGGTAGCCAATCTGCTGGCACACCTCGACATAGGCCGGAATGTCGAATTCGCCCTCGCCCGGCAGGCGGCGGTGGTTGACGGTCTCATCCACTCGGTCGGGCAGATTCTCGAACTGGCCGTCGGACAGCTCGACCCAGGTCAAGTACTCGAGCGGGATCCGCCGCAGGTCCTCCGGCGTAATGCCGAGCTTGGCCATGTGCCACGTGTCGATGGCCAGGCCGCCGTTGGGCGCGCCGGCATCCTGGACCACCTGCAGCGCGGAGTCCAGCGTGTTGACGTTGACGTCGAACGGCATCAACTCGTACGCCACCTTCGCGCTGGTATGGCCGGCCGCGTCCTGGCACAGCTGCGCGAACGCCTCGGTGAGCGCGCCGAGCTCGCACGGCGTGCCCGGAATGTTGCCCACCTTGATGTGATGCGCGTCGAAGGCCGCCGCGGTCTCGAACAGCAGCTGGCGGCGCTGATCTGATTGCACCCGCTCCGGCTGTCCCGGGGCGACGAAGAAATCGGCCAGGAACTCGACCTGGAGGTACTGCAGGCCGGCGTCGTCGAAGATCGCTTTCATGTCCGCCAGCGTGCGCGTCTGCAGTTGGTGCTCGATGTCGGCGTGCCACAGGCCCATGCCGCGGAACCCGACGCGGGCGCCGTGCGCGCAGCGGTCGCGCCAGTCGAAGGTGCTCCATTCGCGACCCACGTGCACGTCCGCGGGACCGCTCACCGTCCAATACAGGGCCAGCAGCTCGTCCTGGGCCATCGCAACTCCTCTTCGCTCCGGGGCAGTGACTCAAGCTAGCGCCGCCCCCACCGCGCGGCTTGACACCCTGTGCAGGGCTTCTTGCCGATCAGCGCGCACCGCCTCAGCGTCCGGCCGCCAACCCGTCGAGCACCGACGCCAACTCGTCGCTGCGCGAGATCCACGGCGAGTGGTCGGCCTCGAGCTCGATCACCGGATCGCACCCCGCGCTCTGCAGCATCCGGCGCTGCAGCGCGACGGGGATCGCGCGGTCGAGCGTGCAGCTCACGTACGCTCGCGGCAGCGCGGCGAACGCATCGGCTCCGGCCCCGCCCAGGTTGACCGGCTGGGTGAACGGGATCACGGCCTGCGGGCCCATCCGTTGCACCGCCCACGCGACCTGCGTGTCGTCGCAGCAGGCGAGCAGTGCCTGGCGGGATGCGGCCGCGGGCATGGTGGCGACGGGAGGATCTCCGACCACCACCAGGTTGGCCTGGACCTGATCATCGGCGCCCTCCGGCAGCGCCGTCAGGTCGATCAGGCTCTGTCCGTCGCTCGGCAGGAAGGCGGCGACGTAGACGAGCGCGGCCACCCGCTCGGGATACAGGGCGGCCGCCTGGGTGATCACCATCCCGCCCATGCTGTGGCCGACCAGGACCGCCGGCGGCCCGTCGCGCAGCGCGTCGCCCACCCGCTCGGCGTAGGCCGCCAGCGTCACCTCGGCGACCGGGGTGCGGTCCTCGCCCGAGCCGGGCAGGTCGACCGCGTGCACCGTGTGGCCCGCGGCGCGTAAGCCAGGCAGCACCGGCTCCCAGCACCAGGCCCCCGAGAATGCTCCGTGTACCAGCACAATCCGTGCCATCTGCTCCTCCTCGATTGATGGTGGCGACCACGTAGCCTCAGGCTCTGATCGAGAGATCGGCACCCGCAAACGCGCATCGAGCCACTCTCAACTCCTGGTGTCAACGCCGGCCGATCCTAGTGGTCTGCTGGCGCCGTCGCGCTGAGTCGACCCGGCGCTTGAATCGAGCGCGCGGGCGCACGGGAGACTGCGCCGAAACGGGGGGCTTGACTTCGAGCCGCTCCGATGTCTATAAGTCAGAACGGCGGCGATTAGGCGCTGCAACCCTGAGGGAGGTTCCCATGGCCAGCTCCACGCCCGCGCTCGGCGCGTTTCCCAGTCCATTCTCGATTCAGCCTCCCCCCGACTGCGCGGGCTGGGAAGCGATGTACCCCTACTACGCGCTGTTCGACGAGCACCGGCGCGAGACCGACGAGAACCGCTTCTGGTTCTGGAACTCGATGCACTTCCCGGTCCCCATGCCGGCGTTCGACGTGATCTGCATCGACTCCCCCTACCAGGCCGTCGGCGCATGGCAGAACCGGGTCTTCGCCGTGCCCCCGGCGATGGGCATCGACTACCGCATCGTCAACGGGTACGTCTACATCTCCGGCAACCCGGTCACCGATCCCGAGCAGATCGCCGAGCGGGCCGGGTTCTTCCAGGCGCGAGCCGGTTACTACTACGAGAACTGGACCGAGCTGTACGGCAAGTGGCGGGCCAAGATGGAGGCGCTGATCGCCGAGCTCGGTGACCTGCGCGTGCCCGCACTGCCCGAGTACGAGCCCGACGAGGTGGCGTTCGGCGATGACCGCAACACGGCGTTCTACGAGGTTCTCGACGCGTACGGGCGCGCGCTGCGGCTGTGCGACCTCATGTGGCAGCACCACTTCGAGTTCCTGCTGCTCGGGTACGGCGCCTACGGGACGTTTGTGGAGTTCTGCAAGGCACACCTGCCCGACATCCCCGACCAGCACATCGCCCAGATGGTCGCGGGCATCGACGTGCTCCTGTTCAAGCCCGACTCGGAGCTGCGGCGCCTGGCCCGTCTGGCCATCGAGACGGCGCTCGACGCCGCGTTCGTGGAAGGTCGCACGCCGGACGAGATCGATGCTGAGCTGGCCCAGAGCGAGGCCGGCCGCAGCTGGCTCGCCGAGCTGGAGAAGGTCAAGCATCCGTGGTTCAACATGGCCACCGGGGACGGTCTCTACCACTACTACCGCAGCTGGCTCGATGATCCGAGCATCCCCTACGCGGCGCTGATCGGACACGTGGCGGCGCTCAAGGCGGGAGAGCAGATCGAGCGACCGACGGCGGAGATCGAGCGCGAGCGCGACCGCTTGGCCCAGGAGTACGGAGCGCTCCTGGACGACGAATCCCGCCAGCCGTTCAACGACCTGCTGGCCCTGTCGCGCACCGTCTTCCCCTACGTGGAGGAGCACAAGTTCTTCTGCGACTACTGGTTCTTGACCAAGTGGTGGAACAAGATCCGTGAGTTCGGGGCGCTACTGGCGCGCCACCGCTTCCTCGATGACGGTGAGGATGTGTTCCAGCTCAGCCGTCACGAGGTCGCATCCGCGCTCGATGAGCTCGTGCTCAGCTGGGCCACCGGCGGTCAGCCCGCCGGCCCCCAGCACTGGCCGCCGATTGCCGCCCGCCGGAAGCAGATCCTCGACCGGCTCGCCGCATGGACGCCGCCGCCCGCGCTCGGCGTGACGCCGGAGGCGGTCACCGACCCGATGACGATCATGCTCTGGGGGGTGACGACCGAGCGCGTCCAGGAATGGGCTCGCCAGCAGGATGGCGGCCGGGCGCTCAACGGAGCCGCCGCCTCGCCCGGCACCGTCGAAGGGATCGCGCGGGTGGTCCGCTCGGTCGACGAGGTGGCCGACATTCGCGACGGTGAGATCCTCGTCTGCGGCAGCACCTCGCCGGCCTGGGCCCCGATCTTCTCGAAGATCAGAGCGACGGTGACCGACGTCGGCGGCGTGATGTCGCACGCGGCGATTGTGTGCCGCGAGTACGGCCTGCCGGCGGTGGTGGGCACCGGCAGCGCCACCGCGCGGATCACCACCGGACAGATGATCCGCGTCGACGGCTCCGCGGGTGTCGTCACCCTGCTCGTCGGCGAGGAGGGTGAGTGACAGCGCCCGGCGCGCGATACATTCGCCCGCTGGCCAGGCTCAGCCGGGCCGACGAACCCCGCTTCGGGGGCAAGAGCGCGGGCCTCGGTGAGTTGCTGTCCGCCGGGATCCAGGTGCCTGCAGGCTTTGCGCTCTGCACGGCGGCGTTTCGCTTCTTCATCACGGAGGCCGGACTGCAGTCGCTGATCGATAAGCGCCTGGCCTCGCTCTCGCCGGACGACCTCGGCGGGGTCCAGTCGGCCTGCGCCGAGCTCACCGAAGCCATCCGCTCAGCCCCGATGCCGGGGGCGGTGCAGGAGGAGATTGACCGGGCGTACGGCGAGCTGGGCGGCCACAGCTCAGACGCGGCCGCGGCCGGGGCCACGGCCGTCGCGGTCCGCTCCAGCGCGATCGGCGAGGACAGCGAAAGCGCGACGTTCGCCGGCCAGCAGCAGACCTTTCTCTGGGTGGCCGGAGCGCTCAACGTCATCGATGCGGTGCGTGACTGCTGGGCGAGCCTCTACAGCCCCACCGCCGTCAGTTATCGGGCCCGGGCCGCCAGCGCGGACCGCGCCCGCGCATCCGGCACCGTCGGCGCCGCCGGCGCAGCCGGCGCACCGGGCGCACCCGGGGCACCCGGCGCACCCGGCGCACCCGGCGCCGCTGACGCATCCGGTGCTTCGGGCGCGACCGAGCCACCGGCGATGGGGGTCGCCGTGCAAGTGATGGTCGACGCGCTCGTCTCAGGCGTGATGTTCACCTGCAACCCGGTGAGCGGCGATCCCAGCACGATCGCCGTCAACGCGAGCTGGGGTCTCGGCGAGGCCGTGGTTGGGGGCGAGGTGACCCCGGACGAGTACCGGCTCAGCAAAGTCACGGGCGAGGTGCTGCGCGAACGGATTGGCGACAAACTGGTTGAGTACGTCGCGGCGCCGGCCGGCGGAGGGACGATTCGGCGCGACGTGGCGCCCGAGCGCCGGAACGTGCGCTGCCTGTCGGAGACCGAGCTGCGCGCGCTGGTCGAACTGGCCCGGCGGGTCGAGCGCCACTTCGGCTCCCATCAGGACATCGAGTGGGCGATCGCGCGCGACGGCTCGTCGCCGGCCAACCTGTTCGTGCTGCAATCGCGCCCGGTGACAGCGGTGCCCAAGCGCAATCAGAAGCCGCGCGCGACCACCGCGATCGGCCTCGTCATGAGCACGTTCGGCGTCGACCCAGCGCCCAGGGACACCTGACCCAGCATGGCGCTGAGCGACGAAGACGTCCGCGAGATACTGCGGATCATCGACGAGTCCCAGCTTTCCGAGCTCCATCTCGAGACAGAGGGGTTCGTACTCCATGTCCTTCGCGGGGGGGCGGCGGGGGACACGAACGAGTGGCCTCCGGAAACGACGCGAGGAGGCCAGTCGGTCGTGTCCCCCGGCGCCCCTGTGGGACCTGGCAGCACGATGGCGGGAGCGACCACTGCGGGCGCTCCTATGGGACCTGGCCGCATCGAGGGGGAAGCGCCGACCCCGCCAACCTCACCTTCTGTCCCGGAGCATGACGGCACGATGGTCATTGCGGCGCCGATGCTGGGGACGTTCTATCGGGCCGAGAGTCCGGGGGAGGCGCCGTTTGTGGAGGTCGGGAGCCGGGTCGGCGCTGATACGACGGTGGGCATCATCGAGGTGATGAAGATGATGAACTCGGTCCCGGCCGGGGTGGCGGGGACGATCGTCGAGGTGTGCCTGGAGAACGCCGAAGTGGTCGAGTCTGGAGCTCCGCTGTTCCGTGTGCAGCCGGATGCCAACGGGGAGACGGCCGCGTGAGCCGGTTGGTCAACTTCGTCGACACGACGACGCGGGACGGGAATCAAAGCCTGTGGAGCGCCACGGGGCTGAGGACCCCCGACGTACTGGCGATCGCTCCGACGATGGACAGGGTCGGGTACCACGCGCTCGATTTCACCTCCAGTACGCACATGGCGGTGTCGGTGCGCTTTCACCGCGAGGACCCCTGGGAGCGGATGCGGCTGGTCAGCGCCGCGATGCCGAATACCCGGCTCAGCATGATCGGGACCGGGATGCGGTTCATCTCCTGGGTCCCGGCCGACCAGGACGTGATCAGCCTGGCCTTGCGCCTGGTGGTCCGCAACGGGATCCGCCGGTTTCAGATCGCCGAGCCCTCCAACGACCCTGAGCGCCTCAAGCGCCTGGCCGCGATGGCTCGCGCCGCGGGCGTGGAGGAGGTCGTGGTCGGGCTGACGTATTCGATCAGCGATGTGCACACCCACCAGTACTACGCGCAGCGCGCCGCCGCGCTGTCAGACTGCGCCGAGATTGACCGCCTGTACCTGAAGGACCCCGGTGGCCTACTGACTCCCGACGCGGTCCGCGAGCTGGCGCCGCATTTCATCGCCGCCGCCTCCGGGCGCACCATCGAGCTGCACAGCCACTGCACGATCGGGCTCGCACCGCTCGTCTACCTCGAGGGAGTCAGGGCCGGCTTTCAGGTGCTGCACACGGCGTCGGGCCCGCTCTCGCGCGGGACCTCCCAGCCTGAGGTGCAGAACACGGCTCGCAACCTGGAGGCGGCCGGATACTCGCACCCGCTCGACCTGGAGGCGGAGGCGGAGGTATCCGCGCACTTCGATCAGCTGGCCCGTGCCAAGGGCCTGCCGGCCGGGAAGCCGCAGGAGTTCGACGCCGCCTACTACCAGCACCAGCTCCCCGGCGGGATGGTCACGACCACGCGGCGGATGCTCGAGGAGCTCCGTCGCCCCGAGCTGTTCGAGGCGGTGCTGGAGGAGGTCACCCGCGTGCGGGCGGAGATGGGGTACCCGATTCTGGTCACCCCGGTGTCGCAGTTCGTGGCCAGTCAGGCGGCGCGCAACGTGATCGACGGTGAACGCTGGGCGGCCGTGTCCGACGAGACCGTGCGCTACTTCCTGGGGCATTACGGCGAGCCCCCGGCCCCGGTTGACCCCAACATCGCCGAGCGGGTCCTGGCCCGTCCCCAGGCCCGGAACTTGGGCGAGCTCAAGCCGCTCAGCCTCGACGGCGCCCAGCAGCGGTTCGGCCGCCGCATCTCCGAGGAGGAACTGCTCCTGCGCCTGACCATGCCCGCCGAGCAGGTCGACGCGATGATCGCGGCGCGCGGACACGCCGCGCCCATGCCGGCGGCGCGGCCCGGGCGCGCACCGCTCGTCAACCTGTTGCGCGAGCTGTCCCAGCGGCCCTCGATCACCCACTTTTCGCTGGTCAAGGACGGCGAAACGGTGCTCTGGCGCCGTGCCAGCTGAGGTCGGCGCCAGCGGCCCGCTGAGGCTCGACGACGTTCGCGGGTTCGTGTTCGACATCGACGGGACGCTTGTGCACCGGGGGCCCGACGGTCACGGCCGGCCCCAGCCCGGCGCCGTCGAGGTCCTGCACCGCATCCGCGCCTCCGGCCGCCCACTGGTGCTGTTCACCAATGGCAGCCACGTCAGCGCCGAGGCAATCGCGCGCGGCCTGACCGAGGATGGCCTGCCGGTGGCCGCCCACGAGGTCCTGACGCCGATCGAGAGCACGCTGTCCTACCTGCGCCGGCGGCACCCGGGGCGCCCACTGCTCCTGTTCGCCACCGAGGACACGCGCGAACGGATGGCGCAGGCCGGGGTCCCGCTCGCCCAGCACGAAGAGGCCGAGGTGGTGTTCGTGGCCCACATCAACGAGGTCGACATGGACTCACTCGAGCGGGCGGCGCGCGCGGTGATCCGGGGCGCGCCGCTGCTGACCGGCAGCTACGTGCCCGCCTACGCGGGCGCCCACGGGCCGATCTTCAGCCGCGGCGCGATGGTCACCGCGGCCATCGCCAAGGCCAGCGGCGCGCGCCCGAAGATCGTCGGCAAGCCATCGCGGACCGCGGTCGCGGAGGTCCACACCCGCCTCGGTGTGCCCACGCACGAGCTGGCGGTGATCGGGGATGACCTGCGCATGGACATCGCGCTCGGCCGCATGGGAGGCTCGCGCACCGTGCTCGTGCGCAGCGGCATCAGCGGTCAGGTCGCGCTGACGCGGGTGCCCGAGACCCGCCGGCCCCACGCCGTGCTCGACGGCGTCGCGGATCTCCTCGCGCTGCTGTGACGGACTGCCCCGGGCGCACGGGTGATCCTCGCGGCGGTTCGGTCGGCTGAGCCCGGCGCCGGGACTGACTGGCCGTGGGGGTGCGTGGAGCGCCGTGCGCGCGGCGAGTGTGGGACATATTCCGCCCACCCCCCCGGTTTTCCGGGGGTGTGGGCGCCAGGGCCCGCTGAGCGGCCCATATCGAGAGCACCCCCTCGAATCCAGGGGGGTGAGGAGACTTTTGTTCGCCCCCGTCCGCTCCACCCATTATTTCTGTGTTTGCGCCCCCCGAAACGGATCAGGCGCGCCGGGGAACCGGGCCGTCCGCCCTCAGCTCGGGTCTGGGCCACCGCCCGGCGCCGCGTTGCGGATCTCGCTGGGGGTGGCGCCGAACGCGCGCTTGAACACGCGGGAGAAGTGGGCCGCGTCGGTGAAGCCCCAGCGGAAGGCGATATCGGTCACCGAGCCTCCGTTGGGTCGCTGCAGGTCCTCGTGGCAGCGCGCGAGCCGCTCGCTGCGCACGAGCCCGGCGACCGAGGTATCGGCGTCCTCGAACAGAGCGTGCAGCGCGCGGATCGACATCGCGTAGGCCTGCGCGATCGACGCCGGGCCGAGCAGCGGGTCCTGCAGGTGGGTGCGCACGTAGCGGCGGATCTCCGCCCGGATCGCGGCGCGCGAGGCCACGCGGCTGGTGGGCACGCTCGGTTCGACTGCGGCTCGCAGCAGCTCGATCGCGACGTTGGCAGCAGCGGTACGAGCGGCGGGCTCGAGCCACGGCAACTCGAGCGTGAGCGCGTTCATGTAACGCACGAGCAGGCGGGCCGCTCCGTTGCCCTCCAGCGGTGGCAGCGCGCTGAGCTCGCCCAGCCGGGGACAGACGGCCAGCACGCGGTCGCGCGGAAACAGCAGCGTCCGTTTGCGGAAGGGCTCGACGATCTCCACCTCGGTCGGCTGCAGACCGTCCCAGAGGACGACGTCGCCGGAGCGCAGCGCCAACTCGCGACTGCCCTCGCGCACGAGCTCGACGCCCCTGCCGACGCACTGAAAGCCGAGCACGTTCTCGTGCCGTCGCTCGTCGCGCGCACCGCCCATGACCACCCGGCTGCGGTGACCGAGGAACGGCGACGCCGCGCAGTCGACCAGCATCAGATCGCCGATCGCCCACCGCGTGACCGCGCCATGGAACTCGACCGGGGTCCGATGCGTGGGATGCACGTCGAAGCCCAAATGCGTCGTGGCCAGGATCTCCGACCATGACTGAAGCCGCCGCGCGGTGCTCGACCCCCGGGCGCGCCAGCGCTCAGGCGCACGGCTCAGCGGCACAACCGATGCGGAGCCGTCGGCCACCGCGTTGTCTCCTGTTCCTCTTCGCTCTCTCCGGGCCCCCGTGGACCCAGGACCACTCAGCCTATGGTAGTGCAGCGTCGCACGCCCGATCCCCCACGGTCACCGAAACGTCTGCGGCGCGGCACCGGGCGGATCCGGTCCACCGACGGCCGGGGCGAGCGGCCTCTGATCCGTTCAGCGGAGCAGCTTCTCAGTCAGGATAGTGGCGGCGTTCCGGACCGCTCGGCCGGCGAGGTCCGGATCGATGCCGGCGATCCAGACGGCGCTGATCGCGGCGACGGGCTCGTTGGCGCGGGATGCGATCGCCGCGGCAACACCGGTGGCGCCCGGAAGCAGCTGTCCCGTGCTGACCGCCCACCCGCGCGCCCGCGCCTCGGTCACTTCGTCGGGCTCGTCAGGCTCGGGCGGCAGCGCGGCCAGGAGCGCGAGCCCGGGCGCGCCTCGGGACAGCGGATGCCGCATCCCCGTGCGGTAGGTCAGGTGGACAAGCTGATCCGGCGGGGCGACAACGGCCGCCACGACCGCCTCCTCGCCGTCGCGAACCGTCAGCGCAGCGGTTGCGCGGAGCCGGTCGGCGAGCTCGCGCAGGACGGGATCGGCTTCGACTTGCAGACGCGATTGCACGCCGCTGGCCAATTCGATCAGTCCGGCACCGAGGGCATAGCGCCCGTCGGGCAGGCGCCGCACCAGATGGTGGTCGGTGAGGGGAGACAGCAGGCGGTACACCGCAGCGCGGTGCGTCTTCAGCGCGTCGGCGAGCTCGGCCACGGTCATCCCGTCTGCGCGCCCGTGCAGCACCGATAGAGCACGCAGACCGCGGTCGAGCGTCAGGGAGTGGGTCGCGGGAGCCGGCTGTCGCGCGTCGGAGCTGGTCACGGCGCCAACGCTACCCCACTCCGGGGAGACTGCACAAATGTGTTGCGCTCTGTCCAAATAATGATACGGTGATGCCGAGAGCGTTCATCGAGAGGGAGTGACATGGGAGCCCGAACCGGACAAGAGTACGTCGAGCGTCTTGCCCAAACCCGCCCGAGCGTTGAGCTCAACGGCGAGTTCGTCCAGGGTCCGATTCCCGAGCATCCCGCGCTGGCTGGGATCGTGCGGACCTATGCCGAACTATTCGACCTTCAGCACGATCCCGCCTTGCGCGACGTGCTCACGTACGAGTCACCGACGAGCGGCGACCGCGTGGGCACGTCGTTTCTCGTGCCGCGCACGGCTGCTGATCTGGAGCGCCGGCGCGCCGGCTTCAAGGCGTGGGCCGACTACAGCCTCGGCTTCCTCGGCCGGACGGGGGACTACCTCAACTCAGCGCTGATGGCGCTCAGCGAGGCGTCAGAGTGGTTTGCCCAGGCAGATCCTCGATTCGCGGAGAACATCCGCCGCTACTACGAGAAGGTCCGTGAGGAGGACCTGCTGACCACCCATACGCTGATCCCGCCGCAGGCCAACCGCGCCGTCGGGCCGGGTCAGCAGATCGACGGGCGCGCGCTGGGCGCACACGTCGTCTCCCAGAACGACAACGGGATCGTCGTTCGGGGAGCGCGGATGCTGGCGACGATCGGGCCGATCGCCGATGAGCTGCTCGTGTTTCCCTCGACCATCCTGCGCGGCACGCCTGATGACGAGCCGTACTCGTTCGCCTTCGCCGTGGCGTGCGACGCTCCCGGGCTGCGCTTCATCTGCCGGGAGAACATCGATTACGGTCGCGACCATCCGCTCGGCGGGCGCTTCGACGAGATCGACGCCGTGGTGGTGTTCGATGACGTTCACGTCGCCTGGGAGCGCGTGTTCATGCTCGGTCATCCCGAGCTCTGCAACGCGTTCTACACCGAGACGAGCGCAGTGGTCCACATGACGCACCAGGTCACGTCTCGCACGACCGCCAAGACCGAGACGTTCCTCGGTCTGTTATCGCTGATGACCGAGGCGATCGGCATCGAGCAGTTCTCCCACATCCAGGAGGACATCGCCGAGGTGATCGTCATGCTCTCCACGCTGCGGGCGCTTGTGCGGGCCGCCGAGGCTGACGCTCAGCCGAACCATTACGGTGTGTTCACCCCGGCGTGGGAGCCCCTGAACGCCGCCCGCAACTGGTTTCCCAAGGCATCGCAGCGACTGCCTCAACTGGTCCAGAAGTTCGGCGCCAGCGGGCTGATGGCCATTCCCACCGAGGCGGACATCGCCGGCCACGCGGCACCCGACATCGGCGCCTACCTGCAGTCCGCCGCGCTCTCAGGGCCCGAACGCGTGCGACTGTTCCGTTTCGCGTGGGACGCATCGACGTCGGCATTCGCGGGTCGCCAGAATCTCTATGAGCACTACTTCTTCGGCGATCCGGTGCGCATGGCCGGCGTGCTGCTGAAGTCCACTGACCGCGAGCCCTACAAGAGCCACGTCCGTGCGTTCCTGGACCGCGCCACCGAGGCGTCCGCCCAGCTGGCGGCCCTCAGCTAGATCGATGGTGACGACGATGACGCACCCAGGCACTCGCGGGTCGCTGCGCTCCTGTCTCAGCCGCTTCGCCACGGGCGTGGCGGTTGTGACGTTCGAGTCCGGCGACGGACCGCGAGGATTCACGGTCAACTCGTTCACGTCGGTATCGATGTCGCCGCCACTGGTCCTCGTCAGCGTCGCGCGAGCCGCGCGTTCGCACGACGCCCTGCGCGGTCGGTCGTTCTGTGTCAACGTGCTCGGGGCCGAACAGGAACCGGTCGCACGCCTGTTCGCCGGGGTCGATGCCGGGACGGCGGTCTGGCATGAGGGGCGGATCGCGCCCCATCTGGCGGGAGTGCTGGCTCACCTCGAGTGCCGTCCGTGGCGGGACTACGACGGTGGCGACCACACCTTGTTTCTCGGCGAGGTGGCCGGCTTTGACTATCGCGACGGGGATGCCCTGGGCTACCACTCCAGCCGGTTCACCGCGATCACCGACGTGGAACTCGGGATCGAGGACCTGATCTGATGGGACACGCGATCGATACGCTGCCCGACTCAATGGCCCCGTCATGACCGAACTTCACCCGTCCTCCGCGCTTTCCGACTCCGACGGCGGCTACGGGTTGCAGGAGCACTACATCGGCGGGAGCTTTCAGGCCAGCCGGTCCGGGGAGACGTTTGACTCGCTGAATCCGTCGACCAACACCGTGCTGGCCCAGGCTGCTGCCGGTGATGAGGCCGACGTCGATGCGGCGGTGGGCGCGGCGCGGCGTGCGTTCGACGACGGACCGTGGCCGCGCATGAAGGCGACCGAGCGAGCGGTGGTGCTGCGCCGGATCGCTGACGGCATCCGCGCGCACGCCGATGAGTTCATCGCCCGCGAGGTAGCCGATATCGGGATGCCGATCGCGCAGATGAAAGGACTCGCGGCGCGCGCGGCCCAGAACTTTGAGTACTACGCCGGAGTCATCACCGAGCTGCATGGGCGGTCCTTCCAGGTCGGCGAGGAGTTCGTCAACTACACGATCCGCAAGCCGGTCGGCGTGGCCGGCCAGATCATGCCGTGGAACGCGCCGCTGATGCTGTCGACGTGGCGGATCGCGCCGGCGCTGGCCGCCGGCAACACCATTGTGCTCAAGCCGGCGGAGTGGTCGCCGCTCACCGCCACCTACCTGGCCGGCGTGCTGGAGGAGGCGGGCGTTCCCGCCGGGGTGTTCAACGTCGTCCACGGGTTCGGCGAGACAGCCGGGGCCGCGCTGAGCCGGCATCCCGACGTCAACCTGATCTGCTTCACCGGCGAGACGACGACCGGCCAGATGATCATCGCCGCCGGCGCGCCGACGCTGAAGCGCTCGTCGATCGAGCTCGGCGGCAAGTCCCCAGTGGTGGTGTTCGACGACGCCGACCCAGAGCTGTGCGTGGACGCCGCCCTGGCGCAGATCTTCACTATGAATGGTCAGCGGTGCACCGCGGGTTCACGCCTGCTGGTGGCGCAGGGGATCTATGAGCGGATCGTCGGCGCGGTGGCTGAGCGCGCCAAGCACATCCGAGTGGGCGACCCGACCGATCCCCGCACCGAGCTCGGTCCGCTGATCCGTCCCGAGCACCACGAGCGCGTGATGGGCTATATCGCCTCCGCACGGGAGCAGGGTGCGCGGGTGCTCGCCGGTGGCGAGCGTCCCCCGG
>Ga0302325_10021392_pt1 | contig 13543 bp, 11 predicted proteins | sample Palsa_T0_2_FD_201948 | JGI IMG/M metagenome (GOLD analysis project Ga0302325, IMG submission 201948) | Peat permafrost microbial communities from Stordalen Mire near Abisko, Sweden - Palsa_T0_2 | ecosystem: Environmental > Terrestrial > Soil > Palsa > Peat permafrost | place: Sweden: Abisko... | reverse complement strand
CGCATCGGTGAACGTGGTGGTGAACACCTCGTCGGGGCCGACCACGCCAGAGTCGGCTCATGAGGTCACCGCCACATGCCCCGGCCACTCGGTGCTGGTGGGCGGCGGGGTGTACACCGGCCCGGCCGAGTTGGAGCGCCCGCTCCAGGGCCTGCACCTGCGGGGCAACTTCCCCAGCGCTCCGACCGGCCTCGCGTTGACCAACGGCGGCAGCGCCAACTCGTGGTCGGTCATCGCCAACTCGGGTGGGGTGATTGCGCTGGGCGCTCGCACCAGCGCCTTCGCCCTGTGCTCCGCCGACTAGAAGCCCCGAGAGGCCGCCGCCGAGAGGCCCGTCGACGAGCATCCCCCGAAGAGCGAGTGCCCTAAGGCGGGGGCTTCCGGCCCCGGGCCGCCACCCGGCCGACCGCTGCCACCAGCCGTTTGGGCCCGGCCATGAGGGCGATCGCCAACAGCATCACGCCGACGCCCACAACCCAGACCCCGACGTTGGATCCACCGCCGTTGGCCCGGGCCAACGCCCCGGCGGCCGCCTGACCAGAAAGATTCGGGGGAACGGTGGGCGCGGCAATGGTGTCCTTGCTGTTCCCCCCGCTGGACGACGCGGCGGGCCCGCCCCCCGCCACCGTGGTCGAGCTGGACCCGGCGCGCGTGGTCGTGGTGGTGTTAGCACCCCCGGCCGGCCCCTTGCCGCTCCCGGCACTGGCACTCGCGGGGCCGGCCCCGGTCCCCCCGGTCGCCGCCGCGCCGGTCGGCGGACCGGTCACCGCCTGGGAGGCGGCGGAACTGCCGCCCGGCACCGTGGTGCCCGGCGTCGATGGGGCGGACGCGAGCGCGCACAACCCATAGGTGTGAACGCCCACCGTTGCCGCGATCCCGCCGGTATGGGCGGTGGCGGTCCACGAGGTTGCGACCGAGCCGCCGGTCTCCACGTTGCCCGCCCCATCGGTGGCGTCGTCGGCCACCAGGTGCACGCCGAACTGTGACGGGCCGGGCGGGGTGTTGCCGTCGTCGATGTCGACGCCCCCGCTGAGCAACGGATCCCCGGCCGGGCAGGAAACGGTGGCCGACTGTACGACGCTTGCGCTGGCCGTGGTCAGGGCGGTGCTGGCCACGGCCGTCACGGTATTCAGCGTGGCCCGGGCGCACAGGGCGAACACCGTGGTGGTGGGCGTGTAACCGTCCGTCGGGCCGCCCGCGCTGGAGTTGCGGCTGAACGCACCCCACGACTTGGCGTCAACCGCGCCCCCGCCCAGTGGGTTGCCCGCACCGTCCGAGGGGTAGCTGGCGATCGGCTTGAGGCTGCCATCGGCCGCGGGAACGGCGTACGCCCCCCCGCTGAGCAACGACGTCCCCGACGGGCAGGTGGCGGCGACCGGCCCAAAACCGGCCTGGGGGTCGGCCGTGGTACCGACCGCCGTGGCCACCTCGACCACCGTGGACCCCGGTCCCCCGGTGGCGCACACCGCCGAGGCGGTGACGGTGTCGTCGGTGTCGGACGCCCCGCCGAAGCCCCCGAACGCCGTCCATCCCGTCGGGTTGGTGTCGCCGTTGGCCGAACTTCCATCGCCCGGTTCGCTCCCGTTGATCTTCAAGCCGTTGGTGTAGGTGGCGCCGGCCTGGCCCGGCCCGAGGAAGATCCCACCACCCACCATCGTCGATCCGGCGGGACACGACGCGGTGGCCGGCGTGGCCATCCCCGCGGTCGCCACCATCATGGCGCTGGCCGACACCACCGTGGTGGCCAGACCGGACGACGCCCGAGCGGGAGGCCCAACGAACATGAGGATGGCGCCGGCCGCCACGGGACCGGCAAGGCGCGCCACAAGGCGCGCTGAGCGGGACATGTCCCGGTCAGACGGGTGTGGGCGATGCCGCGCCCAACTCACGGGACGCGCGCCGGCGCAACGCGCCCTCGTACAACCCCGTGACCGACAGCACCCAGGCCAACGCCACCCCGATAACCCCGGCTCCTACGCCGAACAGCAGGTCGAAGCCGATCAGCCGGGTCCACGCCGTGAGCCCCAGCGTGGACAGCGCGTACCACAGGTCCCCGAACCCGGCACCGGCGGTGAAACCCTGGCCCAGCGGCGCGATCCAACCAACCAGCACCAAGCTGCCCGCACCCAACGCCATCAGGGCCGTGACATGACGAGTCAAACCCGGGCGCCACACCAACACCAGGTCGACCACGATGGCCGCGATCACATACTGCATGATCCCCCAGATCCCATCGGGGGAACGGCCGATCATCAGCGTCCCCACGGCTGCCGCCACACCCACGAACGTGGCCCAGCCCGGGCCGCTCAGGATTCGGGCGGCGATGATGAGGCCAAGCCACATGAGGGCCCGGTACCCGGGAAGGCCGAGCGGGATGTGGGGTTGCTCCATGATGGCCAGGATGCTGGCGCCCGCGAATACGCCGTCGCGCACCTGAAACGACCGCCCAAGAATTCGGATGTGCCCAGACCAGCAATGCATGGATCCTCCCATCGCTTCGCACCAACCGGATCGTTCCCACCACCGGTCGGGCAATTCAAGCAGATCCATCGGATCCGAGCGCCGGGGGCGGGAGCCGTACAGTGCCGTGGCATGGCCGAGCTGGCGGCAGTGGCGGCACACCACCCGATCCTCTTGGAGCGGCCCATCGTCGTGGTGGGCGAGCACGCCGTCATCGCCCGCCCACCCGAACGCCTACGGGAAATCCTGTAGCTCGCAGGTTTTTTGGTGCCGGACCGGCCCCCGACGGCGGCTAGCCGGCGTCGATCAGGGACTTCCAGTCGCTCAGCTTGGCCTTCACCTCGGCCGGGGTCATGCGGAGCGTGGTGACCTTGACCCGATCCACGATCTGGCGCTGCTCCCAGTACTCGTGCGCCGCCCCCATGAACAAAGGCTTGCGCCAGGCAACCAGGTCAGCCGGCGGCTCGCCGATGAAACCCCACAAGGTGTAGGCCAGCTCCATGTCGTAGATGACCGGGGCTCGTCCGAACATTGACGCCCGCTTGCCCGCCACGGCAAAGCACCCGGCGATGGCGTCGGCCGCATGCTCGCCCTCCTCCAGCTTGAGTTTGGGCTCGAACCGCCGGGCCAGTTTGAGCCCGTACCCCAGGTCGGGGCCGGTGGAGCCGAACTTCGATCCACCCGGTGGAACGGGGTCGAGCGCTTCGCCGGGCCGGGTGGAACGCCAACTCTGGGGTACCGGGAGCCGGTCGATGGCCCGGATCCGGTCAGCTCCGGCCAATGGCACGTAGTCCGGCGCGGTCATAGTGAAGGGTCGGGCGCGTCCGGGTCGGTCACGGCGTCATCCTGGCCGTCCCTCGACCCTCGGAGCAAGCCGAACACCATCGAATCCGACAACGCTTCCCACGACGCCTCGATGATGTTCTCCGACACCCCGATGGTGGTCCAGGTCCGCTCGCCGTCGCTGGAGTCGATGAGCACCCGGGTCACCGCTCCGGTCCCCTTGGCCGTGTCCAGCACCCGCACCTTGTAGTCGGTCAGATGCAGGTGGGAGAGCTCGGGGAACTTCACCCCGATGGCCTTGCGCAACGCCCCGTCCAGGGCATTGACCGGGCCGTTTCCCTCGGCCGTGGCCAGCACCCGCTCGTCGCCCACGAACACCTTGATGGTGGCCTCGGTCACGAACGCCCCGTCTTCGCGCTGCTCGGTGATGACCCGGAACGACTCCAGCCGGAAAAACGCCTGTTTCCAACCCGTTGCCGCCCGCATCAGCAACTCCAGCGAGCCGTCCGCCACCTCGAAGTGGTAGCCGCGGTGCTCCAGCTCCTTCAGCTGGTCGAGCACCTCGGTGAGGCCGGCCCCGTCCAGCGTCAGCCCCAGTTGGCTGGCCTTGAGGGCGACGGTAGAACGGCCCGCCATCTCGGAGACCACGAAGCGGGTGCTGTTGCCCACCGCGTCGGGCGCCACGTGTTCATACGCCTGGGGTGCCCGGGCAATGGCGCTGGTGTGCAGCCCCGCCTTGTGGGCGAAGGCGCTCGCCCCGACGTAGGGCTGGTGGGGGTCGGGGGCGATGTTGACCAGTTCGGCGATGTGGTGGGCCACCGGCGTGATGCGGGCCAGTCGGTCCCGGCCGATGGTACGCACCCCCATCTTCAAGGTCAGGTTGGGCACGGTGGCGCACAGATCGGCATTGCCCGTGCGCTCGCCGTAGCCATTGATGCAGCCCTGCACCTGGGTGCAGCCCTGGCGCACGGCGATGAGGGAGTTGGCCACGGCACACCCCACGTCGTTGTGAAAGTGGCACCCCAGCCTGACCGAGTCGCCCAGGATGTCGCTCACTGCGCCCACGATCCGCTCGGCATCGCCCGGCAGGGTTCCGCCGTTGGTGTCGCACAAGATGGCCACCTCGGCCCCCGCATCCTGGGCCGCCCGCAGGATGTCCAGGCTGAAGCCGGGATTGTGCACGTAGCCGTCGAAGAAGTGCTCGGCGTCGAGGAAAACCCGCCGACCATGCGAGCGCAGGAAGGCGACGGAGTCGGCCACCATCTCGATCGCCTCGGTGAGGGTGGTGCGCAGGGTCTCGGTGACATGCCACTCGGCTGACTTCGCCACCAGGCACACGGCGCTGGTGTTGGCCTCGACCAGGTGGCGCAGCACCGGATCTGACGCGGCCGCCGTGTGGGCCTTGCGGGTCGACCCGAAGGCGACCAAGGTGGCGGTGTGCAGGTGCAGTTCCCCCGCCGCGGCCCGGCGGAAGAACTCCTCGTCCTTGGGGTTGGCGCCCGGCCACCCGCCTTCGATGTACTGCACGCCCAAGTGGTCGAGCTGTTCGGCCACCCGCAGCTTGTCGTCCACCGTCAGCGACAGCCCTTCCTGCTGGCTGCCGTCGCGGAGCGTGGTGTCGTAGATGTCGACCGCCTCCGGCAACTCCCGGGGGATCACATGCGCGTGACCATCACCCGACATGTTCGACCCAGTCTTTGTGCCGGTCAACCCTGCCCCGCACCGCCGCCTCGTACATCTCCTGGATGCGCCGGGTCATGGGGCCCGGTTCGCCGTCGCCGATCATGCGGTCGTCGACCGAGCGGATGGGCACCACCTCGGCCGCCGTCCCGCTCAAGAACGCCTCATCCGCCGTGTACAGGTCGGACCGAAGCAGGTTGCCGAACTCGAGGTCGTAGCCCAGGTCGTGGGCGATGGCCATCACCGAGCTCTGGGTGATCCCGGGCAGCGCACCGGCGGTGACGGGCGGGGTGACGATACGCCCGCCCTTGATGGCGAAGATGTTCTCACCCGTGCACTCGCTGACAAAGCCCTGGGGCGACAGCAGAATGGCCTCGTCGTACCCCGCCTTCAGCGCCTCCACCTTGGCCAGGCAGGAGTTGATGTACATGCCGGTGCCCTTGGCCGCGGGCGGGATGGCGTTGGGGTCATGGCGCTGCCACGAGCTGATCTTCATGCGCACGCCGTGCTTGATGCCATCCGCCCCCAGGTAGGTGCCCCATGGCCACACGGCGATGGACACGTTGACCGGGCAGGGCAGCGGATTGAGGCCCATCTCGCCGTAGCCCAGGTAGACGATGGGCCGGATATAGCACTCGCGCAGGCCGTTGACCCGCACCGTGTCCTTGACCGCCTCGATCAGCTGATCGGGGGTAAAGGGGATGTCGATCATGAAGATCTTGGCCGATTCGAACAGGCGCACGATGTGGTCGGTGAGGCGGAACACGGCCGGGCCCTGGTCGGTGGCGTAGGCCCGTATCCCCTCGAACACCCCGAGGCCGTAGTGGAGGGTGTGGGTCAGAATGTGCACCTTGGCGTCGTCCCAGTCGACGAGGTCGCCATCCATCCACACCTTCTCAGACTTGGTAATCGGCATCTGCTACACCCTTTCTGCCACGGCGTCGCCGATCTGCGACGTCGAGGCACTGCTGTCATGTTGATCGTGCTGGCGGTAGTCGGCCACTGCTTTGGTGATCCGGTCGGCGGCCCCGGTCTCGCCCAGGAAGTCGAGCATCATGGCGGCGGAGATGACGGCGGCCAGGGGGTTGGCCTTGCCCGTCCCGGCGATATCCGGTGCGCTGCCGTGTACCGGCTCGAACAACGACGGCCCAGTGCGAGCCGGGTTCAAGTTGGCCGACGCGGCCAGCCCGATACCGCCCGACACGGCGCCCGCCAGGTCGGTGAGGATGTCACCAAACAGGTTGTCGGTGACGATCACGTCATACCGCAGCGGTGACTCGACCAGATAGATACACGCCGCATCCACGTGGTTGTAGGCGGTGGTGACGTCGGGATACTCGGCCGCCACGTGGTCGAAGGTCCGCTGCCACAGGTCGCCCGCGAAGGTCAGGACATTGGTCTTGTGGACCAGCGTCAGGTGGTGGCGGTCCCGGCCCCGGGCCAGGTCGAAGGCGAAGCGGACGCAGCGCTCGACCCCGAAGCGGGTATTGACCGAGCCCTGGGTCGCCACCTCGTGCGGGGTGCCCCGGCGCAGCGAGCCTCCCTCGCCCGCGTAGCTCCCCTCGGTGTTCTCCCGCACCACCGCCAGATCGACCCCACCCGAGGGGAGGCGGAAGGGGCGGAGGTTGATGTAGAGGTCCAGCTCGAAGCGCAGCTTCAGCAGCAGTCCCCGTTCCAACACCCCCGGGGGCACGGCCGGGCTGCCCACGGCGCCCAGCAGGATGGCGTCGAAGCCCCGCAGCTCGTCCAGGACCGAGTCAGGAAGGACCTCGCCCGTGGCCTGGTAGCGCCGGCCACCCAGGTCGTAGTCGACGGTGTCCAACTGGGCGCCCGCGGCGCGGCACACCTTGAGGGCCTCGGTGATCACCTCGGGGCCGATCCCATCACCACCGAGCACAGCAATCCGGTAACTGGTCACGCGGTCTGACTTTCTTCCAGAACGAAAAGAACCGCCCACCAAGTGGGCGGTCGGAGGCGCACGCCGGGGGGTCCGGGTGCGCTAGTCGATAATTACGATGACATGGAGTGGAAACACAACCCCTCCAGTGTCGTTCATCCGGCCCGCCGCGTCAACCATCGCCGGACGATTAACTCAAAAGCTCCGGGAGATTGGCTGGTTTCAAAACTAAGGTGGTGCCGCAATGGCACAGACCCAGCTGACCCGCGACACCTTCGACCGGCTCCAAGACGAGCTCGAGGATCTGAGGACCCGCGGCCGGGTGGACATCGCCCGGGCCATCGAGGCGGCCCGGGCCCTGGGTGACCTGAAGGAGAATGGCGACTACCACGCAGCCAAGGATTCCCAGGGCAAGATGGAGGCGCGGATCCGCCAGCTCGAGTCGATGCTGGAAGGGGTGCAGATCCTCGACAGCGAGGCCACCGGTGCATCCAGCACGGTGACCACGGGCGTCGTGGTGTCGCTGCGCTACGTGGGCGATGACGACGTCGAGCGGTACCTGATCGGCTCCATCGAGGAACGGCGCGAGGGCGTGTCCATCATCTCCCCCAACTCGCCGCTCGGCATCGCGTTGATGGGCCATGGCCCGGGGGATCACGTCGACTACGAGGCGCCAAGCGGCAAGCTGGAAGTCCAGATTGTGACCGTCGGCGGGTAGCCCGCGGGCCACACAGCGAGGCGTCAGCCGAAGGTGAAGTCGTACGCCTCTACGCCCGGGGAGAAGCTGAGCGTGAGCACCCCGGTCTGAAGCTTCGACCCCGACAGCAGGGTGTACAGCTTGGGTATCCCGTCCACGCTCACGGCGGCCAGGGCGACGCCGTTGTCCGAGACCGTCACCGTGCCCGAGCCCTCCATGACCAGGTAGACGTCATCGGCGGTGAAGTGCAGCAGGATCTGGGCATCCGCCCCCGCCGTGGCCTCTTCCATGTGGTTGGTCCAGGTCCCGTCGAACGCCAGGTTGTTGATGGGGATGGTGGCCGGGGCGTGGTAGTCGAGCGGTTGGTCGTCCACCACAGCAGTGCCCACGGCGTACTGCAACTGCTGGTAGCCCAGGTAGCTCTCCTGGGTGATGGCGTTACTGGTCGGGGTCTTGTCCGCCACCTCGGTGGGAGCGGGGAGGTCGGTGACCCCGTTGGCCGTCAACAGCTCACGGATGTGGCTCTCCATGGTGGCGTAGCCGCCCTCACCGAAGTCGTAGCCCCGAACCTCCCCCTTGGGGTCGATCAGGTACTCGGCCGGCCAGGACTGGTTGTTGTAGGCGTCCCAGGTGCCGTAGTTGCTGTCCACCGCCACGGGGTAGTCGACCCCGAGCGCCGCCGCTGCGGCGCGCACGTTGGACACGACATGCTCGAACGCGAACTCGGGTGTGTGCACGCCCACCACCACCAAGCCGTCGTTCTTGTAGGCGTTGTACCAGGCCTCGACGTGGGGCAGGGAACGCTGGCAATTGATGCACGAGTAGGTCCAGAAGTCGATCAACACAACCTTGCCCCGCAGCTGCGCCAGCGTGAGCGGCATGTCGCCCGGCGTGTTCAGCCAGCTGACAATGCCCGCGAAGTTGGGCGCCGGGCCCAGGTCGGGCAGCGGCGCCGAGGTCGTCTTGGCCTTCGCCGGAGCCTTGGCCTGGCTGGCCTGCTTGGCCGCAAATGTGTTGGCGTGCTCGCCGCTCAGCGTCTGCAGCTGCTTGGACACGGCGCCACTGCGCTCGATGTGGTTCTCCAGAGCGTTGGTGTAGCCCGGGACGGCGCTGAGCGGACTGAACAAGTTGAAGGCGATGGCGAGCGTGGTCACCGCCAGCACAGCGCCCGCCACCCGGCGGATGCCGGCGAGGTGGGCACGCGCCTTCTGCCACCCCGTGGCCGCCCGCTGGGCCATCACGGCAAGGAACAGCAGCGGGATGGAGGCGCCCAACGTGTACAGGATGGTGACGAGGAACGTCGAGGCGCTGACACGCTGATGGGCCGCCGCCACCGAGATGGCAGTCAGGACTGGGCCGGCACAGGGCACGAAAACCGGTCCCAGGCTGAGGCCGAGGACGAAACCACTGCCCGAGCTGGCATAGCGTGATCCGCCCAGGCGGTTGAACGGGCGCTCGGTCCACTCCCCGATCTTGGGGACCATCAACCCGACGGCCAAGGCCAGCAGCAGGGCGATGCCGAACCAGTAGAGGAAGTCGAGGGGAAGACCGAGGGCGCTCAGAATGGTGCTGCCCAGCAACTCGGTGATGCTGAAGCTGGCAACCAAACCGGCGATGATCAAATACGGACGGGCGCGGCTGGTTCCGGTCGATCCCCCGCTCACCACCACCGGCAGCACGGGGACGATGCACGGCGAGATCCCGGTGATGAAGCCCCCGAGGAACGCCACGAGGAGGAGCTCACCCACGCAGGGCACCCGCTGGCTGATCGGCGCTCACCACGTTGCTGGAACGTAGCCCCCCGGCCGGCCGAAGCGAACGGCGCGAATCCTTACAAACCCATCAAGTTCTGCGGCTGGGCAGCGACTCGCCATGCTCCTGCCAGCGGGCCATGGTCCACAGCAGGTCAGACAGCCGGTTCAGGTAGGGCACGACCTGGGAATCCGACGAGGGCAGCGCCAACGCCCGGCGCTCGGCTCGGCGCACCACAGTGCGGGCCACATCCAAGGTGGCCGACACGCGGTCGTGGCCAGGCAGCACAAACTCGGTAACCGGGGGAAAAAGTTCGCTCAGTTGGTCGATCAACCCTTCCAGACGCTCGACCATGGCGGCGCTGACCAGAGTCTGGCCCGCTCTCAGCTTGAACCGGTTTTCAGGCGCCGTGGCCAACTCGGCCATGAGCACATACAGGTCCCGTTCCAGGGTGACGAGCAAGGTGTCGAGTTCCGACTCCCGTTCCGCTTCCGCTCGCACCAGGCCGAGCGCCGCCTGAGCCTCGTCGACATCCCCGTTGGCCTCGATGGCGGCCGAGTCCTTGGCCACCCGTCCGCCGTACAACAGCCCCGTGGTCCCGTCGTCGCCCTTACGGGTGTAGATCTTCACGGCAGAGGCTCTTCAGGGAGTTGTGTGCAATTTGTATACGCATATGATCGGAAATTGCACAGAATAGACCACACCAGCCACAGGAGCCCCAGAGGCTTAGGCGGTAAGTGCGGCGTGGAGGGTGATGGGCACGGCGCTCAGGGCCTTGGACACGGGGCACCCCGCCTTGGTCGCCTCGGCCGCGGCTTGGAACTCTTCCTCGCTGATGCCGGGCACCACGGCCTGGCACAAGAGTTCGATGCCGGTGATGGCGAAGCCGCCCTCGACCGGTTCGATCCGGACCCGGGCGGTGGTGTCGACGCTGGTCGCCACGTGTCCCGCCTCGGCCAGGCCGTGGGCCAGAGCCATGGAGTAGCAGCCGGCGTGGGCCGCCCCCAGCAGCTCCTCGGGGTTGGTGCCGCCGCCGTCCTCGAAGCGTGAGCGGAACGAGTAGTCACCGGCAAACGCACCGCTCTCGGTGTCGATCGTTCCCTTGCCCTGGACCAGCGGACCTTCCCAGCGAGCATGCGCGCTGCGCACAGCCATGTCTGACTCCCTTCGAAGCAACCTGGACCGCAGGCTAGGTGACGGCGGCGTACGACTCGGTCAGCCATCCCCGCACGTCGTCGTCGACATCCTCTGGGCCGCGCAAGGCACACCCAGGACTCCATAGCTCCCGCCATTCTGACCTGGGTTGACGAGACCTCGGTGTGGTTGCTAGACAGATTCCGCTCGGATCTAAGCGACAAATTAGATTTTGAGCAGAACCGAACCTCAGAGGGGGATTGATCACGTGGCTCGTACTAACTCGGCTCACCCGGGGCGGCGCTCGCCGATGGCCCGGTTTATGGCGATCGGCTCGGGCATCGCCGTCATGGCCGGCATGGGGTTGGCGGCGCCGGCTCACGCCGCCACCGGCACCAACGTGCCGTTCACCGGCACGGCGTCGTCGATACCGTTCGTCAACACTTCCCAGGGGGACTCCGCCGGCCTGGTCGCGGTGGGCGACTTCAGCGGCAACGGGCCCCACGATCTGGCGGTGGCCGACGGCGCGGGCGGGGCGGTGTACGTCATGCTCAACAACGGGTCGGGCCAGTTCACCCCCAAGGAGATCGCGGGCAACTTCTCCGGTTCCTTCATCAGCGCCATCGCGGCGGGCAATCTCGGGGGCAAGGGCCCAGGAGAGGACATCGCCATCACCGACGAGGGATCAGACGAGGTCGAAAATCCGGGCGCCGGTGAGGTCATCCTGCTGCTGCGCGACGGCCACGGCGGCTACAACGAGAGCTTTGTGCCGGTCGGCGCGGCCCCCGACGCCATCGCCATCGGCGATCTCAACAACGACGGCCGCGCCGACATCGCGGTGACCAACGCCGATGGCGACGGCAGCGACGAGCCCGGCGACTCGGGAACGATCACCTTGCTGCTCAACCAGGGCGGCGGCAATTTCGCCTCCGAAACGCTGACCGGCGGCCTGGGCGACACGTTCCAGGGCAGCGGGCCCGGGGCAATCGCCATCGGCGACCTCCAGGGCACGGGCCACGCTCAGGACCTGGCCGTCATCACGGGTGGCAACAACCCCGCCAATGACCCCGACCTGAACCTCTTCCTCAACAGCAGCGGCAACGGCTTCATGCCCACCTACACCCGTCCCGCGGCGTTGCAGGGTGGGTTCGACGCCAGTTCGGTGGCCATCGGCAAGCTGGGCGGCCCCGGCCCCGGCAGCGACATTGCGGTGGGTGACGCCGGTCCCCAGAAGTTCCGGGGCGCCACGCTGTTCCTGAACCAGGGGGACGCCAACTTTGTGTCCGAGACGATCCCGTCGGGCATCTCCACCTTCAGCTTCCAGTCCGCCATCGCCGTGGGCAACCTGGACGGGACCAACCGCCCGGGCTTCGCCCTCGACAACCCGGCCTCGGGGCTGTTCACAGGCAGCGTGAGCGTGTTCATCAAGGACGTCAACGACGGCAACTTCGCCGAGACCACGGTTCCCGTGGCGCCCGACAGCGGTCCCGAGAGCATCGTCATGGGGAACTTCGCGGGCGACCGCTACCCCAACCGGCTGGACATGGTGGTGGGCGAGGAGTTCTCGGACACGCTGACCCTGATCACCAACACGACGTTGGTACCCACCAAGTTGGCGGCGGGCCCGTTGCTCAACAGCGCCTATCCCGCCTACACGGCCAACGCCGTCTTGCTCGACACCCTGGGCCAGCCGATCGCGGGGCAGACCATCACGTTCACCACGGGGACGACGGCGGTGTGCACCGCCACCACCAACGCCGCCGGGCTGGCCAAGTGCCAGAACCTGAAGGTGGCGGCGGCCGAGACGGCCAACAAGGGCTACACCGCCACCTATGCCGGGAGCACCACCTTCCAGGCGGGTTCGGCCAAGGGCGCCCTGGGTTAGGGGAACGACTCCGCCGTGACAGTTGCCCGTCGCAATGGCATTCCCCCACATGCCATTGCGAGGGGTGCGGCCACCACGCCTGGCCCAGCCACCCGCGGCCGGATGCCGCCGACAACCCAAATGCAGTTCGGGGAGGCATTTTCCCCCCGATAGCCTGAAGCGATGACCACATACCTAGATGCGTTGCACGAGCGGGTGGTCATCTTCGACGGTGCGACGGGGACCAACCTCCAGTTGCGCAACCTGGGGCCCGACGACTTCGGCGGCCCGGCGCTGGAGGGGTGCAACGAACTGCTGTGCGACACCCGGCCCGACGTGGTGGCCGACCTGCACCGGTCGTTCTTCGAAGTGGGCGTGGACGTGGTGGAGACCGACAGCTTCGGCTCGCTGCCCTGGGTGCTGGCCGAGTACGGGATCGCCCATCGCACCCGGGAGTTGGCGCTCAAGTCGGCCCGCATCGCCCGTGAGGTAGCCAGCGGATACCGCAGCGCCCGGGACGTATGGGTGGCGGGGTCGCTGGGCCCGGGGACCAAGCTGGTGTCGCTCGGGCAGATCTCCTTTGCCGACCTGCGCGACGGCTACCAGGAAGCGGCGGCCGGGCTGCTGGCGGGCGGCGTCGACCTGTTCGTGGTCGAGACGTGCCAGGACCTGTTGCAGGTCAAGGCGGCCATGATCGGGTGCCGGCGGGCCATGGCCGACGCCGGGCGCAGCGTGCCCATCCAGGCCCAGGTGACGATCGAGCTGACCGGGCGCATGTTGATGGGCACCGAGATCGGCGCCGCCCTGACCACGCTGGACGCGGTGCGCCCCGACGTGATCGGCATCAACTGCGCCACCGGGCCCCAGGAGATGAGCGAGCACCTGCGGTACCTGTCCCAGCACGCCCGGGTCCCGCTGTCCTGCCTGCCCAACGCCGGCCTGCCGTCGGTGGTCGACGGCCAGATGCACTACGACCTCACGCCGGCGCAGTTGGCCGAGTACCACGCTCGCTTCGTGACCGAGTACGGGCTGTCGGTGGTTGGGGGTTGTTGCGGCACGTCGCCGTCGCACTTGGCGGCGGTGGTGGCGGCCTGTCGCCACCTGACCCCGGGCCGGCGGGAACCGGTGTGGGAGCCGGGATGCTCCTCTATCTATACCCACGTGCCGTTCGACCAGGAGCCGTCGGTGCTGGTGGTGGGCGAGCGGACCAACGCCAACGGTTCCAAGCGTTTCCGCGAGGCGATGCTGGCGTCGGACTGGGACACGTGCGTGGCCA